>Ga0209123_1001974_pt1 | contig 18521 bp, 16 predicted proteins | sample BarGraIncu00431A_FD_184500 | JGI IMG/M metagenome (GOLD analysis project Ga0209123, IMG submission 184500) | Arctic peat soil microbial communities from Barrow, Alaska, USA - Barrow Graham LP Incubations 004-31A (SPAdes) (version 2) | ecosystem: Environmental > Terrestrial > Soil > Wetlands >... | reverse complement strand
ATTCGGGTGTCCACAAAGTTGATGATCAATCCTTTTTTGACCAATCTGGCAAAGTCGCGCGTTAGAATAAACGGGGCTTTAAAGTTGACGTTCATCTGATGGTCAAGAAAACCGGTCTCCGTACTTGTCAAATTGCCTCTTTCAAATAGGGAAGCATTGTTGATCAGTAAATCAATGTTTCCCATGGCCTGAACTACCTGCTGAATCAGGGTTTCGACTTCATTCACATTATTCAGGTCGGCTCTGAAAATTTCAAATTGCTGGTTGGGGAAGGAGGCTTTCAACTCATCTTGAAACTTGACCGCCTCCCCTTCTGAGGAATTGTAATGAATAGCGATATTCCAACCTTGCCCTGCAAGATGGAGTGACATGGCCTTGCCAAGCCTTTTGGCAGCCCCGGTTATGAATGCTGTATTTGTCATTTATGTTATAGACCCCGCCTTTACCTGAATTTTACTATTCCTTTGTTGATTTTCTCCCCACTCTTAATGCAAGATTTTTAATAAAATCACCTCTTGAAGGGGATGTACTTTCAGCCGGTACCTGTTTTGTTTGAATTGTACGAACATTGAATTTTTCTCCGGTAAGTATCATTTCAATTTGATACAATTCACTATTTGTAAATTCCTTGTTATTGAGCGCAGCAACATTATCTTCGAGTTGTTTAACCGAGCTGGCGCCAATGAGCACTGAGGTAACCCTTGCATCTTTCAGCAACCATACCAAGGCCATTTGTGCCAATGACTGTCCTCTTTTTCTGGCAATGTCATTCAGTTTATTGACTTTTTCCATCGCAGGAGCAACCTGTTCTGGTTGAAGGAAACCCCATGATTTGGCAGCCCTGGACCCTTCTGGAATACCGTCCAGATATTTATCGGTCAGCAATCCCTGGGCTAGGGGTGAAAAAGCAATGCAACCAATTCCTTCAGATCTGAGCATACTGAGCAATCCACCTTCGGCCCATCGTTCAAACATGGAGTATTTGGGCTGATGAATCAAGCAGGGCGTATCCAGCTCTTTCAGTATTTTGGAGGCCTTGAAGGCCATATCTGCCGGATAATTGGAGATCCCTGCATACAACGCTTTGCCCTGTCGCACTGCATGGTCAAGGGCCATCATGGTTTCTTCCAGTGGAGTATCAGGATCAGGACGATGCGAATAGAATATATCGACGTAGTCAAGCTTCATTCTTTTCAGGCTCTGGTCCAGGCTTGAAAGCAAGTATTTGCGGCTTCCCCATTCCCCATATGGACCTGGCCACATCAAATAGCCTGCCTTGGTCGAAATGATTAATTCATCGCGATAGCGGGCCAGATCGGATTGCATAATTTTACCAAATGTTTCTTCGGCTGATCCAGGAGGTGGACCATAATTGTTGGCCAGATCAAAATGAGTGATTCCAAGATCGAAGGCACGCAGGCACATGTCACGTCCGTTTTGAAATTGGTCAACTCCTCCGAAATTATGCCACAGACCCAATGAAATAGCGGGAAGTTTCAATCCCCATTTTCCACATTTATTGTAAGGCATTTGATCGTACCTTTTCAAATCAGCTTGGTATTGCATGGTCAAAGTTATTTGGTTTTTAATCTTTATTATATAAACAGCCAAATTAAGAAATATTCTTTGTTTAATCATTAATAAATTGAACATTTTTATCACTTAACGGTTATTTTGTTAAGAAAATGTTGTTTTTCATGTTAAAGAACATGTTTTACCATTAAACACCTCATTGATTGAATCTATGAACGCCGAGAAAAAGGAAAATCAGATTGGACCAATTTATGTTGTATCTGGCGGAAAAGGTCTTGCAGGAAACAACATGGTTCATTCCTTACTCATTCAGTATCCCAATAACAATGTGCCTGTAATTATCATGCCCGACCAATGGGAGGAAAAACAACTCATTGAGCTGGTAGAAAAGGCAAAACAGGAGGATGGACTGATAGCTCATACAATGGTGAACCGTAAATTACGCTATTTCCTGCGTAAACTATGTGATGAACAAGGGGTGAAACATATTGACTTTATGGGTGAATTGGCCGATTATCTGGATGAAAAGCTCCATATTCCATCGCTGCAATCGCCTGGACTTTACAGGGAGATTCACCAGCAATATTTTGATCGTATTGAAGCCATCGAATTTACTTTAAATCACGATGATGGTATGCAGCCACAGAAGTTGGTCAATGCCGAGATTATAATCACCGGTGTTTCGCGTTCGGGTAAAACTCCTCTGAGTGTTTATCTGGCCATGTATGGATGGAAAGTGGCGAATATTCCCCTGGTCAATGGCATTGATCCACCCAAAGAACTGTTCGAAGTCGATCCCCGTCGTGTATTTGGACTCACCATCACTCCCGGCCAGTTGATTTCGCATCGCATCAAACGTTTACGCAGTATCAACAATACGGACAATACCAATTATATCGACGAAAAATTGGTGATGCTGGAAATACGAAATGCAAATTTCATCTTCGAGAAGGGCGGATTTACAGTTATTAATATATCCAACAAACCGGTAGAAACCAGCGCCAATGAAATTCTGAACACGCTGGCCAACCGTTTTGAATATCGGGGTCATCGGCTCGAATCACCTTACCCACAAGATGAATAACAAATAATATAGTTTGAAGTTTCAAGGTTTGAAGTTTAAACCCTTCCATAAAAGCAGATTTTTGGAGTGCACTCTACATTCAATTGTTAATTTGTGAAAATATCCATAGATTGATTACCTTTATAGTTACTATTACCATTTTAAGTGATTAATATTGCAAAACTAAATTTGGTGAACCGAAAAGTATAACTAACACTAGACATGACCTTAAATCCAAGCATTAAGAGAAGGTTGTTCCTCCTCTCTTTATTATTCTGTTTTGCCCTTTATGCCCAGTCGCAATCCTTTGAGCTTGCAGGAACAATGGTGGATAAAGAAACCCAAATGCCCATTTCAGGGGTATTGGTGCAATTGAAAAATGCTGCCAATGAAAAGGAAGTAGTTGAAATGGTTACAAACAAAAGTGGAAATTTTGTTACATCTACCCTACTATCCAATAAAAAATATTTGCTAAAGGCGTCCTTTCTGGGGTATACCGATTTAATAGTACCCGTTGAAGGAAATAACAAAAAAGTAAATCTTGGAAATCTTGCCATGATAGTAAAAACCCATTTGATTAGCGAAGTGGTTATAACCAGTAATGCCTCCACTGCGGTTCAGAAAGGGGATACCATCGAAATGAATGCCAATGCATTTAAAACAACGGTCGATGCCTCTGCTGAAGATCTGGTGATGAAAATGCCGGGAATTTCTATGGAAAATGGTTCAGTAATTGCCCATGGCAAAGAAGTAAAAAAAATATTGGTCGATGGCAAGGATTTTTTTGGAGAAGACCCTTCTGCTGCATTAAAAACCCTGCCTGCGGAAGTAATAGATAAAATACAGATTTTTGATAAACTCAGTGAACAGGCTCAGTTTACGGGGTTCGATGATGGAGACTCGGATCAAACCATCAACATTATTACCAAAAAGGATAAAAAGAATGGTAAGTTTGGTAAGCTCAGCCTGGGCAGTAATTTTGATGATAAATACCTTGCAGGAGGGAATATTAATATTTTCAATAAGCAAAGACGCATCTCTGTTTTTGGGCTGTTTAATAATGTTAACCAGCAAAACTTCTCCCAACAGGATTTAATCGGTGTTTCGAACGATGTGAATGGCAAACACGATGGCGGTTTTACCATTGGCCAACAAATGGGAGTTACAACTACCCGATCGGCAGGAATCAATTATAGCGACAACTTCGGTAAGAAAATAAATATTACCGGCAGCTATTTTTATAATTCAACCAACAATTACACTGATCAAACGGTAATGAAAGATAAATTCCTTGCTCCTAAACCGGACCATTTTTCAACCGAACGGGATACTGCAAACGAAAGTAAGTTCAACCACAAAATCCATATCCGTTTCGAATATGACATCGACTCTGCCAACACGTTGATTTCTACGCCTAAATTAACATTTCAGAATAGCAGTCCTGATAAATATATGTTTAAAACGACCACCAAAAACCAAGGTGAGTTTGTCAATCAACAAAGTTCCAGAAGCAGATCAGATATCAATACCTACAATTTAGAAAATGAATTGGTCTTCAAGCACAAGCTGAATAAAGCGCGACGAACCTTTTCAATGGCCGTTGTCACTGCCGCAACCAATAAAGATCCCAGAATTACCCAGATGGGTTATTATAGAAATACCCGAACAGATTCGATTCCGAACAACGAATATGTTGACGGGAGTATTAATAGCTACAAAATTACATCTAAAATTGAATATACCGAGCCAATTAGTAACATCAGTATGCTTCATTTCAATTTAACCAACGCATTTACAAACAGCCGGAAAAACAGGGAAGCGTATAACCTGGATGCCAATGCCAATCATCTTGGCCGTATTGATTCGTTGTCGAATATTTATAAAATCAATTATTTCAACAACCATTTGGGGATGTCTTACCAGCTCAAGAGCAATGGAATCAAGTTATCTGTGGGCCTTGAATATCAACAAGCCAATATGATAAATCCTCAAAATTCAATATATGATAAAACTTTCAGTAACTTTTTACCAAACTTTCTGCTCAATATAAAATATCCTCAAAGCAGCCTTCGTATATTATATAAAACATCCACCAATTCGCCCAGTATTACACAACTTCAAAATGTAATCGACAATACCGATCCAACCAACCTTAGCACAGGGAATCCCTTTTTGACACAAGAGTATAATCATAATTTAACCATGAACTTTTCACATGCAAATCCAAAGAGTTCAATCAATTACACAATTTACTTCATTGCAGAACGGGCTCAGAATTTCATTGGCACCTCTATCTTAAAAGCATCGAAGGATACATTTATTCGCGAAGCGAACATAGTTCTTTTGAAGAATATCGAATTAGACTATCCGGTCAACCTGGATTACAGTACCAATATCCGGACCGTTTTTAATTTCGGCTTCCCCTTCAATGCAATCTACAGCAAAATAAACCTCACTACAGGGTTCAACTACAATCAGACTCCTGGTTATATCAATGAGAATTTGAACCGTTACAATTTATACAGCTCCCTTGGCGGAGTTACAATCAACAGTGACATCAGTCAGGATATTGATTTCTCCCTTTCCTACACAATGAATTACAGCATTATAAAGAATTCTATAGCAACCAGTATGGTGAATATAAATAATAATCCTAAATTTGTATACCAGACCATTGGGGGACGATTTACCTGGGTTTTCTGGAAAGGATTTGTTGTGCACAGCGATGTATTGAAGCAATTCGAAAGTGGATTCCTGAATTTTAATCAATATGATTTATTATTGAATGGCTACCTGGGCAAAAAATTCCTGAAGGATCGCAATGGTGAAATCAAATTAGGAGTCTTCGATCTGCTCAATCAATACAACAATATCATTCATACTGTTACGCCACAGTATATCAAGGATATACGAACCAATAATCTGGGTCAGTATTACATGCTTACTTTTACCTACAACCTGGGTAATTACAAAGGGTCAGGAACTTCAGGTAAAGCAAAAAAAGGAGACAAGGGGCATAAGAAAGCTAAGATCTAGTGGCAGATATAACTAATTTTCAGAGATAAAAGTATTTCAAGCAGATTCTGAAACGCTTGCCATTGTTGCCCTTCTATGGTGTATCAAGCGTTTCAGTAAACGAAAGCTTACACGCTTTGTTTGGTCCCCTTTCAATTTTTCCCCTTTCTGTTAATTGTTACCCCTACCATCACATCGAAATATTCATTGCCGAAATTCGACTGTAAAAGAAAACAATCATCTCATAACCAGACCATTCAACTATATTCCCCCTACTTTTGCTGTCATCAGGGATAGCTTTTATAATTCAACGGTACTTATTGACCCTATATTAAGTTTATACGAAGTCCACTATTACCCAATATATTGTGTATAACTTGTATGTAGTTTATGAGTAGCTTGTGTATTAAAATCGCATAATTCGCACACAAAGTATACACAAGCTATATACAAGCTATACACAAGCTACTTTTGAAACCCAACCAAAATAGAATTCGATGGTCTGCCATGAACTGTTCTATGAGTTATTAAAAGATGAATTTGGGGAATCTTCCAATTAAGTAAAATTAGTCCTGTGAGCGTCATTGCGAGAGGTAAGCTATTTGTTAAATAGCCACAATGGGGAAATGACAGAATGTGAGGCCTTTACACTCTTAATGTGAGATTGCTTCGTTCCTCGCAATGACGGCAATGCGTTGATTGACACGTCATTGCGAGGCACGAAGCAATCTCATCATAAGAGCGTAAATTCACTTGATTCATATTCAACAGCTTACCCCGAGTACTCGGGGTCATTGGTAGGTACGAAGCAATCCCACCACAAAAGTGTAAGGGTATTTATTTAATATTCAGCAGCTTATTAATTATATCATTATGAGGTACGAAGCAATCCGCCAATCATACATAATCTTGATTTCAAGGACCCTTTTGTTGTTACTCGACAGTGACTGATTTTGCAAGGTTGCGGGGTTGATCGACGTCGCAGCCGCGCATCACGGCAATGTAATAGGAGAACAATTGCAAGGGAACAATGGCCAGTAGGGGTGAAACTGCAGGATGTGATTTTGGTATTTCAAATACATCGTTGACCATTTCTTTCAGTACATCATCGCCCTCGGTAACAACTGCAATGATGTTACCTTTGCGGGCTTTCACTTCCTGAATATTGCTGACAATCTTTTCGTAGTAATGGTCTTTGGCGGCCACTACAATCACCGGCAGATTATCATCCACCAGGGCAATGGGGCCATGTTTCATTTCACCGGCGGCATAACCTTCGGCATGGATGTAGGATATCTCTTTTAATTTCAAGGCTCCCTCAAGGGCAACAGGGAAAAGATAGCCACGGCCAAGATATAGGGCATTGACAGCATCCTTGTATTTGGCTGCAACCTCTTTAATATGAGGGTGATTCACCAATATTGACTTCAATTTATCAGGAATCTCAGTGAGTTCTTTAATCAAATCAAGGTAGGTCCCTATTGAAATCTTTCCTCTTTCCTTGGCCAGTTTAAAGGCCAGAAGTGTCAGAACGGTCACCTGGGCTGTAAAAGCTTTGGTGGAGGCTACTCCGATTTCGACCCCTGCATGGGTGTAAACTCCGGCATCGGTTTCACGGGCGACGCTTGATCCCACCACGTTGCAGATTCCCAGAATCGTAGCGCCCTTCTCCTTGGCCATGTGCAAGGCTGCCAAGGTATCAGCCGTCTCACCGCTCTGGCTGATAGCAATCACCACATCATCACTGGTCAGAATGGGGTTACGGTAGCGGAATTCCGAGGCGTACTCCACTTCAACAGGGATGCGGGCATATTCTTCAATCAGGTATTCACCCACCAGGGCTGCATGCCACGAAGTGCCGCAGCCAATGATGATGATTCGTTTGGCGCTCAGGATTTTGGGGAATACATCCAGCAATCCTCCTAATACAATATCCGTATGATCGGGTGAAATGCGGCCCCTAAAGGTATCTTCGATGGTCTTTGGCTGTTCAAATATTTCTTTGAGCATGAAATGATCAAAATCTCCTTTTTCAAGATCACCGATGCTCATGTCAACTTTGGTGATTTCGAGCGCTACAGGAATATTTTCAACCGTCTTAATGGTAATGCTTTCTTTGTTGATAATGGCTACATCGCGATCGTTCAGGTAAATCACACTGTCGGTATAATTGACAATCGGAGTGGCATCGGAGGCAATAAAATATTCACCCTTGCCAATCCCAATTACCAGCGGACTTCCTTTGCGGGCTGCAATCAATTGATACTGCTCGTTTTTGCACATGATCGCAATTCCATAGGCCCCCACTACTTTTGTAAGCGCCAATCGGACAGCAATTTCCGCAGTTGCCCCTTCAACATTCAGGTAATAATATTCGATCAGGTTGACCAGCACTTCGGTATCAGTAGCAGATTGAAAAGTATACCCCTTTTTCAGGAGATCTGATTTCAATTCGGCATAATTTTCAATAATTCCATTGTGGACCAGCACAAAATCCCCATGCATCGAAGTCTGTGGATGGGCATTGCAGTCGTTGGGTTCGCCATGGGTGGCCCAGCGTGTATGGCCAATTCCAATATGTCCGCTGATATCTTTGTTGGATACAAATTTCTCAAGATCAGAAACCCGGCCCTTGCACTTGTAAACATGCAATTGATGGTTATAAAGGGCTATACCTGCTGAGTCATATCCTCTGTATTCAAGTCGTTGCAATCCTTGTATGATAATAGGGAATGCATTTTTATCACCTATGTAGCCTATAATTCCACACATGCTATTTTAGTTTAAAGTTAGCAAAAATTGCTGACTATTTTAGCTTCGAATACGAAATATCAAATCGGATACCGGTTTTACTTCTTGCTCCTTTAAGAACCAATCTTCTGAAAATTGAGTTCTTAAAATCAGTGGTAAGGTAAAAACCATAATTCCCTTTGCCTTTAATGATCTCCTGAAGGTGGTTGGCAAGGTTGAAGCGGTAGGTCGAGTCTGTCACACTGAAATATCCACCATAGTAGGCATCACCCAGAGCATAATCGGAAGGAATAATTACGTTGCCCAGCGTATCGAGAATGCTGCCATTGGCATCAATTAAACTTAATTTCAGCCGTTCAGGATACCGGTACACCCAATCAGAATAGAATGAAGTATCAGCGGTGTTTTTAATTCCTTTTTCAACCCTGAAAATTAGTTCTGCCTTGTTAATAGCACAATGCACCGAGTCTTTCCAGGTACTCAGAGTGGGAAGGTAAATTTTATCACTTAACCCGCCTGTAGTTTGTAAATAGATCAAAGTATCTTCCCCTTGAGTTTTATTTAGATTGGTAAAAAAACTGGTAGTGGAATAATTGTGTTCAAAATGGCTTGTGCGTGCCGAAGTTGAATTAATCTTATATTTGGCAACCAGTGTATCTTTGGCGTTATGATAGTATAGTTTCATTATTGAACCCGCAGCCAATGTCCTGACTCTCATAATACTACCACCTTCATTCAAGTCACCCGCTTCGACGTATAATCCTTTAAATAATTTGAGTAATATATCATTGACGTTGTTGGGAGATTTCACCTTTTGCAAGCTGTCATTGATCATTATTAGTTTATCAGCCAGTGAATTGTTAAGTTTAAATAATATTTCCTGCTCAAGAGTGTCTTTGGGAACTAGTTTGGTTGATCCGTAAAGAGAAGTTAAGGAATCAAGTTTAAATTTTGGCACATACATTATCTCCGACAAAGCTTCAGGGTAAGCCAAACCTTTAAGGTTGATACTCTGATTATAGATGTATGTATCAGCACCATATAAGTCTGAATTAAGTTCATACACTTTTAGATTTTGAGGAGTTACCTTGTCACCATATATTTCCTTGTAAAAGAGGCTGAGCGTTATTGAGTCAGCTATAGCGCCGGTCAAATCATGAATCGTATCAACCCGGAACTGGCAGGCAAAATCAGTGGTTGATTTACCAAAAATAGGATCGTTGAAGGTACCCAACAAATTATAAGATGGTTTATTGGTGTGCAAACCATCATCCAATACGGTATAGGATTTAATGGTCGTTTTATCCACCATGATTTTTCTTGCAGTAATTAAATCACCGGGCAACAGTAAATTAAAGCCTGTTTTATTCAGTTCGTCCTTACAACCCCAAAATGTAATCACTATCAATGCAAATCCGGCTACGAATTTGACCATTACTGCTTTTGCTTTCTTCACCACTTAATATTTTATAATTGTTAACCCTAAATACTTACAACATTTTGTCATACAAATCGTTGTAAGTATCTACATAGGTATTTTCCGGTTGATAATCCAAAAACTGTTTTTGGGATGATTTGATATATTCCAATATTTCAGGGTTAATCTTGGGGCTACCCTGAATAATAGCATCAGAATACTGAATGGCCATTTTACTTAAATTCACAAAGTTGGGTTCATCCACCATTTCGGTGTCCTTGTTTCTGATATTATTCATTTTCAGCTTCGTGCGGAAGGTGACATCAAGCGGCTTTTTAAAGTCATCATGATAAACCGAATAAATCACTTTTGACTTGACAAACAATGGGTTATCGTTGTAAGCCTTTTTAATGTACAGGGGCACAAGAGATGTCAACCAACCAGTACAATGAATTAAGTCGGGCGCCCAGCGCAGTTTAACAACTGTTTCGAGCACTCCACGGGCATAGAAGATGGCCCTTTCATCATTGTCGGGAAATTCATTTCCTTTTCCATCTTTCAACACATGCTTGCGTTGAAAGTAATCTTCATTATCGATAAAGTAAACCTGCATCCGTGCCGATTGAATGGAGGCTACCTTAATAATCAAGGGGTGGTCGGTATCATCAATGATCAGGTTCATACCCGATAAACGGATGACCTCATGTAATTGATTCCGACGTTCATTCACACTACCATATCTAGGCATAAAAGTCCGGATTTCCTTTCCTCTCTCCTGAATTCCCTGTGGGAGGAACCTGGATTTTCTAGACATTTCCGTCTCTGGAAGATAAGGGGTAATTTCTGATGAAATAAATAAGACTTTTTTCTTTTCCATTTATATCGCCTGTGGTTTAATTGTGCAAAATTAGTAAAATATCCTCAATATTCAATTACAGTCTGATACACTGTACTTAAAAAAGCTTAATAATTAGGGAATGGTGTTGAAATATTTATTTACTTTGTACCCACATTTTTAATCCAAAATGCAGATAGTAAAGCATATAAACGAGCTTCGGCTGGTTGTGAACGGTAAGCGTAAAGAGGGATTAAGCATTGGCTTGGTACCAACAATGGGAGCTTTGCACCAGGGGCATCTGTCACTGGTTGAACAGGCCGGAGAGCAAACTGGGTTTGTAGTGGTAAGTATTTTTGTAAATCCTACACAGTTTAACGACAAGGGCGATCTGGAACGTTACCCAAGAAATCTTCAAAAAGATATTGATTTTTTGACACAATCATCTTGTGGCCTAATTTTTGCACCTGATGCAGACGAAATTTATCCTGAACCCGATACCCGTCAATTCGATTTCGGACAGCTCGAACAGGTGATGGAAGGTAAATTCCGACTAGGACATTTCAACGGTGTAGCCCAAGTGGTGAGCCGTTTGTTTGAAATCGTTGAACCCGATAAAGCTTTTTTCGGAATGAAAGATTTTCAACAAATGACTATCATCAAAGAAATGGTCAGAAAGCTAAATTTACCTGTTGAGATTGTTTCCTGTCCTATCATTCGTGAAGCTGACGGAATGGCCATGAGTTCACGTAACACGTTGCTGAGCCCTGATGAACGACGCAACGCCGTAGTTATTTCGGCTACCTTGTTTGAAGCGGTAAACAAAACCGGCCAATTAAGCGTAGAAGAACTTTGCAACTGGGTGATTGAACGCATCAATGAGAACGAATATTTGAACACTGAATACTTTGAAATTGTTAATGCAGATACCTTGCTTGCAGTTAATAATTGGGATGAACCTTGTATAAAGGTAGGTTGTATTGCTGTTCATTGCGGAAAGATCAGGTTGATTGACAATGTGATGTTTGAAACTATAATTTATTGACAATTAGACCATTTACGATTTCCAATTTGTTGTCTTGATGAACGTTGCCTTAAATAGTAAATGGTAAATAATAAAAATAGTAAATATAAACAGGATGATAATTGAAGTTTGCAAATCGAAAATTCATAAAGTTACTGTAACCGAAGCCAATTTACAGTATGTTGGCAGCATTACCATTGATCAGGATTTGATGGATGCGGCTAATATCATTGAGAATGAGAAGGTTCAGGTTGTAAACATGAACAACGGTGAACGTCTCGATACTTATGTAATTAAAGGACAGCGTGGTTCTGGAGTCATTTGTCTTAATGGTCCGGCAGCCAGGAAAGTGGCAGTGGGTGATGTAGTAATCATTATGTCATATGCTCAAATGGACTTTGAAGAAGCCAAAACATTTAAGCCTTGGCTGGTATTCCCGGATACAGAAACGAACAAGCTGATTTAATTTTATTAAAAATTTATAACTTTAAACCTCATTGCTTCTTTTAGCAGTGAGGTTTTGTTATTTTTACAGAAATACTTTTTGCGATGACTCATTCAGAAATTATTCATTCCAAACTATTCATCAATGCTGAGGATTTTGGACCCACACTGCATCAATGGAAGCAGGAGGGGCGTCAGTTGGTGTTTACCAATGGGTGTTTCGATTTGGTGCACCGCGGACATGTTGACTCGCTAATAAAAGCTGCCGAACTGGGTGACAGGCTGATTGTTGGATTAAACTCTGATCAGTCGGTTAAATTACTCAAAGGAGAGAACCGGCCTCTGGTTGATCAACAGTCGCGGGCCGTATTACTGGCTTCGCTGCTGATGGTTGATGCGGTAGTTATTTTCGATGAAGCAACTCCATACGAACTGATCCGAAGCATTCAACCCGACGTATTGGTAAAAGGGAGCGAATACCAAATTGAAGAGATCGCAGGGTCTGACATTGTCTTAGCTTCCGGCGGAAGGGTTGAAAGGATTGACCTGACAGAAGGTTTCTCTACAACAGATCTAATTCAAAAAATAAAGGAGAGGTATTAAGTAATTATTTACTATTAAATTATTTACTATTTATCCCTCCCGAGTACTCGGGATCGTGACATATCACAGTAAATTAGTTTGTTGCAAACAATTAGATGCGACAATATATTTATCTCAATACTTATATTCATAAAAGTTCAATATAAAAAAGTGAATTATAAACATCAATATTAATATATCAATAACTTTAAGATGGCCAAAACAAAAACCAGTTTCTTTTGTCAAAATTGCGGGGCACAATCTCCCAAATGGATTGGGCGTTGCAATTCATGTGGCCAGTGGAATACGTTTGTAGAAGAAATCGTGGAGCGTGAAAGCCCTAAAGCATCTTTATTTTTAAACGGAACCGGCAATCAGCCCAAGCTATTGCACGAAGTATCGGATGAGAATACTGAGCGGATTGATACCTGTAATCAAGAGCTGAACAGGGTACTTGGTGGAGGACTGGTTCCCGGATCAATGGTACTCATCGGTGGAGAACCGGGTATCGGTAAATCAACATTGGTGCTGCAACTGGCATTGGATCTGAAGAATAAGAAGATATTGTATGTATCGGGTGAGGAGAGTATACAGCAAATCAAGATACGGGCTCTTCGGCTTCAGAAAGAAAATACGAGCTGTTATTTTTTGAGTGAAACTTCTCTGGAACATATTCTGGCTCAAAGCAAACAGATTGTGCCTCAATTGCTGATCATCGATTCCATCCAGACTGTTTCAACAGAGTTAATCGAATCCTCACCCGGCTCGGTGGCGCAAATCCGTGAATGTACCAATGGCATCCTCAAATATGCCAAAGAGAACAATGTTCCTGTCATTCTGATTGGCCACATCACCAAAGAGGGGAGCCTGGCGGGGCCTAAAGTGCTGGAGCATATTGTGGATACCGTTTTGCAGTTTGAAGGTGAGAATCAATACATGTACCGTATTTTACGTGCCATCAAGAACCGCTTTGGATCAACTTCTGAATTGGGGATTTTTGAAATGGGTAATATGGGTTTGCGCGAAGTTTCCAACCCATCAGAGCTACTGATCAACCGTGCCCACGAGGGATTGAGCGGAACAGCCATCTCGGCAGCCATTGAGGGATTACGCCCGCTGCTCATTGAAATTCAGGCACTTGTAAGTACGGCAGCGTACGGAACTCCGCAGCGTTCATCCACAGGATTCGACTTGCGACGACTCAATATGTTGCTGGCTGTACTGGAAAAAAGGGCAGGGTTCAAGCTGGCCGCCAAAGATGTATTCCTAAATATTGCAGGTGGAATCAAGGTCGACGATCCCGGTATCGACTTGACAGTGATCACTGCAATTCTTTCATCCAACTTCGATTTGCCGATCCGCAAAAATGTCTGCTTTGCGGGTGAGGTGGGGCTTTCAGGAGAAATACGAGCAGTGAACCGGCTCGATCAACGAATCGCCGAGGCTGAGAAACTGGGCTTCGACAGCATTTTTATTCCCAAAGCAGGAAAAGGAATCAACCTTCAGAAATTCAAAATCGAAATAGTACAGTTTGACAGGGTAGACGAGTTTTTCAAACATGTATTTGGCAAAAAAGGTTAAGAGATAAAAGACAAAAGACAAATCCGTCAATTGACATTTTGGCATTTTAATAACCATATGGTTTCAAAAAGACAAAAGTCAATTAGCTAAAAGTCAAATTCTTCAAATGTCTCTCTGTCTTTTGTCTTTTTGTAAGAAATTGTATGTTTGATCTGGCAGTTGAGAACGAAGCTTTCAACCTTACGGATTACTTTATTAACTTTGTGACTTTCAAAATTCAATTTCATATGAAACAATGGATTGGCAGTGTGCTGTTTATGATATTTGTTACCGGGTTGACTTCGTGTTACAATACCACGATTCCAAAACCTGACAAGCTGATCGCAAAGGATCAGTTTGTAAAGATGATGGTTGATGTCTACCTGGTACAGGGACTTGATAAGATCCCTCAAGATATAAAGGGACTCAAGAAAGTGACCTCTTCTGACTTGTATTATTCAGTCTTGAAAAAATATGCAGTAGCCGATACCGTTTTCATCCGATCGCTGATTTATTACTCCAGCTTTCCGAAAGAATATGAGAAAATGCATATTCAGATCATGGATATATTGAATGAATCTGAATTGCAATTTAAGCCTGAGAAGAAACTGGACCTGGGGAAAAAATGAGAAAGTTTGCAGCCAACTATCTCGTTGCGGATAACGGAGAATTTCTAAAAGACGGAATTGCTCTTGTGGGAGAAGATGGATTTATCTTCGATACTATTGATACCAAAGGCGATTTAAGGGAAATGGAACGGCTCATTTTCTTCAATGGAATATTGATGGGCGGATATTTATTTACAAAAACAGAGATATCCCAAATGAAGGAGGCATTTGATTCTCAGTTTAAAAATAATGTACTTCAGGCAGTTATAGCATCAACACAACTCACTATTCATAACCTGGTTGATTTGGGTAAACAGCTTCAAGTTCAGTTCCCTGAGATGAAAATTCCGGTCATCATGAATGAAATATCTGAGGTTTTACTGGGTGAGGGAAGATATACAAAAGAAACAATTCCAGGCATTTACCTTCTGTCAGGGGCGGATTTAGTTGATTTGCATTTTACTCCCAAAAGTCGGCTTAAACAAATCATATAGAGGCATTTACTTATGTCTTTCACATTATTACTTGAAATTTATGGCTACTTTTCTTTTTGATCAAATTATATTCGGGCCCATAAAAAGCCGTCGGCTGGGTGTTTCCCTTGGGGTAAACCTACTTCCCACCGATAGCAAAGTGTGTTCGTTCGATTGTATCTATTGCGAATGTGGTTGGACTCCCAAAAATCGAGCTGTGAAGGCAATTTTACCACCTCGCGCAATGGTCAAACTGAAATTGGAAGAAAAGCTGACTGAGATGCTTGCAAACAATGAATTGCCTGATGTCATTACTTTTGCAGGCAATGGTGAACCTACCTTGCATCCTGAATTTGAAGGAATTATTGACGATACCATCGAGCTTCGCAACCAATTGACTCCCTCTGCAAAGATTGCCGTTCTCTCGAACGCTACCATGCTTCAAAAACCTGCTGTGGTAAGGGCTTTGCTTAAAATAGAAGACAACATTCAAAAACTGGACTCTGCATTTGAGGAGACCATCCGCAAGATTGATTGTCCGGCATCGAATTACAATTTAAAGGAGGTGGTCAGTAATCTGAAATCCTTTAACGGAAAGGTAATCATACAAACTTTATTCGTGAAGGGAATTTTTAAGGATCAAATAATTGACAATACAACTGAATTAGAAGTAAACGAATGGCTAAAACTTATCGGGGAAATTAAACCCTCTCAGGTCATGATTTATACCATCGACCGCGATACTCCTGCAACAGGACTTGAGAAAGTGAAACTGGAAACTATGAAGTCAATTGGAGATCGGGTTCTTGCAATCGGCTGTGCGGTTCAGGTTTCGGGCTAAAGATTAAGTGGTCAGTCACAATATGCAAGTGGACTACTCATTTATATTTGGCAAGTGGGCCAGCATGTGTAACATAACAATCGAAGCTAGATTAGAGAACTACTATTAAGCTGAGTCCGATCTGATGATAGATCAATAAAATGAGTTCAATTCGAGTGTTAATCAACAAAACCAACATTTAAGTATTTCCGTTCAAATGCCAAATGCCACTCTTTCAATTTGAGGAGAGGAGGATTGGCATTTGGCATTTTAATGGAAATATGTTCATAGAGTAGAGAGCCAGGCAGTAAGAAAGCATTGTCATCTTGAATAGTATCGAATTCCATATGCAATGATGGTCCAATAGGAAGCATCCGAACAGAAGTCAATAAAATATTTTCATAAAACATATTTATAGCCCTTGCAAGGACACTTAAAATCCAATATTTCCGACAATCCGACAATCCGACAATTTGTTATTTCCAGACTTCCAAGATCTATTGCTATAAATCAATACTTTAGCCGATTATCTTCATAAATTGAAACTGCATACTATTTGAATTTTCTATGTACTGGTGCAGTCTTGTGAATTTTAAAATGCTGAATATCAATACTAATAGTTCGCAATCTATTGTGTTTTTTTTTAAATAGCAGCATTATCCTTTGCGATAGTATTGGAATTCTGAATTCATCAGTTGTCGGATTGGTTAACCAAGGTAACTCATTTCATTTCTTAAGTGAGTCAATCATTAGGAATGCAGAGGTTTATAAAATTGGTATAAACAATAGGGAAAGGCAGAAACAATCCAATAATTCCATCAATTACGTATACTACACAATCTGTATATTTTAAGATGCCTATAGAAACTGATTTTCTGTAAAAATATAGTTGGGAAGCATGCAAACTGGATTGTCAACATTGTCAACATTGTCAATATTGCCGACACTGCCAATTTCGTAAAATGGCATTGTTGGCATTGTTGGCAATGTTGACAATGTTGGCAATGTGAGCAATGTGAGCAATCTGAGGAATTAAATTAAAGACAGGAATTATCATGCTGTCACTTCTAATATTTGCAAGCATCTAACTTGGGTTCTATTGATTGCTTTTAAGGTATCCAATTCATTTACGTTAAAATAAGACTTCATCGTCTTTTTTAATATTTACTTAACAACCATTTTTGATTAAATGTGTTTAAGTGTAAGGTCACATAAAAGTGATTGAGAATGAATTAAGTTGGAAATTTGATAAAATACTCATGAGAACAATTATTGTAATCAGAAGATTTTGTGTTATTTTATTGGCTGTTGCTTCATTTTCGTGCGTTAAAAAGCTGGAGGGAGGCGGACAAACCGGTACCAATGCACAAGTGAAAGAATATCCCGTAATAGCAGTTTCACCTCAGTCGACCCAACTTTTTAAAGATTATCCGACAGAACTTCAGGGCCAGCAAACAGTAGAAATACGTCCAAAAATATCAGGATATATTGAACAGATCCTTGTTGACGAAGGTGCGTATGTAAAAAAAGGACAGTTACTTTTTCGTTTGAATGCAAACGACATTCAGGCATCGGTTCGATCGTCCGAAGCTCAGGTTAAAGTTGCTGAGGCCGATGTAAGTTCTGTAAAAATTAACCTTGAAAAAACCAGGCCCCTGGTTGATAAGAGCATCATCAGTAAGTTTGAGCTTGAATCAGTGGAATCAGATTTGAACTCGAAAGTGGCTCAACTGGCTCAGGCACAGGCCAACCTACAATACGCACTCATTACAAGTCCGGCTGAAGGAACAATCGGTACTTTCCCCTACCGTGTTGGAAGCCTGGTTACCAGTGCAATTACAGAACCGTTGACAACGGTCTCCAATACTAAAAAATACTATGAGAACGCTCAAACCAATTTATTGTCGGCTCAATTAAGCAATATAAATGACCGGCTCCAGCAACTCAATGCGGTTGTGTCTCTATATCGCGCCCTGGGAGGTGGATGGAAATAACCTTCTTATTTTTGCTATTTTTGCATTCTAAATAATTTAATGTAAAGCACGAACAATGGCAAAAGTAAATTGGAAACCCGGAACAATGGTCTACCCCCTTCCGGCGGTACTGGTAACTTGCGGCGAGACACCCGAAGAATACAATCTGTTAACTATCGCATGGACTGGCACCATCAGCAGCGACCCTCCCATGTGCTATATTTCGGTTCGCCCAAGCCGTCATTCCTACGAAATCATTAAGCGCACCGGCGAATATGTAATCAACCTGACTACTGAAGAGCTGGCCCGTGCAACCGACTGGTGTGGTTGCCGATCGGGTGCCAAATTCAATAAATGGAAGGAAATGGGACTCACTCCAGCGCCGGCCACCATAGTAAAAGCGCCCATCCTGGCCGAAGCTCC
>Ga0209123_1001973_pt1 | contig 18540 bp, 7 predicted proteins | sample BarGraIncu00431A_FD_184500 | JGI IMG/M metagenome (GOLD analysis project Ga0209123, IMG submission 184500) | Arctic peat soil microbial communities from Barrow, Alaska, USA - Barrow Graham LP Incubations 004-31A (SPAdes) (version 2) | ecosystem: Environmental > Terrestrial > Soil > Wetlands >... | reverse complement strand
TAGTACTTAAAATCGAATGTCAATCAAAAATTTATTGGTAATTTTGCGCTCAAATAGAAAAGCTAAGTATTTTAAGTTTTATTACTACACAATTTCCCACATTAAACACTTATTTTCAAATAAATAAGTGTTCGAAAAATAAATTTATCATGCATCAAACGTACAAATTTGTAACCGCCGAAGAAGCTGCAAGCTATGTTAACAACGGCGACATTATCGGATTCAGTGGATTTACTCCGGCAGGTTGCCCGAAAGAAGTTCCAACAGCTATCGCTAAACGCGCTGAAGCATTTCACGCAGAAGGCAAAGAATTTAAAATAGGAATGTATACAGGTGCTTCTACCGGTGACTCATTGGATGGTGCTTTGGCTCGTGCTAACGCCATCTTATTCCGCACACCTTACCAATCGAACAAAGATTTGCGCTCAGCTTTGAATGCAGAACGCGCTCCATATTTCGATATGCACTTATCTTCAATTGCTCCTCACTTACGTTTTGGATTTATGCCAAAACCAAAATTTGCAATTATTGAAGTCTGTGATATGACCGTTGATGGCGAACTGGTTCCAACAACTGGAGTTGGAATTTCTCCAACCATTGCAAATTTGGCTGATTTCATTATTGTTGAGTGGAATAAAAAACACCCAAAAGAACTTCGTGGATTCCATGATATTTTCGAACCAATTGACCCTCCTCACCGCTTGCCTTTGACTTTGATGACTCCTTCTGACAGAATGGGTAGCACGGTTATTAAGGTAGATCCTAAAAAAATTCTATGTGTTGTTGAAACATATCGCGATGATGAAGTGGGTGGTTTTACTCCAACTGATGAGGTGACAGATAAAATTGGTCGGAATGTGGCTACCTTTTTGGCTAACGAAATTAAATCGGGTCGTATTCCTAAAGAATTCCTGCCAATCCAGTCAGGTGTTGGGAACATTGCAAATGCTGTTATGGCTTCGTTAGGTGCTAATCCTGATATTCCAACTTTTGAAATGTACACTGAGGTAATTCAGGATTCTGTTATCGATTTATTGAAAAATGGAAAAATCCGTTTTGCCAGTGGTTGTTCGCTGACTATAACAACTCCGGTATTGCAAGAAGTGTACAAAAATCTCGAATTTTTCCGTGATAAAATTGTACTTCGTCCACAAGAAATGTCAAACAGCCCAGAGTTGGCTCGTCGTCTTGGTTTGATTACCATTAACACAGCTTTGGAAGCCGATATTTTTGGTAATGTAAACAGTACTCACGTAATGGGATCGAAAATGATGAATGGTATTGGTGGTTCTGCCGACTTTACCCGTAGCGCATACATTTCTATCTTCACAACTCCATCTACTGCGAAAAAAGGTTTTATCAGTGCTATTGTTCCTATGGTTAGCCACGTTGACCAAAACGAACATTCTGTAAACATCCTTATTACTGAGCATGGTGTTGCAGACCTTCGTGGAAAGTCACCAATTCAACGTGCCGAAGAAATCATTGAAAACTGTGTTGATCCAACATACCGTCAGATTTTACGCGATTACCTGGCTTTGTCTGGTGCTTGCCACACACCAACCAATCTTCACGCATGTTTTGAGATGCATACTGAATTCATGAAATCCGGAAACATGCTAAACACAAGTTGGGAACAATATAAATAATATAAGTTTCACTCACACATTCTCTGAGAAAAGCCTGTTTCATTCATTTTGAAACAGGCTTTTAATTTTAGTGAAAGATTGTAGGCGGCTTAAATTGGAGTATTATCTACGGTGTGTTGTTGACGGTATTCAGAAGGAGTCATTCCAAACTTCTGCTTAATTTTATAGTTTATGTGATTTCACGCAACAAAAATAAAGGTTTGTTGAGGCTTCAATGTTCAAAAAATGACATTTATCGGTGGAGTTTTTGACTAAACAGTTTAAACTACTATTTAAAACCTATATTTCGTGTCCCCAAATTAATATCCATAAAATAATGGCCAACCTAAAATATGCAAAAAATTAATCGGCAAATTACAATCTATCTAAATTACTTCGATTAAGCTTTCATTTTATACAAAAATAGATAATTATACAAAATAATTTATATCTTTGCGAGGTAGTTCTCAAAATAATTATGCTGCATTTTGCTAATTATTCTGCGTGCTTGTTAACCTAAGCACGCTGGTTTTTTAAATCAACCAATTAAAAAAATCTCATACAATTAAAATCAAATTCTAACATTATGCAAGAAATCAAATTCTTCAGTGGCGAAAACATTCCACTGGAACTCCACAAAGTACGCATCGTACAAAAATTACATTTAGTACCTATCGAACGTCGTTTGGAAGCTCTTTACGAAGGTGGATTCAATACCTTCCGTCTTAGTACTAAAGACGTTTTTCTCGATATGCTCACCGACTCTGGCACCAACGCCATGAGCGACAATCAACTTGCAGCAATGATGCAAGGCGATGATGCTTATGCCGGTTCTCAGAGTTACTATCGCCTGGAAAAAGCAGTACAGGAGGTACTTGGCAAAAAATACTTGTTACCGGTTCACCAGGGTCGTGCTGCCGAAAACATTATTGCACTGGCTTATGTGAAAAAAGGAAGTCTGGTTCCGATGAATTACCACTTCACAACAGCCATGGCTCATATTACTGATAAGGGTGGACAAATCGTTGAATTGCTATACGATGAAGCCTATGTGATCAATTCCAACCATCCGTTCAAAGGTAACATGAACATTGAGAAACTGGAAGAAGTTATCAAACGTCATGGTGCTGCTAACATTCCATTCATACGCATGGAAGCTTCAACTAACCTGATTGGTGGACAACCGTTCTCGGTTCAAAATTTACGCGATGTACGTTCATTAGCCGACAAATATGGTATTCGCATTGTTCTGGACTGTAGCTTGTTGGGCGAAAATGCTTATTTGGTATTGCTCCGCGAAGAAGAATTCAAAGGCTCGGATATGAAAACTGTTCTTCACACCATGACTTCGTTGGCCGATTTGTGTTACTTCTCAGCCCGCAAAATAAGTTCATCGCGAGGTGGTGGAATGTGTACCGACCGTCCTGAAATTATCAAAGAACTGGAAGCATTAGTTCCACTTTACGAAGGTTTCACAACGTATGGTGGTATCTCCATTCGCGAAATAGAAGCAATGGCTGTTGGTCTTTACGAAACCCTGGACGAAACAATGATTTGCCAAAGTCCAAACTTCATTAAATATTTGGTTGATTCGTTAGACGCTAAAGGTATTCCAATGATTAAACCTGCCGGAGTATTGGGTGCACACGTTGATGCTATGCAGGTTTGCTCGCATATTCCTCAAACAGAATATCCTGCAGGTGCTTTAGCTGCAGCTTTATTCCTTATATCAGGTATTCGTGGTATGGAACGTGGTTCCATCTCTAACCAACGTGATGAAGAAGGAAATGAGACTTATGCCGACATGGAATTACTTCGTTTGGCCGTGCCACGCCGTGTATTCACACTATCGCAAATAAAATATGTGGAAGATCGCCTGAACTGGTTATATCAAAACCGCGCACTGATTGGTGGATTAAAATTCGTTTACGAACCACCGGTACTTCGTTTCTTCATGGGTGGACTAGCACCAACTTCAGATTGGCCTCAAAAACTAATGGCGAAGTTTAAAGCTGATTTTGGAGAAAGCCTGTAAATTTAGTTGATAGTTGACAGTTTATAGTTGTCAGTAAAAATAAAGAACCACCAAATGATTAAGTTCATTTGGTGGCTCTTTTATTAATGGGTTTTCATTTTCAACTGTCAATTTTCAACTATCAACTATTTCAGGTATTTTTCCAGAAACTTATCTTGCTCCCAAAGCAAATGCAGGATATTTTCTCTGGCCACATAAGCATGTTGTTCTTTAGGCAAAATAACCATTCGAGCTGGGGCGCCAAGCCCTTTAAGCGCTTGAAAATAGCGCTCTGTTTGCAATGTGAAAGTGCCGGGGTTGTTATCTGCTTCGCCGTGAACCAACAAAATCGGAGTTTTCATTTTATCAGCAGTCATAAATGGTGACATTATATTGTAGACATCCGGAGCATCCCAATAATTACGTTGTTCACTCTGGAAACCAAAAGGTGTTAGTGTACGATTATAAGCACCACTTCGGGCAATTCCACAAGCAAATAAATTGCAATGAGTAAGTAAATTAGCCGTCATAAATGCACCATAGGAATGTCCGCCCACAGCCACTTTCCTGCGATTAATATAACCCAATGAATCTACTGCATCGATAGCAGCTTTTGCGTTTGAAACCAATTGTTCAATAAAAGTATCGTTTGGCTCGGTTTTTCCTTCACCAATAATAGGAAATGCCGCATCATCAAGTACAGCATAACCCCTTGTCACCCAATACACAAACGAACCATAATACGGATAGGTAAATTCATTCGGGTTAGATGTCGTTTGTCCCGCACTGTTTTTATCTTTATACTCAGCCGGATAAGCCCAAATAAGCAATGGTAATTTTTCAGCCTTCGCTTTTCGGTCGTAACCTACCGGCAAATAAAGCGTCCCCGAAAGTTCGACACCATCAGCACGTTTATATTTAATCAGCTCCTTATACACATCTTTAATACTTTCAAACGGATTTAGGAAATGTGTCACCTGAGTCAACGCATCTTTCTTACGGAAATTACGGAAATAATAATTTGGGAATTCATTTTTCGACTGAATTCGTACCAATGCTTCCCCTTTGTGATAGTCCTCAATATCAAAGATTTCCTCCATTTTGTCGGTATAGGCCGATTGATAAAGACGTTTGCTTTTAAGTGTCTTCAGATTGAATTCATCAATAAATGGAAATTGACCGTTTGGTGTATGACCTTCGCCAATCAGGAAAAGGCAATTATCAGCAGTAGCTAATACATATTTACCATACTCGTTTTTCCATGTTTCAAAACTTCCCGGGTCAGAATATATATCTTGAAAGTTCCTATCTGTGATTACTTTTGGAGCCTCGGTGGGTTTCGACGGATTGATCAGATACGTTTTCTCATTGCGCGTATCGTACCATTCGTCTTGCACCACAGCTACTGAAGCATTTCCCCAAACAACATTCATAAATCGCTGTACAGTTTTGATCAACAAAGCCGGGTTATCAGCAAAAGGAGCTTTCCACTGATAAATTGCATCCCGGAATTCTACAGTATTCTTCGGGTCACCACCATCTAATGCTTCCACATAAAACAAGGTTGCCGGTTCATCTGCACGCCAATTCATCTGTCGCTTTCCGGTGCGTACAGCCATAAATCCTTTTGGCAGAACTTCGGACAATGGTACTTCGTTGACTCTTTTCATGGCATTTCCTTTCAAATCATACACCACTGAGGTCATTGGAAAACGATTCAACGGTACTACATACGAGAATGGCTTATGCAGAGTCGTCACCAGCAAATAATTTCCATCGGGCGAGAATGCTTCTGTGGCATACATATCAGCTGCCTTGAATAATTCTGCTTTACCTGTCAAATCTACTTTATAAAGTTCAGACGTAGTTAGTGCTATGAAATTGGCCTCATCGGAAGCATTTTTGAGCAAATCAGGATAGGTACGGTTCTGTGATTTGGAGCCATCACTGACAGAAACAGTCGGACCCGCAGGCATTTGCTTTTTGGCATCAACAAGACTAGCTCTGTTTTGTGGCAACATTCTCACCAGAAACTCTGAACTGTTACGATACCAGTTGAAAGGATTACCTAAATTAGCATTCACAGCCGCTTCTGTCAACTTTGTAGCCTTTGCCAAAGCAACATCAAGCACCCAAAGTTCAACACCTGTAACAGCAGTGTTCGTGAAGGCAATTCTCTTTTCGTCGGGAGACCAGGTTACAAACGCAATGCGGGGCTGTTCAGGTAAACCCTTTACCTGAACAGGTTCAGTAGCAGAGACTTTTCGTACTTTCAGGTTATTGATGTAATTTGTCGCCGATGCAATATTTGTAACCGGATTTATGCGCATACCACCCATACTCATTTCCTGCTGGTTCAAATCTTCCAACGATTTATAAGTGCTACGATACGTCAGTAGCATATATTCTTTTTTAGTATCAATAGAAACTTGCGGAGCGCGCTCATAGTCGGCAAGTTGCAAAATAGATTTTGGAGGAAGTTGATAAGTAAGATTTTCTTGGGCCATATTTTTAGATGTTGCCATCAGTATAAATGCTATGATTAATGTTTTCTTATTCATTTTCATTCAAATCTTTAAATGAAATGCAAATATACGTTTTTTTGACCTCTTAATTGCCAGAGATCAATTGTGTAATTGTGCTCAGCTTCATTTGTTCTGAAACTATACTTGACTATTAGACATATAAAAAATGCAGAGATAAATTATCTCTGCATTTCCCCTAACAACCAAATCTATTTACCTACTAATCATTACATCAATTTATTATAACTGTTTCGTTTACAATTTCTGATTCAGAGTTGGCATTGATAACATATGTTCCTGTTGGCAAACCTGTAGATATTGTTGTTGAACCATTTGCATTAAAATTAAATGTCTTCATCAATTTTCCAGTTTTTGCATTATATGCTTTTACACTACCTTTTTGTTTATGCCCATTCGTAATAACTAAATCCTTTTTTGAAGTTTTTATACTTATATTCTTTCCGTTCTTAACATCCTTTTCGTTCTTAACGTTCTTATCTGTTGGAGTGACTATAGGACTAGTTACTACTGGGCTTGTTACTACTGGGCTTGTTACTACTGGATTAGTGACTACTGGGTCGGTGACTACTGGGTTAGTGACTACTGGATCAGTGACTACTGGGTTGGTCACTACAGGATCAGTGACTACTGGGTTGGTCACTACAGGAGTGGTCGGAGTTACAGCTGCGGTAAGACCAACTGCCACAATTTTAAATCGCTTAACTGGGGCATCCGTTGGTTGCACACTAAATGTATATTTAGTACCTGTAGTCATAAAACTAATTTTTTTGTTCGCAACAGAATCAATTAAATATAATTCAGAATATAAAGTCTCTACAAGCTGATTTGTAAAAGTTAAAGTATAAACAGTATCTTCACCAGCTTTAAAACTGATGTAAGTGTCATTTAAAGTAGGAACTGCATCAATTTGAAAGTTAGCAGTTGGCTCAGCAGCAAAAATTTGAGGAATTAATGTTGAAGTACCAAACATCTTGTACCCATCCCAACCATTATCAAAGCCTGTCGTGCATGACGAAACTGCAAAAACCCACATTTGGTCTCCATATCTTGAACCTTGTACATCAATTCTTGTTCCAACTAAATTTTGTGCATTTGCTTGAATTGACAATAGCATTAATGTGAATACTATTATTACTGATTTTAGAGTTGAAGTTTTCATAATACTAAATATTAAATTGTGAATAAATATATGTTCTTGCCTGTTGTAATTTCCTGTCTGTTTTTACATTACAAACATAGCATATAATTATTAATTCATTGATATATAGTATATTGTGGCATTCCGTATATACTTGTAGTATTTATTACAGCTATCTAGCATTCATGCAAAATTTACATATCTATTCATTTAACATACAATAATAAGCTAGCTGCTAAAATTTAAGCAGTCATCGACATAAATATATTTTATACTTCAAACTAGACTATACAATATTGAATGGTGTAATAAATATTATTACAGTTCATTGCAAGAAGATGCAAAGGAAAGAAAAGAGAATTAGGCAAGTACTTAAAAACTCATGGAATTAATTCACATCAATTAATTTATATAAACATTTTTTAATGTTTATGGCTGAAAAAATGATATTAGATAACGCTTTTAGAGGTGTCAACTCTAAAATATTAGCATAAAAAATATTTTTAATGGAATAATTGCTAATTATGTAGTAGATTATATCGTTAAAATACATGGTTTTCGTCGGTGGTTTTGAAAGAACGAAGTTTTTGTATTCTGTAATAAATATTTTAAAATTAAAAATTAAGAAACAAAAAAAGTTACAAAGAATCAACCTTGTAACTTTCTATAATCCAATAGCGAGTTTATTATTTGATGATAAAACGTGATACTTGATTTATTTTATCTCCAACTATTGCCTTGGCTATATAAACACCTGTTGGTAAATCTGCTGCTTTTATTGTTGTAATTCCATCAGCATCAAAAGGATGTTTAAATACGAACTTCCCTGAAATATCATAAAGTACTATGTAGCCTTTCTGATCTTCGTAATTATGTACAATTATTGAGTGATTTGAATTAAATATTTCCAGCTTATTTCTAACTTCTTTAGCAGTGCTAGTAGTGACTCCCTGATTAATAACTATTTTAAACCTATTGACAAGCGTATCTGTTGAACGTACTAAGAAAGTATACGTAGTTCCGGTTTCGGAAATATCAATAGTTGTATCCTTTTGTTGATCAATTAGATAAAGTGTTGGGTAAACTCCACTCGTATTCTGCTGATTAATAGTAAGTGTATAAATAGAATCTTCTCCTGAGTAAAATCCAATTTGAGTATTGTTAATGTTATCTACAGTACTAATTTGAAAATCACCACTTGGTTCGCTTACAAATATCTGGGGTACGTAAACTGATGAACTAAAATTCTTCAACCCATCCCAACCATTATCAAATGCATGCGTGCAATCTGGATTAGTAAAGAGCCACATTCTATCACTAAAGCGAGATCCTTTTACCTCAATATATGTAGATGGTAATTCCGTATTGACTGAGCTGTTTTTTACTCTTTGTTGATCAGCGTTTTTCATCACAGTGGAACTGTACGGAATTGCAAGCGTTGCATTTGCTGAATTACTCATTGCTTTTACCAAGAAGCCTTGCATAGATGGAATCTGTCGTGGAATACCAACATTACCTGCTAGATTTTGTGGTGATGAAGTGTATTGACCCGGATAATCACCTACAGTACCTTCTCCGGCATTACTGGTCCACTCACTATAGGATCCACAGTTATATTGATAAACAGTAGCTTCGGTTTGGGTACCAAAGGTTAACTGTCTGATATCTATGGCTGCAGTATATGGATTTGACAAAATCTGCTGACCAGGATATAAAGCCGTAAGCGTATAAGGTAGTCGGGACGAGTAATTGGCATTTTCTAATTGCCCTGTAAAATAAATAGTTTTAGGGCTAATCTGCGTGATTTCATAACCTCTGAATGAATATATTGATGAATCATTTGTTTCATATAGCCAATGATTACTAATGTTAGTTCCAGCTTCTTTCCAAATTCTAACAACAGAGCCAGTAAAAGTTGGATCTGGATCAACATAACGAAGCGGTACACCAAAATACTGCCACTTATAGTCAGAATATGAGTCTGTTGATGGATCATATGTTGTCGCCGCAGCCTTTGAATACATTTCTACTGTTGCTGGCACCGGATTACCTGAAGAGTTATAAAAGATAAATGAGCCGTTGGGAGCAACAGAACTTGATTTTATAACCAAGCCGCTTGTTCCGGCATTGTTTGTAACTGTTCCTTGAACCAACATTTGATTTGCAACAGAGATGGTCAACGATTTACCAGAATTAATCACCAGATTATTTGAAACCGTAATATCTGTGTTCAAATTAACACCGGTAGAATTATCAATTGTCAAATCATAAATTGTATTTGATAAATACCGTGCATCTTCCAACGACTGAGAAGCACTTCCGGCATAAGTTACATTTGGCGAATTTGTAGATGCGTCTAAATAGCCTGACGTGGAGGTGATTGCATTCAACAACTTCAGAGTTCCATTCAAAGTTACATTGTCAGCATTGTTTATCAACAAATCATAAATTCCATTATTGTAAAGAGAACCAGATGGAATAGATTGGGCTGAAGACCCGGCAAATTCTATTGTCGAAGAGCTTGCATTAGCATCAATTTGTGCCCCACCGGTAAAATTAAGACTGCCTTTAATGGTAAGTTTATGACCATTTGTTACAACTCTATAGGTCGACTGAGCATTAGTAATATTGGTCACTGAACGATCCTGATCTAAATAAAGATGATTTAATGGGCTTGAGTAAAACTCAATTGATGCATCTGCAGCAGGGACTAAGTTCCCTGACCAGTTTGTAGCATCGTTCCAATTAGTGCTATAGGTGCCAACCCATTTATTAGAATTTGTTTCCCATGCACCCATAGTTGGATTGGTTCCGGGACGTGAATTTGCACCATAATCTATGGAAATACCGGTACCATTTATACCTACTAGGGTTGAACTAATACGATAATCAGTTGCTACTGTCGAACCAGGACTATTGAAACCAGGAACCGTATTTACACTATTTGCATCCTGTCCGGCAATAAATGGTATGGTATTATCACCTACTCCATTGAAATAAGCCAAATTTCCAATTGGAGCATAATAATCGTTGTAGTTAACAGTAATTGTACCTGCAGTTCCATAGTTATAATAAATACCATAATGAAATCTAGACCCTCCGGAACGCACATTTGAAAATATATTATTACGGTAATCACATGTATTGGCATTAGTATTACTCCGAAGCGCTGCCGAGATATTACTACTTGCCTCTGTTCCTCCAATATGAACCGTATTAAAATACAAGTTGCAGGTTTGTGATGCCGTTCCGGTATCATAAATTCCGTAAATTACATTTCTAGTCGTTGGTATAAGATTTATAATATTATTTGAATATGTTGTTACACCAGAATAAATACGAATTCCTGTAAGCAAGGTTCCGTTGGTAGTACCATTATTTGGTGTGGTTAGGCTATAAATAAAATTTCGTAGGACTGTGTTTGTACCACTGGTGCTACCTTCGTAATACAAGCCATAAACAGCCCCTGCATAATTGATAAATGTATTTGATAAGTTATAAATCGTATTACCGGAAACAGTGCGAGTAGGATTAGTACCAGTAAGTACAATTCCGATTACAGATGCGTTAGAAACCGATGAATTATTTGAATTGGCTATACTTAGATGGTGAACAGTATTGCTAGTTACAGAATTTGAAGTTCCATCAGAAATTGCGATACCGTTTATTCTTCCTGCAGTTGCCGTAGTAGAATTTGTTGAACCATTTGTCGTGTTGGCAATTTCATTTCCATTAATAATAATGCTACCAGTACCGGCGGAGTTTATTCCAAAAACATACTGGGCATTACTTGAAGACACACTGCTTGCATTTACACTATTTGCCGTTGAAGTGCTCCCAATTAAATTATTCGAAATAGTGGTAGTACCTGCTACAGCACCTTTATTAATCCCGTAAAAATGTGTGGCATTTGTTGATGCATTAGTCACCGTTACCGATCCTATATTATTATTTTCACAATCAACTGTTCCTGTTGAACCTATTGTAATACCAATGAAATTTCCTCCAGAAGCTGTGTTTGTCAAAGTTATTGATCCTGTTCCGGTGATTGCACCTATTGTATTTCCAGAAGTAGTACCAACATTTACATTTCCGGCACCAATGTTCATACCATACCAACTAGTGGAGCCGGTATTGCTCCAGTTGATGTTCTTAATTACATTTCCCTGTACCGAAGAGGCTGTTGAGCCGGTATTTATATTAATGCCAAAGAATATATTACTAAATCCACTCGTTTTGGTTAATGTCCCTGAACACAATGAAGAACTTCCTCCAATATAGTTTCCTGAAATTACATTTGATCCACCCGATGTGTTATTAACAAATATTGCACTGTAGTCAACACTGGCTGTTGGCGCAAATGAACTGGTTTCATAAAAACTATTTCCAGAAATGGTAAATGCTGTAGAGTTTGAATTGATATTTATTCCGTAAGATAAATTAGTTGGATTTAGAAAATTATAAATAAAATTATTCTGAATAATATTTCCGCTATTTTCATAAGATGGAGATCCATAAGAATATATTGTATTGATTGGTCTGTTAGAAGAAGAAACTGAGGTTATACTATCACTCAATATCACATTTCCGTCATTTCCATTACCCGATGTCGCAGTTGCAAAATAAATAGTACCACCTGTAGTTGCCGTACTGGCTCCTTTAATATTACAATATCTGACTGTATCATTTTCAGCAGTATTTATAAATCGGAATGTAGAAGTTCCTGAAGTACTTGATGTACTAGTATTTATAAATGAGAATTCATTTGCACTTCCACTGCCATTCACCCTACCATCAAATGTAACTTTATCGGCACCACTTAAATCAACCATTGGCGTGGCTAAATTACTGGTTACAGTGATACCACTACGTGCCGGGTAGATAAGTATATGAGTATAACTAGCCAAACCAGTGCCACTTGCATTTAATACGGCTGCTGCTGTTTCTGTAGTGTTCCCTCTGAACTTAATTGTCAAATCACCAGTATAAGTTCCGGCGTTTATGACATCAAAAGCTCCTTTCAATGTTGAATATGCATTCCTATATGTGCTACCATTCCAAATCTCAACAGGATTTGAAAAGAATTCCCAAGCACCCATGGTTGGGGTAACACGGGTTACACCATCATAATCAGTAGTTATTCCTGTACCAGAAACACCTTGAAGTTGGATATTAGTCTGATAATCGACTGGCAATGTTCCTCCAAGATTTACCAATTGAGGGTCTATATTTAAACTATGTGCCTCATTATAAGCTGGATAAATGTTTAAAGCAGTTTGCCATGCTGTAAAAGTATTATAGGTCGTTCCGTTAGCTATACCAAATTGCTGAGCGTACTGATAATCATTGTAATCCAATGTCAAATTTGTAGTACAATTTAAATATATAGCATAATGAGATATGGGTCCTGAACTATTTGTACGACCATCCCAAAGAATATTGTTTCGAATATCAGTTGATGAGGGGCAATTTAACGACCTAAAAGCATAAGAGTTAGAGGCACCCGATGCTGCAACTCCTGAAAGGTATATTGTGTTGTGGTAAATTTTGATTGCATTGGTACTTCCATTCCAAATTCCCCATATAGAACAACCAACTGTTATGTTATTTCCTAAATAAACTATATTGTTTGAAGTAGTGTAGTTTCCGGCATATTGTGATATACCATGGATGTAACTCCCTGTAGAACCCCCTGCAGGAATGATAAAATTTGACACAAAATTTCGTGAAATAGTATTTGTTCCGCTGGCAGCTCCGTTATAATATATACCATACATTTCAATCTTAGCTGTAGATGTTGTTTCAAGACCATTTACTGTATTATCTGAAATATCCTGTGTGGCAACCGTACTAATTAATGCTATACCTATGATTGGTGCACCGTCATAGTTGGTACCATTTGACACACCTCCTGTTTTCAAGTTGGAAACGCTATTGCCCTGAATTGAATTTGAACCATCGTTGGCAAAAACACCTCTCGTTCTGGATGCTAAAGTCGTTTCGGTTGTACTATTGACTAAATTCTGAATTGTATTCCCCGAGATAGTAACAATACCTGTTCCTAATGAATATATCCCATACAAGATCTGGGAGTTTCCCGTTGAGGCTGAGCTTGTATTTATACTACTTGCTGTAGTTGCACTCCCAATTATATTAGTACTGATAGTTGTAGTCCCGGCAGAGGATGTTTTATATATCCCATAAAAATTTGTAGCGTTGGCAGCAGCATTTGAAGTCGTTATTGAGCCTATGGTATTATTAGAGCATGTTATTGTATTGGTACTGGCAATATAAATACCACTAAAGATTGCACCGGTTAAACCAGCAGTAAATGTTATCGAACCAGTTCCTGAAGTTGCACCTATTGTATTACCTATACTTGTACCAACATTAATACCTCCTCCTGCAATATAGATTCCATACCAGTTGGCAGCTCCTGAATTAGCATAACTGAAATGCTGAATTGTATTGTCTTGAACACTATTATTGGATGTCCCCAAATTCAGATAGATTGCATTAAAGGTGTTGTTAAACGCATTGGTCTTAGTCCATGCAGTTGTTCCAGCACATGATGCTAAACTTCCTCCTATATAATTCCCTGAAACAACAAAATCATTTCCTGAAGAATTATCAATGCGAATAGAAGCATATTCTACTGATGCAGTTGGTGCAAATGATGTAGTTTCATAAAAACTATTACCACTTATTGTAAAACCTGTGGAGTAGCTCGAGATAAAAATTCCATTCGATGCAGTTCCCTTCATTAAACAATCATAAATCTCGTTGTTACGAATTATATTACCACTATTTTCAGCTCCTGAAGTACCTCCTGAATAAATCGCATTTACAGGTCGGTTAGTTGACGTTACTCCAGTAATTTTACAATATTGTACATAATTACCATCGTTACCTGTTCCGGAGCTGGAAGTAGATAGATTAATAACACCTTGTGTGGCGGTGGTTCCAGCACCATTTATAATACAGTATTGTATATTATTGTTTTGCGAAGAATTTATCAATTCTATTGTTCGTGCACCCACTCCTGTGCTAGTATTACTAATGATTAAATTAGATGAACCTGATTGATTAACACGTCCATCAATTGTCATATTATCAGCTCCATTCAGTTGAACTAATGGAGTAGTTAACGCTCCAGTAATTACCAAACTACTTGCTGTTGGATAAAGAGTTACACTAGTATAACTCGCACTTCCGGTGCCACTCGCATTTAAAACTGCTGTTGCAGTTTCTGTCGTTGAACCATTTATCTTTATAGTTATTGTACCTTGATGTGTGCCTGCATTAATCGCATCAAAAGCTCCTTTCAATGTTGTATAATACATCAAGGTGGTTCCACTGGTTGCATTCACTTCTACAGTAGTAATTACAGTAACAACAACCAAGCCATTAGCACCTGAACCTCCTATTCTATGAGTAGTACTGTTTGTACAAGCACCGCTTCCGCCACCACCATAAGTACTTCCTGCATTCCCATTACTACTTCCACTTACTCCAGCACCGCCATTACCTCCATTTAATGAAGCTCCTATTCCTGCAGTACTACCTGTTCCGTTTCCTCCGGCACCAGTACTTCCTGCAGCGCCACCACCACCGCCTGAATAATTTGTCGTTACATCCCCATCTGCTCCGTTCCCCCCTGCGGATTTCACTGTACCTATCGAGCTAGCTGTTGATCCACCAACTCCATTAGCTGTAATGCTATTACCTGTTGCTCCTCCACCGCCTGCAGCTACTACAGCCGTTGTGTTAAAAGTTGAATTTCTTCCACCTGTATTTGCGACACCACCTGTTCCAACTGTAACACTATAAGAACTTCCAGCAGTAACTGTTATTATACTAAGAGCATAAGCACCTCCACCACCGGCAGCTCCACGTCTTGAACTATTAGTGATTGAACTACCACCGCCGCCACCGCCTATACATTCAATTTTTATGGCAGTAGCACTTGAAGGAACAGTATACGTTCCCGATGAGGTAAAGGTTTGCGTCTGTGCATTAATATTAAAGGCAATTGCTGAAAAGAGAATAACTATAGCCGCAAGTGGAGAACTCTTAGTCATCATTTTGCTTATTGTTAATTTCATAAGAAGTATGGTTTTTTTTAATAGGTGAAATACTTAAATATGAATTCCTTTTCGAAGTAGATGCACTTTTTGTGCTCACTCAATCAAATACACCACCAATATATTAATATAGAGATATATAGATATGTTTAGGCACAAATATAGTAATTTTTCCTGTTATGTAGTAGTTTAAACTACAATTGTATATATTTAAAAACACTATTTCGTAATAATATGTTTATTTAATTCGAAATAATTATCATATTATTAGAGTGTTGATTCCAGAATTTCGGGAATAAAAAAATCCGTTAATAGCAAATTTGCTATTAACGGATTTTTTTATTTTGTCGATTTTACAATCTTAGCTTTTTATAAATAGTATATACAGATAAAAGGACTAATAAAAATAACCAACCATCACCAACGGGGATGGCACCACCGCTTGGGTCACTACCTGGGTCAGTTCCACCTGTGCCTCCAGAATAACCGATAGCTTGTTTGGTTGTCACACTGTTATTTTGTAATGTGCTTTGGTTTGAAGACATAGACATAATTCCTCCACCCGATGCTGCACCACCTCCATCGGATTTTTTAGATGAACCGGATGAAAAACCTGACATAGCACCGCCACCCATACCGCCACTAGCACCATTGGATTTACTCATACCTGAAGAACCACCAAAAGAACCGGAACCAGAACTATATTGCGTTGAACTTCCTCCGAAAGATGAAGAGCCACCAGCTCTCGAACTATAATCAGATGACATCGATGGCATTGCTTCTGCATTACCGCTATTTGAATTGGATATTCCTGGTTTATTGCCAAATTCAACACCTGCAATATCAACCCATTGATTAGCGCCATTATAGCTTACAGGAACATATAAATCGGGACTACCAACAGGCGAATAAAGCACTGCTACGAGCAATCCTGCCCATACCATTAACCAAACTAATATGCTTTTCTGTCTATTATCCACCTTTTTTATTCTATTGAACGATGACTCGTTTAGCTACATTTTCATTGCCAGTTACACACTTTACAACATATGCACCCGGAATCATTCCCGCACTGAGTGTTGTTACTCCAGAAGCCCCAAATGAAATCTGCTTGATTAAATGACCTGAAATATCATAAATTATAGCATCTCCTTTGTAAGTACTCATATTATGTACAAATACCATTCCATTGGCACTAAATATTTTCAAATTGGATGTATTGTCAGGAACGTTATTCTCATAATGTCTGGTCACAATCTTGAATCTGTCAATCGCTGTTGGTGTTGATTCTGACATAAATTTATAAGTACTTCCTGTTTCTGTAATATCAATTATCTTATTTTCAATCAAATCAACCAAGTAAATTCCCGGATAATACCTTTTTGTATTTAAATGTGTAAAAGTCAATTGATATTCCAGATCAGAACCCGCTTGGAAACTAATATTTACGTTATTTATGTCATTTACCGCATCTACTTGATATTCTCCATCTGGCTCCTTTGCAAAAATCTGTGGTGCTAATGTAGATCCTATCATTTTAGTTCCATCCCAACCATTATCAAAACGGTGAGTACAAGTTGGTTCACTAAAAATCCACATCTTATCGGTGTAATTTGCTCCCGCAACATCTATCAATGTACAAACTCTGTCTGTATTTGCTAAATTATCTTCAGACTTTGCTCGCTGGATGTCAGTATTTCTGGTTACCACTGAGTTATAAGTTATACCAAAAGTAGCATTAACAGAGTTGCTCATCGCTTTTATTAGCATAGCTTGCATCGATGGCACCTGACTTGCCATAAGGTTTCCAGATGTTTGCTGAGGAATTGAGGTATATTGTCCCGGCGTACTTGTTCCGTTACTGAAACTTCCTTTTCCTGTTGCAGTCCAATCATCTACAGAACCGGTGTTATACATATAAACTGTGGCTTCTGTTTGACTACCAAAAGTAAGCTGCTTAACATCAATTGCAGTAGTATAAGAGTTTGCTAAAACGCTCTGACCGGCAAACAACCCGGTAACAGTATATGGTAGTTGACCAAAATTATAATCCTTATTTATTAACTGTCCTGTAAAAGTAATTTTCTTTCCAGTAGGCTGCACAATCTCATAGCCATAAAATGGTTTCAAAATTGCGTCATTCCCTAATTGTCTCCAATGAGTTACACTATCAGGATCTTCTTCATGCCATTCTCTAACCCAAGAGCCGGTAAAAGTAGGCTCTGTGTTAACTGCGGTTATCGGTATTCCAAAATATTGCCAATTGTACCAGGTTCTATGGTTGGTTGGATTCGTAGTTTTATCAATAAATGCTTTCGAATACATTTCAACAGTAGCATTAACCGGATAGTTTTGAGCATTATGAAATATCAAAGATCCATTTGGCTGAGTTGCAGACGCCTGAATTAGGATTTTATTATAACTTCCGGTTGTTGTAATAGAATTATTAACAGTCAAATGTGTTCCTGGAGGAATAACTAAGCCCACAACACTGCTTGAATCAATCAAACTCCCGATTGTCCGTATAGCATCTACATATAAATCTCTTACCGCTACACTTCCCTTGTTATTAAATACTGTTGCAAATACCACATCTTCTCCTGAGAGTGGAACGTGATCTGTCCAGTTACTGATGTCACTCCAGACATTACTTACTGTTCCCACCCAATAATTCGGATTGACAGGAGTAGTAATCTGGATGTTAAGAATATTTGAAGTGGCAGGACTACCCGTAACACATCCGGTTCTTGAAAGTATGCAATATATATTGTCATTGTTAGCAGGTGTATACGTATAGGTTGAACCTGTAGCACCCGAAACAACTGTACCATTTTTATACCATTGATACGAAGGAGTAGCGCCACCATTGACAGGAGTAGCTGTAAAGGTTACTGGAACACCTGAATTGACAGGATTACTTTGAGAAGCTGCAATGGTTACACTTACGAGTAATGCAGAACCAACAGTAACCACAGCTGAATCTTTAGCAATTAAAACCTGTTTAAAGGTTATGCTATCTAGTGCAAAATCATTACCATTAGCCGCAGTAGTTTGATTTACTAATTCCAGATTCAGATTTGAATTTGAACCGGCATTGGTATTATAAATATATTGTGTCCAAATTCCGGAA
>Ga0209123_1001971_pt1 | contig 18547 bp, 17 predicted proteins | sample BarGraIncu00431A_FD_184500 | JGI IMG/M metagenome (GOLD analysis project Ga0209123, IMG submission 184500) | Arctic peat soil microbial communities from Barrow, Alaska, USA - Barrow Graham LP Incubations 004-31A (SPAdes) (version 2) | ecosystem: Environmental > Terrestrial > Soil > Wetlands >... | reverse complement strand
TAACTTGGATAAAATCAAAATAAAATCAAAGGAGGCAACTGTAAAAATGACATAGTGTGGTGTAATGATAGGCTGTAAACGTAGCCTACAGCCACTGCTTTGCCCTTTAATGATCCGGATTACGAATTCAACTTAAATTATTCTATTCCCTGAATCGCTGGTAATCCCTCAACAATACGGTATCTTTATAATTGTAACACAATATATATTCTTCAGAATCATCTAAATTTCCTGGACTTTTAGCCAAATACATTTGCAAATCAATAAGCCTGTCTTTTTGTAAATTAGGCAAAAAGGAGACTTTATATTCCCCATAATCTCCATCGTATAAAGTAAAAACTGCCATGGTATGTAGTTGTTTAGTGAATTTTAATTATTACACAATGTTACGATAAAGAGTAATAACTTTTTAGAAAAAGCAAATTATTTTTAATACCGTATGATTAAAAAGAGTGATTTTCCGAATGGGTTACAGACATATTACCAAACACACATTGCATTTTCTTTTCAAATCTCCACACAAACACTCTCCGAATACTCTTCCCGATTCCTTGAGGCCATAAACAGATAAACATGGGTGGCTGAAGTTGGATGTTGTGGCAATTCAAATGAACCGTTCTTTGCACCTCTTACAATGCCAGTGGCCGTTACGGGTGAGAATTTACCATCTGTATAGCTTACCACCATTAATTCATCGTTCAACCGTTCTCCTTTTACATGGGGATCGTTCTGCCAACTCACTACCATGGTTGAAGCATTATCCAGCTGTCTTTCGGCAGTGAGTTGTTGAGGTACTGTCAGCTTGCCTGCTGAGACTTTCAGCAATTTGGGATCAATGAGGGTACCATCCATCTCAAGGGCAGGCATCGTTGCTTTCATAAACCAGGCATACCCATTCATCTGTTCAGCAGCATTGTTCCATATTTTTGACATCTGCACCGACCGAAGCGCTCTCCAGTATCCACTGGCCTTACTGATCCGTTGCCTATGGAATTGCTGTTCCTCGGTCCATGAATCCTTTTTCCTTACAGGAGCCGCCCTCACATAGGACTGATCGTTTAACTGATAAAATACCACGTTCCCGATCTTGCCAGAAACCAAATCACCGATGTTCCTTTTCATTCTTGCCATAACATTGTAGTCTTAACTTTGTATTCGAACTATGCTATAAGTACTGTTTGAGTACTGTATCTATACAAAGATAGTCATTTTAGTATTGATACAGTAGGGGAAAGGTACTTATTATAGGGAGCGTGTGGAAGGAAAATAACAGACAAACAGGTTGCATTTGTTGTTTTCAATACAATTTAGGGCCTCCGAAAAGACAATAAATAAAAAAAATGCCACTAAGACACTAAGCATCAAAGTTACACAAAGAGTATGTATTTGACATTAAATACTTTGTGTAACTCCGAAAAGACGAATTCTGCCACAAAGGTACAAAGATTCACTAAATTTATGTGTCTGACAATGAACACTTTGTGTATCTTTGTGTCCTACTGTCTTATTGGCCCCGATTTATCGGGGACTTTTCGGAAGTGGACTCAATAATATAAATTAACTTAGTGGCTTAAATGAATAATAACGACCTATGTTTAGCTGCGGAAAGTTAGTGACAGTATGAGCCTGAAGGAACCTGATTTGAGACCGAATAACAACTATAAATTAAAGAGATGAGAAATAAAACATTTGTACTTTTAGGTTTAGTAATGATAGTACTAACTACTTCATTCATTAATAGTAACCCAAAAAGCAAAGAAGTGCTTCGGAAGGAATTTTTAGATTTGAAATTTGGTATGTTTATTCATTTTAATATGGGGACTTACTATGAAATTGAATGGGTTGAACCGGGGAAAGATCCAATGAGTTTCAATCCGACAAAGCTTGATATTGGACAGTGGGCTGATGCAGCAAAGTCAGCAAAAATGAAATATGCGGTATTAACAACCAAACATCATGATGGATTTTGTTTGTGGGACTCAGAAGTTACTGATTATGATATCGCGTCAACTCCTTTGGCAGGTAGAGATCTGGTGAAGGAATTTTGCGATGAGTTCAGAAAACGAGGAATTGAACCCCATTTCTACTTCTCCATATGGGATCGCACATTGGGAATCGAAGACACTATTACTGCGGCAGATAAGGTGAAGATAAAAAAACAGTTAAAGGAACTGCTGACAAATTATGGCAAAATAAGGTCCCTCACCTTTGATGGATGGGGCAATTGCGGAACTATATGGACCCTTGCTGATTATAATGAAATATCGAGTTATGCGAAGTCATTACAACCAGAGATCTTAATTACTGATCATTATCAGATGCAAAGAGCTTTACTACAGAAAAGTATTTCGATTGAAGAGGCCTATTCGATTAACGATTTTTTGCATTTTGAAGAACCTCGTGGAAATTGGGCCTGGGCACCTGAAGGAAATACTTTTGCTTCTCATCAGGGACCTACCCTGCAAAGTAAATGGTTCTGGAAAAAGAGTTTTCCGTCAGAAAAACTTATGTCTGTGGACGAAATTGTTGAGGGTCACTTAGGGGTTTTAAAACATCGAAATTGTAATCTTTTATTGAATGTGGCCCCTAATCCCGACGGCCTATTGGATCAGAATGTAATTGAACGTCTCAAGGAAGTAGGACAAGCTTATCAGCCTTAAATGGTGGATGGCTTTAATGGTATTGCCAGGCATGGCACCAAATAATGCAAGACAATAAGGGGCTTAAGGTCTTTAAAGTCTTTAAAGAGGTTAAGGAAGTGGGTTGAGGAGGTTTGGGACAAGAATGATACTTAATATACCTGATGAGAAATAGCCCCTATTTTGGATGAAGAAATAGTGAGCAAACTGAATTGCATATGAAAGGTTTATTCATCAGAAAAGGACTGTAGAATGCTTATTTCAGGCTTCCCAGGTTAAAATAGTTTGCAGGGATTGCGGTATCGAGTTGAATTTCATGGATGATGATCTTGGTTCCAGGACCTTCTTTGAGCATGTCTTTGTAGACAAAAGACATTGGGAACCAACGGCCCTGCACTTTTTGGATTTGGGCAAAGGTTATGCGTTTGAGCAGTTTACCGCTTTTGGCAAACATATCAGCTCTCAAGGGGACAAAACGTTCGGTATCTACCCACATTTTACGGGTATAATAATTGACATCATCAACGATAGCCGTAAGTGTCACGACATAGCATTTGGTATCGTCGATGGTTTCGGTGCCGGTTACTTCAGCTTTGTACTGCTCCAAAAGGGGTTTGTCGTTCATCATGTCTTCGTAGGACATGTCGCTTCCCATCACCGATTGGCGCAACATGTGACCTGAAATTTGCACCGTGCGGTCGGTCGAGGGTGAATTCATCACCTAAACAAATTCCATGCAATGTTACAAATTGTATTTACAAATTGATGTTTTGTTACCTTTTATTTTAAATCCATGAGCCCACACTGAAAGTTCCCGAGGCCTCGGGACCACTAAGACACAAGGACACTAAGGTACAATAAGTATGTGTTAAATATTCTTAGTGAATCTTTGAGACTTAGTGACTTAGTGGCAAGAAGGACTATTCCGAGTAGGCTCATCTATTAAGCATGATGACGACTGAGACAAATAAAGAAAATTACCATGCTGACTGAATAGGTTTTAGAGATCCAGATCGCCAGAAGGATAACAATATACTCGCCTGAAGGATAACTCAATTATTAAATTACCAACCATTTAATGAATTCAGTTACACTTTATCTTACAATAATGTGCAACTTTGTGTCTACAACTTTGTTTATATAAGCATTAATTAAAAAAAAACAAAAATGGACACTACTAAAAAAGTTAAATGGGTGCTTGATCCTTCGCACAGTGAAATTCTATTCAAAGTTAAACACCTGATGATTAGCAATGTTAAAGGCGAATTCAGAAAGATTGAAGGAGAAATCAATTCTGTAGGAAATGATTTCAGTGGCGCTAGTGTGAATGTCACCATTGATGCATCCTCAATTTTCACCAATGAGGAGACCCGTGATACACATTTAAAGAGCGCTGATTTCTTTGACGTTGAAAAATACAAAGAGCTTAAATTTGAAAGTACCTCGTTAAAAAAGATAGATGATGAGAACTATGTTTTGTTGGGAAACCTTACTATCAAAGGCATTGGCCATGAAGTAAAACTGGACGTTGAGTTTGGAGGCTTCATTACGGATCCCTGGGGCAATGAAAAAGCAGGGTTCTCACTTGAAGGAAAAATCAACCGTAAAGACTGGGGACTGACCTATAACTCAATATTGGAAACGGGTGGCGTATTGGTAGGCGATGAAGTGAAACTCAGCGCTGAAGTTGAGTTTACCAAACAGCCATAAATCATATTGATCAAATCATGCTTTGAAAAATGGACAGGAAACAATTTTTACAAGCATTGGCATTATTACCATTAGCAACATCAGCGATGAAACTGAATGATTTAAATAAAATGACAGGTCCATTCAGCAGCACAGGTCAAATGCCTGTGCTGTTTATTGGGCATGGCAGTCCTATGAATGGCATTGAAGAAAACGAATTTGTAACCGGCTGGAGGGAGATCGGCAAAACTTTACCCAAACCACAGGCCATTTTATGCGTATCGGCACATTGGGAAACCAAGGGAACTTTTGTTACGGCTATGGAAAAACCCTTGACCATTCATGACTTTGGGGGATTCCCAAAAGCATTGTTTGACGTGCAGTATCCAGCACCCGGGAGTCCTGAACTGGCAAAAGAGACTCAGCAAATCATAAAAAAAACCACAATTGGTCTGGATGAGAAATGGGGACTGGATCATGGAGCCTGGAGTGTGATTAACAGATTGTATCCCAAGGCAGATATACGAGTGATTGAAATGAGTCTGGATTTCTATCAAACCCCTCAATATCATTATGATCTGGCCAGAGAACTTTCATCGTTGCGCAAAAAAGGGGTGTTGATCATAGGAAGTGGAAACATGGTGCACAATCTCCAATTGGCTGCCTGGGACAAATTGGATGCAGGTGAATATGGATATGACTGGGCACTTGAAGCGAATGAAAAAATGAAAAAATACATTCTGAATGGCGACTTTCAGCAATTGATCAATTACAAATTGCAGGGCAGAGCATTCGACATGGCCATTCCAACACCTGAGCATTATCTGCCATTGCTATATGCTTTGGCATTAAAAGAAGAAAGCGAACAGTTGACATTATTCAATGACAAAGCAATAGCAGGTTCCCTTTCAATGACTTCCTTCAAAATTGAGAAAGCTTAAAAGGGAAACAGGCGATTGTTGAAATTTACTATTCAATTATTTACTATTTACAATTTTTCATGTCACACATAATCAGACTATTGCAAGAAAGATGATGCCACAAACTATCTATCTAATCATTTATAATTTTGCAATTGAATTATTTGTTTTCAGCATCAAACGTTGGAGCGGTCAGTATAAAATCTCCTGTTCCGTTTGGCATACGGCCAAAAGATTGAAGGTCAGTAGCTACTGGAAATTTAACTTCATTTATAATCACATGATCAGGTGATGACAATACGACTGTTTCACCCAAAGATGATAATTTATAATTGGTGTGCAATCTTTTAGTCGAATCAGCATCAGCCCAAATAATCAGGTACCCGTTTTTGGCAAGAGTGGTCCCCAGGGGAAATTTCCATTTGATCAAATCATTTTTACTGTCAGTCAGATAAAACCCTGAAATGTCAATATCTACATCGGCAAGGTTAAACAATTCAATCCAGTCATCAAATTCACCATCTTCATCTTTTCCAAACTTTGTATTTTTTGCCATCAGTTCATTGATGACAATACTTTTATTGATGTTGATACCTGGTTCGTCTTCTTTGTTTTCTGCTTCAAATGTAGGAGCTGCCCAGATAAAATCTCCGGTTCCGTTAGGAATTCTGGCATAGGATTGAAGTGGAGAGAATGCCGGATAGGTAATCTCTTGAATTACTTTCTTTTCAGGAGTAAGCAATGAAACCGTTTCTCCCAAAGCTGACAGTTTGAAAGGGGTGTGCAGTCCAACCTGGGTGGAATCACCATCGACCCAAACGATCAGGTACCCATTTTTTGCAAGAGTGGTTCCCACAGGAAATTTCCATTTAGTCAAATTACTTTTACTGTCAGTTAGATAATAACCTGAAACGTCAATATCCTCATCAGCAAGGTTATATATTTCGATCCAGTCATCAAATTCATTATCCTGGTCAGAACCGAACCCAGTATTTTTTGGCATCAGTTCATTGATGACAACACTTTTAGTAACGTCAATTGGTGGTATAACTGGTGGAACTTCTTTTTTATCTTTTTTGCAGTTTAACAATCCAAAAGCCATCAGGACAATAAGTACTAGTCCAAAATGTTTCATTTTTATAGTTTTAAGTATTGTTGGTTAAATGGTTATTGGTTAATTAGTATTTTCTTATTAACTCACCAAAGATTAATAAAGTCTTTTAAATCCTATAATTTCTTTTACTTCTTTCAATGTTGCCTGAGCTGAATCACGAGCCTTTTCAGCACCCCTTCTGGCTACATTGCCTAGGTAAGCATCGTCCTTCAGAATTTCCAATATCCTTTCGCGGATAGGGGTAGTGAAGGCAATGATGTCTTCGGCCAATTGTTTTTTCAGATCGCCATACCGTATTTCACAATTGTTGTAAGCTGTTTCGAAATGGACAACTACATCAGGTGTGGATACAATTTTCAGCAAGGTAAACAAGTTTTGAACCGCATCGGTTTTATTACTGTTTGGCTCCGTTGGTCCTGTATCGGTGACAGCACGCATTACCTTTTTGCGGATATCCTTTGGATCTTCAAACAGGAAAATACCATTGCCTTCTGATTTCCCCATTTTACCACTTCCATCGAGACCAGGAACTTTGATCATATCGCCACCATCGAATGTAAATGGCTGAGGGAGAGGGAATAATTCATGGTTGTACATCCTGTTAAACCGACCTGCAAACTTGCGTGCCATTTCCAGATTCTGCTCCTGATCCTTACCTACAGGTACAAACTGCGCCTTGTGAATAATAATATCGGCAGCCATCAAAACCGGATAAGTGAGCAATCCTGCATTGATGTTTTCAGGATTCGAACGCGCCTTATCCTTAAACGAAGTGGTACGTTCCAACTCCCCAAGATAGGCATTCATATTCAGAAACGTATATAGTTCAACCACTTCGGTCACATCACTCTGGATAAAAATGGTTGCCTGTTCGGGATCAATACCGCAGGCAAGGTACTCGGCCAGCACCTGTTTCACTCCAGCCTGAAGGTTCCCAGGGGTAGGATGAGTGGTAAGTGAATGGATATCAGCAATAAAAAAGTAGCAGTTATAATCCTGCTGCATCTTTAAAAAACTGCGTACCGCTCCGAAATAGTTTCCCAGGTGCAAATTACCTGTTGGCCTGATGCCACTGACAACAATTGGTTTACTCATGATTCTCTTTCTAATTCAATGGGCTGCAAAAATACATTAAGTATTTACAATTAAATAATTTACTATTTACTATTTTGCATATCACAGATAATCTGACTATTGAAAGAAAATTAATGCGACAACATATTCATCCTATCACTTAACTATTTTCAATTCAAAAAAATAGAGCATTATTCTCTGGAGTCATTGATGGGTCTATTCCGATAAGTCTTTTCCTGCCACGAAGACTCTAAAACACTAAGTTACACTAAGAATATTTAACTTTCACTTTGTGTAACTTTGTGCCTTTGCGTCTTTGTGGCAATTCTGATTATGTTTTCATACAGGAGTGCCATCATTGATGTGCTCATCTACCATAAACTGAAACCCTTGTTCAAGTTCTTCTAAGGTTGCACCCTCAAAGATAACCAGTTCATTGATGCCTACTATCGTTCCATAAAAAAACTTTTCTTCATCATGATAGAGAACCGATCCAATAAATCCTTTGTATGTCAATACGTTCTTCATAATAAATTTCTTTTATTGTTTGGAGAAATCGGTATAGCGATAAATTCAAAGGTAGTTAAAATATCAATTCAGACAACCATGTAACTGAAAGTGAATTGTCCATTTGAAGAAATAAATATCTGATTGCAATTAATATTCTGTAAAAACTTACAATTCGTTTGTATTTCTTCATGAATACTGGAAATTTAATAGTAGATTTACCGCAATAAAATTCAAACAAATGAACAAAATGACTTTAGGTACTTGTTATTGGTGGCGCTCCAGCGAATTCCACCCGTAAACAATTATGCCCAAAGCATAAAATCTATACTCAAAAGAGGGATGTATTGTTTACGCAGTATTTCCCTCTTTCTTTTTTTACAATAATTAAAATAAATATCTAACTATATAAAAATAATTCATAATAAGAAACAAAATGGCCAGACTAAAAAAGATCTATTTAGAAGAATCGGAAATGCCCAAACAATGGTACAACCTTGCACCCGATCTTCCCACACCGATGAACCCTCCGCTGGGACCTGACGGAAAGCCTGTTACCGCTCAGATGCTCGCTCCTGTTTTCCCGATGAACCTGATCGAACAGGAAGTCTCTCAGGAACGTTGGATCGACATTCCTGAACCCATCCGCGAGATACTTTTCCAGTGGAGACCGAGCCCTCTGATTCGTGCCTACGAACTGGAAGCAGCATTGGGTACTCCAGCTAAAATATACTATAAAAACGAGAGCGTTTCACCTGCGGGAAGTCACAAACCCAATACAGCTGTTCCACAAGCATGGTATAACAAACAGTTCGGTATCAAGCGATTGGTTACTGAAACCGGTGCAGGCCAGTGGGGCTCAGCACTTTCATATGCCTGTGCCCAGATTGGAGGCATTGAATGTAAAGTGTACATGGTTAAGGTAAGTTTCGATCAGAAACCTTTCCGCAAAATCCTGATGCAAACCTGGGGAGGTCAATGTGTTGCAAGTCCAAGTATGGAAACACAAGCTGGCCGTGATATCTTAGCCGAATTTCCTGATACACCAGGTAGTTTGGGTATCGCTATCTCAGAAGCCATCGAAGAAGCGGTGAGCGATCCAACCGGCAAGACCCGTTACGCCTTGGGTTCGGTGTTAAACCATGTTATGTTGCATCAAACGATCATCGGTTTGGAAGCCAAGAAACAATTGGCCAAGGTGGGAATTAAAAACCCAGATATCGTCATTGGCTGTTGTGGTGGTGGAAGTAACTTTGCCGGGTTGTCATTTCCATTTATGTATGATAAGATCAATGGTGCAGATATTCAGATCATTGGAGCTGAACCAGCCTCCTGCCCCACCCTGACCAAGGCACCGTTTATTTATGATCATGGCGATGTGGCTAAAATGACCCCCCTGATGGCTATGTACAGCCTCGGACACAACTTTATCCCTGCGCCCATTCATGCGGGAGGATTGCGTTATCACGGTATGTCACCTCTGGTAAGCGCTTCATTGAGAGATGGTTTGATGGAAGCAACAGCGATTCATCAAAGCGAATGTTTCGAAGCTGGATTATTGTTCCTGAGAACTGAAGGAATCATTCCTGCTCCTGAAACCACCCATGCCATTGCTGCTACCATCCGTGAAGCTTTGAAAGCCAAGGAAGAAGGCAAGGAAAAAGTAATCCTGTTTAACTTCAGTGGTCACGGTTTGATGGATTTAGTAGGTTACGATAAATATATGACTGGCCAGCTTACAGATTACGCCTATCCAGAACATGAAATTGAAGCCAATCTTGCTAAGCTTAAAGGGTATCCGATGCCAGTTTAGAGGATTTGGATATACAATAATATTTCTCAGTAGGTGATCTTGAGTCACCTGCTGAATACTTGAAGTCACCAACTGAGTATATAAAAAGAGAGATGATCAATTATGATCAGCCTCTCTTTTTTATTGATTATAAAAATCAAATTATACTATTATTTTAAAGATATTTTTCCACCTCCCTATCTAATTTTCAAAATAAGCAATCGACCTCTGGATTTATCCCCTGTTCCTATGAAATGGGTGGGTGTTTGAGTGCCATCATCTGATACCTTTCTGATACCTTTCTGTAATGTAAGGTTACAGAAAGGTATCAGAAAGGTATCAGAAAGGTATCAGATGATGGCTTGTTACCCCTGGCATTATTGAATGGGTATATTCCTGTTATTTTTTTTGATCTCCGGTTCCAAATCTTTAGGGGACTTAGTACCTAGGGTCAAACTCCTTCCAGGGTGCAGGCATTTTGGACACTTTTTTTTCTGCATTTATTACAAAGTGCATTTCTATAAACAGCTATTATTCAGAACAATTAAAATTTTTCAGCAGACCCTAATTATATTTGATTCAATATATATTCGTAATATACAAAATAGAAATAAAATAGAGGAAGACAAAAGGTTTCCCTGGAATGAGGTCAGCATAAGTATTGAAATATTTCAGAGAAGTTAGAAACAGAGGTGTGATTGCGATATAGGGGTTCTATTCATATGAATAGTAGTATACAAAAGATGTATTCTATAATAAATAATACAAAATAGTGGATGGTAAGTAATTACGGGAAGTATCAGCGTTTTATTTGCATGGAATACAACTGTTGAACTGAGGGCAAATGTATAAATAATTTTCTATGTTAACATATATTAAACTGGAATACCTCCATTGAACTCACTTTCAATAATTTCGGCTGCAGATGCTACAAGGCCGGGGCAAATTGAATTGAAGAGGTTTTTCTCATTGGCCACAGCTGCACCTTCTGGAGTTGAAAGGTTGACGCCTAACAGGTTTTTGCAAATAAGCGATCCATGTTTTGCGATAAACAATTCATTGAACTTACGAACAGCAGCTTTAGATTCTGCCTTTATTTCCTGAATGGTTTTTCCTTGCGCATGAATTTTAAGTCCCAGCACCATATAGGCCCCTGTTACGGCGCCGCAAGTTTCACCCATGGTCATTCCCCCACCAAAACCACTTGCAATGCTCATGGCAGTTTGAGATTCAAGATTTAATTCACCGGCATAACTTATCAATACCGATTGGGCACAATTGAGTGTCTTGAAATTTTCAATGGCAAGGTGCGATTTTCTCATGAGGTACCGGTTTTATGATTAGAATTTATCTATACTATAAAGGCATTTTAATTATAATAACCAATTCAATTATAACTTGAACTTGTCACAAAGATACTAAACTTAAAAGTTTAAATCGGGATATTTTAAGAATGATTAAATCTTTGTAATACTTACTGTTCTTGTGATTATATGTCATTGTTAAATTATAATGCTGTTTAGCTTTAATTTCAACATAAAAAAACCCGAAGCATGAACTCCGGGTTTTGTGTATTTCAGAATTGAAAATCTTTATTAGTCTCTCACTGCTGCAATACCTGGAAGAGTTTTCCCTTCGAGGTATTCGAGCAGAGCGCCACCGGCAGTTGAGATGTAGGAAACTCCATCGGCAAACCCAAACTGGTTCACGCAAGCAACAGAGTCACCACCACCAACCAAAGAGAAGGCTCCTTTTTCGGTAGCAGTCACAATGGCTTGGCCAACAGCTTTAGAACCAACGGCGAACTTTTCAATTTCGAAAACCCCGACAGGACCATTCCAGAGAATCGTTCCAGAGTTTTCGATTACTTCCTTAAACATAGCGATACTATCTGGACCTGCATCCAAACCTTCCCATCCAGCAGGGATTGCATCGGCCTGAACGATCTTTGTATTGGCATCAGCGCTAAATGCATCAGCAGCTACCACATCAGTAGCCATGAATATTTTTACTCCTTTTTCAGCGGCCTTTTTCTCAATAGACAAGGCTGTATCAAGGTATTCCAATTCGCAAATTGAATTTCCTACTTCACCACCATGCGCTTTCACGAAAGTGTAAGTCATACCCCCGCCAAGGATCAAGTTGTCCACTTTGTCAAGTAGGTTTTCGATAATCGTAATTTTAGACGACACTTTAGCGCCTCCCATGATGGCAGTCAATGGACGTTTTGGGTTATTTAACACTTTGTCAAGACTTGCAATTTCGCTTTCAATCAGGTACCCGAACATTTTGTCGTTGGGGAAGAATTTGGCAATCACAGCCGTTGAAGCATGTGCACGGTGAGCCGTTCCGAAGGCATCATTGATCCAACAATCGCCATTTGCAGCAAGTTGTTCAGCAAAACCCTCGTCCCCTTTTTCTTCTTCTTTATGGAAACGAAGGTTTTCGAGCAACAGAATTTCACCTGGTTTTAAAGCTTTGGCCATCGCTTTTACTTCCTCACCAATACAATCGGGAGCAAGTTTTACTTCCTTACCAAGCAATTCGCTCAAGTGACTTACCAGGTGGCACATTGAAAATTTGGCTTCCGGCCCCGCTTTTGGACGACCAAAATGCGACATGATAATTGGAGAACCGCCTGCATCAATTACTTTGTTAATTGTCTGCAAAGCAGCACGGATACGGGTATCGTCAGTAATTACAAAATTCTCGTCCAGTGGCACGTTGAAATCAACACGGATCAATGCTTTCTTGCCGGCGAAATCATAAGTTTCAATAGTTTGCATATCTGTTATTTTGAGTTACATAAAATTCAGCTCAAATATAAAGAAATTATCTGTCTCAAAAGTTTTCATTCAATACCAATCAATGAATTTAATATTTGGGTAAACTAAAAGTCCATCAGGAAAGGAGGATGGCATATTTTATTTCAAGATTTAGCCCACTCCGAAAAGTCTTCCCGAGTACTCAGGATGCCACTAAGTCACTAAGACACAAAGCTTCAATAATGGTATAATTCTAATAATAAATACATTGTGCAACTTAGTGTCTTACTGTCTTAGTGGCAATTTTTATTTTATTGCTTTTCAGACTTATTAATGTCTTATAGAAGCAATCAAAAAATCCCGGTTAAACAGCAGGTAAAACCCATAGCTGTAAGATAAATATCCGGTTGGCAAATCATAGAAACTTTCGAGCTGAAAAGCCACCCGTGCATCTTTTGCAATTGCTTGCTGCCATACGTATTTAAATGATACGACTGATCTATCGGCCTGACTGAAAGCAGGATCGAAGTCTGAAACCGATTGGTATAGTAACCGGCCTTTGGGGGCTACAAACTGAAAGGCATTCCAATAAGACAATGAGATCAATGAATGCCGCGTCTGAGCGCTTGTTTCCAACAAATAGGCATGACCTTTGCCGAAAGGGAAGGTATTTGACTCTTTGGTTAAGGCTTTGTATCCCAGCCAATATCCATTGAGATTGATGGTTTTGAGGTGTTGACCTCCTATGTTCATCCCTAATTCAAATCCGGCAGCAACATTGGAATGGGTTTGAACCGGCGGACGATTAGGACCATAATTAATTTCACCGCCCTTGTGATAAAACAGTAACTGGACCGGCAGTTTTACTGACAAAACTGAATTCTGATAGGCCACATAATCAACTGTTAATCCATAAGTAAAATGTTCCTGAAAGGAATCGTTCCTTTGAATGAACTGCTCCCAGCTGACCCATGTTTGTAGATTCAGTTTTTTTGTTGAAAACATAAATTGCAACCCAGATTCAGGGGTATTGATAAACATTCGTTCAGGCTCCCAAAGTTGATCCAATAGGCCATGCTCATTGTTCTGATCCAGATTTCCAACTACTGACGAAAAATGTTCAGTGAAACGGTATCTGGCTGAGAACCAAGGTACAAAATTAACCGGATTGTTCAATCCGCTGTATTTAACCAGGTGCGCTCCCACTTCAATATAAAGGGCATCTGTAGGTGAATAGGTAAGTTTGGGACGAACCAATGCTCCCGGTAAGGTGTATCCATTGACAAATTTTCCTAAGTATTCGTTATTCTGAAAAAATCCCATGCTTTCGAACCTGAAATTGAGCTCTCCTGCTTTTACATCCTGAGGGGCCTTATAAAAGGAAGTAAATTGCTGAATATCTTGTGCCTGCACATTGCCGGTAATCACAACGATGGCCACTAGTACACCAGTAATTATTTTACGACAGCTGCCAAATTGGTTGATATTCATGAGATTGGTTTTTTCTTTGGTAGAATAAATCGGTCGTACAAAAATAGTAAAGCGACTGCGCTCAATGCCAGAGAACTAAAAAGAATCCAGATAGTCTGAGGTTGATAACTAACCCACAGAAAGTCTGTTAACTGCTGTTGCGTATAATTCATCTGTCGGGCAGCTTCATTAAAATAATCCGTTTTGGTAAATGTATCCCCAATTTCTGGTACTGATAAACCACGTTTGACGACTTCCTCTTTCAATAGAAAAAGTTTGTCAGCCACCTTTTCATAAGGAGCGCCGGACAAATAACCTGCAATCTGGTGACCCAGTGCAATGGGCAAAAACGATGAACCCATGTACAAGGCTTTCTTATCCGCAGGAGCTATATTCCCCACATATTCAGTATATTTAGGCGAGCTGCTCATTTCACCAAGGCTAAAAATTAACAATCCTAAAAGGACTACCCAACCACTTTGAAAAGCAAACATCAGAAAGAAGCCTGCTGCCAGCACAAAAATACCACCCATCATGGCATTCAACGGCCTGAAGCGCATCACGAATGTTGAAACGGCAATCTGGAAAACGATAATAAAAAATGAGTCCATACTGCTCAATGTCACCGCTGAAATAGTACCTGCCTGAGTTCCTATCAGGTTGGCCAGTCCTGGAAATATGGAATGAATGCCATTGAAAAGAGTGGCAGTGTTGACCCAGTCGCTCACAAAATTGGGGAATGTGTAATATATTTGGTTAAAGGCAGCCCAGAATACTGACATAATGAGAAGGAACAAGGTGTAGCGCCAGTTAATTAAAGTACTGAATATATTTCTAAAGGCCTGGCTAACAGACGCCAATACTCCATTGGTTTGTTTTTCACCCTCAGGTTCTTTATAAAAAAACAAGGTTACCAGGAAATTGATAGCAATGGATATAATTGAGAGCATAAAAACAAAGTTCCAACCTTTACCCAAAACGATGCCTGCTACAAATGGTCCTATCCAACCTCCGATGTTAACCATCATATAGAATATTCCAAAACCAATGGAAGCAGTTTCTTCGTTGGTAGTTTTCGAAATCGTAGCCGATATGATGGGTTTAAAAAATGCTCCTCCTACACATATCCAAATGAAGGAAACAAAGACCATATTGAAACTATCGAACTGTTGAATCATGTAAAACCCGGACATGTAAATCATGAAAGCCATAAACAATACTCGTTTATAGCCAACTCTATCTGCAATGGCCCCTGTGATGATGGGTAAAAAATAGAGTAACATGGAACCTGTTCCCATGATAATTCCTTTTTGCTCAGGTGAAAAACCCATGGCTCCTGTTTCTTTTGAATCAACCAGGAAAAGGCCAAAGCCCATGTAAAAGCCATACCAGGCATAGCGTTCAAATAGCTCGATGATATTCGCAACCCAAAATACAGTAGGATATTTCTTGAAAATGCTTAGTTTTGACATTGAATATTGATTAAATAAAAAGCGTTGCAAAATAGTGAAAAAAGGAATGGCAAAACTATTGAAAGCAATTGATTACAATTGATTTTAATATTTTTGAATAATCACAACGTCACTAAAGTACTTTCATCCCCCTGATCACCCTTTATTATTCAATAGGCCAACAGTTCAAACTGTAATTGTAAGTCTTTCAATACCAATTGCATATAGCGTACTATCATGGACGTTGATTGTACTTGAAGTATTGTAATAACCTTTCTATTTCATTATTCCGTAAATCGCTTCAGTTTTCAGGGTAAAGTTATGAATATTAAATAGTTTCAACCTATTTTATATTCATTTATTATAAATTCAGGATGTTATTTTAATACATATTAATTTTTGTTACCTGATTCCTTCAAGACCTCTTCCAAACCAACATGGAAATACTATCCCTTTATCTTGAATCAGCCCGCCTTTCATCAGTGTTCTCAATCTAGTTTCTGTAAGGTTTCTATAAGATAGCTGTAAGGTTTCTGTAATTGGCATTACAGTAACCTTACAGTAACCTTACAGAAACCTTACAGAAACTAGATGAATGTTGCAGGGAGCAGAGATCCCTGAAAGGATTTTAATCATAACATATACTCTTCAATTTGTGGAATAAATGAATTCAACTACTGATTTTACCATTGACTTCCGAATTGCAATTAAATTTTGCAGCTTTGACCAACAATTGACCTTTAAATCCAAAATTATGAAAAAGACTTTATTTTCTTTATTTCTAATGATGACGATCATATTATTGACCGGCAACTGTAATCACCTGTCGGATCAAACGGACAATAACAAGGCTGATCAACCACGGCGAGCCACCCAACCCATTGTGCTGGGTGTGGATGATAAGCTGGCATATCCTGTTGCAACTCAAGGGTTCGACAAGGTACGGGAGACTATTTCCAAGGGTAAAATTGAAACCATTGAATATGATTCTAAAACGGTTGGGACCAAACGAAAGATGATGGTTTACACTCCTCCTGGCTTTTCGGCCAGTAATAAATATCCTGTTCTATACCTATTACACGGAATTGGAGGTGACCATCTCGAATGGTTTAACAATGGAGCGCCCAATGTGATTCTTGATAACCTGTATGCTGATAATAAGCTGGTTCCAATGATTGTAGTACTTCCCAATGGTCGTGCCATGAAAGACGATCGCTCGGGTGGAAACATTTTTGACGCCGAAAAAGTGAAAGCTTTTGAAACATTTGAACAGGATTTACTCAACGATGTAATTCCCTTTATTGAATCAAACTATCCAACCAAGCAGGGCCCTGAAAACCGAGCTTTGGCAGGACTTTCAATGGGAGGCGGTCAGTCGCTCAACTTCGGATTAACCCATCTGGACACTTTTGCTTACGTGGGTGGATTTTCATCAGCTCCCAATACCAAATCACCTGAGGTACTGGTGCCAAATCCTACAGAAACCATCCAAAAACTCAAATTGCTTTGGATTTCATGTGGTGACCAAGACGGTTTGATTTCCTTCAGTCAAAGACTTCACAAGTATCTGAAAGAAAACAAGGTACCTCATATCTGGAATGTCGAGCCTGGCAAACATGACTTTCAGGTTTGGAAAAACGATCTTTACCAATTCTCACAACTGCTATTTAAGTAATAATCAATTAAAAATAAACACATAGATACATAGGGTACATAGTTTAATATTTTTCTATGTGAACAATGTATCTATGTGTTTAAAATATGAATATATGAACAACAACTCACGCCGTAAATTCATCAGGGGAATGGCACTCATAGGTTTGGCAACAGTTTATTTACCCACAATGGAAACATTGGCCCTGGGCATTAATAAAAATCAGAAAATGAAAGCAGGCAAGGGAACTGTGATTCTTTTTCAGGGTGACTCAATTACTGATGGTAATCGTGGACGTACCGCCGATCTCAACCATATCATGGGGCATGGTTATGCCTTCAGCATTGCCGGCAGATGGGGCGCTGATTATCCGGAGAAGGGCCTGAAATTTATCAACAAAGGGATCAGTGGAAACTCGGTTAGTGATTTAGCTTCCCGATGGCAAACGGATACGCTTGACCTTAAGCCTGATGTGTTGAGTATTATGATCGGAGTGAATGACTCAAGTTCTGTAGTGTTTAAATGGGAACATATTATTACGGTTAAAAAATACGTAGAAATCTATCAGTCGTTGCTTGAAAAAACCAGGTTACAGTTTCCTGATATTGTTTTTGTGTTATGTGAACCATTTATTTTACCTGTTGGTAAGGTAAAGGAAAATTGGGATGCCTATAAAGCCGATCTTACACTACGTCAGGCAGTTGTCAGGAAACTTGCCAAAGAGTATAATGCAGTTTTTATTGGCCTTCAGGATATTTTCGATAAGGCTTGTGAAAAGGCTCCTGTAGATTATTGGATTTGGGACGGAGTTCATCCCACAGTTGCCGGTCACGAATTGATAACGCGTGAGTGGATCAGGCTGGTTGGCAAAAGAATTTCAATCTAAATTATAAATGAGTACCTCCGTAAAATCAATAAAATAAGAATTGCCACTAAGCCACTATGTCACAAAGTTACACAAAGGAATGATAACATGCTATATACACTTAGTGTCCCGAGGACTCGGGATGAGCCTTTGTGACTTAGTGGCAGAATTGACTTTTCGTAGTGGTTTCAAGGAATATTATATTTCCTCATTTTTTAAGAGGTAGACATTCAATAAAAACCTCAATGATTGAAATTGACTAATGTTAGCTAATATATTGCATTAATACAACTCATTGAAAGAAGGTTTATTCAGAAAACAGATTAACTTTGATGCTGATGGCAACTGGATTTTTAATTATTCTAAATCATTAGTAACCGACTAAAAATCAACTATAGATATTACGCTACTACGTAGCTTTTGGTGCCTATGCTTAACGATTTGACTACAAATATTTTACTGCTACGCAGCTATTTTCAAAGCGACAGAGTCGCATGCTATTTGTAGAAAATAAGACTACAAATATTTTACTGCTACGCAGCTATTTTCAAAGCGACATAGTAGCATACTACTTGTAGAAAATAAGACTACAAATATTTTACTGCTA
>Ga0209123_1001970_pt1 | contig 18549 bp, 10 predicted proteins | sample BarGraIncu00431A_FD_184500 | JGI IMG/M metagenome (GOLD analysis project Ga0209123, IMG submission 184500) | Arctic peat soil microbial communities from Barrow, Alaska, USA - Barrow Graham LP Incubations 004-31A (SPAdes) (version 2) | ecosystem: Environmental > Terrestrial > Soil > Wetlands >... | reverse complement strand
AAATGATGGATTCTTGGCTCCGGAACCATCGTTCCAGTTCCTGTTATAAGCGCCAGCGAAAAAGCCACCAATATCAGTGTTCCAGTAAGGAATTGCACTCATACAAAAGTTGAGACCTGCCGGTATTTGGTTGCGTAATGTTTGCCAAGACGAATTCACATCACCCGACCATGTATTGGCACCGTAACGTTGTTGGCCTGCAAATGCCGAGCGTGTAAGGATAAATACACGTTTATCCGAACTTGCAGCACGCTGGTGTTCTGCAACTCCTCCTACTGCCATCAGCGGGAAAGCATTGCGGACTTTACGGAATGAGCCGAGGTAAGTTTGAATGTCAAAATCGGAAGGTTTGAAATCCAGGTGGTCAGGTTCTGTTGAATCCATCCACCATCCATCAATTCCCACAGAAAAAAGACCTTTATTCAGATACTTCCAGTAAATATCACGTGCTTCAGGGTTATATGCGTCATAAGGTTCTACTCCTGATGGATATTCACGGTTTGGCGGCCAGGTTTCCAATCCTGATTGTGGCCATGTTCCAAAATTCAAAAGCATACCCTTAGGTTTCATTTCGCGGTATTGCTTTGTTTGTGGACCAAATGAAGACCATATGGAAATAATCAGGTGGGCATTCATGTTATGAATATCTTCAACCATTTTCTTGGGGTTAGGAAATTCGGAGTTGAGAAATTCCATCGAGTTCCACAGGTAATTATTGCCCCAGTATTGCCAATCCTGAATGATACCATCAAGTGGCACACCTATTTCACGGTATTTTTTTACTACACCCACCAGTTCGTTTTGGCTTTTGTAGCGTTCTTTACTTTGCCAGTAACCAAAAGTCCACAACGGAAACATAGGAGATTGTCCTGTCAAATCACGCATATCGGCAATTGATCCATCAATATTTCCACCGAACATAAAGTAATAATCAATGCAATCGCCAACATCCGATTTGAATGAGGTCCTTTCGGGCTTATCTTCAAAAACAGTTGGGGAATAATTATCCCAAAATAATCCGTAACCTTTTGTTGAAACAAGGAAAGGAACGTAGTCATCGGTATTTCCCTGAACCATATAGATTCTTGCGTTTCGCAGGGACAATTTGCCCCGCTGTTGCTGACCCAGACCATAAATATCCTCGTCTTTGTCAAGTGAGAACGATTGATTAATGGTATAGGTTTTTGATCCTGCATCATCAAAATCAGTAAACGTTGCACCAGATTCTTTTTCGCTTAAAAGTTGTATACCTGCAAGAGTAAAATAAGATATTTTACCCGATTTTGCATCAACATCAACTTTCAACTTATCGCTTTTCAACGAAACAATATCACCTTGTTGACTAATCGCAAGTTTTGTGGCTTGAGGCTTTTTAATCACCGATAAACTTTCCTTTTTAAAGGGATTTCCAACAGGGGATTTCAATACCCTCACGGTGGAAGGTCCGTAGAACTGAATCTCAACATCAGTTGAATTGATTTTGACTTTTATACCCAAATCTGTTTTCTGATAAGATTGTGCCTGAACAATCATGGCAAAAATCATCAGCAATGACAGCGTTAAATTGATTTTTTTCATAAACTATTATTTTTATTTTATTATTTTTATTTTATTATTTTTATTTTGCAGGACTTAAACGGTAGAGACATGCTCCGTGAAATGGTACTACTGGAGCAAAATCACCATTGAATTTTCCGAGGACTTTATGTTGCCAAAGGTCACGCACCTTCACTGAATTATTGAAACCTAATTCTTTAAGCGAAACAGGTATTTTTACAGGAGCATTTATTACATAGGGTGATGAAGTGAAAACCAACACATTTACCGTTGCTCCTCTTCCCTGAACAATACCGCCATCATCAAGGCCTCCAAATGATTTGAAATGCGTGGAACCTTCCGGGAGGTCGTATTCAATGAGGGAAGGAGCATGAGTTCCGATACCGTAGGAAACAAGCTTGCCATCAATCATCATTGGTTTCCCACCTATAGCCGATGTGGTAGTTGGTTTACGCCAACCCGAAGTAGCATTCTTCCAGTTTAAATCCGTCAACTTCAATTCTCCGTTAGCTCCGGTGAGACGCGGTTCGCACCAGTCGAAATGATCTGCTGTGAAATCATCGTTGCCTATGTCAGCCAGCAAAAACAGCTTTTTTGCATCAGTAATATCCACATCTACGTCCACTCCATGTCCTGGAGTTTGGCGGGTAATCAGTTCGCTTTTAAAAATTGCTTTTTGCGTATCTAATGTCTGTTCATCGCGCGTGTTGAATAGTGCCAGATATTTATCCTTGCTCCCGGGCACATCGGCAACCCATGCTATTAACCCGTCTTCGGTACGGAAAAGCTGACGGTTATTTTCACTGTGTTGGTTAACTGCAAGAACTTCGTCGTTAGTTAATAACGAGAGTGTCAACGAATCGGTTTTGGTCATGTCGCCACCATGCATAAGCGGTGAGCGGGCAATGCTCCAGAGCGACATGAGCGTATATTGTTCCTCGGTTGTAAAACGTGTTTTTCTTCCCAATTGCAGCATACCAAGCGGTAGCATATCGGCATCAGGCCATGCTCCGGTTATGCGGTATGGTGTCCATTCGTGAAGACGTTTGAACTGGTCGAATAAGGATTTCCAGTTATCCCAAAAATCGTCGCTAATGCGCCACATATTGGCATTCTGATTGACACTCGGTCCGGCAGAGAGTGGGGTTTCTCCGGGAGAGGTACTGAAAACAATTTTTCTACCCGTTTTATCTATTGCTTTTCGGATAGCTTCAACTTCAGGCTTATGATAAGGACGGCTAAGATCATCTACTTTGATGAAGTCCACTCCCCACGAAGCGACAAGTTCCATGAGCGAGTTATAATACTCCTGCGCTCCGGGCTTAGTCATATCTACGCCGTACATATCAGGATTCCAACCGCAAGTACTTTTTGTATCAGCAATATCAGCAGCACGCACAGTTGTTCCTTTTATCGGTGTGTTCTGCTTCACTGCCTGACGGGGAATACCGCGCATCATGTGAATACCAAACTTCAGACCTTTAGAGTGAACATAATCTGCCAATGTTTTGAAACCATTCCCATTTACAGCAGACGGAAATTTCTTGGGAGCAGGAATTAGTCTGCTAAACTCATCCATCGTCAGCACGGCATCTTTAGCATAGTCATACCCTTTGGAATTCTGTTCGTACCATTGGATATCTACGACCAAGTATTCCCAACCATGCTTTTTTAGATTCGCTGCCATGTAATCTGTTTGTTCTTTTGCTTCTGCCTCCGTGATTTGCGTGCCAAAACAATCCCAACTGTTCCATCCCATTGGAGGAGTTGTTGCCCATGTGTGATAGTCTTTTTTAGTTTGCGCAATAACAGTGGAAACACTGAAAATACAGCATATAATAAGTAGCAATAGTTGTCTTTTCAATTTCATTTTTTCTTGAATTATAATTATTTAATGTGCTTTAATTTAACTATTTATTTGATAATATTGTTTCATAAAATCATTTATGTACTAAAACACTTAATGGGAAGTTTTACCTCTTTTTAGTTGAAAATTTCCACCAGTCAAAGTTAAACATTTTTTCTTTACCACCAATAAAGATGAAATAAATATCGTGTACACCCTTTGTATTTCTAATGACACATTTTTTGGTAACCCACTTCTGCCAGTCACCGGTACTTTCTACCATACATGTTCCTAACAAGGGACCGGAAAGACTATCGGTATGGATTTCAATTTTTCCTCCTTGTGAAGCTGAAGCTACACTCGCTTCAAACGATTTTGCCCCTTTACCAAAATCGACGCTGCGAACTTTGATATAGTCGCCGTTATCAACGTCAGTAACATATACACGGGTTTTACTGTCCGAAGTTGTTTCAACGCCCACTTCCCAAGCCATGGTTTCTGCTTCGGTTTGAATATAAGGATTCAAATTTGCTACTGGCTTTGTAACACCTGCTTTAGAGTGTGATAATTCAGAAATTGAACCATCCGTATTAAAATCGAATGGAATAACATTAACAGCCCTACGCTTATCGTGTCCACCCGGCAAATCCTGATTAAAATAGAACAAATACCAATTGCCTTTATATTGGATTACTCCCGGGTGGTTACCGTTACATCCCTGAGCCATCCCTTTCATGATCACACCACCGTACTTCCAGGGACCAAGCGGAGAACTGCTGGTTGCATAGTAAATAGCTTCTGGAATGTGTGCTGCATAAAATAAGTAATATGTATCGTTACGTTTAAAGAACCAAGGTGCTTCTTCGTAATCGGAACCAAAAGCTGACTTGTCCTTTATATCAAAGGTGATGATGTCGCCTGAATACGAAATCATATCTTCATTCAATTTTACGCAATACAAGGAATTGTTTCCCCAATACAGATAAGCTTGCCCATCGTCGTCAATAAATACCGTTGGGTCGATGTCCTCCCATAAATGGGGATTATATTTTGTCTGACTTGGCGAAATTAATGGCTTTCCGAGAGCATCTTTAAACGGTCCATAAGGAGAATCAGATACTACAACAGAAATACAATCACCACCATCAGCCAATCCACTCCAGGGCGAAATGTAAAAATAATACTTACCGTTACGGTATGCCACCTGAGCGGCATTGGCATTATATTTTGCAGCCCAACCCAAAGAATCCACATTAAAAATTGGAGCATGCTGCGTCCAGTTTACCATATCAGTAGTGGAAAAACAAAGGTAATCTTTCATAATAAAACCTTTCTCCGTCGCATTATCCTCATCATGACCGGTAAAAAGAAACAAGGTATCGTTATGCACCATCGGAGCCGGATCAGCAGTATACACATTCTGAATTATCGGATTTTGAGCAACAATAGAAAGTGGAATTGAAAAAATCAAAAAAAGCGACAGGAATGTATTAATAGCTATTTTTTTCATGAATTTTGTGTTTAATAAGTCGTATGTTGCAGGATTCATCACCTATTTTTTCGCCGGTACGCTTACCCCTTCAGATGTAAGAGTGATTGGCTTAATGCTTCCGTCCGGGTTAAAATAAAGGTATTCGGCACAAACCTGACGCCTGCAATCGCCACCGGGTGTTCCATTCAAGGTATAAGAACCATCGTGGTAGAAGAAATACCATTGTCCTTTAAACTCAATGACCGATGGATGAATCGTGAAACCATGCTTTGCCGGACCGGTTAGTAAACCACCATAGGTCCATGGACCGGTAATGCTCTTTGCACTAGAGTAGGCAATTTGCTCAGCCTGTACACCCGGGGCATCGGCGGCATATACCATGTAATAAAGATCACCTCGTTTGAAAAGCCATGGACCTTCCGAATAATTTCTGAATGGAACTTTGGTAACAGGACCATCAATCTCAACCATATTGCGTTTGAGTTTCACCATATAACAATCGCCATTACCCCAGGCCATCCATGGAGTACCGTTGGTGTCAATAAAGATCGTTGGATCGATATCTGCATTTGCTCTGTGTGAGTCTTTGGTCATGTCATCGGTAATAAGAGGTTTGTCAGGAAGTGCTTCTTTAAAAGGACCGGTAGGGCTATCGCTTACAGCAACAGTAATAAAATGTCCATTTTTTCCATCCAGAGTTACATAGTCATAATATTTACCATCTTTTTCAACCACTTGTGCAGCCCAAGAAGCTCCACCATATGCGTTTTCAAAATCTTTTGCAGCCAAAACAGGACCATGTGCTTTCCAGTTCTTCATATCTGTGGTAGAATAACATAGCCAACTTGGCATGTTGAACCAACCACCAACCGAAGCAGCATCCTTACCTACATATGCATAAACAGTATTACCTATAACAGTCATTGCAGGATCAGCTGTAAAGGAGTCTGTGAAAAGCGGATTTTGACCCGCTACACGAGGCATTGCCTCACCTGAAATCTTAACTTCATCTATCGCTCCATCAAGTACTTGGAGACTATTAGGAAAGCCTCCTGGAAATCCGCGTCCAATTACCCACATACCAGCATTGCGATTCAAAGCCGAACCCTTGAAGGAAATTTTATAGAGCTTTCCGAAGTTAGCTTGACCTGAAGGTTTCACTTCAAAGCGAAGTTGAGTTTGTCCACTCTTGGAATCATAGTCAGCTTGAGCCCGAACATCATACCACTTGCCGGCTTCTACTTCATCTCCTGCTACAATACGACGGGGTACACCGTCAGCACACATCACCTCAACAAAGTATTTTTTATACATATTGTCAAAACCAATAGACACATCGCCTGCCAACTGGCCCTTCGCTCCTTCTTTGCAAAGATAAACCTGCTCGGTACCAAGTAAGTTACACTTCAAACTGGCTTCTATCGTCCAGCTTTTCTGCATATCGTAATAAGCCAGTGGGCGATCGAATGTCACCACATACTCGCCATTTTTCAAGGAAAGCGAACGGGTGTTAGGTTTACCATCTACCTGATCAGTAGGTACATTATCGGAGAATACATTTGGTGAAGGTCTTGAACCTTGAACTTGCAAAAAATTTTCTTTGCCCGACTCATCAAATACAAATGGCTGTGGTTCAATTGGACCACGGTTGCTGGTTGTAAGAGGCTGATCCACTATAGGAGTTGAAAGGGAATCACCCTTGAGGTGTTTTATTTGCTCAAAGCTCCAGTGAGCAAGTACTTCGCCTGTCGGCGAAGCACCTTTTATAATTGAACTACCAGATAAAGCTCCAACGAAAATGAAGGCTAATGCAAAATTTAAACTTTTCATATGTGACATTTTCTATTGATTATAGATTCTTATTGTTGAAATTTCCACCAGTCAAAGTTGAATAATTCGCGTCCGGCAGTGATGTTTTGGCCATTAAAACAGAAGTAAACATCATGTTTTCCAGCCACTTCTTGCTTTAATTCAGATGTAAATGTTTTGAATTTCTCCCATCCTCCTGTGCGAGGCAATTGAATAGAGGATATGACTGATCCTGAAATACTATCCAAACGAACTTCCAAAATACCTCCATCAAGCCCTGCAGCTAACGAAGCTGAAAACGATTTGGGCGATTGATTGCCAAAATTCACTTCACGGACTTTTGTGTAACCTTTCAAGCGGGCACTTGATACATATACCCCAATTTTTGTATTTTGAGATATGGAACATTTTTGCGACCATGCCATAGTTTCAGCTTCTACTCGCATATACGGATTGATTTCCCCTACAGGTTTAGGTCCTTCTTTGGAAATGGAGACAGAAGGAATGGTTCCATCCGGATTGTATGTGAATGGTTCCACACATGCCGCCCGACCATAGCTTCCTCCTCCCGGCAACAATCCGGTATGGTAGAAAAGATAAGAGTTTCCTTTGTAATCAATAATACCACCATGATTAGTAAAACTATTCGTTTTTTGATTTTCCATAATTTTCCCCTGATATTTCCATGGACCTATAGGACTTTTACTCGTCGAATAGGAAAGACATTCTCCCCCTTTTCCCATTCCTGCATACATCATATAGTAAATGTTGTTTCGTTTATAAAACCAGGGGCCCTCAACATACATATCTTTATTAGGGTTTTCAGTGCTTCGGTTGCCCCGGATACCTCCAAAAGTCTCTATGGTAAGTGGAACAGTTACAATATCACCCGAATAAGAAATCATGTCTTTATTCAACTTAACATAAAACAAACTTCCGTTACCCCAATAAAGGTAAGCTTGTCCATCATCATCTATCCATACAGTTGGGTCAATATTCGACCAACTTCCATTTATAATCAATGGTTTACCAAGCGCATCTTTGAATGGTCCTGTTGGTGAATCGGAAATTGCCACACCAATGGGCATATCGTTTTTCTCGCTTTGGGCGCAGATGTACCAATAAAATTTACCGTTACGTTCGATACACTGAGCAGCCCAGGAACGATCGCGAGTCCATTTGAATGATTCCAATGAAATAGGACTTCCATAATCGGTCCAATTTACCATATCGGTAGTGGATAATACTCTCCATTTGGTCATATAATAAAAATCGAAACCAGGAATATCATCTCCTACATATGCATAGAGGATGCCATTAGAAACCATCGGTGCAGGATCAGGACCGAAATGAGTCTGCATTATCGGATTATCTGCCCAAGTAATGCCCCAAAAGCTTATTACAGCCAGTACTAAAATTACGTGTCTTTTCATCTTGTTTTTTAAATTTTCGGCTTGTAATTAATTATTTATGATTAAATTTCCACCAGTCAAAATTGAAAAGGTCACCTTCTCCACCTTTAAAAACAAAGAAAATATCTTGAACCCCTTTCACTTTTGTTACTTTAGTCGATTGGACTGTCCAAATCTGTGAGCCCCCGGTCTTTTTAACGTTTAAAGTTCCCAGCAAAGCTCCTGTAGGGCTGTTCAGGTGGATTTCCATACTTCCACCATTTGTAGCTGATGCAACGCTTGCCTCAATAGTTTTCGCCCCTTTGCCAAAATCAACTCCTCTAATTTTTATCCAGTCACCGTTTCCGATTTTATTAACATACATTCCTCCAGTTTTGCAGATTTCTGTATATATCCCGGATTGAGCATTCATTGTTTCGGCCTCCACCCGAACAAACGGGTTAAGATATGACAGTTGTTTCAAACCATCGACCGTGTTTATCATTGTATCAATAGTGCCATCAGCATTGTATTTTAACTGATCGATACAAAGATTGCGTTTAAAAGTTGGAGGAATGTCAGCTTTTTTGGCCACAGCCCGGTTATGATATGCCTCATACCACTCACCATTAAACTTAAAGATTGCCTGATGGTTGTTGTTGTCGTTTAGTGGTGGTTGTTTAGAAATTGCACCCCCATAAGTAAAACCAGATGTTGGACTGGTACTTTTCATGTAATCGATACGCATTTGGGCACTAGGGTTCGCTGAATATGAAAAATAGTAGATGCCATTTACTTTGTGCATCCACGATGATTCAAAGAAATTTTTCGCTGATAATTGGATGGCAGGCCCATCAACACTGATCATGTCGCGTTTCAATTTAATAACACGTACATTATTGTCGCCATTTCCACCAAAATACATATATGCTTGTCCATCATCGTCGATAAAAGTCATTGGATCGAAAAGCCACATATTTCTGGCTGGTTGCACACCGGGTGTACTGTATTCAACGAGCGGCTTGCCAATTGGATCTACAAAAGGTCCCAAAGGGTTGTTAGATGTAGCTACTCCAATACCATTTCCACCGTTTCCAAAATATAGGAAAAAATTACCATCACGCTCTACAGCAGTAGGTGCCCAACTTTTAGCAGCCCAAGAACAGTTTTTTGGTACTTCAAACACTATTCCGTGATCAGTCCAGTTCTTCAAATCACTACTTGAGACACATACAATAGACTTCATCTGATATCCCGACTTATTGTCTCCGGGGTTTTCATCATCATTTGAACAGTAGAGGTAAACCTTTCCGTTATAAACAAGTGAGCCTGGGTCGGCTAAGTGACGATGGGAAACTATAGGATAATCAGCCAAAGCATATTGACTAAATCCCATTAAAATAAAATACAGTACAGTAAAAAATTTTGTTTTGTACTTCATAAATTTATGATATTATTGTATAAATTACATCTGTGGTTTAGAATTATAAATTGCGGTAATCTGAATATGTAATATGTCAATTATTTTGTTTTAAATACCCACCAGTCAAAGTTAAACAAATTACCCTCTCCACCTTTAAACACAAAGTAAATATCGTGTAAACCTGTAATTTTATTCACTTTACATGATTGAACTGCCCAGTTGGTAGTACCACTTGTGGGGTTTACATTGCAAGTTCCGAGCAAAGTTCCGGTTGTACTGTCCGTGTGGATTTCAATACTTCCGCCTTCAGTAGCCGATGCTACGCTGGCTTCAAAAGTTTTTGCGCCTTTTCCAAAATCAACACTACGAACTTTGATATAGTCACCATTGTGAATATCAGCAACATAGACTCCAGTTTTTTCATCTTTAGCAACTTCAACACCTTCTTCCCAGGCTATTGTTTCAGCTTCAACTCTTTTATAAGGATTTAAATTGGATGCACTTTCAGTAACTCCTACTTTTGTTGGTTGAATTAATGGTATAGAACCATCGGGATTATAGTTGAACGTTTCAATACACACTGAACGTTTGAAACCTCCGCCACCGGGTAAAGCTCCACTATGATAAAACAAATAAGGTTTTCCTTTAAATTCAATATAACCCGGATGGTTGGTAAATGCTCCACCTTCTTTAATTACTCGCATGATGGTATCACCATAAATCCATGGTCCGGTTGGTTTTGTACTTGTGGAATAGGCAAAATGCTCGGGAACTCCACCTGCAGGGTAAAGCATGTAATATTTTGCCTTCCGTTTATAAAGCCATGGACCTTCTTCGTAAGTAGTGGTTCTTTTTTCGGTAGAATTAATAGTTCCTTTAATTTTTGATACAAACCATTCCTTTTTGTCAGCTGGAATTTGTTCAATACCTGAAGTCTGGTCATAAGAAATCATGTCGCTGTTAATTTTGGCATACCAAAGTTCCGTGTTGCCCCAAGTGAGATAAGTAACTTTATTATTGTCAACAATAACAGTAGGGTTAATATTACCTTCTCCACAATGTTCAGTAATCAGAGGTTTTCCCAACAAATCTGTAAACGGCCCGATAGCTTTATCACCGACTCCCAATCCAATCACTTTTTTGTTGGTAGTTTTATCTACGGCACTTACAAACCAATAGTATTTGTTTCCTGTACCTTTTACACTGTGAGAAGCAGAACCATCAATCGACTTTGCCCAACCAAATGTTTTATGGGCATCAATCGTACGCAGTTTGAAACTTTGTTCTGTCATAGGAATTTGTACCACACCAACATTTTTGTCATACGAAATCATATCCGAGTTAAGTTTCACATACCACAAAAACGGATTTCCCCAATATAAATATGCCTGACCATCATCATCGATAAATACAGTTGGGTCAATATAACCAGATCCTACAAGCAAAGGAGCTCCAATGGCATCATTAAATGGACCTGTCGGACTGTCGGAAACCGCTACTCCAATGACATTTCCACCATTTTTTTGATTAATTGGCACATAAAAATAATACTTTCCATTACGAAATACGCATTGTCCGGCCCAGGCATCGCCTCTTGCCCAAGAAAAATCTTTAAAGTTGAGAATTGCCCCGTGATCAGTCCAGTTTACCATATCGGTTGACGAGTAACATCTCCAGTCATTCATAGTAAAAAAGTTACGAACAGTTTTGTCCTCATCGTGAGTTGTGTACAGGTAAACCGTCCCTTTATCTACCATCGGTGCAGGGTCAGCTGTATAGTTGGTTTGAACAATCGGGTTATCTGCTTTTAATTTCGATGGCATAGATGCAATCAAAATCAATGTGATTATGGTAAATAGTTTGATTTTCATGATTCTATATTTTAATTATTTTGTAGTTGTAAATTTGTAGAGTAAAACACCGTGAACCGGAACTTTGAGAGCTAACTGCCCTGTTTTGGTTTCAACAGTGCTAATATCCTTCTGCCTCCAGAGGTCGCGCACTTTGATACGTCCATTAATACCCAATTTATCAAAGTCTTTGTACGAAAGCTCAATAATATCGGTGCCAAAATTGCAAAAACCTACGGCACGGCTACCATCTTCCAATTCTTTCACGTAAATACGCAAATCGCCAATCGTCTGAATGCAGGTTGCTTGCTTGCCAAGCGGATCCTGATTGATTTCAATAACTTCATCGTTCGTTAGCAGGTTCAAGGTGAAATCATCGAGTTTTTCCATATCACAACCAATAAGAAGCGGTGCGGCAAATAAACTCCAAAGACTAATGTGAAGATATTGCTCGTCAGGTCTTAGTTTGCTTTTGTGCGGATTTCCCCAACCAACTGTACCAACTACCAGCATATCGGGATCATTCCAATTGCCCGGTTTAGCATAAGCAGCCGATTTATCCTGATCGAGTACTATATTTTTTACACTTACCCAGGTATCGGTAATATCATTGGTTGTACGCCATAAATTTCCACCAACTGAACCGCCCCATTTCCATACATCCGACATGCCGTACTGACATACGCTAAATACAATATCGCGGGGTTGTTGACGAAGATAATCGCCCATTTCCTTAAATGGTTTCATTGCGGTACTCAATACACTTCCACCGTTGTACGACAAAGACGATACTTTCAATGGGTCGTTGTTCGGCAAACCATTGATAACATTACCATAACTGCACCAATCGTATTTCAGGTAATCGAAACCCCATTTGGCATAACTTTCGGCATCTAGTTTTTCATAACTGTAACTTCCTGCACAACCGCCACATGTCCAAGGGCCGGGACTGGAATAAAGCCCAATTTTTAAACCAAGACCATGTACATAATCAGCCAGTCCTTTCATATCTACAAACCGGGAGTTAGGGACAATATTGCCAGCCTCATCGCGAAACTTACCACGTATGGACTGATCTTTGGAATCACGGTTATTTTCCCAGAAATCGTCAACATTGATATAGGTCCAACCGTGATTGATAAGTCCGCTTTTAACCATCGCATTTGCAGCGCGTTTCACTTTATCTGCCGAAACTTCATTGGCAAAACAGTTCCAGCTATTCCATCCCATTGGCGGGGTAAGTGCAATCTTGTCTCCACATTCAACACGTAGTTTTCTCTGAAATTTACCTTTTGCATTTATGGCTTGTAGTGTAACTATATATGTTCCTGCCTTTGAAAGTTTACCAGTTATAAGACCATTTTGAGTATTAATCGTTAAACCTTTTGGTAAACCAGCAGCCGAGAAAGTCATTGGTCTGTCACCAGTAGCCGTTACAAGAAATTGAAATGGAGAACCCGGACGAACACCAAAAACTTTGGCTCCGGTAATTTTTGGCTCTGCCTTAGGTGCCGGAGTGAGAATGTATGGCTCAGTTGCCACAGGACTGTAAGTTTTAAAAGTATTAACTCCGGTTGTTTCAAACTTTGCATCTACCCAATCTACGTGGTCGTAATAGTTACCGTTTCCTCCATCGGTCACTAGCAATTCGAGCTTTTTAACTCCTTCGAGTTTTACAGAACAAGGTTTGGCAGCATCTCCCAAACGCATTATTCCACTCGCCCAAAGCTTTTTGCCATCACCATAAACAACAAATTCGGCTGCCGGTCTCTGGCCTTTTACTTCGTCATCGATACCAACCTGAGCTGTATATAAAGTTGCCTTTCCTTCCAGCAGAATAGTCAATGAACTCTCGGAATGACTTCCAAAACCCCGTTCGAAAGTCTTTCCGGCAATAGTAAGTGGTTTGCCGTCGACAGATTTGTTTTTCATGGGGACACCAAAGCCTTGTGTAGCTATACTAAGATCCAATTGATCAAGCCATACTGTTTGTGCGGATAAACTTCCTACACAAAACAAGCAAAAAACAAAAAGTGAAATAATTGTTATTCGATTTTTCATACGTATTAAATTTTTATATTTTTCTAATATATTCTTGAAATCATACAAGTTAATCTGTAATTACATCCAGTTCAGCATATCCTGTTTCGTTGTTATTCTGGGTATTACGCAAAGCTCGCAATTTAATGTAGCGAACTTTCTCTGTTGCAAAATTTTTAGTCTGCCACAAAGGATTATTCTTAATATTCGCAAACTCACCTTCACTAACTAATTTCCATGTTGTGTTATCTTGCGAAATGAAGAACTCATATTGAGTAATAATTCCTGGATTCCACATGCCTTGATCCGGCAAATACCGAAAACCTGTGACTGTTTCAACCTGACCCAAATCAATAACCAGATCAACCGGAAGTTTTGTATTTCGTGGTTGATGCCAGGCTGTTGAGGCATTTCCGTCAAGAAGCTTAGTAGTTGATGCATCTGTGGAGCTAATTACTTTCCAGTTTTTTCTCGGAATATCATATTTTTCCTGACTAACGGGACTGTTTTTACCTGACCTGGAATCGTAAGCAATCGCCTTCACTTCCACTTTTCCTTCCGTCGGACAAGTTCCTGTGAATTTTTTCGATTTCGAAGTTGGAATAGAACCATCCAACGTATAATACACCTCCGATTCTTTATCAACAGGAATAATATTTATTTCGCCGGCTTGATTTCTAATTATGGTCGGAGAAGTCAAAATCTGTGGTGCATTATAAAGCCCGATATTGGAAATGAGCGGATTGCTTTTCGAATCGGTAATGTTGAAACGGACTTGCGTCGCCGTCACCGAAGGGAAACGCAGTATTCTTTTATATCCAATAGTTGTTGCTTTAGCAATTTCCTTCCATTTTCCTTCAATAAAAGCTTCTACCGTAAAGGCTCTCACCCGCTGTCCTAAACGAATGTACTCTTGTGCCAGAAAGCGGTTGAATGTTGTGGATTTTCCAAAATTGATGGTGAGCGATGCTGTTTTGACATTGTCATCGGTAGCCCAAAAGGTATTTGCATCATTATCAATTGCTTTATTTGCAGCATAACGGGTACTGTTACCACGTACATTTGTAGCGGTTGCCTTCTTCTGTTCAACAAGATTTACTGCAAATGCTTCTTTTACAGCTTTGGCATATTCAAACGCGGCCTTCTCGTCGGTTGGATGAATTAAACCTTTAGTATCAATCGGAAAATTGAGTAGTAATGTGCCGTTTCGTCCGATGGAATTATAGTAAAGATCCATTAATTGTGGTAATGTTTTCACTTTGGTATCTTCACTCGGATGGTAAAACCATTCAGGTCGAATAGAAGTATTCACTTCGCCTGGTACCCACGAATCGCCGTTTTCCACACCATAACGCAACATATTTTCAGGGACTTCTCCTGTTGCATTCAGCAAACTCCAATTGGTTTCGCCCACAAAACCTGCTTCAGTACCCACCCAGCGAAGATCGGCTCTGTCTCCACCATCATTCCATATTACAATCTTAGGTTGTAACTCACGAATAAGTTTGTACGTATTTTTCCAATCGTAGTAGGTTGTCCGGTCAATCTTCCGGTTTTCTCTGGCTCCGCCATAATAACCCGTACCACCATTGGCGCCATCGAACCATATTTCAAAAATTTCGCCATAATTAGTAAGCAATTCCCTGAGTTGATTTCTGAAATAGGTGATATATTCAGGTTTTCCGTAATCAGGATGGTTTCTGTCCCAGGGTGACAAATAAATGCCCAGTTTCAATCCATACTCTTTACAAGCATCGGCCATTTCGCGAACAATATCTCCCTTTCCATTCTTCCATGGGCAATTTTTTACAGAATATTCGGTATATTTTGAAGGCCAAAGGCAGAATCCACTATGGTGTTTAGCCGTAATGATAATTCCTTTCATACCGGCTTCTTTACAAACTCTTGCCCACTGACGACAATCCAATTCGGTAGGATTAAATATTTTCGGATCTTCGTCCCCATTACCCCACGATTGATCAGTATAAGTATTGACGGAAAAATGGACAAAAGCATAAGCCTCCATCTTCTGCCAACGCATTTGATTATCGGTTGGCACTGGGCCATAAGCTGTAGGAGCTTGTGCGGATACTTGACAGCAAGCAAAGTATGTTACCGATAATAATAGAATTAAAATTGTGTTTTTCATAAAATATTAATTTTTATATACAACCCAGACACCATCAATATAAGCAGAAAAAATTTTATCACTACAATTTTTGTACTGAATATGAACTTATTAATTGAAATGACGATTATTTAATATTAAATTTCCACCAGTCGAAATTGAATAGATCTTTTTCTCCCTTGAAAACAAAGTACAAATCATGTATACTTTTGATATTCTTCACCGGAGTAGTAATCGTTTTCCAATTATCACCTTCGCCGGAAGTAATTACATTAATTGTACCCAATATCGGTCCATCAATTTTGTCGGTATGAATTTCAATTTTACCTCCTCTTAACGAAGCAACACCTGCATCAACCGTTGAAGCTCCCTTAGAAAAATCTACGCCCTGCACTTTTATGTAATCTCCATTATGAATAGATGTTACAAATATCCTGTCACCAATCTTTTTGTTGTTCCGTCCGCTTCGTTCCCATTCAGTGACCACGTCTGTCTTAACTCCTTCGCTAAAAGCCATGGTTTCGGCTTCGGTTCTTTTGAATGGATTTAAGTTGCTGATTTGTGGTGCCCCTTTTGTTGTCCACCAGGGAAGTTTCAAAACGGAGCCATCCTCATTATAAGTCATTTTTTCAACACAAATTGAACGTCTTTCATACTTTTTCGACATTGTTTGTTTCAGTATAGCATAATTAAAACCGAAAACATAAGAATTTCCTTTAAACTCAATTACACCTGGATGGTTTCCGGATGATCTTTCGTCAGGGTCCATGATTGTACCCTTACACTTCCAAGGTCCCATGGGACTATCGCTCATGGCATAACCAATGCCTTCAGGGCAACAGCGGGATGCCCAACCCAGATAATAATGGTTATTCTTCTTCCATAACCACGGACCTTCTGTATATGAAGCTTCAGGAGGCGTTCCCTTAAAATCGATGGAAGCAACCTGAATATCACCTGATAATGAAATCATATCTTTGTTCAACTTGGCAAAGAAACAAGGGCCATTGCCTCCCCAATACAGATAGGCTTGTCCATCATCATCAATAAATACGGTTGGATCGTAATCACTTGGATTACCACGGGAGATTAAAGGCTTACCGATGGCATCAGTAAAAGGACCATACGGGCTGGTTGATACTGCTACTCCAATTGCCATTTTTCCTTGATAAATTGTAGGGCAATAAAAATAAAACTTTCCGTTTCGGGCAATGCACTGAGGAGCCCATGCGCTATGTCCATCTGCCCAGACGAAAGTCTTAAGAGGTTCTTTTACACCTGCAATGATTCCACGTTCGGTCCAATTCACCATATCGGTAGATGTATATAACATCCAATTCAACATTTTAAATCCCGTGGCATCATCTTCATCGTGACCTGTATAAAGATATACCGTATCGTTATACACCATTGGTGCCGGATCAGCAGTATATTTTGTTTGAATAATTGGATTATCTGCGTAAGATGTCGACCCGAAGAAAATAGCAATGGCAACTGTAATATATACAACTAAATGCCTGGTTTTATTTTCTTTAAAAGATTTTTTTAGATTCATTTGAGTGTAGTTTTTAATAAGTGTTTTATTTTATTGGTACTGAAATAGCCGGAGTATTGTATCCTTCAACCCGAACCCATTTGACGGGGATATCCTTCCAAATAGTTACTTCAACTTATACCATTTCGCATGGGAATACAGTAACGTAATTGTCGGTATATTCAATTGGGAGGATTTCATTTCCATCTTTTGTTTGAGAAACCGTGGATCTTTCAAAAAACGCGATTTGTGTGGAAGGGTTGTGTAAACGAATGGTGACATGAGTTTCCCCTCCAATCATTTTTTGCTGCGCTTCAATTTTCTGGCTTGGGGTAACTGAATACGCGTAAACCGAAAATGCTTGAAAACAGAGAAATAAAAGTACTACTGAAATAATACCGTTATAAGTCACTAATGTATAAGCCCTCTTTTTCATTTTTGTTGATTTTTACTACTTTTCAATTTCGTAACGTTTTTGCCGGAACAAAAACAATAGTTTCTTTTTGGTTCCGGAAAACAACCATTTCAAAAGTCTTTGATTTATCTACCTGATTTGTGGCATTTTGTAAATCGACCAAATTATTTATCACTTTCCCGTTCAACTTAATAATCACATCATTTTCACCGAGCAAACCCTTTAAACCGTTGTCTGCATTTGCCAGCGAAACAACATATACCCCACGTTCAGTATCCATGCCTGTAGCAGAACGTTCACCCAATGTTTCTAAGTTTTTTACATGCCAACCCAGCCATTCAACAACACTTGATATGGACTCAACGGCTTTTATAATCGGCAATGTTATTCGGGGAGTTTTAGCCAAGCGTTTCAGCCAGGGTGAAACGACACCAAAATTATCCATATCGAAATTTTGAAAACCTAAAAGAAAAACGGCACTGACAGTATTCTTTACTCTAAAGTCCCCGTCAGTCGGTTTTTCGAATTCGACCGGATAAACAATTGAATGCTTGTCAGTTCCAAAGTTATGCGCTTCTGCCATAGCTTTAGAATTTGTAAAAATATTATAATCAACCAGAGTGCCCCAACCCAATAAATTAATGGGTTTATAAGGTTCCATAACGATATTCCGTGCAAAAACATCGCCACTATTTTGGAACCATACATGTGGATGAAATGTATTATTAACCAGAATATTATTTTCAACAACACGGTAAAATCCTTCACGAAGTTTTATGCCACCATTAAGGCATAGATTATTATAAATGTGATAATTACTGGAACCATCATCTAAATCGATATCCCAGCCCCGGTCGCAACGAAACCGGTTATTGCGGATGATAACTGTTGAAGTGGCATCAACCATTATTAGCGCAGGCTCCTTTGCTGCTACTCTATTCATTTCATTACGGTTCGGGTGCCAGAAACGATCGCGCCCCCAAGAGTTAAACGAGCCATGATCGCCGGTTTCTTTTACAGTTTCGAACACATCGTTGTATTCTATAATATGTCCACCCCAAGTA
>Ga0209123_1001967_pt1 | contig 18556 bp, 12 predicted proteins | sample BarGraIncu00431A_FD_184500 | JGI IMG/M metagenome (GOLD analysis project Ga0209123, IMG submission 184500) | Arctic peat soil microbial communities from Barrow, Alaska, USA - Barrow Graham LP Incubations 004-31A (SPAdes) (version 2) | ecosystem: Environmental > Terrestrial > Soil > Wetlands >... | reverse complement strand
GATCTGAACCTTGCCGGGGCGTGCTTCATCGGGTTCGCGATCGGCGAGTCGCTCGGTGCCTCCGCGCTGCGCATCGCCGGCGGCATCTTCACGAAGATCGCGGACATCGGTTCCGACCTCATGAAGATCGCCTTCCACATCAAGGAGGATGACGCGCGGAACCCGGGCGTCATCGCGGACTGCACCGGCGACAACGCGGGTGACTCGGTGGGCCCGTCGGCGGACGGCTTCGAGACGTACGGCGTCACCGGCGTCGCCCTCATCACGTTCGTGATCCTCGCGGTCGACGAGCCGGCGGTGCAGGCAACCCTGCTCGTGTGGCTCTTCGTGGTGCGCGCCATCATGGTCATCGCCTCGGGCGCCTCCTACCTGGCCAACGCCGCCGTGACCAACGCCCGCTACGAGGACGCGGACCGAATGGACTTCGAGAAGCCGCTCTCCAGCCTGGTGTGGCTCACCTCGGCCGTCTCCATCGTTGCCACCTTTGCGACGACCTGGGCGCTGCTCGGCCAGGGCGCGACCGCCGAGTTCTGGTGGAAGCTCGCGACGATCATCTCGCTCGGCACGGTGGCCGGCGCGCTCATCCCCGAGCTCGTCAAGGCCTTCACGTCCACCAAGAGCCGCCACGTCCACGAGGTGGTCAAGAGTTCGCGCCAGGGTGGCGCCTCGCTCAACATCCTCTCCGGCCTGGTGGCCGGCAACTTCTCCGGGTTCTGGCTCGGGGGGGCGATCATCGGCCTCATGGGCGGCGCCTACCTGATCAGCGAGACCGGGCTCGACTCGATCATGATGGCCCCGGCGGTGTTCTCCTTCGGACTGGTGGCCTTCGGGTTCCTGAGCATGGGCCCCGTGACGATCGCGGTGGACTCCTACGGACCCGTGACGGACAACGCCCAGAGCGTGTACGAGCTCGCCCAGATCGAGGACGTCCCGGACATCGACAACGAGCTGCGCCGCGACTTCGGCTTCGACGTCCAGTGGGACAAGGCCAAGCTGATGCTCGAGGAGAACGACGGCGCCGGCAACACCTTCAAGGCGACCGCCAAGCCCGTGCTCATCGGGACCGCCGTCGTGGGAGCCACCACGATGATCTTCTCGATCATCGTTCTCCTCACGGACGGACTGCAGACCGGACTCGAGAACCTCTCCCTGATGCATCCGCCGTTCCTCCTCGGCCTGATCTCGGGCGGTGCGGTGATCTACTGGTTCACCGGCGCCTCCATCCAGGCCGTCACCACCGGCTCCTACCGCGCGGTCGAGTTCATCAAGGACAACATCAAGCTCGACGGCGTCACCAAGGCGTCCGCCGAGGACTCCCGCCGCGTGGTGGAGATCTGCACCCAGTACGCCCAGAAGGGCATGCTCAACATGTTCCTCGGGGTGTTCTTCGCGACCCTCGGTTTCGCGTTCCTGGAGCCCTTCTTCTTCGTGGGCTACCTGATCTCGATCGCGATCTTCGGGCTCTACCAGGCCATCTTCATGGCGAACGCCGGCGGGGCCTGGGACAACGCGAAGAAGATCGTGGAGACCGACCTGCACGCCAAGGGGACCGCGCTGCACGACGCCACCATCGTCGGCGACACGGTTGGTGACCCCTACAAGGACACCTCCTCCGTGGCACTGAACCCGGTCATCAAGTTCACCACCCTGTTCGGGCTGCTGGCCGTCGAGCTCGCGGTCAACCTGACCAACCAGGGATTCTCGACGCTCGTGCTCGCGCTCTCCGTGGTCTTCCTGCTGGTCACCTGCTTCTTCGTGTACCGCTCCTTCTACGGGATGCGGATCGACACGCACCTCACGGACGACGAGGTCATGCAGCTTCCGCCCGAGCCCGACGACGCCGACTTCGGTTACGCCGGTGGCGCCCACAGCGCCCTGCGGGAGATGGGCTCCTCGTCCCACGGTGGGGTCACCGCGTCCGCCTCCGGTGCCGCCGATCCCATCCTCGCCACCCCGAGAGGAGATGCACGATGAAGATCGCAATCAAGTACGGCGCCGTCCAGGTCGACGCCGAGGGCCACGTCGCCGGTCACGACGCCGGCGCCACGCTGGTCCGCCGCCTGCTCCGGGTGTTTCCCGGCGCGCAGGTGGTGGGCCCCGGCCCCCGCCAGTGCGACGGGTTCGAGCTGATCCCGCTCGAGTTCATCAGCGACGCCACCACCGTGGTGATCAACATGGACGTCGTGGACTCGCTCGGGGTCTGGCAGACGCTGCACGCGAACTACGCCGAACCCCGCGTGATGAACTTCGTGTGGTGGGACACCTCGCGGTACCACCACGTGGTGGAGCGGACCTCCCTCGCGCTCTCCTGCGCGCTCTTCCCGACCTTCGCGAACTCGGAACGCACCGCCAGCATGGTGCGCGAGATCGTCTCGGCCTGGACGATCCCCGCGATCGCGTCCAAGGCACGGATCGCCTGGGTCAACCTCGGCATCCGGCTCGAGCATGTCCAGCCCCGGCGAGAGCCGACGGTCCCGGTGGTGCTCTACCCGGCGATCTACCTCTCCGAGCGCAAGCGCCCGCAGGTGTTCTACGACGTCGTCGAGCGGGTGCACGCGCGCACGCCGATCACGGTCGAGATGCGGCTTCACGAGTCGCACCTCATCTCCGAGATGGCCATGCGGATGTCGCGGAAGAACTGGGCGTGGGTGGGTCCGCTGACGGCCACCCGGGAGAGCTACTGGGAGGCGCTGGCCCACACCACCGCCTTCCTGGCCACCGCCCAGGAGGAGTCCTACGGGCTGGAGTACATCGAGGCGCTCGTCGCCGGCGCGATCGGGGTGTTCCCGGAGCGTCCCTGGGTGCGGGCCATCCTGCCGGCCGGGTACCCGTTCATCTACCGCACGCCCCAGGAGACCGAGCAGATGCTCTACCGGGCCGTCACCGAGACGGCGGCCTGCCGCGCCGAGGTCGACGCCGCCGCAGGGGGCAGTTTCGCCCAGTGGTTGCGCGCCCGCCACGACGACGACTTCTTCGAGAAGGCGATCGCGGACCGCGTCACGGAGTGGTTCGGGGCCTGAACCGAGCCTCGGGAGGGCCGCCTGTCCACGGACGGGCGGCCCTCCCGTCGTTCCGGGTGGACACTCGCGCCGCGCGCCCGCTCAGGCCGGCGGGACCATGCCGACAAGGGCGATGAGGTTCCTCTCCGGGTCGCGCAGGAAGGCGTGCCACTCGTCATGGCCCGCGGGCCCGAGGGTGTTGTCGGTGTGGCGGAAGATGACGTGGGGCTCGCCCTCGAGCACGCCGCCGTCGGCCCGAAGCCGCGTGACGGTGCTGTGGAAGTCGTCCACGCGGAGGTAGATGAGACTGCTCGGCGCATTCCGGTCCAGGAGGAGCCGGACCGCTCCGAGGCGGAAGAAGAGCAGGCCGGGAGGATCGAACCGCGCGGCGGCGGGAACACCGAGGAGCCTGGTGTAGAAGGTCTCGGCACGGTCGAGATCCGTGGCGTGTTGCGCCACCTGCATCAGTTCCATCCGCACATCATGCCAGCGGCTCGGCACGTCGGCTCGGCGACGCAGGGGCGGCAGCGGCGAAGGCCCGAATCACGGCGTGTCCAGCGGGACACGCCGTCGACGTTGAATTCCAATGGTGTAGTTTCTGCCTACCGCTTGCACGGGGGTGGGAGTTCGGCCACACTGTCCGTACACCCCCTTTCGAGGGGATGTACGGACGGCAAACGACGCTCTGACCTGCGGGTTCATCCTGCGGGACGTGCCTGAACGGGCGCGCAGGCGAGGCGCGCCGACCGTCGTTCGGAGGCGTTCAGCTCCGGGCAATCGGGGCCGGGACCAAAACCTATTTGGTCCCGGCCTCACCTTTTGTTCTACCGGCGATCTGCCCGCTCCCCGCGGAGCGCTCCCGGCGTGTCCTGTAGATTGCACCCATGGTCAAGTCGAACATCACCCTGGGCACCACCACGCGCGCCGGCGACGGGTGCGACTGCGGGCGCTCCGCCGTCGCGGATCCGGTCCTGGACGCGCGCGAGATCCCCCCGACGATTCGCCACGGCGCGATCTTCGGCTCGCTCGACTCGATCGCCCCCGGCTACGGCGTCGTCGTCGTGGCCCCCCACGACCCGGTGCCCCTCATCGCGCAGGTGGCCGAGCGGTACGACGGCGCGTTCAGCGTCGAGTACCTGGAGCGCGGCCCCGAGGCATGGCGCGTCAGGTTCGGCCGCACGGCCTGACGAACCGCAGGCCGAGGGCTCGCCGGCATTGCCGTCGACGCGTGGGTCGCCGGGTGCCACAGTTGGTCCCATGAGCGAGACCATGCACACTCTTGACGCGGGGCAGCGCCGGACCCAGATCGAGATGAACGGCATCGAGATCATCGACGAGTCCGAGCGGGCGGCGAAACCCTCCGACCTCTTCTGGCCGTGGTTCGCGGCCAACGTGTCCGTGTTCGGCATCAGCTACGCGGCGTTCGTGTACGGCTTCGGGATCTCCTTCTGGCAGTCGTTTTTCGTCGCGCTCATCGGCATCACCGTTTCCTTCGCGCTGTGCGGCATCATCGCGATCGCCGGCAAGCGCGGCTCCGCGCCAACCATGGTGCTCTCGCGGGCGGCCTTCGGCGTCACCGGCCAGCGGGTGCCCGGATACGTCTCGTGGTTCGTCTCGATCGGGTGGGAGACCTTCCTCGCCATCATGGCCACCCTGGCCACCGCCACCGTCTTCGACCAGCTCGGCTGGGGCGGGGGAACCCTCACCAAGATCCTCGCCGCCGGGTTCACCGCCACGGCCATCGTGCTCGCGTCCGTGGCGGGCTACCACATCATCATGAAGTTGCAGTCCATCCTGACGTGGGCCACCGGCGCGATGACGATCCTCTACATGGCGCTCACCTTCGGCGAGATCGACTGGACCGCCGTCGCGGGCATCCCCGCCGGATCGATGCAGGGCGTCATCGGTGCCCTCGTCATGGTGATGACCGGCTTCGGCCTGGGCTGGATCAACATCGCGGCCGACTGGTCGCGCTACCAGTCGCGTGGGGCGTCCGGCGCGAGGATCGTGTTCTGGAACACGTTCGGCGGCGCAGTCGCGCCCGTCATCCTGGTGATCTACGGACTGCTCCTCGCCGGGTCGCGCCCGGACCTGCAGGAGGGCATCGCCTACGACCCGATCGGCACCCTGGCATCCGTGCTGCCCACCTGGTTCCTGTTCCCCTTCCTCGTCACCGCCGTCCTCGCCCTCATCTCGGGCGCGGTGCTGGGCATCTACTCCTCCGGCCTCACCCTGCTCAGCCTGGGGGTGCGGATCCCCCGGCCGGCAGCGGCCTTCATCGACGGCGTCATCCTCACCCTCGGCACCGTGTGGGTGGTGTTCTTCGCGGAGAACTTCCTCGGACCGTTCCAGTCCTTCCTCATCACCCTCGGCGTCCCCCTCGCCGCGTGGGCGGGCATCATGATCGCCGACATCGCGCTGCGCAAGCGCGAGTATGACGAACTCGCGCTCTTCGACACCAAGGGGATCTACGGCGCGTGGGACTGGACCTCGATCGGGACGATGGTGGTCGCCTCGGTCATCGGATGGGGCCTGGTCATCAACTCGTTCGCCGAGGACGCCGCGTGGAACAACTGGCAGGGCTACCTGCTGGGCCCGCTCGGGCTCGGCGGCCGTGACGGCGACTGGGCGTGGGCCAACCTCGGCGTGTTCGCCGCCCTCCTGCTCGGCTTCCTGGTGACATGGGTCGCCCGGCGCGGCGCGGTCGCCCGGCAGGAGGGCCGGGCGTGACGTCGTCGCCCTGGCTGGTGGTCATCGATCCCCAGCGGATCTTCGCCGCCCCCGATTCGGCGTGGGGCTCCCCGATGTGGCCCGACGTCGTCGCCCCCGTCCGCCGCCTCGCGGCGGCGTTCGGGGACCGCGTGATCGTGACGCGGTGGGTGGCACCCGCCGCCCGGGTCGGCTCGTGGGCCGCCTACATGGCGGCCTGGCCCTTCGCCGACCACCCGGCGGACCACCCGCTGTTCGACGTCGTCGACGAACTTGCGGACATCGGCTCGCACCGCGTGACGGCGACGACGTTCGGCAAGTGGGGCGCGCTCGTCGACATCACCGGTCCCACTCCCAGTCTCGTCCTCACGGGCGTCTCCACGGACTGCTGCGTGATCTCGACGGCGCTCCCGGCCGCCGACGCCGGCGCCACGCTGACCGTGGTGACGGACGCCTGCGCGGGCTCGACGCCGGAGAACCACCGGGCGGCGCTCGACGTCATGGCGTTGTACCCGCCGCAGATCACCCTGCGGACCTCGGCCGAGGTGCTGGGCGGACGCGGGTGGCGCGGCGTAGAGTGAAGGGAATTCGCCGCGTGCGTTCCTGGTCTCCAATGAAGGACGAAGGACGATGATGTTTCCCAGTCGCCGTGACATGACGGAGCTCCCCGACCTCTCCCAGGAGGTGGGCAGGGCCGGGCCGGTCCGGTCACGGATGCCGGTGTACGTGGACCTGCTGCCGCCGTGCAATGAGCGGTGCCCCGCCGGGGAGAACATCCAGGAGTGGCTGCGGCTGGTCAAGGCGAACGAGGACGAGTCGGCCTGGCGGGAGCTCGTGCGCAACAACCCGTTCCCCGCCATCCACGGCCGCGTCTGCTACCACCCGTGCGAGACCGCCTGCAACCGCAAGGAGCTGGATGGCGCCGTGTCCATCCACGCGGTCGAACGCTATCTCGGGGACCTGGCGATCTCGAAGGGTTGGCAGTTCACCAAGCCGCGCCACACGTCGGGGCGCCGGGTGCTCGTCGTCGGCGCCGGGCCCTCCGGACTGTCGGCCGCGTACCAGCTGGCGCAACTCGGGCACGAGGTGGAGATCCGGGACGGCGCACCGCTGCCGGGCGGCATGATGCGCTACGGTATCCCCGAGTACCGCCTGCCCCGCGACGTCCTGGACGCGGAGATCGCCCGGGTGACCGGGCTGGGCGTCACGATCACGTCCGATCACATGATCTCCGACCTCCTGGAGGAGCAGGCCGAGGGGCGATTCGACGCCGTGTTCGTCGCGATCGGCGCCCACCTGTCCCGCCGGGTGGACATCCCCAACCGCGACGCGTCGCGGATCCTCGACGCCGTCACCTTCCTGCGTGACGTTGCCTCCGGGGAACGGCCGGAGCTGGGCGCCAGGGTCGCTGTCTACGGCGGCGGCAACACCGCCATGGACGCCGCCCGCGTCGCCCGCCGGTTGGGTGCCGAGGAGTCGATCATCGTCTACCGCCGCACCCTCGAGCAGATGCCGGCCCACGCCGAGGAGCGCGAGGAGGCCGTTGCGGAGGGCGTCACGATGAACTGGCTGCGCACCATCTCGTCGGTGGACGAGTCGGACCTCACGGTTGAGGTCATGGAACTGGATGAGAACGGCGTGCCTCGCGGGACGGGCACGTTCGAGCACTTGGAGGCCGACACCGTCATCCTGGCGCTCGGCCAGGAGTCCGACTCCGGGTTCCTGCGCAAGATCCCGGGCATGCGGTTCGACCACGACGTCGTCAAGGTCGATCCCCGGACGCTCATGACTGAGGTCCCCGGGATCTTCGCGGGCGGCGACGCCGTTCCCTCCGAGCGCACGGTGACCGTGGGGGTGGGGCACGGCAAGCGCGCCGCGCGGCAGATCGATGCGTGGCTGGCCTCGCGCCCGGCGGCGGAGGGCGTGAAACACCCGGTCGCCACTTTCGACACGCTCAACGTCTGGTACTTCGGCGACAGCATGCTCACCACCCAACCCGAGCTCGAGCCCGCGACCCGCCTCACGGACTTCGACGAGATCGTCGGTGGCCTGGATGCGACACAGGCCCACGTGGAGGCCGGCCGTTGCCTCTCCTGCGGCAACTGCATCGAGTGCGACGGCTGCCTCGGCGCCTGCCCGGAGGACGCGGTCATCAAGCTCGGCAAGGGCCGCCGCTATCGCTTCGACTACGAGAAGTGCACCGGCTGCGCCACCTGCTTCGAGCAGTGCCCGGTCCATGCCATCGAGATGATCGCGGAACGCTGAGGAGAGACACCATGACCAAGTCGATCATCGACGGCAACGAGGCGGCCGCCTCGGTCGCCTACCGCCTCAACGAGCTGTGCTCGATCTACCCGATCACTCCGAGTTCCACGATGGCGGAGTTGGCCGACGAGTGGGCGGCGAAGGGCCGGCCCAACATCTACGGCACCGTGCCCACCGTGGTCGAGATGCAGTCCGAGGGCGGCGCGGCGGGCGCCCTCCACGGCGCACTCCAGGGTGGGGCGCTGAGCACCACCTTCACGTCGTCCCAGGGCCTGCTCCTGATGATCCCGAACATGTACAAGATCGCCGGCGAGCTCACCAGCACGGTGCTCCACGTCGCCGCGCGGTCGCTCGCCGCCCAGGGCCTCAGCATCTTCGGGGACCATCAGGACGTCATGGGGGTCCGCCAGACCGGTTTCGCCCTGCTGTGCTCTGCGAGTGTCCAGGAGTGCCACGATCTGGCCGCCATCTCCCAGATGGCCACGCTGCGCTCGCGGGTGCCGTTCCTGCACTTCTTCGACGGCTTCCGCACGAGCCACGAGCTCAACACGCTCGAGATGCTCACCGATGACGACCTGCGCGCCCTGGTGCCGGAGGACGCGATCCGCGACCACCGCCGTCGTGCCCTGTCCCCCGAGCACCCCTACATCCGGGGCACCGCGCAGAACCCCGACACCTACTTCCAATCCCGCGAGACGGTGAACCCGTTCTACGCGGCCACCCCGGGAATCGTCAGTGGCGCCATGGACGAGTTCGCGGCTCTCACCGGGCGGCGCTACCACCTCGTCGAGTACGCCGGCGATCCCGAGGCCGAGCGCGTCATCGTGGTCATGGGGTCCGGCGCCCAGACCGTCATGCAGACGATCGACCACCTGCGCGCTCGCGGCGAGCGGGTGGGCATGGTCCAGATCCGCCTCTACCGGCCGTTCCCGACCGAGGACGTGCTGGCCGCCATTCCCGCGAGCTGCACGAAGCTGGCCGTCCTCGACCGCACCAAGGAACCGGGTGCGGGCGGCGAGCCGCTTTTCCTCGACGTCGTCTCCGCCCTCGGCGAGGCGGTCGGGTCGGACCGGCGCGAACGCATGCCGGTGGTCATCGGCGGCCGTTACGGGCTCTCCTCCAAGGAGTTCACCCCGGGCATGGTGCAGGGCATCTTCGACGAGATGGCCCTGCCCGCGCCCCGGGCCCGTTTCACCGTCGGCATCGTCGATGACGTCTCCGGGACGTCGTTGCCCTGGTCCGCCGACCTCGACGTCGAGGACCCCGAGACGCTGCGCGCGGTGTTCTACGGGCTCGGCTCGGACGGCACGGTGGGCGCGAACAAGAACACCATCAAGATCCTGGGCAGCCAGGAGGACACCTACGCGCAGGGCTACTTCGTGTACGACTCCAAGAAGTCGGGGTCACGGACCGTCTCCCACCTGCGGTTCGGCCCGAAGCCGATCACCGCGCCCTACCTGGTCAACCAGGCGGGCTTCATCGGGTGCCACCACTGGTCGATCCTGGAGCGCGTGGACGTCCTGAAGTACGCCCGCCCCGGGACCGTGCTGTTGCTGAACAGCCCCCACTCCCCCGCCGAGGTCTTCGGACACCTACCGCTGCCGATGCAGCGCAGGATCATCGACCTCGGCATCGAGCTGTACGCGATCGACGCCAACGCCGTCGCCCGCACGGCCGGCATGGGCAACCGCACCAACACCGTCCTGCAGACCTGCTTCTTCGCGATCAGCAGGGTCATGCCGCGTGACACCGCGATCGAGGCGGTCAAGGCGTCGATCCGCAAGACCTACCTGCGCAAGGGTGCCGAGGTTGTGGCCAAGAACGAGTCCGCCGTCGACACGTCGCTCGAGCACCTCCACCGCGTCGAGGTGCCGGCCCACACGGTCGGTGACGCCGGGATGCTCCCACCCGTGCCCGACTTCGCCCCGGACTTCGTGAAGCGGGTGACCGCCATGATGCTCATGGACGAGGGGGACCACCTCCCCGTCAGCGCACTCCCCGTGGATGGCACCTACCCGTCCGGCACCACCCGGTACGAGAAGCGGAACATCTCGGACATCGTCGCGGTGTGGGATCCCGACGCCTGCATCCAGTGCGGCAACTGCGCCTTCGTCTGCCCGCACGCCGTGCTCCGCGCCAAGTACTACCCCGAGTCCGCCCTGGAGGGCGCGCCGCCGTCGTTCCAGACCGCCGAGCTCAATGCCGCCGGCCTGCCGCAGTCCCGGTACACGCTGCAGGTCTACGCCGAGGACTGCACCGGCTGCGGCCTGTGCGTCGAGGCCTGCCCGGTGAAGCCGATCGGCTTCGGGGGCAGCCGCAAGGCGATCAACCTGGCGCCGGTGCTCGAGCGGACCGCCGAACGTGAGAACGTGCGGTTCTTCGAGTCGATCCCGATCAACCGTCGGTCCCGCGTGGACTTCGCGAACGTGCGCGGCGTGCAGTACCTCGAGCCGCTGTTCGAGTTCTCCGGGGCCTGCTCGGGGTGCGGTGAGACGCCCTACCTGAAGCTGCTCTCCCAGCTGTTCGGTGGCCGCGCCACGGTGGCCAACGCCACCGGGTGCTCCTCGATCTACGGCGGCAACCTGCCGACGACGCCCTGGTCGAGCAACAAGTACGGCCGCGGGCCGGCCTGGTCGAACTCCCTGTTCGAGGACAACGCCGAGTTCGGCCTCGGGCTCCGGCTCGCCGCCGACCTGCACACCGAACTGGCGCGCACCCGCCTCGGCGAGCTGCGTGGCGAACTCGGGGACGCGTACGTCGACGAGCTCCTGAACTCCCCGCAACTCTACGAATCGGACCTGTCGCGGCAACGCGCCCGCGTCGATGAGCTCAAGGGGCGCCTCGACGGCATGACCGGACCGACGGTGGCTGACCTGCGGTCGGTCTGCGACCACCTGCTCCGGCGCTCCGTCTGGATCGTCGGCGGGGATGGCTGGGCGTACGACATCGGCTCCGGGGGGCTCGACCACGTGCTGGCCTCGGGCCGCAACATCAACGTGCTCGTACTCGACACCGAGGTGTACTCGAACACCGGCGGCCAGGCCTCCAAGGCGACCCCGATGGGCGCCGTCGCGAAGTTCGCCTCCGGCGGCAAGGTCACCAACAAGAAGGACCTCGCGATGCAGGCCATCGCCTACGGCAACGTGTACGTCGCCCGGGTGGCCATGGGCGCCGACCCGCAGCAAACCCTCAAGGCGTTCCGGGAGGCCGAGTCCTACGACGGTCCGTCGCTGATCCTGGCCTACAGCCACTGCATCGCCCACGGGATCGACATGCGCAAGGGGCTCGACCAGCAGTACGCCGCCGTGGCGTCCGGCCACTGGCCCCTCATCCGGTACAACCCGGTGCTCAGGGCGGCGGACAAGAACCCGTTCCTGCTCGACTCGCCGCGTCCCCGGATCCCGCTGAAGCAGTACCACGACAAGGAACTGCGTTTCCGGATGCTGGCCGCGAGCGATCCCGTGGCCGCGGAACGGCTGCTCGCGCACGGCCAGTCGCAGGTGAACCAGCGGTGGGCGGAGTACGAGGAAATGGCCATGCGCAGCGCCTCCCAGTTCGCTGCCGACGCGAGGAAGTGAACCATGGACCTGACGACGACGTACCTCGGCCTCCAGCTCCGCAACCCGCTGGTGGCATCGGCAGGGCCCCTGTCGCAGACCCTGGACGGGATCCGGAAGCTCGCGGACGGCGGTGTCGGCGCGGTCGTGATGTTCTCGCTGTTCGAGGAGCAGCTCCGCACGGCGGCGGCCCGCGACCTGGACCTGATCGAGCGGCACGAGCACTCCTTCGCCGAGGCCCTCGACTACTTCCCCGAGGCCACGCTGGACGAGAAGAGCCTCGCATACGGCTACCTCACCCTGGTGGAGCGCGCGGCCCGGGCGATCGACGTCCCCCTGATCGCGAGCCTCAACGGGTCCGATTTGGGCGGATGGGTGGCGTTCTCGCACGAGTTGCAGGACGCCGGTGCCGCCGCGCTCGAGCTGAACATCTACTTCGTCCCCGGCGACCTGCTCACTTCGGGCAGCCAGGTCATCGGGAGGCACCTCGAGATCGTGGCCGCGGTGAAGGACGCCGTCGACATCCCGGTCGCGGTGAAGATGAGCCCCTACTTCAGCTCGGTGGGCAGTGTCGCCCTGCGGATCATCGAGGCGGGGGCCGACGGCCTGGTGCTCTTCAACCGCTTCCTGCAGCCCGACGTGGACATCGAAACCTTGGAGGCAAACCACACGTGGGCGCTGTCCGCCCCGGACGAGGGGCGCCTGCCCCGGACCTGGATCGCCGCCCTGCGCCACCACACCACGGCGTCCCTCGCCGCGACGACCGGGGTGGCGGACGGGTCGGACGTGGTGAAGAACCTGCTCGCCGGGGCGGACGTCGTCATGTCCACCTCCGCACTGATCCGGCGGGGGCCGGGGTACTCGCAGGTGATGCTCGACGAACTGGTGGCCTACCTCGAACGCAAGGAGTTCCCGAGCCTGGACGCCCTGCGCGGCTTGCTCGCGGTGCCGGCGAGCACCGAGGGGAACGCGTACCAGCGCAGCAGCTACGTGGCAGCCATGGAAAAGGCGAAGACGGTCTACGGCCGGCTCTAGGCTCCAGCACCGAGGGCTTGGGACTCCAGTTCAGGGCCGGCTCCACGCTCCAGTTCAGGGCCGGCTCCACGCTCCAGCTCCACGCCGGCTGCACGATCCAGCTCAAAGCCCACGGCCACGCTGCCCATCCAAACCCGGCCGGTTTGCTCCGCCAACGGATCCGCGACCGATCCTCCTCGCGAGCAACTGGTCCGAGATCTCCCGGGATGTCTGGGAGCGGAATCCGCTACGAGACCTCCCGGGAGATCTCGGACCTGCCGGGCTTGGTCACCCCCGTAGTCTTGGACAGTGAGTGGCACGTGCTGTCAAGGGCCTTTGGGGTGCTCACAACCCGGCCCGGCGGGGCTCTCCGAACCGCCAGGAGCCTCGGGGCCGGGTGCCCGCGAGACCGGCCGCGCCACCAGCCGCACGAACCCTAACCAACCATCGGCGGCGAGGCTTTGAACCTGTGGTGAGGCGTATGCCCCTCACCGCGGGCTCAAACCCTCCAACCCCGGTTGGTAAGGATTCGAACACTTCGCCACGGGCTCAAACCCTGCCCGACCCGCATGCAGGGAGGGCTGGCTGAGCCTCTGAGGAGGTCGGCCCGGGCAGCCAAGGAGAGAGGCACCGTACCCCGGGAGGTCGGCGTGCCCCCCACGGGGCCGGTCAGCCCGCGCCCTCCCAGCGCACCTCGGCAGCATCCTTGTCCGGGCGCCATCCCCGCCACACCGCGTGGCGCAGGCGCCCCCCGGCGGTGCGCTCCGCGTAGCTGACCTCCCCCACGAGCTTGGGCTCCACCCACACGGCATCGCGACGGTCGGCAGCCGGGACATCCGGGGCGGGCGGGGTCGCCCTCTCCAGGGGCCGAAGCCGGGCGACGGCGTCGCGCAGGTCCGCCTCGGCGAACCCGGACCCCACCCGGCCCACGTAGCGCAACTCGCCGCCGTCGTTGACCGCGGCAAGGAGGGAGGAGATCCCCGAGCGGCCGTGATCGGCCCTGCGCCACCCGATGACCACCACCTCCTGGGTGCGGGCGTGCTTGATCTTCACCCAGCCGCCGCTGCGCCTGCCGGGCAGATACCGCCCATCCCTCCGCTTGGCGATCACGCCCTCGAGGCCGAGCTCGAGGCTGGCCTCCACCGCCTCCTCGACCGATCCCTCGTGGGCCTCGGGGATGTGGACGTGCCCGCCCGGCTCGACCGCGGAATCGAGGAGCAGGCGGCGCTGCCGGTACGGCGTGCCCTGCAGCTCACGCGTCACCCCCCCGACGGTGAGGCTCAGCACGTCGAACAACATGAGCTGCACCGGGGTGGTACGCGCCAACCGGGCCACGTCCGCGCCGGTCGCCTTCATGCGCGTCTGCAGTAGCCCGAAGTCGGGCCGCCCTGCCGGATTCACGGCCACGATCTCCCCGTCGAAGACCCCCGCGTCGCCCACGATCCGGCCGGCCAGTTCCTGCAGTTCGGGGTAGGTGGCGGTGACGTCGTTCCCGTTGCGGCTCATCACGACGACGGCGCCGCCTCCCACGCCCACGATGGCCCGCACGCCGTCCCACTTCATCTCGAACACCCAGTCGTCGCCGCCGAGTGCGCCGAGCGTCCCCGCGGTCGCGAGCATGGGGCGCGGCAGGCCGGCGAGCGCGGGGACGGCGGGCGGAGGGTTGACGTCGCCGCCGGGCTGGTCGTTCATGAGGTGCAGGAGCCAGGTGTTGCCCTCCCCCATGCCGCGGGTGTGGATGAGGGCGTAGCGGCGCGGCACCCCTCCGAGACCGCCGTCGGGACGGCCGTGCAGCACCGCGATGACCTCCTTGCCCTCGCGCCACTTCTCCAGTTCGTAGGTGCCCGCGTCCCAGATCGACACCGCGCCGGCCCCGTACTCGCCCGTGGGGATCGTGCCGGCGAACGCGCCGTACTCGAGCGGATGGTCCTCGGTCTGGATGGCGAGGCGGTTCTCGTCGGGGGTGATCGGCGGCCCCTTGGGGACCGCCCACGAGACCAGGACACCGTCGCGCTCGAGGCGGAAATCCCAGTGCAGCCGCCGGGCGTGGTGCTCCTGGATGACGAACGCCGGGGTGTCGCCGGTCGCCGCGGGGGGCGCTGCCGGGACGGGTTCGGGGGTCCGGGCCGGGTCCCGCTTCGAGCGGTACGTTGTGAGGCGGTCGACCGGTGGCGCGCCGGCGCCGTCGTCGCCACCCCCGAGCGGTCCGTGCCATCCCTGCTCCGCGAGGGGGTCGATCCCGCGGGCCACCCGGTCGAGCACCTCCTCGTGGTCCAGCTGGCGGAGTGCCGGATCGGCGATTTCATCCCAGGTGCGGGGTGCCGCAACGGTGGGGCGCAACCGGCCGCGCAGCGAGTACGGGCACACGGTGGTCTTGGCGGCGGAGTTCTGGGACCAGTCGATGAGCACCTTCCCCGGCCGGAGCACCTTGTGCTGCAGGGAGACGACGAGGTCGGGGTGGTCGGCCTCCATGGCGCGGGCGAACTCCCTCGCAACCGCGGAGACCTCCTCGGAGGTGTGGGCGCCGTCCAGCGGCGCGTACAGGTGGATGCCCTTGGAGCCCGAGGTCACCGGCACCGCGTCCATGCCCATCTCCACGAGAACCTCGCGGCACAGTCGCGCCACGACTGCGCAGTCGGCGAGGGTGGCGCCCTCGCCTGGGTCGAGGTCGATGACCATGCGATCGGGATTCTGCGGCGTCCCATCAGGGTCGAACCTCCACTGCGGGACGTGGATCTCGAGGGCGGCCAGCTGCGCGAACCAGGCCAGCACGGCCGCGTTGTTGGCGAGCGGGTACGTGTTGCTGCTCGTCCGGTGCCGGAGGGTGGCCCGTGGGACCCAGTCCGGTGCCGAGGGTTCGAGGTCCTTCCGGAAGAACACGCCGCCCGGCGCCGCGGCCGTGCCGACACCCTCCACCCAGCGCTTGCGCGTCGCGGGCCGCCACGCCGCCTGCGGGATGAGGACGGGCGCAATGGCGGCGTAGTAGGCGAGCACGTCCGCCTTGGTGGTCCCTGTGGCCGGATACATCACCTTGTCGAGGTTGGTGACCTTCAGTGTGTGACCCGCGACCGTCACCCACTGCTCGCCGGCCCGCGGGCTCATCGGCCGCCCCCGGACGGGTGGGATCGGGGGCAGGCCGGCGTCGCCAGCGGGTCCGCCCTTCGGTGTGGGAGGCATGTTCATGATGCCACCGTGCCACCGGCGCGCCGCGGGGGCCAGCGGGAGACGCCGGCAGTTCATCCCGCCCCACCCCTCGCGGCCTCCCGCCCCCGGTGCTTCACTAGTCGCATGAGGGCTATCTGGACCGGTGCGGTCACGTTCGGGCTGGTGAACGTGCCCGTCAAGGTGTATGCGGCGACGGAGGACCACGACGTGCCCCTCCGCCAGGTGCACGACGCCGACGGCGGCCGCATCCGTTACGAGCGCCGCTGCGAGGTGTGCGGCGAGAAGGTGGAGTTCGCGAACATCGACAAGGCCTACGACGACGGCGAACGCACGGTGGTGCTCACGGAGGACGACTTCAAGGCGCTCCCCTCGGAGCGGAGCCGCGAGATCGAGGTGGTCCAGTTCGTCCCGAGCGGGCAGGTGGAACCCATCATGCTTGACTCCAGCTACTACCTCGAACCGGACTCCAAGTCCCCGAAGGCCTACCACCTGCTGCGCCGCACCCTCGAGGAGACCGACCTCACCGCCATCGTCAAGTTCGCACTGCGGCGCAAGACCCGGCTCGGGGCGCTGCGGGTGCGCGGCGACGTCCTGGTGCTCCAGACATTGCGGTGGGCGGACGAGGTGCGCGCGGCGGAGTTCCCCGGGGCGACGCCGGACGTCACGGTGGGGGCCCAGGAGCTGAAGATGGCCGCCGCCCTCGTGGAGCAGTTCTCCGGGGACTTCCACCCCGAGGACTACGAGGACGACTACCAGCGGGAGTTGCGGCTCCTCATCGAGGCGAAACTCGAGAAGGGCGACGTCCTCGACACCGAGGCCACCTTCGGCAAGGCGGCCGAGGAGGAGACTGGTGGTGACGTCGTCGACCTGATGGAGGCGCTCAGGCGGAGCCTCGAGGCCAAGCGGGCGAAGGCCGCCGGCGGTCCGGCGGCCGGCGCGGCAGGGGCCGAGGAGAAGAAGCCCGCCCGCAAGAAGAAGGGCGCATGACCGACGGCGCATGACCGACGAAAGGAAAGGCCGATGGAAATACGAATCGTGACGGGTGACATCACCCGGCAGGACACCGACGCAATCGTCAACGCCGCGAACTCCTCGCTGCTCGGAGGTGGGGGCGTCGACGGCGCGATCCACCGGGCCGCCGGACCGGACCTGCTCGCCCACTGCCGCAAGCTGCGGGAGACCACACTGCGGGACGGCCTGCCCGTCGGGAAGGCGGTCGCCACCCCCGCGGGCCGGCTTCCCAACGACTGGGTGATCCACACAGTGGGACCCAACTGGCACCAGGGCCAGCACGAACCACGCCTCCTCGTCTCCTGTTTCCGGGAGTCCCTCGACGCGGCAGTCGCAGTGGGCGCCCGCAGCGTGGCATTCCCTGCGATCAGCGCGGGCATCTACGGCTGGGACCCGGCCGAGGTGGCCAGGATCGCCGCGGAGACGCTCGCCGCGGGTAACCCGGCGTGGGAGGAGTCCATCGAGGAGGTCCGGTTCGTGCTCTTCAACCCGTCGCTGACGGCGGTCTTCGAGGCCGCCTTCGGCGTCTCGCGCGCATAGCGATTCGCCGTGCCGGACCGCGCGATCACGACGTCGGGTCGATCAGGGCGTCGGCTCGATCGGCGTGGACCACGCCCGCCGCCAGCCCGGGCGCGGGTCACGTCCCACCACGCTCCAGTACTCCGTGGCGTGCTGGATGCGCTCACGGCGCACGTCCCAGAACGTCGCGAGTGCGATCTCCTCGCCGTCCTCCAGCGCGATGATGACCTCGGTCGCCACCTTCTCGCCACACGCCAGGACGCATTCCACGCGCACCACCCAGTCCTTGGGCGCGTGCTTGCCCGCCTCCACGACGGCGTCCGCCCCCACCACCCGCTCGTTGAAGGCCGGCCACTCCATGACAACGTCGTCCGCGAGGATTTCCCGCAGCCCTATCCACTCCTTGGCATCCAAGAGCCCCCAGTAGGCGCGAACCAGGTCGCCGCAGTACTGCTGGGCGGTCTCCCTCCAGATCGAGACGACCGGGGTCCGCTCGAGGTGGGCGAGGAACCGGGACCGGAGCACACTGAACTGCGGGTCCACCCGGGAGCGGACGTCCAAGGCCTCGAAGGCACCCTCGCTGTCGTACTCGAACGTCGCACGGAAACGCAGCGGGTCCGCGTCGTCCCACTGGAGGTGGCAAGACCTCGCGACGTGGGCCTGGATGTAGTCATCCGCATCGCCGTGGAACGCCTCGAGGGCGTGCTGACCACCAAGGGACACCCGCCCCTCCAACATCATGATCACAGCGGGGCGCACCGCCCCGGCGCTCGTCGTCATCCCGCACCTCCGTTCGTGGTGCCTCAAGTGTTCTCCTCCGGCGACGGCCCGTCACCCCCTCGGGGGTCCCAATGTGGAGCGCACGGCCGCCACCCCGTATGCTGTTGATAACCATTCTCAACTAGGAGGCCGGCCCTCGTGTCCCGAACCGTTCCGTTCGCGTTGCTCGCGGCGTCCACGCTCGTGCTGGCGGCGTGCGCCGGCTCCGCCAGCGACGACAACCCGGTGGCGATCGCCACCACGACTCCCTTGGGCAGCGTCGTCGGCGACATCGCGGCGTGTGCCGGCGGGACGTCCGAGACGCTCATGGGCCCCGGCGACGTCCCCCACACGTTCTCCGCCTCCTCCGCCCAGGTGGCCGCAATGACCCGGGCGGACCTCGTCATCACGAACGGCCTCGGCCTCGAGGAGGGCCTCACGACGGCGATCGCGGGCGTTGCGGCCGACGGCGCCACGGTGCTGGAGATCGCGCCGCTGGTGGACCCACTGCCGTTCGGCGATGAGGGCGGCGCGGCCGGCGAGGGATCCCTCGACCCG
>Ga0209123_1001966_pt1 | contig 18559 bp, 13 predicted proteins | sample BarGraIncu00431A_FD_184500 | JGI IMG/M metagenome (GOLD analysis project Ga0209123, IMG submission 184500) | Arctic peat soil microbial communities from Barrow, Alaska, USA - Barrow Graham LP Incubations 004-31A (SPAdes) (version 2) | ecosystem: Environmental > Terrestrial > Soil > Wetlands >... | reverse complement strand
CTGCCATGCGCCCAATGTGTTCCCACTGACCAGGATATTTATCCCACAGTTCGCGGCAAAACCGCTCATTGATTTCCTGGACGATCATATAAATCCGTGGCAAGAGCGTTTTGAACATTTCCACACTCCATGTTTCAAGGGCCTCTGGCATAATCGTATGATTGGTATACGATATTGTTCTGTTTGTAATCTGCCACGCTTCATCCCAACTAAGTCCTTCCACATCGACTAGCAGCCTCATTAATTCAGGAATAGCCAATGCCGGGTGGGTATCGTTAATGTGCACGGCTATTTTATCAGGGAATTCTTTAATCTGTTGATTTTTGTTCTTGAACCGCCCCAGAATGCTCTGCAACCCTGCTGATACAAAAAAATATTCCTGTTTGAGCCGTAATAACCGCCCTTCAAGAAAGCTATCATCGGGGTAGAGGATTTTAGAAATTCTCTCAACAGAATGTTTATATTCGATGGCTTTTAAATAATCCTGCCGATTTAAAGAAGCAAAATTGAAATCACTTTCTGCCAGCTCTGCACTCCACAATCTGAGGGTATTGACTGTATTGTTTTGATAACCTACCATGGGAATATCATAAGGTACTGCCAGTACCGTTTCGTAATGTTCATGGATATATCTACTCTGACCATTCATCCCCTCACTATATGCGACGTTACCGCCAAATCTTACCTCCACTGCTTTACTCGATTTACGATACTCCCATATATAGCCATCCTTGAGCCAATTATCAGGCACCTCAACCTGATTATTATTGACTACTTTTTGTTCAAAAAGTCCATATTTATAACGAATGCCGCAGCCATGCCCCGGCAAACTTAATGCCGCCATGGAGTCGAGAAAACAGGCTGCTAGTCGACCTAACCCCCCATTACCCAGCCCTGCATCAGGTTCCTCCTGCAGCATCTCATTGATATCAATACCAAGTTCAGCCAAGGCCTCAGCACATACTGACCTCAGCCCCATGTTGAACAAATTTATTTCTAATAATTTCCCTAATAAAAACTCAATGGAAAAATAGTATAGTTGCTTTTCGCCTTTATCACTATATTGCCTGTTTGTCTGCGTCCAGTTCGGGCCAATATAATCACGGATAAGACTGCCCAAAGCCGCATATTTATCATTAAAACTAACTTCTTCAAAACTCCTGCCATACATCGTCTGTACTTTATAAAGAAAAGCCTCTTTAAAACTTTCTTTATCAATCAACAAAAACACCTCCCGCGGTGAATAATAAAAACGGTTTTCCAGCCTTTGAGAGAAACATAGATACAAATTTTTCTAAATGACGGTTCCTTTCTCGATGACAAGAGGATAATTTTTTTCTCCTTTTAACCATTTTCCCCTAGTAATCCTAACATTTTTATCACAAATAACATTTTCGATGACGGCATCTTCAGCAATATCACACTTCTGCATCACAATACTATCCTTGATATATGCACCTTTACTTACTGTTACACCACGAAATAAAATACTATTTTCTACACAGCCTTCAATAATACAACCGTTGGCAATCAACGCATTGGAAACTCTAGCATTTTCCTTGTATTTCACTGGGGCTTCGTCTTTGACCTTCGTATAGACCAATCCGGATTTAAAGAACAACTCTTCCCATTTTTCGGGCTTTAATAATTCCATATTGTGCTTATAATAACTTTTCACACAATCAATTCTGGCAGCATAACCTTTATACTGATAGCCATACACCTTTAATGTATTACTATTTTTAATTAGAATATCTTTAATGAAATCCAAGCCTCCACGTGCCTGACAATTTTTAATCAAATCTACCAATAACTCTTTTTTCATAATATACATCTCTAGAGAAACTTTCCGCGATATTGGTTTTGATGGATTTATGGCGATATCAGTAATTAGACCGTCCCCTTGACATTCTATAATGCCCGACGGCTTCAACTCCTCATTCCCACCATACTCTTTATAGAGCAGGGTAATATCAGCACCCACATCCTGATGAAATTTAAAGGCCTTACGATAACTGAAGTTACAAATAATATGACTACCGGCAATGAGCACATATTGTTGCCGACTACTCTCAATATAATCTAGATTATTGTAAAATTTTTCTACGTTGCCTCGCTCATTATCCCCTGAATATTGGGATTTACCTGGTGGCAAAATAAACAACCCATCTCGTTTCCGCGCCAGATCCCATTCCTTGCCTGACCGCAAATGATCCATAAGTGCCCGGTATTTATCCTGTACTAAAATACCAATATTTTGCATGCCTGAATTAACCATATTAGATAAAATAAAATCAATCATTCGATATCGACCACCAAAAGGTATCGCAGCGAAAGGCCGACCTTTGGTTAGCTCTGTTAAAAGTTCCTGACCATCATTAAGATTAATAATCCCCATTACATTTTGCATATCATCCCACCTGCTTCTGTATCCCAATAATACTGCCGCCCAGGACATCAATATCACTAGCAATCACAATATCTTCATCCACGACTGTTATGCCTTTCGTATTCATATTCCCAATGATAGCCCCAACTTCGACGCTACCTTTACGTCCGATAATTGTTCTATACACCTGTGCGTGAGCCTTAATGGTTACATAAGGCATGACAATGGAATCTTTGACATAAGTTCCTTCAGCAATATGTACACCAGGAAAAATCACTGAATGATCAACCTCCCCCATAATAGAACAGCCCTCACTAATGAGTGATCGTGTTATGTGGGCGGTAGCACCGATATATTGGGGTGGTCTGGTCGCATTCACCGAATATACTCTCCAATTAGGATCATACAAATCAAGCTCAGGTTCCTCATTCAACAAATCCATATTTGCTTCCCAAAAGCTTTCTACTGTCCCCACGTCTTTCCAATAGCCTTTATAATAATAGGCCGCTAAGCGGTGGTCGGTAGCCAATAACTTAGGAATGACATCCTTACCAAAGTCATGACTGGAAAGATTATTTTTGCTATCCTCTTCGAGAGCTTTGCGCAGTAGCCGCCAATTAAAAATATAGATACCCATCGATGCCAAATTACTTTGGGGGTTTTTAGGCTTTTCTGCAAAGTCTGTAATTCTACCTGTTTCGCCAACGCTCAGAATACCAAAACGGGAAGCCTCATGCCACGGGACTTCAATGACTGAAAGAGTTACCTCCGCTTTTTTGCTCTTATGATATTCTAGCATCAAAGAATAATCCATATTGTAAATATGATCACCAGAGAGAATTAATACATAATTAGGATTCATCATATCAATAAAATTCAAATTTTGATAAATAGCATCCGCTGTCCCTGTGTACCAGTCCGCCCCTTTCTCACGAGCATAGGGTGGTAATAAAAATACCCCACCACCCCTACGATCTAAATCCCACGGACTACCAATGCCGATATAACTATGTAACGCCAGGGGCTGATATTGAGTAAGCACGCCCACTGTATCAATTCCCGAGTTGTGACAATTGCTCAACGGGAAGTCAATAATGCGGTATTTCCCGCCAAAGGGTACCGCTGGCTTTGCTATTTTTTTTGTCAAATTGCCTAATCGGCTGCCTTGCCCACCCGCTAGAATCATTGCTACACATTCTTTTTTGCCCATCATACCAAACCCCCATCTTTTTCTAAACCTGCTACAAGGGCTCCCCCAGCCCATTTCCTATCTTATTCCCGACACCTGATAAACATGACTACTTTTTAAATTCCCTTGTTCTATAACTTTTAATGAAAATTTATTACACTATTAAGCAGGTATTATTCAATCAATGTAGTATACTATATAGTGTATAACACTCTATAGTGTATACTTTTTGTTTGGCAGGTGAATTAATTATCCAATTTACAACACGACAAACCAACATCTTAGAAATAATCCAATCCACAGGGCCCATTACCGGCAATCAAATTGCTGAGAAGCTTCAACTGAGCCGCGCGGCCCTACGCTCAGATCTAGCCATCTTAACAATGTCTGGCCTGGTCGGCGGCAAACCAAAGGTCGGTTACTTTTTTACAGGCCAAAATATGCAAAACCTAAAAACAACAATCTTTAATACCATCTTAGTGGCTGATGTATATTCCCGTTCCATTGTTGTGGCGGAGAATAGTTCAGTTTACGATGCCATCGTCACTTTATTTATGGATGATGTGGGCACTATTTTTGTTGTATCAGCAAACAATGTTTTAGAAGGGGCCATTTCTCGCAAGGATCTGCTAAAAGCCGCCATGGGTAGCAAGAATAATCATGAAATGCCGGTAAGCATTATCATGACCAGAATGCCAAATATCGTGTTGACAACACCAGAGGAATCGGTACTCACGGCAGCACAAAAATTATTACACCATCAAGTCGACGCACTGCCCGTCGTCAAAATGATTAAAGTAGGTGATCAAACAACCTTTGAAGTCATTGGCCGTTTTACAAAAACTAATATTACACGTCTTTTTGTACAGTTAGCCGAAAAATAAGCCAAAGGAGATCTGATTTGCAAACGTTACAGAGCAGTTTACCACCCCTCATTTACATATTATCTGATTCTATTGGTGAGACAGGAGAAAGCGTTGTACAGGCCGCGTTGAGTCAGTTTGAAAGGAAAAATATGACAATCAGGCGTAAGCCTTATATCAAATCAACTGAGCAAATCGATGTAGCCCTAAAAGAAGCATCACAAACCCAGAGCGCAATCATATATACGTTGGTGCGCGCTGACTTAAAAAAATTTTTAGAGTCTAAGGCCACAGAATTAGGCCTCATACATGTAGATATTATGGGGCCCGTCATCAATGCCCTGTCAACAATATCCCGCTTATCGCCGCGCAATGAACCGGGACTAATTCACAAAGTCGATCAAGCTTATTTTAACAAAATTGAAGCTATTGAATTTGCCGTAAAATTTGATGATGGCAAAGAACCGCGTGGGCTGCTTAAGGCTGACATTATTGTCACTGGCGTTTCGCGAGCATCCAAAACTCCATTGTGCATGTATCTGGCACATAAGGGCATCAAAGCCGCCAATGTGCCTCTAATTAAAGAAATTCCACCACCACCAGAGCTTTTTGAGGTGGATCCCCATAAAGTCATCGGACTTATTATCAATCCCTCCCTGCTATTTGATATCCGTAGGGAACGCCTCCGCACAATGGGCTTACAACAATCTACCTCCTATGCAAATATGGAGCGTATTATTGAAGAGCTTGATTATGGGCAAAAGATTATGCGTAAAATCGGCTGCTTCATTATTGATGTGACCAATAAAGCAACTGAGGAAACGGCCGCTCGGGTCATGGAAATCTATCGCAAAGGAGTACATATATAATGGAAAAATACGTATATTTATTTACCCAAGGACGCGCTGACATGCGATCATTACTCGGAGGTAAAGGTGCCGGTTTATGTGAAATGACAAATATCGGCCTCCCAGTACCTCCAGGTATGACCATAACCACTGCCGCTTGCACCGAATATTATAAAACCAACAAAAAACTCTCACCAGTGATTGTCGATGAAGTAAAGGAAAACTTAGCCATCCTCGAAACAAAAATCGGTAAAAAATTAGGTGATCCTACCAATCCCTTGTTAGTATCCGTACGTTCAGGTGCTGTATTTTCCATGCCAGGCATGATGGATACCATCTTAAACTTAGGTCTAAATGAAGTAACAGTACAAGCCATCGCTAAAAATACTGACAACTTAGTATTTGCCTATGATTCCTATCGCCGTTTTATACAGATGTTTTCGGATGTAGTACTGGAGATTCCAAAACACGAATTTGAATATTTGCTCACTGAGCACAAAAACCAGCAGGGCGTAACCTATGACCAAGAGTTGTCAGCCTCATCACTACGGGCTATTATCAACAGTTATAAAGAACTGGTCCTAGAACGTACAGGTTCCCCCTTCCCTGAAGAACCTATCCAGCAACTATTCCTCTCTATTGAAGCAGTATTTCGTTCCTGGAACAATGACCGAGCTTTTATTTACCGCAATTTAAATAAAATTGACCATAATTTAGGTACGGCCGTGAACATCCAATCCATGGTCTTTGGTAATATGGGTAATGACTGTGGCACAGGTGTGGCTTTCACACGTAACCCCTCCACTGGCGAAAATATTCTCTATGGTGAATATTTGACGAATGCCCAAGGCGAAGATGTGGTGGCAGGCATCCGCACCCCACAACCGATTGCCAAACTAGAATCAGAAATGCCTGAAGTATATGCCCAGTTTGCTAATACGGCTGGCATACTTGAAAAACACTATAAAAATGTTCAAGACATTGAATTCACCATTGAAAAAGGCAAGTTATTCATATTGCAAACCAGAAATGGCAAACGTACTGCAGGGGCTGGCATCAAAATTGCTCATGATTTGGCCGTTGAAGGTTTAATCACCAAAAACGATGCCTTATTGATGATCGAACCGTCCCAGCTTGACCAACTTTTGCATCGACGAATCGACGATAAAACCAAACTAGATATCCTGGCTACAGGGCTACCAGCCTCCCCAGGTGCCGCTTCAGGTCTCGTGGTCTTTAGCTCTGACCATGCTGAACAAATGAACAAAGCCGGCAATAAAGTATTATTGGTACGGACCGAAACAACACCGGATGATATACACGGCATCATTGCCGCCCAAGGGATATTAACCAGTCGTGGTGGCATGACAAGCCATGCTGCTGTTGTAGCCCGCGGTATGGGCAAGCCCTGTGTCTGTGGCTGTGATGATCTACAGATTGACTATAATAATAAAACTGTTACCGTTGGTCAAACCATCATCAAGGAAGGTGATCTTTTATCCATTGACGGCGGCACTGGTCGGGTCATTCTAGGCACCGTACCCATGATGGAGCCTAAGCTCTCTCAGGAATATCTAACCATTTTATCCTGGGCTGACGATGTGAAACGGCTAGACGTCAGAGCCAATGCTGACACCCCTGCCGATGCCATCAAAGCTAAGGAGTTTGGGGCTAAAGGTATCGGACTAACCCGGACTGAACATATGTTTATGGGACAAGATCGTCTCCCCTATGTACAGAAAATGATTCTGGCCGAAACACCTGAAGAACGCCGTGATGCCTTATCCCACCTACTCCCCATCCAAGAAGATGACTTTTACGGTATTTTAAAGGCGATGGAAGGTTACCCAGTCTGCATTCGCCTACTGGATCCACCACTCCATGAATTTTTACCTAGCATGGAAGACTTAATTGTTGAGACCACGACACTGAACATAACCAAAGGCAATCCAGCACTCCTTGCGCAAAAAACAGACTTGCTCAAAAAAGTGCGGGGCCTCCATGAATCAAATCCCATGCTAGGACATCGTGGTTGTCGCCTAGGCATTACCTATCCAGAAATCTATGAAATGCAGATACAAGCGATTTTTAATGCCGCCGCCCGTTTAACAACTGAAGGCTATAAAATAGAACCGGAGATTGAAGTTCCTCTGACAATTGACAAAGCTGAAATGGCTTTCTTTAAAGAAAAAATTGATAGTATTGCTAAAGCTACCATGGATAAATACAATACGATATTCCACTATATGTCAGGTACGATGATTGAATTACCACGGGCCGCCCTCCTGGCCGATGAACTGGCGGAAGTATCGGAATTCTTTACCTTTGGTACCAATGACCTAACCCAAACATGTCTAGGCTTTAGCCGGGATGATGCTGAAGGCAAATTTATGAATGATTACTTAGACATGAAGATTTTAGCAGAAAATCCTTTTATTGTCCTTGATCGTAAAGGGGTGGGAAAACTGATGGAAATGGCCGTCATCAATGGGAGAAAGACACGCCCTGACCTTATTATTGGTATTTGTGGCGAACACGGGGGAGAAGCAAGTTCCATAGAATTTTGCCATCAAATCGGCCTTGATTTTGTTAGTTGTTCCCCTTACCGTGTACCCCTCGCCCGCCTAGCTGCCGCCCAAGCTGCCATCAGCAAAGGGGAAGTGTACGGAACTAAATAACAAGAACATCTTACCCTAGCGAGCGGCACTGCGAGCTCAGAGAGTAAAAACATGTTAAACGCGAAAAAACGAAGAATATGAAGAACAGATGGGACATAATATCCCTCAACTATTGTCTTCGTTTCTTCGTTTCTTCGCGTTTCAGCGTTTTTATTAGTTATTATAACCATCTCTCGGCTGCACGATAGAATTTTTTCCACTGTTTGTCCATTTTGCCTTGCATTGATAATACTTCACGCCCCTGCCAACCCATCACCATCCCCACTTCTAAGTGTAATGCTTTAGTAGCTTTTGCCGTGAGCATTTTTTTCAGCAAACGATTTGTACTATCAGCATCACTCAGCAAACCTAGATTATTTTGCAGTATATCCAGTCGTGAAATCAGCTGGGATACCTCATACAATACGGGTTCTAATACTTCAGCTGCATACCGTATTTTTTTTATCTGTAATCGTAATTTATGTACATTTTCTATTACAGTCCAGTCAATTGTTTTTCCCTGTTTCGCCACTGTTTTAAGCCAGCTGGCTAATCGACTCATACTATACTCACCCAAAGTACGTTGGTGCTCCGTTAGCTGCTGCTCTTTGATCTCGCTCAACATGGCCCACAGTTGCAGTACAATGGGTGTAGCATGACCAGCATGAAGAGCACTACATACTTTTTCAGCCTCCAACAGGCGTTGCTTTGCAAGCACGATTCCTAGACTTATTTTATTCCCACTAGGTATAAATTGGCCATCACTACATCTTTGCCACGTTGCATACGCCATATCAATTTCCCGCAACCCCCCAAGGAGTTGCCCTAGCTTCCTTAGTTCTGCCTGATGATATTTATACTGTTCAGAATCAACTAATGGTCCATATAATTCCAATATCGACCGCAAGCGACGCAAGGAAATCCGTAGCTCATGCACATGTTCCGGCTGGGTGGGCTGTGCCAAAAACACTTGCTGAGCCACTAGAAATTGAGCGATCAATTGTATTAAAATAGAGCATAACCCTTCAGTGGCTAGCTTATTTTTATCTACTTGAATTTTTATATTTTTTTGTGGCTGTACAGTAGCCAGTCCTGCTAATTTAAGACCGCGATAGAATTTACTATCGGATTCTGGTAAAAGGGGAAATTCTCTGGCCAGTGCCGCGCCTAAGCGGAGCAAAGCAGAAGGCTTGCCACTCTTTAATTCAAGCTCTACCTCTAAAATAGGGGTATTTCCCGAACCAGCCACAATTGTTCCTTGGTCTGCTGCGACTTCAATCTGACTGTGATCAGGCATGATAATGTCAAGGGTCCTGCGCTCAAATTTAGTAATAATAATGGGCTCTAGACTCTGACCACCAACCAATTCTATTAATTTTTTCCCAATATCAGTACCTTGAAATACTGTAATATCAGGCTGAGCATCATGAACGACAATATTCCATTCCTGCCTTTCATGTAAACCTCCACTTGATAATCCACCACCCTTCACCGTTGCGACCCACTGCTCACCCTCACGACGAATACGATATGCTAATTCTGCTTTCTGTAAACAATAAGTAGGGGTGTCAAAATAGCGTGCATCCAATACTTGTCTGCCTCCGCCACCTGGCATTGCTACTGCTGTTAACGACTGAGCTGTCATAATTTTCTCCCATACACTATGATCCGTACAAATAAGCTTTAATTCAATTTCTGTATGTTTAGACAATTTTCTTCACCCGCTTTCTAACTTGATTCATTCCTATTACTATACCACAATTCCCTTTTATGGTATCTCATATGTACTAAATTATCAAAAAATATATAGATTTTTTCTTTAAAAAATCCTATTCTTGCAGGGAATCATCATAATTTGTCGAATGACGAAAACAGTTACTCTGTTATCCTAATAGAACTAATATGAAAAATTGTATTATGAAACACAACTACTCTTTACCAATGATACCAGGGTATAATTGGTAAATATCTATAGAGGAATCAACTTCCCTATTTGTGCAGTTTATGACTGAACATTCAACAATCCAAGCCCCCTGACAAACTAGTATTTGAATTTCCAGCGAAAAAGGAGTTACTTTATGACAACGAATGATCTTGAATTATTGTTTCAAGAGGATCAGACTGCTACAATCTTGACTGAAAATAGATACTTTCCCACCATGGAGAAAAAATGGAAAGTATTAATCGTAGACGATGACGAAGAAGTCCATATTGTCACAAAAATGGCTCTCCGGCGGTTTACCTTTGATGGTAAGGGCGTTCATTTTCTAAGTGCTTACTCGGCGGCCGAAGGAAAAAAGCTCCTGTCCGACAATATGGATACAGCAGTTATTTTCTTGGATGTCGTCATGGAAGAAGAAGACTCAGGACTGCAAATGGCCCGTTACATCCGTACTGAACTGAATAATCATCTAGTGCGCATCATACTTCGTACTGGTCAGCCCGGTCAGGCCCCAGAGCATAAAGTTGTTGTGGAATATGATATTAATGATTATAAGGAAAAAACCGAGTTAACCACCCAAAAACTACATACTACATTGGTAACCACACTCCGCTCATTTCGTGATATGAATATTATTGACGTCAATCGTCGTAGTCTCCGAAAAATTATCGAGTCTTCTGCTAGTATGTTTGAGTTTCAGTCGATGAGCAAATTTGCTACGGGAGTATTGTCACAATTGGTGGCTCTGTTAAATGTTAATCCCAGTGCTTTATATTGTAGTGCATCAAGTTTGGCAGCGACTAAAATTGGTATACATGATTTTCAAGTGTTGGCTGCTACTGGGAATTATGAACCATTGATTGGCAAAACAGTGACTGCTGAAATGTTTTTGATCGCCCGAGATGATATTATGACAGCCTTTCGACAGAAACAAAGCCTGTACTTTCATGACCGTTTTGTGATTTATTTTTGCAGTAAACAAGGATCGGAAAATGTTATTTATCTCGATGGTATTTCGGCGTTGAGTATCTGGGATCGGGACTTAGTAGAAATTTTTTGTACCAATGTTTCTGTTGCTTTCGATAATATTTATTTAAATCAAGAGGTTGAAGATACCCAGAAAGAAATCCTGTTCACCCTTGGCGAGGTTGCAGAGGCCCGGTCCCAAGAGACCGGCCATCATGTTAAGCGCGTTGCTGAGATCGCGAAGTTACTGGCATTGGGTTATGGTCTTTCACCCGAAGCCGCAGAGAGCTTACGTTTAGCTGCACCTATTCATGATGTGGGGAAACTAGCCATTCCTGATGCAATATTAAATAAACCTGGCAAATTAACTCCTGAAGAATTTAGTCTAATGAAAACACATTCTCCAATCGGTTACGAGATGCTCAAAAATTCCAAACGTTCAATCTTGAAACTGGGAGCACTGATTGCCTTACAGCATCATGAACGTTATGACGGAACGGGTTACCCCAGTGGTCTTGTTGGAGAGGAAATTCATATTTATGGACGAATCGTCGCTTTAGCCGATGTTTTTGATGCCCTGAGCAGTGTACGAGTCTATAAAAATTCATGGCCACTGGAGGACATATTAGATTATATTCGTCAGGAGCGTGGTGCTCATTTTGATCCCCGGCTCGTAGATATTTTCATGGAAAACTTAGATGAAATTATGCTAATCTGCAAAAGATTGGCCGATGTATAAGCACAATAGTTGTGCGTATAACTGAACCGCTGAGGCGCAGAGAAAAGGTTATTATTATAAACCCTCCGTGCCCTCTGCGCCTCTGCTGTTGGTAAAACTTATACGTTCTGATAGAGTAAGAAAAGCCTCAAAATCAGCAATATGCTGATTTTGAGGCTTATTTTTTTAGAAATCATTAAATTCCACGGGAATACTCAGGGATTTCTAAAAATTCAACATCTGGATTGCGTTCACTCACCCATCTAATGGCCCATTCATTACTTAAGAGTAGTACCGGACGATCTTTTATATCGTGAATAATCATGCCACTGTCAATACTCTTCATCGACTTAATTGCGGTTTCCTCGCCAACCAACCAACGAGCTACGCTAAAGGACAATCTATCCATGATCAGGTCTACACCATATTCATTCTTCAAGCGATATTCTAGCACCTCAAACTGCAAGGCCCCCACAACGCCAATAATAAAGGCCTCAACGGCACTGTCCCGCTGACGGAATACCTGTACAGCCCCTTCCTGGGTAAGTTCGGTCATACCCTTGACAAATTGCTTCCGTTTCATCGTATCTTTAGGTTGCACCCTAGCAAACTGTTCTGGAGGAAATGCTGGGAAATCTTGAAATTTAAATTTTGTGCCTTCCTGGCATAAGGTATCACCAATACCAAAAATTCCGGCATCAAACAGGCCAATTATATCGCCCGGATATGCTTCATCAATAATTGTCCGCTCCTGTGCCAAAAACTGCTGAGGCTGAGATAGTTTAATATTTTTCCCTGACTGGGCATGATAGACACTCATCCCTCGTGTAAATTTGCCCGAACAAATGCGGATAAAGGCCAAACGATCGCGATGGGCTGGATTCATATTGGCCTGTATTTTAAAGACGAAGGCAGAAAAGTCTTCACTCGTCGGCTGAATCTCACCTTCCGAAGATAGGTGAGCTGCGGGTGGCGGTGCTAACTTTAAAAATTCTTCTAAAAAAGGCCGCACACCAAAATTTGTCATCGCACTACCAAAAAACATGGGTGTTAATTCGCCAGCCTTTACCTGCTCCAAATTAAAAGCATCACCAGCCATATCGAGAAGTTCAATATCCTCACACAACACCCCGTGAGCCTCAACACCTAGAAGATCCCTAAACGCTGGATCACTCACACTACCCATGGTGGACGGGAGCACTGACTGTCCATGGGAGCCATCACGTTCAAATAATTCTACCTGGGCCTGCTGGCGATTATACACCCCAACATACTTGCCATGTATACCCACAGGCCAATTCATCGGATATGCCCGAATGCCAAGGACCTGCTCAATTTCTTCCATTAACTCAAAGGGACTTTTACCGAACCGATCTAATTTATTGACAAAGGTAAATACGGGAATGCCTCGTTGGCGGCATACATGAAATAATTTTTTAGTCTGCTCTTCCACCCCTTTGGCTACGTCAATGAGCATGACGGCACTATCCGCTGCTATCAATGTACGATAAGTGTCTTCACTAAAATCTTGATGACCAGGTGTATCTAAAATATTAACTCGATACCCGTCATAATCAAACTGCAATACACTAGAGGTGACTGAAATACCTCTTTGCTTTTCAATCTCCATCCAATCTGAAACAGCATGTTTTTGCGCCTTCCTCGACTTTACTGAACCGGCTAACCGAATGGCTCCACCATACAACAATAATTTCTCCGTCAAAGTCGTTTTCCCCGCATCTGGATGGGAAATAATTGCAAAGGTCCGTCGGCGACTTGTCTCTAACTCTAATTCTTCCATTCTATCGTAAAATCCCCCTAAAATATTAGATTAACTATACGGATGTTCAACAGCTACCCATCGAATAAAGCCCCGTACACCGCCCTCAGCAAACAGTGTCAACTTTACTCTCTCTTACTATATGGTCACACCTCTAAAATGTCAAATATTATCCTGATATTTATAATTTCTCTAAAAAAAAGAACCAGACATCTTTTTCAGGGATGCCTGGTTGATGGTTTCTACTCTTTTGTGATCTGGTGCCTATTTACCTTATCACCTTTTAATGTATCAGCGGTCTGACGGTAAGTGAATGCTGGATTTAAGGCTGTGACAAAACCAGCAAACCATTTCCCATAAAGTTCCTTCATGAGGTTTTTATCAACGCTGGCCTTGGCCCAATTCCTTTCTTGCAGGCAAACATCACCTTCCCAGACCACTTTATCAGCCTCATTGATGGTTACTACATCCCCTTGATCACAAGGCATACCATTCAATACATAGTCATTCAAAGCCCCATAGATCCCACTGGCGGTCTCAGCATCATATTTTCCCTGCGTCTTAGCATGTTTACCGCATAAGGTGCCATGCTCAGCATATGCAGCTTCAGCGATACTACGAGCAGCACCACCACAGGCATCTGTGAGTTCCTTAATAAAAGCAGCTTCTCGGGTCTCGGTTATAGTAATCTGCCGCTGTAACCAACCGTGAATATTGTTATGATCAATTACTGCCTCCAACTTCATATCAGGCTGGGGTGCTCCATAAATCTGCCAAACCTGTGCCTGTAATTCTTCCGCTGTACTGCCACACATTTCTTCAGCTTTTTTATAAATTAACTGTTCCCGCTCTACCACCCTACCAATTTTATAATATAACCAATGATGGATATGACCTAAAAATGCACTCATATTAAACGCCTCCTAATTTCTGATTAAATGACTTTATTTAAACCTGCTAATATTTCATCCACATTCAGACCATGGATGTCAGCGGCTTTACTCACTGCTTCGCCAGTAGCCGATGGACACCCCAGACACCCCATACCAAAGGAACGGAACACAGGTATGGTTTGAGGGTATATCCGCACAATATCACTAATAACACTATCTGCTGTAATTTTATCACCAATCACCAGCGTACCTTCCGTCAACCCACCCGGCACGGGTTTGATCTCCCGCCCTGCTGCTGATTGAGATACCAATGGTTGGGTAGCATTACTAACGCCTTGATAAAAGGCTGCCAAGACATCCGCTTTAAATTTTTTAAGACCAACCCGATCAATAAATTGTCCCATTCGCTCAATATCAGCATTTTTTTGATAGTAGCTAACAATGACGTCAACAATGTGTAATACCTCATCATAGTCCAGTCCTTCAATTAAGAGATCGGCCAGCCGTGGATGGGCACCAGCACTACCGCCGATATAAACATCCCAGCCTAAATCTGTTCCAATCACGCCAACATCTTTGACATGCACTTCTGCACATGAATTTTGGCAACCTGCCACTCCGAGTTTCATACGAGAAGGCATTTCTTTCTTATGATATAACTTATCAAGTTCCATACCCAGTTTAATACTATCCTGTTTACCTCTTTTGCAAAATACATTTCCAGGGCATATTTTTACACTACGTACGCAGTTAGCAAAACCCATCGCGGGCTCCATATCTAATTCCTGCCAAATTTTTTCAATATCTTCAGCCTTCAGGCCAGTAATCATCACCCGCTGGGCTGATGTAAGTTTCATGATACCATGAAATTTTTCTGCCACATCAGCGTATTTTCGCATCATATCAGGTTTTATGAAACCACCAGGTAAATGTGGTGTAATAGCATATGTACGATTTCCGTCACGAACTTTCTGTAAATTAGCACCTTTAGGTAACATTGGAGCACCTCCCTAAAATATTATCTTTATCATACCCGATTGTCCCATTGTTATATGTGATTTGCATCAAATTTTAAATAAAATACTGCCAATATGAATGAATTTTTCTTAGAATTCGATAAAATATGTGTCAGCAGAAAAAGTTTTATCAAAAAAACAATAAGCCTTATTTCGTACAAGACTTATTGTTACTCTTTTGTTAAATTGCAAATTTCAAAATCTTTTCTTGCATTTACCAACTATTTTCTGCAGCTCTGTGGCGCAATCTGTAACTTCTGCAATATCTGCCTCTGTAAGGGTATTAAACCTGACGTTATTATGCAAATGCTAACTATTTACAGAGTAAAAAGGCTTGTCTTGCGTTAAAATTGATATTTTTTATATGACATAACCATCTATGTCGAAGCAGGCCTTTACCTATTGTACTTTATGGCTTACTATTAGATAGGATACTACAGTTTTCCTTATTTTGAAGGATAACAAACTGCCAAGGAGGAAAATATGCTTATTCATCAGATAATCAACCATGCCGACTCAGACCAAATCGCATTCTTAGGGTTACCTCATATTACATATGGTGACCTACAACAAAAAGTTATACAATACCGAAACTTTTTTTATCAACAAGGTCTACGTCCTGGGGAGAATGCTGGTCTATTTTCTAAAAATTCCGTTGAATTTATTTACAGTTATTTAGCCATTGTCAGTTTGGGTGCAGTGGTCGTGCCCCTTAATTTTCAGCTTGTACCCCGGGAAATTGCCTATATCATACAAGATGCCCGCATAAAAATACTGATTACCATGACTAAATTAGAACTAGTCGCTGAGCTTACTAGCTATGATTATCATCAACAACTGACGCAATTAGTTATTTCAGAATTCGTTAACACAGATTTCATCTTAGATCTAACATCATCGCCACTACCAACGACCTTCGATGAAAATACATTATGCACCATTATTTATACTTCAGGTACGACAGGACGCCCCAAAGGTGCAATGCTCACCCACAAAAACTTGATCAGTAATGCCCAGGAATTTTCCCAGGTTTGCCCACACGGCACAGCCGATCGGGTTCTTTGTGTATTACCCATGTATCACTGTTTTGCATGGACGGTAGCCGTGTTAACACCTTTAATGAATCATTGTTCCATTAAAATATTAGAATCATTTAATATTAGAGAAACTATTACTAGTATTCGCGATAATAAAATCACCATTCTTTCCGGTATTCCAACCATGTTTAGGCTCTTTACCCAGTGGGCTACAGCAGAAGATTTCTCTCATGTACAACTATGTATTTCAGGAGGTTCTTCGCTGCCTCAAGAAATTTCCGAACAGTTTACACACAAAACCGGCAAAAAGGTCATCGAGGGTTATGGTCTCTCGGAGGCCTCACCTGTTGTCTCATTAAATCCTATTGAGCATGTCAAGTACTGCTCCGTCGGCAAACCCCTGCCGGGAATTAAGGTGCGAATTATAAACAGTCACGACATTGACCTGCCCCCCGGCCAAACTGGTGAACTCCTCGTGCAAGGCCCTAATGTCATGTTAGGTTATTATAATTTGCCTGAGGAATCAACCAAAACCTTACAAAATAGCTGGCTTTATACGGGTGATTTAGCATATATTGATGAGGATGGTTATATCTTTATTGTTGACCGTCTTAAAGATATGATTATTACGAGTGGTGAAAACATTTATCCCCGGGAAATTGAAGAACTCTTATACACTTATCCCTCTGTCGCCGAAGTTGCCGTCATCGGCGTGCCTGACAAACTCAGAGGCACCATTGTACGTGCCTATATTGTCCCTACTGATGGACATAGCTTAAATAAAAAATTGTTACAAAGTTATTTGCAAAAAAAAATAGCTGCTTATAAAATGCCCCGGGAATTTATTATTGTAAATACGTTGCCGAAAAATTCTACTGGCAAAATTTTGAAGAAAGAATTACGCCAACAGGCAATTGGTGATTATTAGAAAGATTATATCCCCTTTTTAACGCATCTCATGGAGGTTGCCACAATGAGCACTTTATTCACAGAGCTTCAGATTCTAGCCCTACAACTCAAAATTTCACCGGAACAAATCAACAGTATTGCCGATAAATTTTGTAAAACCATGCTGGCTGGGTTAACGGGAAGAGACAGTTCCCTCAAAATGCTACCCTCTTATTTAAGTAAGCCTTCCAGAAATGAAATAGGTACTTTCTTAGCTCTGGACTTTGGTGGCACTAATGTGCGGGTACTGTTGATCAAATTATTAGGGCAAGGAAATTTCAAAATACTCGATCGAGTTGCTGCTCGCCTCAACAGTGGAGAAGGTCATGATAATTATATTTCCAATCAATCAACAGCCGACCAGTTATTTGATTTTATTGCGCTACAGCTTAAGACCATCGCCAAACCAGATACCAATTATACTTTAGGACATACATTTTCTTTTCCCACTTTGCAAACAAGCCTCAATACTGGCACACTTATCCACTGGACCAAAGAAATTGAAACAACAGGTATGGATGGCAGGGACATTACTGAGCTGCTCAATGCTGCCTTGGTCAGGCAAAACCTGACTAACGTCTTGCCGCAGGCCATTATTAACGATACAGTGGGCACACTGCTAACGGCTGCCTATCTTGATCAATCTACAACCATTGGTTCTATCTGTGGCACAGGTCACAATACAGCCTATATTGAGCCACTATCACCGCTCACCCGGGCCCCAATGATCATCAATCTAGAATCGGGCAATTTTGACCAATTGCCCTTTACAAGTTATGATGGGATTCTCGATGGGAATAGTGAGCAACCTGGTGCCCAGCCCTTAGAAAAAATGGTTTCAGGCCACTATATTGGTGAATTAGTACGTATCATAACCTGTAATTTATTTGCTACCGGCTTATTGGCCGCAAGCTCTGACAGAACTATTTTAACTACCCCATATCTTTTGAATGGTGCCCATATTTCACTACTAATAGGAGATAATACTGACAAACTAGCCATCATCAACCATTGGCTGGAGGACAGTCTGCATATTACCAATTCATCGATTGAGGATCGTAACGCTCTCAAAACCATTGCTACTTTAATATGTACCCGTTCTGCCCGCCTCGTGGCAGCAACCTACTTAGGTATTATTAAACACATTGACCCACACCTACAGCACAGCCATAACATTGCCATTGATGGCTCACTATACGAAAAAATGCCCGGTTATGCTCAGGATATTCAGCTAACCTTAGACCAAGCACTAACTGGTAGCGCCGCAAGCATCACAACAACCTTAACAAAAGATGGTTCAGGTATCGGTGCGG
>Ga0209123_1001965_pt1 | contig 18564 bp, 18 predicted proteins | sample BarGraIncu00431A_FD_184500 | JGI IMG/M metagenome (GOLD analysis project Ga0209123, IMG submission 184500) | Arctic peat soil microbial communities from Barrow, Alaska, USA - Barrow Graham LP Incubations 004-31A (SPAdes) (version 2) | ecosystem: Environmental > Terrestrial > Soil > Wetlands >... | reverse complement strand
CGATAAGCTTGAGCATAAATCGTCTCCTTAGTTTTTTGTGTCAGAACATATAAACTATCAGGGAGACGACAATAATTCAAGCTTATTTTTATTTGGTTAAATTTGGGCAGAACTTGGAACTCTCAAGTAAAGAATACTATGTTAATAGCCCCTTGAAATTCTATAAATAATATAACCAAATACTAATATTGATAATGCGGCTTTAAGTTTAGTTTTCATATCCATTGTACTAGAAGCCCTCCATTCCCGACTTAGACTCTTGTTATTTAAGGAATTTTTCTTAATTGCATATGTATATGAGGTTCGCCAGCAATAAATAATTACCCTGATTTTACTCCTCGAGTCCGATAACTGAGATTGTACTAAGATTATGACAAACACCAGTGCTCTAAAAAAGAATGCTGGTGCTAAATTTTAAGCATATATCCAGCCAAACCAACCCAGGGACGAATACGTTTATACCACTGGTCCTTTTTGGTGGCAACAATGCCACACACTAATTATTCTATTCCTTGGAATTCTATTTTTTAATACTACTTATTAATCCACACCCTAATCCAATACTTATTGAAAATGTAACAGTATGTATAACTGACGAAAAGAAAAAATCCGTTGCCATAGCAATAAAAAGAATTACTAGGCTACAGGCTAAACCAATTCCACTTTCTTTCCCCTTCGGTATCAAATGTCTAATTCTCAGACCTAAAAAACGTGCCAGGGCAAAACAGATTAATCCAATAATCACATTTATAACATATGACAAATTTCTTTTCCCCTCTTTTCATTAACTGCGTAAAGTAACCCGTAGGGGTGTAAAGGCTATGCTATTGTTATAAAACTCGTAACTCCATTAGTTATATGATGGGGCGCAACTCATAGAGGATCTCGATAAAACTAGATTAGATTTGGGTTATACTTACATAACTCCGAGTGCAGGTCTCTTACGAATTCTTCTCTAGCCAGATCTTCTAACACTGACAATTTTATTTTCTGTTTATTTGACAGTGAACCTTCATTGTAAGTTAATCTCAACTGCTTTCCTGTTTGTTCCAATGAAGTAATATTTGCTATAATGATTACTGTCCTTATTATAAAGCTACTATTAAGGATTATTTTACCTTCACCCACGCCCAAGTATGTCTTTCTATAGATGTAGGCGTTATACAGAGATAATAACGTAATAAATACGTATGCTAACGCAAATCCGTAATAACCCTTCCGAAATTGAAAAATACTTTGAAAAAACCATAATAAACCTGCCACAATCCACATAATAGACCATATTAACCGACCTTGATAGTACTGCACTATCTTCAACTCCTCACCTAATATTTTCTCTTGGCTTTAATCAAATGCCCCGATAGCGCCTTTTCAGATAACGTTTCATTAATAAACCACGTTTCTCTAATCTCAAAATACGGAGGTATTCCAGAAATATTCTTACTTTATATTCTTCGCGAACTAGAATAATTTTCCTTCTGCGTCTTATAACTAAAGATTAAGTTAAGTCCCCCAACTTTTGTATTTACTCTTTTCATTTAGGAGTTTTATAATATCGTATAGTTCTTATCAAGAGATAAATAACAAGTGCAATTAAGACGATTGGAAAAATCACGGATATTGTAAAAACTCCGAATAGTGCAGTATAATCAAACGCAATGGGATTCATGTATTCACCTTACCTCCAATCATCAATTGTCCTTTATGTGGCACTTTCTCATTTCTGAGCTAGATCCCTTTAATTCTTATTTTAGTTCTTCAACCTTGGCAAAGCATTGATCCTTTTCCTTGCACAGGGATATTTCTATTTTTGTTCCTTTGCATCCTATAACTAAATGTTACGTAAAGCCCTCCTCGTCCGACGAGGGGGCTTAACATAGGCTATATAGAATTAACTTTCAAGTCTTGATAGAAGTTAGCATTAGCAGCCTCGTAGTAGGGATTGACCCAAAGTAATGCTAGACCTAACGTTACTACCCCTAATAGGAACCAGCCTAAATAGCTAAGCCTTAACACAAACAATTCAAATTTGAAACCAACCATCATGCGTTTACTTTGGTTTAATGCTTCAAAGGCACTTAGCTCAGGGTTATCCATCATAATGAAGTAGGCCATGGAATATCGTAAGGTGGCAATAATTCCTGGGATGATAAGAAGTAAAGTCCACAATAGTGCAAAAATATTAATAAGGAGATTAAGAACAAAGGATTTTATGAAAAATCTAAACCCTCTAAACATATCCTCAATGATCGGTCCTTCATTCCTTATCAGCTTAAGAAAATAGCCTGATACTCCAAGTGTTATAGGACCCATCAGAATGAAACTTGAAAAACTACCAAAGTTAATTTGGCTTACTAAAATGAAGCTTAAAAAACTACCAAGACTATTGTAGGAATTTATAGGAGAAGTACTCACCAGTTGCCCGTTCTGCAAAATATTTTGAATGTAATGGACTGGATTATCCCTTGTAAAGGCCATTGTAAGTAGCCAAGCAATGAAACACACAATTCCAGCCTGAAGCCATTTGCCCTTTAACTGTTCCTTTGCCCTGCGTTTTAAATCATAGCTTTCCTGAGGCATAATAACATCCCCCTCCAAAATGAATATATGCTAGATTGTGACGGCATTAACGAACCAATATCTCACATTATATATTCAATTAGACAGAGACAAATCCCTTTTTGAGTCCGATAAGAGTCATTGCGTCAAGTAGCTTAGCTACCATTTCTCCATTTTAGCCCGAATTCCTGCTTGAGGGTTGATTTACATGTTTTCACTTCCTTCTCATTTTCGCTTTCTACACGTGTTTCCCTCCAAAGACCAAAGTCCGTTTTTGTCTCGTTTGCATCGTTTTTCTATATTGTTTGTTTCGAATTTTCCTGTTCGTTATCCTGAATGCGTGGACATCCGACATTCTTCTTATCTTATATCCAAGTCACTAACATCCTAGGGATATACCATCTGTCCTGTCTTCGTAAAGCTTCACCCTGAGGTGGTGATGCATAAACTGAGAACAATCGATGGTGGAAGCAGTGTTTGTGTTCAAGACAGGGGTTGAAGTGAGGGAGATATTTTAAAGTGAAACGCCCGTCAAAACTCATTAGCTATGACAATGCTAGAACTAAAGTCTATATGAGATTTGGCGTATAGATGACGTTTTGGTAACGTCTTTAGGTCGGTAGCTTGCTTGGGTCCCATAGTTAAGATTATATTACGTTAAGCAAAGCAACAGTCCCCTCGTTCATGGGGGCTGTTGCTTACGATGGGGTCCTAGGTTTGCACGAATGCATCTTCGGTTTTTATGACAATTCCAGAGGGCTCAGATTTCAATAACAGTATGCGGGTAAAACCGAAAATGTAAAAAAGTTTTTGACCTACCCCTCAAAAAATATCCTCCTTCGACGAATAACTAGATGAAAACGAGGGGGGCTAAAAAGAAAGAAGAGAGTTGTTAACACAATCTTGCAAGTTAGCGAGCAAACTTAATTGAAACTTGTCGTAGTCGCTAAAAGGGGAAGAATTATTTTTCTTTAAAAAATATAAGAATTTTTTTTGCAAGTAACTTATCACTCAGTTTCAGGTAAAATACCTTCTCCCATATGTTTGCAAATTCACAGGGTATTCACAACTAGTTCGCAGCTTATTCGTATTGGTTTGATACAATTCATATAGACAAGCATCGTAGTCACATGGCTACAAAATTAATAGGAGGTAATAAATTTGAATAATTTCAGCAAAAAAATCTCTATCGTAATTGGTACGGCTACGTTAGCCGTAGGCATGATGGCATTACCTGTTTTGGCCAACACCTCACAAAATATGGGTTACAGTAATGGCACAAGTATGATGAGTAATCAAGGATCCATGCAAGGTGTGAGTATGACGGGTGACCGAGGATCCGCGCAAGGCACAAGTATGACGGGTAATCAAGGATCCATGCAAGGCACAAATATGACGGGTAATCAAGGATCCATGCAAGGTGCAAATATGACGGGTAATCAAGGATCCGCGCAAGGCACAAGTATGACGGGTAATCAAGGATCAATGCGAGGCACAAGTATGGCGGGTAATCAAGGATCCATGCAAGGCACAAATATGACGGGTAATCAAGGATCCACGCAAGGCACAAGTATGATGTCGGCTTTCATGCAGAAATTTAATTGGATGTCAGGTGCTTTTCGTCAATTCTTTGGTATGTAACATTTCGTTGATAGTTATATACAATTCATAAAATCCGTCAAAGAGTGTCTTTAATATTGCACACGGGTGTAGGAGTACGATCTTCCTACACCCGTGTATAATATTACTCAACGTTTTGAGCTGGTAACATAAAGCCCCTTGAGTTTTATAAACAAGTAGAAATTTATCATGAATAAATCACACAAACCTTCAAAAATCTTATAATTTTGGACATGTGCTTAAACAAAGAAGTAAAAGCGGCTGAGGATTTAATTCTCAACCACTTTTACTTCTTTAGGAAGCTGGACTATAAATTCAGTCTTTTGCCCAACACTACTCAGCGCGGTGATCGTGCCTTGATGGAGGGCAGTGATCTGGTGAACCAGTGCCAGACCAATTCCGGTTCCTCCAGTCTCACGGGTTCGGGATTTGTCGGCACGGTAAAAGCGTTTGAATATAAAGGGGAGATCGTCTTTCGGGATGCCAATGCCTGTGTTTCTTATTATGATTTGGGCAAAATTTGGTGTTTGCGTAAGCGCGACGGTGATTTGACCGCCAACATTTGTGTACCGATAGGCATTGTGAAGAAGATTGTAAAAAAGCCTTGTCAGAAGGCGTCCGTCCCCAGACGTAGTCACGGGTTCCTTCGGAGCGTTCCAACTCAGAGCTAATTTTTTTTCCTGGATGAGTGGCTGGAGGCTATGGATCACTTTGTCAAGAAGCTGGTTTAAGTCCACAGGTTCGAGGTTTAGTACTAAAGCACCTATTTCCGCCACATTTAAGTCTTTTAGGTCGCTGGACAGGTCAACTAATCGGTCAATTTCCTCATGAATAGAGGAGAGATTTTCTTGATCGGCAGGCAGGACGTTGTCTTGGAAGGCTTCTATATAACTTTTGATGGATGTTAAAGGAGTACGAAGTTCGTGGGCTATATCGGCGGTAAACTGTTTGCGCAGGGTTTCTTGGCGATTCAAATTGTCTACCATCGCGTTGAAAGCAGATGCCAATTGCCCTACCTCATCTTTGGCTTGAATCGCAACACGCTCATCAAGGTGTCCCTGGCCGATACGATCGGCAGCGAGAGTTAAACGCTTAAGGGGTGCAACGAGACGACGACTTGTGAAGTAACTGAGGATAATCCCAAATAGAAGCGCCAATCCGCCAGCGATGAGGAGAGAACGAAAGACTGAGGACTGAAAGAGAACATCTTGGGGATTGAGAATCGGTGTGGTCGCCGGGTAGCGGACCAGCGCGGTGGCCAAAGTCCCTAGAGCTCCTGTCACGGTTAAGGTTTTAGTTTTCCAACTCGTGATAGAAGAAGAGGACATGCCCATACTCATTCCGCCTTGACCGTGCATCATGCCTTCCATGGAGTTATCTAGCGTGGCGATAAGCTTACCGTTCGGATCGGTCAACGTGACAATAGTGCCGTCGGGGAGGGAATGGCTTACTTCATCTAAAGCGGCAGCATCCCAATTACCCTTACTCAAATAAAGGGCACTCAGACGTGAAGGCAACAGCTCAAAGATCGCTTCATTCGTCTTAGTTAGATAATCACTAAACTGTTGTTGGAAGACTAGGTTTACGGCAAGCAAGCTTAAGGTTAAAGTGATCAGCGAGATGATCAGAGTTGAGAGAAATAGTTTTCTGCGCATCTTATCACCCCGCACTTGGATTGAATTTGTAGCCAATGCCGTAGACGGTCATAACTAGTTGAGGATCGCTAGGAATGGCTTCGATTTTCTGACGAATCTTCTTAATATGGGCATCAATCACGCGGTCATCACCCTCAAACTCGTGTCCTTGAACGATCTCTACCAGTTGGCCCCTTGAGTACACTCGTCCAGGGTGTTTCGCTAATGCACCAAGGATTTTGAATTCGGTTGGGGTTAAAGAGACCACCTGATCATGAAGCCGAATTTCGTGTTGTATGTTATCAATGGTGAGGCCGTTGTCATAGGAGATGACGTCCGCCAGCGGTGAGGTTTCGTTACTTGTTCGACGTAGAACGGCCCGGACCCGGGCAACCACTTCACGAGGGCTAAAGGGTTTCGTGATGTAATCATCTGCCCCAATACTTAGCCCTCGGATTCGGTCATCTTCTTCCACTTTAGCTGTGAGCATGATGATGGATACGGAGGATATTTTTCGGATCTCCCGGCATATTTCTGTACCGGACATACCTGGAAGCATTAAATCTAGGATAAGTAGGTCAAATGGGTTCTCCTTAAACATGGTTAGAGCGATAAGATCGTTAAGAGCGGTGCTGACCTGAAATCCTTCTTGTTGAAGGTAGGCTTTGAGCACGGTTACAATTTTCTTTTCATCATCGACTAATAAAATCCTCATGGGCGGACGGACTCCTCTCAAAAACGCAGAGCAACAAAGGACCATACTGTAATATACCTTAACCAGTTACATAAGTCATCAAGAGTGCTAAAGCAGGCGTAGCACTCTTGATGGATGGGGACATATCAATGGCTCATTCCTCCGCTTAGGGGAGTCATAGGTTGTTGTGGGGAAGAACTTTTCGGCATGCTACCAGGGGAAACTGGACCGGAACTGGATCTGTTCATACTGGGCGATGTTCCTTGCATAGGTTGTTTTACTGGAGAATGACTTGGAGTACTAGGGTTCATCCCACTACTAGGCATGCTACTAGATGAAGGTCCCATGGCTGAAGGTGGTTTGGCTTGTGGACCATTTTGAACCATGGGCTTACTTACTTCCAAACTGTCTTCAGGGAAAAGGCTAGATAGACTAACATTCGCATCCAACAGAGCTTTTTGCACATCCTTGCGGAGGGTATCAGATTGAATAGTTATACCTTTCTCTTTACATCGAGCATAAATTAAATAACTGTTAACCGTCATTCCCTGTTGCTTGGCGGCCTGTTGAATTTTCAGGTTCGTTTGACCGACAAAGACACTTCCAGACTGCTTCCTTCGAATCATTTCATCACGGATTGTGTTTCGAAGCTTTCCAGTATCAATCAATTGGTTTCCCCACTGATTCATCGGTACCACGCTGGCTAAGACCAAGTTTTTTGTTTCGTTTAGCGTTACTTTGTTGTTGGCCTTTTCCACGATTAAATCAACGGCTTGATAGACATCCAACCCTTTGATGGACAATCCTTCCACTAGACTTGATCCGCCATTAACATTGTGCACATTAATAACCTTGCCATCTTTGTTTATCAATAACTCTACGTTTTTATTGATATCCAGAGCGACCGAGGCAGCCGCCATATTAGGAAGGAATAAGAGATAAAACGAAGTGATGCTAAATACAAGTAATAAAACTGCTGCAGTCGAGTATTTTAGCCAGGAATTATGAAACAACGGAAGCCGTTGGGGTTTTACATCCACTTCAATCGTTTGACCTACGAGAGGTGGCTCTTTAGGCGTGGGAATTTCTATATAGTCGCCTTTTTCTGTGAAGATGACGGTAAGCTTTGTCGAGGTACGCATTACAATGCCTTTGGTTTTCTCCATTTTTACTACACCCCCTCTCCGAGTTCTTCAGAAATCTGCATGAAATTTTTCAACGAATAGAATTCTGGTTCGGATAGGTTCAGAGCTAGGGCAATAATATATTTTCGTCCCTTTTCCAGGGCTTTACGTTTTAGGCCAGTCAATAACTCTAGTTCTTTAATAGGTAAAAGTTTATGTGTTTTAAGATGTTCCATAAGACGAGGGTTATTGCTTAAAGCCAAGGCCACCCTTATGAGGGTTTGTTTGCTGTCTTTGTGTTTTGGGGAAACCTTGACCAAATCATCTAATGTCACCTTATAGACACTGAGCACACGAACGTAGTTTTCAACCACTTCCGCAAAGACATTTTGGTTCTCGTTTTCTTGAAATAGGTCTTGGGAAGCGTCAAGATCGTAACGGCTCAGTTCCTCATCTTCTGGGTTCAATGGCGAGAGGGAAAGATGTTGATGTTTGCCTTCTTTGCGGAAATAGTCCACTAATCTTCTGCGGATCACCATTTGAACAAAACTGTAGAAAGAAGCTCCCCCATGAGAGTCGAAGGTGTCAATCGCTTCATTAAAGGCTAGAAGTGCAATGCTGAGCTCATCGTCATTGTCCCAGGTCAAATATCTGCTGCAGATTTTAGAACTTACCTTAGCTATAAATGCTTTATGAGATCTTATGAGTTCCTCTCGTGCGAGAGTATCACCATTTTGGGATGACATTAAGGTGTCTTTCAAAACCTTTTCTTGCACCTAAATCACTCCAATTAATAGTTATTCGGAAACCTGTAGCAATTTCAAGGGGTAGGGGAAAAATGTTGTGTGAATTATTTTAATGAGGTCTGCGGGTATATTCGGGACTGTAAAGAAATTATTGCCCTACCCCCCTAAAGATAGTAAAACTAAACGAATAACTGTGTGAAAAAAAGGGGGGCAAAAGAACGAGAGAGTCATTAACACAAGCGTATAAGTTGAGCGAGAAATAAACATGGTCATAAATCAAAGGTTAAAAACGAAAGGATGATTCTTCATGTTAAACAACATTAAACACACATTAATGGTAAGCGCCTTATCACTTGGTTTAATTGTAGGCACGGTCGGTCTGGCCGGTGCAGCCACTTCCACGAGTTTCCTTGGTTCTACCAAGGATGCTCCCATAAGTGTTGACACAAATGCAACACCCGCTTCTGCATCGGCAGTCAGTACACCAACGGCTACTGACATCCACTCGACATATAGTATTAACCCTGATCAAACCGCGCAGAGCAGTCCACAACAAACTGTTTCCCCGCAACCGTCAAGTCAACCAACTTCTCCACAGGTTGCACCACAAAACCCTTCGAGTCAACAACCTGTTCCTAGAAGTAGCATGAGCAATAACCACAGGGCTATGCAACAAAGTCAGACTATGCATAATGGATCTAATGGAAATGGCTCCGGAAACCACATGGCCGGTAACATGGGCATGGCTATGGGCAGGTAAAGAAATTAGAGAAGGGTAGGCAGCTTATAATGGGCGCCTGCCCTTCTTTTTTATAGACAAAATAACATTCGCGTACGGTTATGTTCGTCCAACCTTGAACGAATCATTTACTGCTGGTTAACTATTAGAATGAGAACGCACTCGATTTCGCGAGTGCGTTAAAGCATTAGCCATTAAATTGGTATTTACATACGCATGGTCATTCGTACAGTAAAGGTAAGATAGTTTAGTATCCCGAATAGCAAGATGACAGCTAAATACGGCATAGCGACGGATAAAGCTTTACTTACTCCATAGTTATTTTTAGCTATTCTATAGGCCGTGTAAAGTGAACCGAGAGTTCCAGCGATGACTAAGAAGTATTGCATGATTTGAATCGTTGGGTCAGCAATGAATGAAGTCGGTCCTTCAACATGCACTCCGAATAGTCCCATGAAAGTATAGTAAGTTGCTTTCCCTTCGGCCAGAAGATGAAACAAGTTATGGGCCATGTGGGAAGCTAGGTCAAGTGGGATAACTGCATAGCCAAAACGTGCGAAAGCATTACGTATAGTCTCACCGGTAGATCGTTTTGAAAAGGCAGTGGCTGCGAAAAGTAGTAATACCGGAGTCGTCATAGCGAAGATAAAGAGGATCGTAAAGACGATATCTTGATTAGCAATCCCCAAGGTCAGCTCTACCCATTTGAGGAAGTTCGGGTAAAAGTCTAACATCGTAATGTTTTGGACAAATACAATCCCGACGATGACAATCGCTAAAAAAGACTCTTCAAAATGCGCTCTAGACATAGACCAAAATTCACTGGTGGGTTTGCGGGGAGTTAGGCGAATCGAATCATGGGGGCAGCTTTTAATGCAGTTCCCACAGAGATTACAATTGGCGTTGTTGTCCATAGCCATTGGAAATTCAAACATAGGACAACCTGGCGTTTTATCATTGCCCTTATAACAATCCCTTGTATTGCAGGTTTTACAGGTTTCTTTATCGGCCCGTAGCTCTAGCATACCAGCTCGGGAATAGTTTCCAGACAAACTACCGAGAAAGCATAGATAACGGCACCAGGTACGACGTTCGAAAAGCAAAGCACTTACCATTACGCCAGCTAAAATGAGTAATAAGAGCGTTCCAGTTCCTCGAGGAGATTCCACAATTCCCCAAATATGATCTGACCAGGTGATAAAGATGAAGGTAATATCAATGATCCAGAGACCGTTCTTACGGATAAATTTCGGTACTTTAAGGTTAGCACCAAATAGCTTTTGGGTTAGATCGCTGACCCAGGCAAAGGGGCAAATTCCACACCAAAAACGACCCAGCAGAAAGAAGAAAAAAGGGATTAATGGCCACCAAAGAACCCAAGTGGCGGCAGAACCAAAGTTTTCGCCGACGTTAGTTGGACCTGCTAAAGTTTCTACCATGATGACCCCAAAAACCAAAACAGTGATCCATTGGAAGATTCTTGGGTAGAAGAAACTTTTAAAAAAACGTTTGAGCAAAGGATAATTCAGGAAGTTTATTGGCTGTTTTTTAGTAGACATTCTAATGGCCTCTACTTTCTTAGCGTTTCTTTTTCTTTAAGAATGCAGCCAGAATTCCAGCGATCACAACTGCACCAGCGACGCTGCCAATAAGAACATAATTCGGTCCGGGTTTACCGACAGTTATTGGAAAATTGACGGTACTATTGCCCAAAGATGATGAAATAGTAATAGCTTGATTCCATTGACCAGGTTGATTAAAGGACATACCTTCCATCATGTATGTTCCGGGGGCCATAGCCATTGAACTCATTGAAGCTTGTTCTTGCATAGGAGAGCCACCTTGCTTGTCCATCCCGGAAGACATGTCCATGCCAGCCATATTACCGCTATTACCAGCACTACTACCCATCGTTGATGGCATCATCATCACTTTGGCCCCAGTCACAGGTTGTCCGGTTGCCTTATTTTTGATGATCATAGTCATGGTTCCAGCTTGATTGGCCATTAGGTTTTCCGGGGTGGTTTGCATAGTTACATGGTATGGGCCAGCGTCTTGTTCAAGTCCTCCAGTTGCAGCCAGGGTATTTGTAGCGAACACGAGAGTTAAGAGTAAGAGAGATAGGGAAAGAAGAATTTTCTTCATTGGTTTTCTTGTAAAGTTCATAAAACACACTCCTCTAAAATTGTCGTCGGATATTCTTCCATGTCCTTAGTGTAACTCTCGGATACGATTAACTCATGAAAAAGTTGTGAATTTCTCATGAAGAAGGGACCCTGAAAATCAGGGTCCCTTCTTCATGAGAATCATATGGAATCTATTTTGCGTTTAGGGATTCTTTTACCAACGGTTGCAGGACTGGATCTTTTAGCATGGCTTCAAAGGTCGCTTTCATTTTAGGATCGGACATGATCTGTACCATAGGCTTATACATTGATGGATTAGACATAATTCTTACCATGTTATCATGGTTTTGGCTACTCCCCATGATTCCCACCATATTATTTTGAACCTCACTATTTTTCATCAGATCGACCATCACAGGCATCATTTGTGAAGACCCCATTATTTTCACCATGGACTGGCGATTATCAGGTGAACTCAAAACATTCATCATTCCCGTGGAATTGCTCGTCATATATTGGGTCATGTTGCTGGTGTTTATAGTACCCTGATTACCCATCATAGTACCTTGATTTTGACTGCCGCAACCGGCAAGACTTAATGTTGCAATAGATATTAGACCCACAAACACAATCGATTTGATTTTCTTAGTCACAACCATTACCCCCTATTCATAATTAACTTTTAACAATTATTGTTTCCAATTGAACTTTAGTTAAATACATTCGGCATCAAGGAACTTAGTCAAAGTATTAATGTATAAGTTCTTCTAAAAAAGAGTCTTTACTTGAATTATGGAAATAAACTCGCGATAAGTATAACATGATTTACTATTACAATGGAGGACCGAGTCATCCGAATGTTTTAAATAGTAACAGCATCAAAGGGCAGTTTCTCCCTGTGAAGTCACTGCCCTTTAATTATGAGCATCACTCTACTCATTTATCCTCTAAATCCTGTTTTCGGCTTTGATATTCCGTGGAATCAACCTCGCCACGCGCATAGCGTTCACGTAGGATGTCTAGTCCGTTATTCTGTTTACTGAGTCCATTAGTATAAACTCGCGAAGAGTTACGACGAAACATATAGAAGCACAGTAGAATGATCCCAATTCCGAAAATGAGCGGCATGATTATCCCCATCACACCCATCCACCCATATCCGCCTCCGTAACAACCGCTTCCCCAACCACCCATCATATTACCCCAGTTACCCATCATGTGAATTCCTCCTCCAATCAACTTTAACGTATCGATGAATTTTAAGCTTAAATCATGATCTTCACAAATTGCTAAACAATAGGCTATCCCTTCTTAATGGATATTGGCGGCTTTTGTCCAGATAGTTCATGTTTCCGCTCTAGATATTCCTCTCTATTAATCTCACCACGTGCATATCGATCATTTAATATATCCAGCGAAGTATGCCCCTGAGATTGATGGTTCGTGCAACATGACCCTCCAGCTTTGCCAGAATTAAACATGTAAATAGCGATGATGACCAATATAATTAGACCGAACATCATTTGAGAGCCCCCCTTAAGTTATCGTTTGCTTTACTGATCTTCTATGTCCTTAGTTTAACGCTTGGATACGATTAACTCATGAAAAAGTTGTGAATTTCTCATGAAGAAGGGACCCTGATTAACATTCAGGATCCCTTCTTTCATTTAGCAGTCCCATTTTGCCAAGGATGGCAACTCCAACAGGTTGGCTTAACAGAAGCATAATCATGGCATGAAACACAGAATTGATCTGACGACTTTAATGCCGGGTTATAATGACAGTTCAGACACGTATCAATACCAATTTTGAAAGACTTCCCTTGACTATTGATATATTCTGTCTTACCCTCGCGCACGGCTTCATCTCTCCATCGATTGAGCAATTGCATGTGATTGGCCCTCATCCATTCCGTTGGTTCGATACACTGTTTAACAGCTAACTTCTCAATAGCTGGAGTATTCAGATATATTCCCGGCCCCTTTTTGGATTTTCCCATATTATAGAAGAAAGGTAAGCTCAGTAAAGCAACACCGATAACAAGCGAGGCAATTATTCTTCCGCCTTTGTACATTATAGATTACCCTCCTTTTGCGGTGTGATAGGATCACTTTTATCCTTTGTCAATAGGGGTTGTATAAATACTTAAATTGCATAACGCACTAATTTAAGTGATACACCCGTCTAGTAGTATGCTCGTGTTTTCGTTTGAACTGTTTCAGAAATTTTTAATAATGAATTATTTATTTAGAAGCAGACTCAATAAATCTCTCCTCACTTTTGAAGGGTCTGTATCAGCTTTACCAACAAAGAAAAAAATTATCATGAATAACCCACAATAAATCTTTTGCTCTAAAAGAGTGGCCGAAATAATTCGTCCACTCTTAAATGATCTTGTAGTTTTCCCACTAAGACTGAGACCCTTAATAATTGGGGGGAGCCTTTCTTATCCTAAACCAGGATACTGCCAGAGTCTTATTGCCACATATTTAAATAGCAGCAATTAAGCTGACTGATCTCTTAATATCTACCTATTCTTTCCATAGATCCCATCATATTAGTATTGCTTGATTTAACCTGGTCGTTGGAAGCACTAGAATTGTAGGGTTTGTTCGTTTTGGTCATTCCTTGCGTTGCTTGGGAATTTCTTGGTCCATTGCAGCTTAATAATCGAATAATTTAGAAATACTATGTATGTCACCAAAGGTAAAAAAGAACATGAGATAAATAATTTGATGGAGGAATTGAAATCATGAGAAAAAAGCTTATTTTGATGTTGTTCTTAGCCGCTTTTGAAGGAGTTGTAATGGTAGGTTGTAGCAGTAAATCTACGCCAAGTCAATCCACAACACCCCAGCCTCAAACCTCAACACAACAGCCACCAGGGCAGACAGGGGGCATGATGAATGGGCAAACCAATGGGCAAATGAACGGACAAATGAATGGAACAACACAAGGCGCTACGGGAGATGCGACTAAAGGCAAGAAACTTTTTGAAACAAATTGTTCAAGTTGTCATAACTCTGATGCTACAACTAAAACGGGTCCTGGATTAAAAGGGATTTATAGCAAGAGCAAATTACCTGACGGTACTCCAGTCAATGACGCCAACCTTACACAGTGGATGAAAATGGGGAATGCTAAAATGCACGGTAATACTGCACTAACTAGTCAGGACTCTGCCGACATTGAAGCCTATCTTAAAACTTTAAAGTAAAGATTTTGTTATATAAAGTTAAACCGTCTGTATTGCCGGATAAAGGGAAAAACCACCTGAATACACAAATAAAGCAGAAATTACAGGTGATTTCCTTTGAGAAACATCCTGTGATTTGAAGTGCGAATTAAGTTTCTCGATTCCAAAACGGAATCACTTATCCCTATGGAGTCACTGCCCTTTAATTATGAGCATCATTCTACTCATTTATCCTCTAAATCCTGTCTTCGTAAAGCTCTGCCCTGAATATTTCGTTAATTAATATTGTCAAACGTTTTCTATAGAGCCAATGGGGGGCATCAATGTGTTTTCTATCAAGCCGATGTGGGGCATCCACGCACGTGGAGACTGTGGTATGTCTCAATAGAAAACACAGCTGAAAGCCGCTTGTGGAGCGGGTTTCAGAATTGGAAGTGAATTGTGTAGCAAATTAAATAGGACCACCTGCGTCCGTCGGAACATATTTTGAGGGTTTTGGCAGACTGTTTTGGGATAGGGTGTGTCCGCGGGAACATATTCGTTATGTAATTGTTTCCAACGGTGTTGGTAATTATTGCTGTGGATATTTGCGCTTGAAAAAAGAGTTATGGAAGAAAATATGATAAACGTAAATTACTAGATCGTTTTGACGGTCTAGTAATTTTTGTTTTTGCACAAAGAGATATAAATATTTATAACAATCTTACAGGAATTTTCAGGAAAACCCCGAATGGCTAGATTAGAGAAGAATTATTTTCCAGAGAGCAAGAGGAGGAACGTACCGTGAGAAATAAGCTAATGTGCGTAGTTCTAGCAACTATACTGGTTATATTTGGGACAGTAGTACCCGTGTCGGCTGGAACAGTCGATGGAGCCGACACTATATCCCGCCTAGCCGGACAAGACCACTATCAAACATCCGTGGCCATTGCCGGAGCTTATAACAATAACGATGAGTGTGGTAACGTAATATTCGCATCAGGAAATAGTTTCCCCGACGCTTTGTCAGCTAGCCTATTGTCAAAAAAATATAGCGCTCCTATTTTGCTCGTTGGCACTACCGTAAACGCTTCAAGTGATGCGTTCAATTATCTTAATACACACGCAACTCAGCAAAAGGGAACTGTTTATATAGTTGGAGGAACAGGGGTAATTGGGTCCGATTTTGAGACAAAGCTTAAATCAATGGGATACAGTAATATCAAACGCTTCAGTGGTACAGATCGCTATGACACGAATATGCTCATCGTTAATGATGTTAATGTTACTCAAGGCACACCAGTGTTTATTGCTTCTGGTGAAAATTTTCCTGATGCTCTGAGTATTTCAAGTATTTCAGGCTCAAAACGATATCCAACGCTTTTAGCTGGAGTGAATTATTTGTCAGAGGAAACAAAAAGTTATCTCCTAAGTGAAAAACCGTCGACTGTTTATATTGTCGGAGGGACTTCTGTTGTTTCGCAAGATCTTGAGAACCAAATCAAAGCCTTAGTTCCTAATACTATGCTTACCCGTCTGGCCGGTGAAGACCGGTTTGGGACAAATGCCGCCGTCTTAAACGAGTTTTCGTCTGCTCCTGAGACAATTTATCTTGCTAACGGAGATGATTTTCAAGATGTTCTCGCGGGAAGTGCTTTAGCCGCTAAAAAAGGGGATCCAATAATTCTGGTAGATAATCAACGTTCGACCCTTTCGCCTGCAGTAAAAGATTATCTGAAAAATCTCTCCAGTTTAGGCATTCAGCCTAATGTAATAGCTTTAGGTGGAACAGAAGTTGTTTCAGATAGCATGATGCAACAGATTAATAATGATTTTTCAGGCTTAACCAATATAAGCACTCCACAAGGGGCAACAGGTACAGATAACAGTGCTTTAATAGAGAAGCAACAAAAAGCTGATCCATCTAGAATTGCCTTGGGATACGATGTTGATTATTATCTGGACTCCACTGGTCATGTTTGGGCTTGGGGGAACGGGACTTCTGGAGAACTTGGTAACGGGACTACGGGCACTCAATTAAATCCTTCAGGTTCAGTAAATCCAGTTTATGGTTCAACTGTCCCAGTTAAAGTCTCAAATCTATCAAATATTGTTTCCATTGCTGCTGGAGGGTACACTTGTTACGCTCTAGACAGTTCCGGTCATGTTTGGGCGTGGGGATTTGGGGACAGTGGTCAACTTGGAAACGGGACAAAGGGTACTCAATTAAACGCTGGCAAATATCCTATTTACGGTTCAATCATCCCCGTTCAGGTCTCAAATCTTACGGATATTGTTTCAATCACCGCTGGAGAATTTAACGGATATGCTCTAGATAGTTCAGGCCATGTCTGGTCTTGGGGAGCCGGTTGGGGTAGTCCAGACGGATCATTGAATTCATCTGTCCCTGTTCAAGTTTCTACCCTCACAAATATTATTTCTATTTCTGCCAATGCTGAAGGGGACGAAGCCTTTGCTTATGATAATTCAGGCCAGGTTTGGGCTTGGGGACATTTTGGTAGTGGTGTGAGCACCATGGTACCGATAGAAGATCCTAATCAAGCGACGGTCCCTGTGCAACTTACAAACCTTAAAAATATTGTTGCTATTGCCTACGAAGGGTTTGGGGATAAAGGAATTTGGCACGCTAGCAGTGGCAATGCTTGGGGCATTCAAACTGGTGACCAACTTTGGTACGCACTTGATAGTTCTGGCCAGGTATGGTCTTGGGATTTTAGTGGTTGGTATGCTAAAGAAGGGCTCAAAATCACTCCAGTCAAAGTTCCAAACCTATTCAATATCAAAGCAATTGTCGGGAGAGGAGAAGATAGTAGTTGGGAAATTTATAATTCCGGTTACGCCCTCGACAGTTACGGAACTATTTGGGCATGGGGAGATGGAAGCCATGATAAACTTGGCAAAGACGGGACGGCAACTCAAAACCCACCGCTCACTTTTTGGATCTCGAAATTAACGAGCATTGTTGAAATCGCCGGAAATAATGATAACTGTTACGCACTTGACAGTTCCAGCAACGTTTGGGCTTGGGGCAAGAATTCCTGTGGACAGCTTGGCGACGGTACAACGATAGATTCTAGCAATCCATATAAAGTTTTGGGCCTTCCTAAATAAAAGTACCCACTGCTTAGTTCAAGAAGAACATGTGGTTTGAAATAACCGCCTTGATAAAGCCTAGCCAGCAGTCAAGTACCGAGTCAATTCCCAAAAGAAGGCCACTTTCAAAGGTTAGGTGCGGTTGTGTATTATGGGTTTATAGTTGAAGATGAGGGAGCGTATCCATGGATAAAACCAAATTAACATCCTGTAAAACATGCTCAAAAGAGGTGGCACGGTCTGCTACAGTATGCCCTCATTGTGGCGAAATACTAAAGACGGGCCCGATTGAGTGGCTACTTTTGGTTATTATAGTTTACCTTACGATATTTTTTTGGATGAAATTGAATGGTCATTGATTAAAGCTATTCCGAACGACTACCGGAGTGTTTTGGACGTTTTCGGGTTTATGACAAACGGCTATCCAATCTAGGCGAACGTTACTAAGGCCCTTTCGGCCCATTCCTCCGAGCGAACCCCGCCGGGATAGCGGTCTGTCCAAACTGCAGGTAGGTGGGATAAAAGATGTCAAAGTGTGACATTGATAACATATACTCCACCGGAGCGGTTTTGGCGTTTACGGTTTGGCGCCAGACTTCAATGTAGGCTAAGAGCCTTGCGGCCCTTCGACCATGAAACGAGTTCGATTTCCCATATCTGGGCGAACGTAGGGCAAGGGCCTTGCGGCCATTGCCCCCGCACGAATGCACTTATCAGAGCGAACCAGCCAGGATGGCCGTCTCCCTAACATGAGCATTGGGATATATGAGGCGTTTCTGATATTCTACCATGGAACAACGAAAGATATCGTATCTACTCAATCCATCAATCTCCCACATTGGTCCTCGTTAGCGCCGGAGTGGCGTCTGGTAAACACGTCCGTTTTTTATATGACGGGTCAGAGGTATCACAACTATGGATGATGACAGAACATGTAAAGTATGGACCACTGAGATAGGGTTATGGCAAGAAATACGTATTCCGAAAGACAGTGTCCGTCTAATTAGAAAACTGGGGGTAGCGAAATGAGTAT
>Ga0209123_1001964_pt1 | contig 18565 bp, 13 predicted proteins | sample BarGraIncu00431A_FD_184500 | JGI IMG/M metagenome (GOLD analysis project Ga0209123, IMG submission 184500) | Arctic peat soil microbial communities from Barrow, Alaska, USA - Barrow Graham LP Incubations 004-31A (SPAdes) (version 2) | ecosystem: Environmental > Terrestrial > Soil > Wetlands >... | reverse complement strand
GCAAGGCGGTGGCTTCGCGCATCCGTGGTATCAGACAGAAAGTGGTCGTCTCTTCCCGACCGTTGTGACCTCCAGCCTCAAAACCTTCTGCAACAATCGCATCCACCCCTGCCTCCTCGCATTTTTTAGCAAAAGTGGTATTGGACACCACATGCGCCACTTTGATGCCGTGTTCGTGCAGAAAAGGGGTCCAGGTTTTAGGACTGCCTGCCGAAGTGAACACGATGGAAACTTTTTCCTCGACAATAATTTGCATGATTTCAGAAAGCTGAGGATACATCAGGGGAACATTCACGCCAAAAGGCTTATCGGTCGCTTGTTGACATTTTCGGATGTGCTCCCGAAGCACTTCAGGGTGCATGGAGCCGGCTCCGATCAGGCCGAGACCACCTTGGTTGCTAACGGCAGAGGATAGTCTCCAGCCGCTGCACCAGACCATCCCGCCCTGGATGATGGGGTACTTGATTTGGAATAATTCGCAGATTCGGTTCATGGGTGAATTTTATTAAGCAACAATCTCTTGATACAAATGTTTTTGAAATTCAGTTTAGGCTGCTGCAAGTTGTTCTCTGGCATGGAGTCGTTCAACTAGCCGAATTCGTTCTTCCAGCAATTCTTGCTTGCGGGTCTGAATGGCAAAGTAGCTTTGTGCAAAAGCTATTTGTTCTTTCTTGGGGTCGCCGTTTTGGGCTATCAGATAACAGGCATAGCGGGTGAGCATGATATTATCTTGCTTCCTTTCTGCGCCTGAACCAATCTTGACCATTTTGTTGACGTCAACGAAATGGTCTGTGACCGCTCCACCACTGACTTTTCAACTTTCTTGTCTAATATAAGTTCAACTCAATTTGTGCGGAAGTTCCTCACAAATTAAAAAACTTTACTTAGTAAACATCCACTTCCACAACCTGCGTATTTGCGCAAAACGTTTTATCTATGCAAAGATACCAATTCAAAAGGATGGATTGATGAGATTTTTTTTATTGTGCTAAAGTTACCAAAAAAAAGCCTCAACGCAAACGTCAAGGCTTTTCCATTCTCATTTAAACGAACATTCACTCTTTTTCTCCCAGGTAGCTGGCAATGCTTTCCTGGGTAGCTTTCAAGGCTTTGTCGCCCTTTTTCCAATTGGCAGGGCAAACTTCACCAAATTCTTCTGTAAACTGCAGGGCATCAAGTACACGAAGCACCTCGTCCACGCTGCGGCCCAAAGGCATGTCGTTTACCACCTGATGGCGAACCACACCGGCTTTATCTATGAGGAACAAGCCTCTGTAAGCTCTGGCTACACCAACAAAGGTTTCATTGCCCATATCATCGTATTCCTCCGAACCGGCAAGCACATCGTAGGATTTGGAAATCTGGAGGTTCTGATCGGATACAAGAGGGTATTTTACACCTTCGATTCCACCATTTTTAAGCGGTGTCTGAAGCCATTTCCAATGGGAAAATTCGGAGTCGGTGGAAGCACCAACTAAAACGGTATTTCGTGCAGCAAATTCTGCAGCTTTTTCCTGAAAAGCAACCAATTCCGTGGGGCACACGAATGTAAAGTCGGCCGGATAAAAGAACAGCACAACGTATTTTTTACCCTGGTATGTTGACAGCGAAAAATTTTCTACGATATCATTGCCGTTAATTACTGCACTTGCACTAAATACGGGAGCTTTTTTACCTACTAAAACTGACATATCATTTATTTTTTAATGAATACTATTCCTGACATCAAATATAGGCATAGGAACCATGAAAAACACTCCCTATTTGTAGGTATTTAATCGGACAAAAAACTCTGATAATACCTTATTTTGGGAGTAGTAAAGCGTAAAAAAGGGAGACTTCTTGAGAGGTCTCCCTAATGGAAAATTGGAACAAATCCTTGTTAGAATCTGTTAGGGTTCATCATTTCCTGGTATCAGCTATTTTTGCTGAAGTTTTAGTTTTCACTGTTTTTCCGGCTTTCTTTTCAGACGTTTTGGTCTTGTCACAGCAGGTAGCTTTATCAGCTTCCTTTGCATTGCAACATTCAGTTTTTGCCTTTGTGCATTCGGTCTTTTTGGTTTTATCCTGAGCAACGGCGACTGAAGAAAGTGCGACAAATGCCAAAGCGGCGATCATAAGTCTTGCTTTCATAGATTATATATTTTTTAGTTTTACTTAATGAATCATTAAGCATATCAAAGATGGTAGATTGTCGCATACTTTGCAACACAAAAAAAGTTAAGGGTTCTTAAATCTTAGAAAACTCTTTCTGAATCTATTTGCCTTGAGGGTTTCGGTGATTTCGTAAATATTGCTTACTATTGCACTATGAAAATCCTTCACACCTCCGACTGGCACTTGGGTAAACACCTGCAGAACTTTCCACGTCATCCCGAACAACAGGATGTCCTGCAGGAAATCTGCGAAATTGCCGATCGGGAGCAAGTACATGCCGTCATCATTGCCGGTGATCTCTTTGACACATTCAATCCACCGATTGAATCGACCGAACTTTTTTACAAAACGCTGAAACGACTGGCTAACAATGGAAACCGCGCAGTGATTGCCATTGCCGGGAACCACGATTCACCCGATCGGATCGAGGCACCGGACCCACTGGCCAGGGAATGCGGTATCTTGTTTGCCGGATATCCGAATACCGGGATTGTCCCTTTTAAGCTGGAATCAGGATTAGAAGTAACTCAAAGTGAAGCCGGTTTTATGGAGCTTAAAATACCGGATACAAATGAACGCTTGCGCATCCTAATGACCCCTTACGCCAACGAATTCAGACTCAAAACATATCTGGGACAGGAAGATTCAGAGGAAGAATTACGAACAGTACTTCAACATAAATGGACAGAAACAGCGCAAAAATACTGCGACAACCTAGGCGTGAATATTCTGCTTTCCCACCTTTTGATCATGAAAAAGGGGGACGAACTCCCAGAAGAACCCGAGGATGAAAAACCTATTCTACATGTAGGGGGCGCACAAGCCATTTACAGTGAAAACATACCGGATGAAATTCAGTTTACCGCATTAGGACACTTGCACCGGAAACAAACAGTGGACATTCAACGGAATTCAAACATCCTTTATTCGGGAAGTCCCCTCTCCTACAGCTTTAGCGAGGCCAACCAAAAGAAATTTGTCCTCATTGCCGACATTGAGCCAGGCAAAAAAGCCAGCATACAGGAAATAGAATTAAAAAAAGGCAAACGCCTGCTCCGAAAACATTCTGAAAGCATCGACGAAGCGGTGGAATGGCTGAAAAGTAATCCAGATACACTCGTAGAGCTTACCATGTCCACCGACACCTATTTAACGGCAGACGAACGGAAGCAATTAAATGCAGCGCACGACGGTATTGTTTCCCTGATACCCGACGTGAAAAACAGAGGAGACAGAAACGATTCCAACTTAAAAGTCCTGGATTTGAATAAAAGCATGGAAGCCCTGTTCATCGATTATTTCAAACAGGCAAAGGGGCAGGAACCCAACGAGAATCTATTGAATATGTTCAAAGAAGTTTTATCAGAGGAGGAGGCACAATGATACCCATAAAACTAACCCTTCAGGGCATTTACTCCTACCAGGAAAAACAAAGCATCGACTTCACCAAATTGACTGAAGCCAACCTTTTCGGCATCTTCGGATCTGTCGGCAGCGGAAAATCAACCATTCTGGAAGCAATCACCTATGCCCTGTACGGGAATACGGACCGCCTCAACCAGAAAGGTGACAACCGCAACTACAACATGATGAACCTGAAGTCCAACGATCTTTTCATCGAATTTATCTTCAGGACTGGCAAGGAAGATACCGAATACATGGCTACTGTAAAAGGCCGGAGAAACAGCAGACAGTTTGAGGATGTCAAAGTTCTGGAACGGAAGGCCTACAAAAGATTAAATGGTGACTGGCAGCCCATTGAAACTGAAGATTTTGCTAACATCATCGGCCTGAGCTATGAAAATTTCAAACGAACCGTCATTATTCCACAAGGCCGTTTTCAGGAGTTTCTTCAGTTGGGAAACAGCGACCGCACCAAGATGATGAAGGAACTTTTCAACCTGGAAAAGTTTGAGCTGTTCTATAAAGTCGTTTCCCTCGAGAGTAAAAACAACCAAAAAATCACCTCTCTGCAAGGTCAAATGATTCAACTCGGTGACATCAATCCCGACCAGATTAAGGTACTGGAAGATACGTTGACACAGTTAAAATTTGAGATTGAACAAAAGACCCAAAATCTTCAAAAGCAACAAAAGCAGGAAGAACGATTAAGAAATCTAAAAGAACTTTCGGAAAAAATAGTCAAAGCGTCTCAGGTTTTAGCCGATTTTAAATCCCGTGAACCAGAATTTACCTTGCTGGAAAAAGCGATCCGGGAATACGACTATTGCCAGCTGAATTTCAAGAACCTTTTCGAATCTGCCAAAAACTGTTCGGAAAAGATAGCCTTTTACGATAAAAACATTCAAACAGACCAAAACTCGCTCACTGTCAACCTTCAGCAATTAAAAGAACTTGAATCGAACTTTTCAGCTTTAAAAACCGCTTTCGACAGCAGGGAAACCTACAATCAGCAAGCCGAAGAGCTGGATAAAATAGCAAAAATTCATGAACTGAACCTTTTATGCCAGCAAACCAACGTGCGCCTGACCAATGGAGAAAAGGAGATCTCGAACACAGAGACAACAATCAGGCAATTGCAGGAATCCAAAACAGCGCTGATTGCCTCTGTCAAAGAAATTAAGGAACTAATGCCCGACATGGCTTTGCTCGCGAAGGTGAAGAACTGGTTTACATTTCACAATACCCTGATAATCTCCCAAAAAGGTTTGTTGGAAGAACTGAAAGAACTGCAGAATGGTCTTCAGGATATTGAAAACCAAAAGACTCAGCTGTGGAAAGAAAACGGTCTGTCTAATGTTCCTTTAAAAGAGTCCGATAGTATTCTGGAAGAAAATAAGTTACAGCTCAGGAAAAACATCGAAAATATGAGCAAAGAAATGGAGCACCTTTCCGTACAGATCAAACTGGAAGAATATGCAGCCAACCTCGAAGAAGGCCACCCCTGCCCGCTTTGTGGTGCATTAACACATCCACAGCGTTTAAATGCACAGAGCGTTTCTGAAGCCCTGCAGAAATTAAAGAATCAAAAGTCCGAAATCGAAAAAAACCAAACGGCCCTCGAAACTTTACAGAAGAAGATTTCAGAACTGAACACCATCCTGAAGCTAAAACAGGAACTTCAGCATTCGAATCTTCTGAAACAAACAAACCTCAACCACCAGATTGCTGAACATCAAAAGCTTTTTACTTGGGAAGCATACAAAGAGGAAAATACGGTGAATGAAGCATTTGAAACAGCCAACAAACTTCAGCAGCAACTCAAATCGAAAGAAACCGAACTGGATACGGCCACCAAATTGCATGAAAAGGAGGTCAATAACAAGGATAAATTCGACAAGGCATTGGAAGAATTCCGTCATCTGCTCACAGCCAAATCGTCAGAAATAGCTACTCTGACCAGTCAGCTCATACTTCTGAAACTGTCCGATTTCATAAACAAAACATCGGAAGAAATCCAAACACTTAAAACGTCCTGCCTCCTCCACTATCAGAAAATCGGAACAGCCTATACCACAGCCAACGACAAAATAAATGCACTTGGCAAGGAAAGATATACCTTAAACGGCAGGCTCGAAGCCAACAGACAAGTATTGGAACAGGAAAAACTCCTGCAAAAAAACATAGATTTTAATATTCAGGCCCAGCTCGGGAAATCCGACTATTCTACCCGCGAGGCAGTGGAAGTCGTCCTGACCAAATCCATGAACACGGAAGCGGAAAAAACGAAGCTCACCCAATACAGGGAGTCCTTGAAAAATGCAGAGAACCAATTGTCCCTACTTCAGAAAGAGTTGGGAGACCAGAAATACGATCCGGAAAAATATCAGCAGGAAAAAGAAATCCTTGCTCAAATGCAGGAAGACCTAAGCCTCAGCACCTTGAATCAAGGCAAACTTTCGGGTGAACTGGAAAAACTGAAAACCGACTTCGAATCCCGCAAAACCCTCATCGAACTAAAAAACACCCTTGAATCAAGAGCCGAGGACCTCAAAACCCTTAAACAACTTTTCAAAGCCAGCGGATTTGTCAACTACATTTCCTCGGTATATCTACAGGAACTTTGTCGTGCAGGTAACGACCGGTTTTACAAACTGACCCGGCAAAAACTGAGTCTGGAAGTCACCGAGGACAATAATTTTCAGGTTCGCGACTTTATGAACGGCGGCAAAACACGTAATGTCAAAACACTTTCCGGTGGTCAAACCTTTCAGGCTGCATTATCCCTGGCATTGGCTTTGGCCGACAACATCCAAAAAATCACTGAATCCAACCAGAACTTCTTCTTTCTGGACGAAGGCTTCGGTTCGCTCGACAAAGAATCGCTCGATGTCGTATTCGACACCCTCAAATCACTCCGCAAGGAAAACCGCATAGTCGGGGTTATTTCCCACGTTGAAGAAATGCAGCAGGAAATCGACACCCATCTGAAAATAGTGAATCACGAAGAAAGAGGCAGCCTGATTACACCAAGTTGGATTTAAAACACATAATGACTATCCCTAAAAAACCGTTACAGTTTTTTATTTATCCGCTACCGGAAAAGCAGAAACCCTTAAACGCGCTGCCCCCATCGGTATTAAAATAATCGAATCAACCGTCCCGCTTTTTCTAACATTTTCATCAGGCAACTCACTGCATAAGCCATATTTATCAATAGTCCAGGAAGGTATCTTCCGACCTTTTGCCTGAATCATGATGGGTGCGCTTTCTGCCGTAAACGGATAATTATCGGCAGGCCATGCTTGTTTAACCACTTCCAGATCAAGTTCAGGTTTGGCAACATTCACTTTTAAGGCATAATTCCAATCACTGCCTGGCAAAATATCAAAACTGGGCCACAAATCAACATTTACATTTTTTTGCCATTTGGAATCACCAATAGCTGTCTCCATGCTGTTCACTTTCTTGTATACCTCCTTAATGAGAAGCGAGAAAGTTAAAGGGCCATAGTTCACACTGACACTGTTCTTGTTGGTAGGCCATGTATCAACAGAAAGCGACATGGGAAGTTCCAGGGTGACGCGGTCGCCATTTTTCCAATTCCTGCTTAAACACAAATATTTTCCCGAAGCGGATTCAAAACCAACCTTTTCATCATTCACTAAAATAGTAGCACTTTTACACCAGGTCGGTATGCGAAGGTAGAGTGGAAAAATTGTTGACTTGCTTGTTTTGACCGTGAATCGAATGGATTCATCAAAAGGATAGTTTGTTTCTTCGGTTAAAACCACTGTTTGACCCTTATCACCAACTTTGGCAGTGGCAGAACAGGCACCGTAGATGGTGGCAGCCAAACCATTGTCCAGAGAAGCCATGATCAGATGTTCTGTAAAATAGGGCCAACCCTGAGCATGATTATGCTGACAACAACGGCTGCTAAAGGGATTCATAGCCAGAAAAGGTCCCTCATTGGCAATCCCCGGACTGTGATTTTTGGAATCACTGATCACCTGATTTGGACAAGTGATGTACCTGAGAGCCCTGAAATCAGGCATAAATGTAGCCGGATAGGAATTAAAGGCCACATTCTCGCAATGTTCAGCCCAAAAAGGGTCACCTGTCATTCTGAGCATCAGCTCATCGGAAGCCATCTGTTCCACAAAGCCGCAAGTTTCCGTACCTTGTCTTGGATCAATGCTACCCATACGGGCATTTTCATCCGCACCGAACATACCACCGGGAACCTGCCCAAAAATGCGTCTTACCAGATTGTGCACGTTATAACTGGCATTTAAATCAGCAGAATCACCCGATAGCATAAAATAGGTAGCAGGTTCTCTGAAACATTGGGCTATATTCACATTGTGCCAATTGGGCAGAATTGATTTTCTGGTCCAGTCTGCTGTATTCCGATGCAATTTTTCTGCCAGCTCCAGTAAAAATTTGTCACCGGTTATATTGTATAACCAATAAACACTCAGTAGATTGTCACCTCCACGGCTGTTTTCCCAGTAACTTTCCAAAAATTGATCGTCAGGAATAGTCATTTCCCATTTGAAATAATTCGTCATCAAATCAATAACACGCTGGTCGTGGGAATATTCAAAATAAGACTGCATGCACGAAAGCATGATCATATTTGCCCATATTTCCGGTTTACCATTGTTGGTATTCACAGGTCCAAAATAACCATTGGGTTGCTGGCTTTTTAAAGTGCCTTCAATCCAGACTTTCGTTTCTGCTATCATAGCCGGATCTTTCAGAATATAGGCTAAATCGCCATAACCCTTCAACCAATAGGGAACTTCCTCCCAACCATGATCACCGCCTTTTGTCAGCCAGGCATTGTTATTTTTGTCAAGCCAGGCACTGATTTCACCGAGATGACCTGTCAGACCTTCTTTCTGAAGCAGCAAATACTTTTTAGGCCAACCTTCCGGTTGAATGCTTCCAACAGGAAGTTTAAGGAAATTAAGCGGTTTGAGTGGGGAACGATTTCCCTGATAACTCGAATTCTGAGTGGACGTCTCGGGGCGATCAACCACTTTTACCAAAGTCTCTGACGATTTACCTGCTGTGAATGCAGATAAGGTCATGAGCAAAACGATGCCGGTAGCAGCTCCGACAAAACCTTTTAGTTTCTTAAACATACCTGATATTTTAATTTGTACATAAATACTTCTGCAAATATAAAGTCTGAAAACAAGGTCTGTTACTATTCAACATCTTCAAATTCAGCAGCGTCGTTGTAGATTACTTCCGGCCTTCCAAACAAAGAGATCACTTTGCCTGCAAACAATCCGCCAACAATAGCCAAAACGACAGTTATCAGAATACCTTTTAACTGAGCAGTAATGTCAAGTCCGGGGACAACTGCAATAGCCACCAGACCACCAAATAATCCGGGAATTCCATGAAGATTGGAAACACCACACGTATCAATAATTCTAAATAGCTTTTCTTCTCTTTTCTGAAGAACTGCAAAACCGATGGTTGAAAGGATACCGGCTACTACACCTATAATCATTGCTTGTCCATGTGTGGCGAAGTCACAGGTAGATCCAATGGCAACACCACCGGCAAGCGCAGCATTTGCAATATCAGCCGCACTTATTTTCCCGCGAATGGTCACAGAAGCAAGATACGTTGCAAGCGTTGAACCGCAAAGTGCTAAAAAAACATTCACAACTGTTACAGGGATATTTTCAACGGGAACCAGAGCTCCACAGAAACTGGGCCAGAACACCCAAAGCACCATACTTCCCAACAAGGAAAAGCGATCACTGGTTGCATCTGCCTCAATCGGCGTTTCTTTTTGTTTTTTAGTGGTCAGGAAAATGGCAGCTGAGACTCCGAAAATAGCTCCAAAAGCATGAATGACAATAGATCCACCGGTATCAGCCACTTTTCCAACAAAATTGAAACAATCATCAACAAGAATCATTTCATTGAAAAGATAGAATGGAATAAAGATCAAACCAAGAATGATGTACTGATACATTTTAACTCTTCCCAGTATTGCACCCGCCGCAATAAGTAAACTGGCAGCACCAAATTCAGCAAGAATAAATTTCTCAATTTCACATTTTTCTTCCAGCATACACATTCCTTTAATAGCCATATAGGTAGGAATGGCAGTACTCACTAAAAGAAAAGTAGCGGTCAAAGCAGAACGACCGTATTTTTTTACGAAAACCATCAGAAAACCAAAACCGATCAAAAGCATAGCCATAATATGTATGGCGCGACCGTATTGTAGAACTTCCAAAATGGATGGGATACTTTCATGTTCCGCTTCCTGAGCACAAAGAGTAAAGGCAGGAATGAAAAGAAATAATGCTAATGCTGAGAATTTTGTAACGAGGCCTTTCATGTTTTTCAATAATTTAGAATATCATTTTGTAATATGTATTGGGGTGTTTTTTACCATTATTGCATTAAACAGCCAGATCATATCACATCAATCAACAATTAGTCCGAAAAGACGTTACAAAATGTTTAGGCCATAAAGTTCGGCGGTAAAGATATAAAAACATTTTTGTGTTCCAAGGTGATTGACAAAAAATGTGCATTGTGCAAGACTAGCAATGGAATCTTCCTGAGTTTGAAGAAATAAACTTGCTAATTCAACCTAAAAGATGAAATATTTGGTATAGTAAAGTGAAAGTTACTACCCTTTTCAGGTTTACTTTCCACCCAAATTTTGCCACGGTGTTTTTGTATAAACTCTTTGCAAATGACCAAACCAAGCCCGGTACCCTGCTCATTTTGTGTCCCATTTGTCGAAAAACATTGATTAAGGAGAAAAACATTTTCAAGAACGTCTTTACTCATTCCGACACCGTTATCGCAAATGGAAACCATTACTTCGTCTGGCTTATTTTCAACTGAAATTGAAATTGATCCTTTCGGATACGTGAATTTTATTGCATTGGAGATGATATTTCTCAAAACAGTACTGATCATGGTTTGATCAACAAAAACTGTGATTGTATCGTGAATATTATTTGAAATTGTTATGGATTTTTGCAGAGCAACATCTTTGGATAATTCAACGGCTTCATTGATAAGAACGTTAAGATTAATATCTTCAGGATTAAAATCCATTCGTCCAGTTTGTGACCGTGCCCAATCCAACAAGTTCGAAAGTAAAGTCATGACCCGTTTCGAAGATTCTTGGATAATTCCTGCATATTCTTCAATTTCCATATACTCTTCTTGCTTCACCTGTTCAACTAAAAGATTACTAAAACCCAAAATGCAATTGAATGGGCTTTTTAAATCGTGTGCAATAATTGAGAACATTTTGTCTTTGGTAGCATTCAGTTCCTGCAAACGCTTTTCACTCTCAATCAATGCTTTTTCAGTAATTCGTCGGCCTTCATTTTCAGCTTTCAAATCCTCCAAAACCAGAATCATTTCACGTTGGCTCTTTTCAAGCTCCTGAGTACGTTCAGAAACCAATTTGGCCAAATGTTCTTTCTCATCACGGTTATGCCTGTTGACGTATTTTATTTTTACCATTGCCCTGATCTGAACAATGAGTTCCATTTCATCTATCGGTTTTGATAAAAAAGCGTCAGCACCTACTGAAAGTGCTTTGATTCGGTTTTCCTTAGTCTCCTTTAAAGCTGTAAGAAAAATAACAGGAATATCGCTCAACTTACTGTCTTTTTTTAAAAGACGACACACTTCAAAACCATCCATAATTGGCATAAGAATATCTAAAAGAACGACATCCGGATCATTTCGGGCAGCAAGTTGAATACCATCCGGACCATTCAAAGCCGTATACAAAATAGAATCAGGAAAAGCATCCATAAGTACTGCTCTTAAACTGATCAGATTATCATTATTATCGTCTATTGCAAGAATTTTCACTTTTGTATTTATTTAGGAATCGTAAAATAGAAAATAGTTCCTTTTCCAATGATAGATTCTATCCAGATCTCGCCGCCCAATAAATGAACGAAGCTCTTCGATATGGCTAAACCCAATCCATTACCTCCATATTCCCGGGTATAATCAGATTCAACCTGACTAAAACGTTCAAAGATCCGATCATGAAATTCTTTTGCTATTCCGATACCCATATCTTTGACTTTAAACTCGATAAAATGACCCTTTATCCTAAAACCAATCTCGATAGTGCCCTTGTTTGAAAACTTAATGCCGTTACCTACAAGGTTCACCAATATCTGTTTGATTTTGTATTCATCACTACAAATCAAAATCTGAGCTTGCGGATTCAAGGCATCTATTTCTATACGGAGACCTTTCCCTTCTGCTTTAAGAATCAGTTCATTTTTTACACTTTCAATAAGTTCATGAACAGTGAATACATTCTTATTCAGAAAAATTTGCCCGGATTCAATTTTTGAAATATCCAGAATATCATTTATAATTGTAAGCATGTTAATGCCACTTGAATTGATCATCTGTGCATATTCACAGACTTTTGAGATATCTAACTCCTTATCTAACATCAAATCGGAAAAGCCAATGATACAATTCAACGGTGTTCGGATTTCGTGACTCATATTTGCCAGGAATGCTGATTTTAAAAGGTCGGCTTCTTCTGCTTTTTCTTTGGCCTTGATCAGGTCGTCCAACATTTGTTTTTTCTCCGTTTCATCATTTATGATCAAGACATAATTGCTAATGCGTCCATCTGAATTTGTCAAAGTACAAATAGTTGATTCTTCCCAGAATTCAGTTTGATCTTTCCTGCGATTTAGCACCTCCCCTTTCCAGGTTTTTCCATTTTTTAGCGTTACGAAAAGAGTATCATACTCCTCTTTGGACAAATGACCCGGATTAAAAATTCTCGGTTTTTTTCCCAGAACGTCCTCTAAACTATATTGAGTCAATGAGGTGAATTTATTATTTACAAATTCAATGCCTCCTTTGTCGTTGGTGATCACAATAGCAGAAGGCCCCTGTTCTATAGCCTTCCCCAAGGTTTTAACCCGTCCGTTAGCCATTTGATATTCCATAAGCAGCTTGGTCATTTCTATTCTGCCATGCTCCAGCTCACTGGTACGTTCTGCAACCAGGAAGTTCAAACGTTCCTTTTCGTCACGCTTCTGCCTGCTTGCCTTTTTTATTTTAACCATGGCCCTGATTTGGGCAGTAAATTCTGTTAGATCAATGGGCTTTGAAAGAAATGCTTCGGCTCCTATTTCAAGAGCTTCAACACGACTCTGCCTATGGTCTTTGATTGCTGTAAGAAAAACCACTGGAATATCCAGTAAACGATCGTCTTTCTTTAAACGCCGGCAAACCTCAAAACCATCCATTTCGGGCATTAAAATATCCAATAAAATGACATCAGGATCTTTTTCGATGGCTAATTTAATTCCCTTCTGACCAGTTAAAGCAGTAAAAATGATTGAATCCGGAAAAGCATCTTCAGTAATAGCTCTCAAACTGATCAGATTATCATTATTGTCATCTATTGCTAGTATAGTTATCATATTGTGATTCAGCTTATTAAATTTTTCCAATCCACTCTTCAATAATTTTGAAAAACTGCTTGTCATCGATTGGTTTTGATATGTATCCATCAAAACCATAGGACATTAACTTCTCCTGATCACCTTTCATTGCACTGGCAGAAACAGCAATTATTGGAGTATGATTTAGTTCAGAATCTTTTCGGAGCTCATTCAATACCTCAATTCCATTTATGCCTGGTAAAGCGATATCCATCAATATCAGATCCGGGTGATACCGATAGGTTTTTTCTATTCCCATTTTACCATCTTCCGCTTCAATAACTTCACACCGACCCGAAAGTAGAGCCTTTATTGTAAGCATGTTGTCTGAATTATCCTCGACTACCAAAACAACCGGTTTACCCAAAACCGGAACCGGACGTTCCTTTAATTGGTTTTTATCCTCGTTTTCAACATACACCATACTGGCTACAGCTTTAAGCAACTGTTCCTTATTGATATCACCCTTTTGAATAAGTTGATGAATGTTATTGCTTTTTAGAAAGGAAAGTTCATTTTTGGTAACATATTTAGCAGTAAGAATAATCACGGGAATATTTTCAGTCTTTTTTTCCTCACGGATTTGCTTTAAAACATCAAAACCATCCACCCCGGGCATCATCAAATCAAGAATCATTCCATCGGGTATTTTTTGGGAAATTAATTCAAGAGCGTCACTGCCGTTGTTCGCCACCATCAAATTATAGCCTAGTGATTCAAGAATATCTTTCATTTGAATAACTACAGCGTCCGTATCTTCCACAATTAGAATGGTTTTATCAGACTTATTCATCTCCTCGATATTTTTCCCGATGATGTACTTGCTTGATAAAAAAACATCCTGATCAGAGTCTTCATTTAACTGATTGGACTCAAAAATAATAGGTAAAAAAAGTACAAATTGTGACCCTTCGCCATAGGTACTTTTTACATCAATACGACCACCCAAAATCTCGGCATATTTCTTTGCTATTGTAAGACCAAGACCAGTACCTCCATATTTTCTGGAATTACTTCCATCCGCTTGTCTGAACTCTTCAAATATAGCGGTAACACTTTCTTCTTGTATCCCAATACCGGTATCAGTTACTTTTATACAAAAGTCTTTTCCCAATTGATAGGTCGTAATTTCAACATAACCCTCCTCGGTAAATTTCACTGCATTTCCAATAATATTTTGCAAAATATGACGCAATTTATCATAATCACATTTTATATCAGGCAGATCATTATTGGATAAATGACGAAGAGTAATATCTTTTTGTTTTGCTTGCGGATCTATCATCTCAACAATTTCTCCTATCAAATGCTGCACATTGAAGGTTGATATATTAATCTCTTCTCTACCGGCTTCAATGCGCGAAAGGTCCAGAATATCGTTGATCAACAACAGTAGATTCTTACCATTACGTTCTATCACCTCCAGGTAGCTGTATTCTTCATCAGGAACTTTCCCGGATAAACGTCGGTTAAGCACACCCGAAAGGGCAATGACAGAATTGAGCGGGGTACGCAATTCATGACTCATGTTGGAGAGAAAAGATGTTTTCAGTTTATTTGATTCATCCAACTGCTTTTTCTGCATCTCAAGTTCTATGTTTTGCTCAACAAGCTCATTGGTTTGAGCTGAAAGCTCATTCTTCTGACTTTCAAGTTCAAGGTTCTGATATTCTAATTTTTGGGAGAAGGCAAGTATTTTTCGGTTGGCCAATATTCCGCCCATCCTCGCATTCAATGTTCCCTGAATCATATTGAGAAGCTTCAGGCTATTTTCGCTATACTTCTTAACTTTAACCAGTGTAATAACAGCCATCACTTCGTTTCCAGTCAATACAGGTATGGTTATGATTTCACGAGGCATAAATGCTCCGGTTACAGTAGCAAAAGTAAACCTTGAATCATCAGGTATATTTGTGATGTGTTGCATTTTCCGGGTTGCCAGCGCCTGACCAAACTCACCTTCGTATTTGATGGCAGAAAAAGGCTTACAAGCTGCACCAATCATACCGATGCATTCAAAATACTCAAATTTAGTTTCATCTTCGTTCAACAAATAGACGGCACCCATTTGAGACCAGGTATCCTTAAGCAAGGCACTTAGAAGTTTATGACAAAAACGATGGGCCTCTTCTTCACTAAGCATCAGTTGATCCAGTTTGATCGCTTTTCCATTTAACTCTCTGACTTCCTGAACAGTATCAGCCAGTTCATTGAAAGAATCAGATAGAATGCCAAACTCATTGTTTGAAGACAACTTACTGCGTGCATCCAAATTTCCATTCGTGAAAAGCTTCAAGGCAGAGTTAAGTTCGACCAAAGGATTGTGAATGCTTCTAAAAAGGCCAATGAAAAGCATCAGAATTGCAAAAAGGATAGCAGTAACCCAATAAATTAACTGGATGTTCAATTGATCTTTTACCCTGCTGGATTCCAGGAATAGATGATTGCTGTAATTTTGGGCAAAGTCTTCCAGTATTTTTATATCCTTAAAAAGTAGTGCCACACTTTGGCCTCCAATGCCTTCAGATTCAGTACTATTTCTGGCTTCTTCTGTTTTACCTTCACGAAATAAGGTCAGCGTTTCATCACAAATGGTATTCCATTTCACAAAGTGGTCATACGCTTTATCAACATCAGTATGCTTTCCCTTATACCGACTGTAAATTACATCAAACTGCTTGAAAGCATTGGCTTTCAGGACCTCCAGTTTTTGATGAATGTCAGAAATAGTTTCTTTGTTTTTTGACGAGTTGAGCTCATTGATCTTAAGTTGCATGTCAAGCACATCTGATTTTAACTTTCCCAAAGAATTTGCAACCGTAAAAGGATGCTCATACAACTCAATGGTTTGTTGCTCCAGTTTGTCGGCCTGAATCCATGAAAGGCCACCGAGTGCAAGTATCAGTACTAAAATAGTGAAGAATCCTACTTTTAGCAGGGTTTCAATCTTAAGGTTTTTCAGTTTCATTCAATGGTACTGTTAAATCAATATAATAATAGAGATCAAGAACTGCCACATGTGTTTTTACTTTTCTTTTTGAAAAACGGCTGAATTCGGAAAAACTTCCCGGAATTTAAAGCTTTTCACTATTTCTCTTTCAGCCTCACCTGTAATTAAAAAGCCACCTGTTGAAAGGTTCTTCGACATTTTTTCAAGTATGCGTAATCTAAATTCCGGTTTATAATAAAATAGGATATTGCTGCAAAATATGACATCAAAATTGCCAAAAATACTTGCCGGCGGCGAGTCTCCATGTTCCGTCAAAAGATCAAAAACCGAAAAGTCAATATACTTTCTGAGATTTTGAGATATGGTGTGACTATCACCTTTCTTAGTAAAATATTTTTTAATTCTTTGCAAAGAAACCTTATTGACAGAAAGAGTTTGATAAACACCTCTGCTGGCATTGGACAATTCCGACGGACTAATATCGGTCGCAAAAATTCGACAAGCAATTTTTGAATTGGTGGTTTCTATCAGTTCGTCAAAAAGGATGGCAAGGCTATAAGACTCCTGCCCTGAAGCACAAGCCGCAGACCAAATCCGAATGTCCTTTTCTTTTCTGATTTTCTTTTTTTCAAGGAAAGAGGGTAGAATGATTTGTTCGAGCACTGCAAAGGTGAGCGGGTTACGAAAAAACTCACTAAAAGAAATGTGAAAGGATTTAAATAGAAGATCTGTTTCGCTCTCATTGGCGATCAAATAACGACAATAGTCTTTGTAAGAATTGTTGTCGGTGGCCAACAATCTTTTATCAATCGTTTTTATAAGAAAATCTTCTTCAAAAATTGAAATATCAGTTCCTTTGGTATGAAGTAACTGATTTATTATTTCTTGTATCTCAATTTTCATTCGAAAGATTTAAGGTATTTCCGGACTATTTTCACGTTCAAAGTTATGAAAAGACTTGGTACTCCAAAATCTTTAGCGACATTATTACTTCAAAAAGAGTCAACAATCTTTATACTAACCCTTTGCATAATTATTTAACACAAAAAAAGATGCCCATTTGAGCATCTTTACTATATTAAATAGTATAGTTATTTAACTATTGATATCATTTTATATCCAATAGCAACTTCCAATTTTTTTTTGTTCTTTTATCTGGATATTTTGACCTGTGTTGCCGTCGGTCCTTTTAATCCTTTTTGAACTTCAAAAGTAACAAGGTTACCTTCTTTGATTTCTTCGAGAATGTTTTTTACGTGTACAAAAACACTTTCCTGAGTCTGAGCGTCTTTAATAAAACCAAAGCCTTTTGACTCATTGAGATAAGTAACCGTACCTTTTCTGATGATATCAAGCTCCTCAGCTTCCTCCTGTTTGGGGATGCTAATTAAGATACTTTCGGAATCGATAATCGTCTTTCTAGTGGGATCAGGAGGTGTTGATGTAATTCTTCCATTTTCATCGACATAGGCAATCATATCTGCCAAACTTCCCGGGGTTGCATTTTCCTTTCTTTCCAGCTTTTTCTTTTCCTTGTCTTTTTTCTTCTTCTCTTTGTTGTTTTTTACGTTCTTCTTGTTGAATGTTTCTTGAGACCTGCCCATAAGTAATTATTAGTTTAGCTTCAAAGATAATAAAAAACTTGCATTTTTTCCTAAAAAAAAGCCTTACGTTTCCGTAAGGCTTATTTTTCGATTAATTGTATGATGTTATTATGGACTAAGCCAGCTTAACATTTACTGCATTTAATCCTTTTTTGCCCTCTTGGATATCAAAAGTAACTTCATCGTTTTCTTTGATCTTGTCGATCAAGCCAGAAACGTGTACGAAATACTCTTTTGATGATTCTGCGTCTTTAATAAATCCAAAACCTTTAGATTCATTAAAAAATTTTACTGTTCCGTTGTTCATTTTATGAATTTGTTTTTAATGGCCGAAAGATATGATAAAAATTTTGGTATTTCACATTTTTTTCGAAAATATTTTTATTTATTCAAATTATTAATTTTTTCTTCTGCCTTTGCATTCAAATCCGCTGCCTTTTTCTCTGCCTCAGACTTCAATTTAGCAGCAGAAGCTTTGGCTACCGTTTTCAGAATCGGGTTTTTAGCTTTGTCAGTCATCATCGTGCCTTCCTTTACTGCCTCTTCGATCAATTTATCGCCTGCAGCCTTAGCCTGTGCTCGAATCTGCTCTGCTTCTTTTGTCACATCTCCTTTTGCTTTTGCCACCGTTTCGGCTGTATTTTTACCTGTTACCTTCTCCAGATATTTGTCCGCCAAGCCTACTGCAAGTTGTTTAGCCAATGCTGTTGCGTCGAGTTTAACTTTGGGGTTGGTAAACGTCCCGGAAATAGTTCCTTTCAGACTTTTCACAGAGCCAAATTCCATATTTTCAGGCAAAGTGACGTTGATTGAGTAGTCAATTGACTTGTCCAAGCCCGTATTTCCGGAAAGATTCATCTTAAAATTACCCACATTTACATCAAAAGGGGAAGTATAGAGTTTCCCTTTCTCTAATTTAAAAGGTATTTTCAGGTCTTTGGGGGAAATTGTTT
>Ga0209123_1001962_pt1 | contig 18584 bp, 21 predicted proteins | sample BarGraIncu00431A_FD_184500 | JGI IMG/M metagenome (GOLD analysis project Ga0209123, IMG submission 184500) | Arctic peat soil microbial communities from Barrow, Alaska, USA - Barrow Graham LP Incubations 004-31A (SPAdes) (version 2) | ecosystem: Environmental > Terrestrial > Soil > Wetlands >... | reverse complement strand
AGGTGGAAAAACAGTTTTTTGTTCCCAAGCTTTGTAATCAGTGTAAACATGCGCCTTGTATCCAGGTATGCCCGGTGGGCGCAACCTACAGGACTGGAGACGGTGTTGTCTTAGTCGATCGGGAACGGTGTGTGGGCTGCAGCTACTGTATCCAGGCTTGTCCATACAGCGCTCGCTTCCTACATCCTGTCTTAAAAGTCGCTGACAAATGTAATTGGTGCTACCCTCGAATCTCCAAAGGTCTCCTCCCCGCCTGCGTTCAGGTGTGTCCTACGGGAGCAAGAAAATTTGGTAACATTAAAGATCCTGCGAGTGAGGTTGTCGCTTTAAAGAAGAAATCACGGCTGAGGGTCGTAAAACAAGATATGGGTACAGGACCCACAGTATTCTACATTGATCTTGACGAGGTGGTGAAGTAAATGTCTGGATATGTGTTTCCAAATGATCTAGAAGTCCACTGGAGATTGTTTATTGTACTCTACCCCTATATTACAGGAATAGTTGCTGGCGCGTTTATCGTCTCTTCTCTATATCACGTCTTTGGTAAATCGGAGTTAAAACCACTCGCCAGACTATCCTTACTCACCTCACTTGCCTTTTTGTTTTGTGCCTCTTTCCCTCTACTGTCCCATCTCGGGCAACCTCTCAGAGCGCTTAATATTATGATGACACCTCATCTAACCTCTGCCATGGCTGGCTTTGGCTTTATCTACACTTTTTTCTTGATTTTATGTTTATTAGAAACCTGGTTTCTTTTCCGTGAAGATATCGTGAAGTTTTCCAACTCAAGTAAAGGCTATGTTAAGCTGCTTTACACGATTCTAACCTTGGGAGCTATGGATGTCTCGCCTGAGGCTTTAGACAAAGATCATAAAATCGTTAAAGTTCTAGCAACGATTGGCATCCCAGCTGCTTTCTTTTTGACCGGATACGTCGGCTTTATTTTTGGCTCTATTAAGGCCAATGTCTGGAATAGTACCCCTCTCATGCCCATCATCTTTATCTTGTCCGCCACAGTATCCGGCGTCGCCCTTCTAATCGTTTTATATCGGGTCGTCAACTGGATTCGGAGAGTAAAAATCGACATGCCTTGTCTCATGTCTCTAAACTCCTATTTGTGGATCTTCCTCTTAACTGCCACGATTCTTGAGGTGCTTGAAGTCTTGCAGATGGGCTATGAAGGCAGAGCAGAGTGGCCCATGATCTATGGTTTGATAACACAGCATATCAGCCTAAGTTATTTGGTGATCCAAATGGGCATCGGGGTTCTAGTACCGCTAATACTTCTACCTCTTGGTCGTTCCAAGCGTTTTTCAATGAGGATCAAGCAAACACTCACGACACTTTCTGGTGCTCTCGTCCTCGTCGGTGTACTCGCGATGCGCTTTAATGTCGTGATTGGTGGACAGTTAATTTCTAAGAGTATGGCTGGATATATCTCCTATGATTGGACTCTATTTCGTCATGAGGGCGTTATCCCGGCTATGATGCTCCTGCTTTTACCGTTACTAATTCTAACAGTCTTAGTACGGGTGTTGCCGCCTTGGTTCGGGGAACTGAAAGGACCCAAAAGACAAGTAGACGTTGTTGCTCCGTCAAAATAAACGATATCTTACAAGGAGGTGGTAGTGTGCGAAAACACTGGATAAAGGGGCTTGCTGTTCTAGGTGTTTTATTATTGATCGTGTCTGTCGTGACAACTCTCTATTATATTAACGTTGCGAAGAATGCTAAACCGACTGTTACGCAAACGAATATCTCTCAAGCCTTAAGCGATTTAAATGAATGTGGCCAATGTCACGAAATGAAACCCGAAGTGCTGACCTGGCAAATTAGCGCGCATGAGAAATTTGCTTGCACAGTCTGTCACGTCAACCGAAAAGCCTCTGATTATGCAGGGAAACACCAAAGCCAAGCGTATACCTTTCCGATAAAATCCAGTGAAGCGATTCCTAATTCTGTCTGTGTCCAGTGTCACTCCTCGAATCGCGTGACTTCTCCGACAGGTGACTTAAAGATCCCTCATGATAAGCACCTTGCTGTGGGCCTTTTGTGTGTTACTTGCCATTTCGGTGTGGTACACGCGAAAATTGCTGAACGAGATTTATCGGCGGTCGTAGACGTTAATAACTTTGATGCGTGGAATCTAGACATCGCCAAGAAAGTTGCCACTCCAGCCTATATCATGCCTAGTATGTGGACGTGTATCGATTGCCATAAGAAAGCGAATGTTACTCGGCAATGTAGCGCATGTCATACAACCATACCGTCCTTACCCTCACACGACAAGCCCAACTTTAAATCTGATCATGGCCAGGTCGCTAGACAAGATATCTCAGTCTGCATTAATTGCCATGCCACACCGGATCAACCCAATTTTGTCTCGCCAAGCACTGGCGACAAAGCCACAGATTTTGCACGTGCTCAGGTATTTTGCTATACGTGCCATCTCCAAAGACCGCAACAGCATGAAAAGTCTATGATCCCCATTCATCCGAGCCTGATTACCAAACGAGGGGGCACCTCGAGTTGCCTAACCTGTCATGATACGAAAGAACCCCGTCCTGAAGAAAAGGTTCCTAAATTTTATTGTAACGAGTGTCACTGGTATAAGATCGGGGATATGCCGAAACCGTAAGCGTAAAGACTGGAAATCCATTCTAATGGTCATTGAATAATAAGATGGAGGTGGGCTTATCATGCATGCTATTCTAGCAATTCTATGGGTACTCCTTTCGATCGTTGCGATCGTTGGAGGATTTAGTCTCATTATTTGGTTATCTAACAGGGTCTCAGAATTTATCCACCGTACACCCTGTCCGAAATGCGGTTGCAAAGAAAAAATCAAAACATCAGCGCACAGTCTAACCGAGGGAGATGTATATACTCAGGTTTCTAATACGGTAACAACAAGCAAAAATGATGTTACTAAAAAATGCAAGAATTGTGGGCATGTTTTTTAAGCTACTCAGGACCTCTTCACGGTCAAATATCCGAAGCACTTCGCCCCGACCACAAAAATCAAAGGGTTTCCTTAAATGGAAGCCCTTTATTTTTCTTCATTAAGTTCTTATTTGTGGTCATCAATTGTATAATCAGGCTAAAGTTCATATTAGAAAGGAATTGATCAGCGGATGAGTGCCTTTATAAATCCTCCGAAGAAGATCCCCCTTTTTCTAAAACTAGGTATCTGGATTTCGAAAAGAGTCACCGGCAAAGACCTTCTTCCACCCAAACTACTTTCTTGGTATCCCAAAGCTGCCATTGGTTCTGGAGTCCTCGAATCGCTCGTTGCTCATGGTCCCAAGGACTTAGATTCACGAATACTAAAAATAGTTCGGATACAGTGCTCGCTTTTCGTCTCCTGTCCCTTCTGCATAGACATGAATTCATTTGAATATGAGAAAGACAATATAACCTTGGAGGAGCTGGCAGTCCTCCAAGGTAAACTTGATTTAAATCAAGTTGCTACTTTTTCCGACCGCGAAAAACTCGCCATTGACTATTCTAAGGGTATATCCAGCACGCCTGTTTCCTTTTCACCAACCCTCATCCAGGAAATTAAGGATCATTTTTCGGAACGAGAAATCGTAATTCTAGCAACTACGTCCGCGCAGGTTAATTATTGGGCAAGAGTACTTGCCGCTTTAGGGGTTCCACCGGCTGGTTTTTCGGAAAATTGTGAGATATCAAGCTAGCCGTATATTTTTCATACTTAAACCTTTGGCAATCACCGATTGCACTACGGAAGCACATCAGCCACCCGCGGGATTCTTTGTTATACATTCACACCCTGTATTTGCCCCTGTGTGTCTTTTAATATCATCTAAAGTTGAACAACACTGTGCCTCAGCGACGTGGTAAAGAATTTCTTCATCCGTAACGTTTGCACAATAACAAATAGGAATAGGGGAAGAAATATTTTTCTTAAACCAAATCTTGTTTTTTAATTGCTCTTGACCAATTACCTTCCCGTCCTCAGTATAATAACCAACTTCACATTCTGGGGTTCGACACAAAAAGAACTCTTCTCCATAGGGTGTTATATTATCCTTCACCTGATGCTCTACAGTAATTCTCTTTACCTTTTGACCCGGATTTCCACATATAGGGCATGGATTATTTACTTTTGGCCTTATATTAAGCTCTAACAATCTTCTTCACCTTCCGCAAGAATAGTTTAAACTTCATATAGTGCATTTTCAATTTGGACCCGAGTACGGACATTATGTTCTTGCATCCTTACCGTCTCAATCGTATCTCGACGTTTGCGTTCCTTTTCTTGCTTTCCTAGTATCTCAAGCTACTCTGGACGCTTGTGTTCCTCTTTATGCTTCCTTTCAATCACAAGCTGTTGCTGATGTTTACATTCCTCGTCTTGCTCTCTCTGCATCTCAAGCTGCTGTTGACACTTTCGTTTCTCCTCTTGCTTGCTTTCCATCGCAAGCTGCTCTAGACGCTCTCGTTCTATTTTTTTCTTCCTAATTGGTAAATAAATCGAAAAGCCACATAATGTACCTCATTCATTTAATGAATTGTCGCTAACATCAAGCATATGATTACATAATTACACAAAAAGTAAATAATTAAGAATCGACCGTTTCAATTGCCTATTAGTTAGGTGGTGCTCCAAAAGAAAACAGATTTTGCTAGCTATATTGATTAAGGGGCTTTCAAATGATTTCATAACATGAAATATAATAAACCCGCCCTATTCAAGAAGCCTATTCTTAAATTTGGAGCATGATAGCTTGAGTAACTAGGTCTAGAACATCATTAGTGTCTGAATCAATAGTCACTTTAAACAGAACATCATTATTTCCAAAATTTCCGACACTTGTAGTATCTCTACAAATGCCTAAAGGGTCATCAATTGAATCAAAAGGTATGTTCAATCCAATAGTCAATTCATTTTTTGACAATTTTATATTAGTGAAATTCGATTCAACTTTATATGCAATATATTGTTGTTTATATTCCTTTCTAATACCTGCATCAAGGCTGAAAATTTTACGATCTATTTCTTCGTAAATCGCCGCTATTGCTGGTAACATTTTGGAATAATGCTCTATAGATGTAAATGTAGGCTCGGGATTTTCCTTCTTTAAGTATTCTTCTATTACAGCCTCGCTTAAATTTGGATATTTCCAGATTTTCACTATCTGTTCAGCTAGAAGACTAGTCCTATCTTTTATTTCATTCTCATCCCATTTGGCTAAATCTGCTATTACATTGTTAAGTCTCAAATGACTATTTTTAAAACCGCCTTTTATTGTTTGTTTAATAATAAATGGACGATCGTTAAGTTCACTGTTATATCCCGTCAAAGTAAGATTTCCTAGTGTATGTAAATAAACACGTTGAACTTCCTTCCAATTGTCGCCGAGCATTTCTTTCCACTCTTTTTTTGGATCTGGATTTTGAGGCATAATATGCTCAACCGTATATCCACTACCTGTAATACTTAAGGGACTTATCATATCCATCTTCGGACATGAACTGTAGCGATGAATTTAACTCCATGATTTCAGCCTGGAGTTCCTGATCATTCGTCTCAGAGGCCAGCGGATATAAGGCGTTGATGCTTTCTTTCAACACTTGCCGACTTCCTTCATAATCACCGCGGTCAGCTCGATAGATCGCTTCCTCTTTCGCATCCGCGGCTTTATAGAGTTGCACCTGTTTCGTAACTTCTTTATTTTCCAAGGTCATGGACCCTTCGCAATCGCAAGTCGCCCCAAAGCTCGCTGTTAACCGAACTATTTCAAGACTTTCCCGGACATCCGTGTAGTCTACCTCCATTGAAAATAAGGGATGGTAGCCTTTCGTCAGCGGAGCAATGGAGAGTTCTAGCAGTAAAGTTTTTGTCTCCCCACTATAGAGATCAGGCATCATGACTTGATGATGCCGTTCATCCGTGGACGGATACCCGAAAATCCCTGTCACGCTGACTCCTTCTGACGGTTTTATCGTTAGGGCTAGATTCTGAGCGACGATGCTGAGTAGACCGGTCAGTTCTTGTTCGAAGATCCCAGGAATTTGATCCGAAGTCTCAATATAATAGAAGTTCCCTTTACCGGCTTCCGCCATTTGCTGCAATAAATCCTCTTCAAACCCTTCGCCCAACCCAAAGGTGGATACTTGGACGCCACTTTGCGCTATTTGCTCAGCTTTTCTTACAAGTGCCTGGGGATCTGTAATTCCTACATTGGCCATACCGTCCGTGAGCAACAAAATGCGGTTAATTTGGGTTTCAGAAAACATTTTCTTCACTTCTTTAAATCCTGTGAGCATTCCACCGCTAAGGTTTGTTGTACCGCCAGAGCAAATAGCCTGAATCTGACGTTTCAAGACATCTTTCGCTTGTAGTTGCTGCTGGGGTGCGACGACGGAAATCTCATCATCAAATGCAATCACCGAACAAAAATCTTCATTTCCTAAATGCCCTATTGCAAAGGCGACTGCCTTCTTTGTGTGATTGAGTTTATCACCGTGCATACTTCCACTGCGGTCAATCACAAAGGATAGATTTTGTTTTGGCCTTTTTGTCCCAACTAATTCGGGGGCGGTGAGCTTCACCATAAGGTAAGCCTTTTGAAGCTCATCGGGTACCAAGTAATTCTTGTCTAACGCCATCTCGATTTTGACCTGATCCATCGTTCTTCATCCTTCCTTGTCTACACCGAATGTTTATACCTTAAAGATAGCATAGGGAACAGACAAAAAATTGTAGAAGGCAAAACTGGGTGAAAAGCTATGTGAAGATATAAGTCAAAACGCAGTACAATTCAAGATTGAATCGCACTGCGTTTTCTGAGCTCGTCATATTGCTTTATCTCAGACATATCCTATAGGGAGAGGAGTGATCGTATGCTCGTCAATCTGTTTATGATTTGTTTAAGTTTATCGCTCATCGGTTTCATCACTTCATTTGTGCGAGGTCGAAGATTTATCGTCGTATTTTATTTTTCAATTCCTCTAATCCTCTTTATTGGTGTCTGGGCACTATATTTACTCATACAATCTTTCTTGAAGACAACCCTCACCTTAATGAATACAAGCTCATCCTATGTCACCCTAGTTTTGCTCTTAATTGCCATGTTCACTGGTTATATGTACTTAAGATCGTCTAAAAGGAATGCATGACTCGCTGCCCCATCATTTAATTCCTTTCCGCCTATTTACCTGGAGACAGCAATCATCGTGTTCGCGACGAGACGCCATTGTCGTGTCCTATAAATTTATTTAAAAAGCAGTTTTCCTAAAAAGGGTTTCTTAATTCCAATGGCCTCTTTTGGGCACAGCTCCTGACAGCAAAAACAACTGATACACTTCGCTGAGTCCACAAACGGCACGAGTCGATCTTTTTGTTTTCGCATTACAATTGCCTTGGGTGGGCAGTTCTTATAGCAGTCTTGACAGCCGATACATTCCTTATAATTGAATAGAGGACGAGAGCGAACCCGGTTGAGGATGAAATTTAGTAGGACTTTCGGTATTTTATCAACGTTTTTCATGATACTTTTCGGTAACAAATAATCTTCAATATGCCAAAGGGATGGGTCGTCGCCTTTAAGCTCCACTTCATTCATGCGACTTATAAATCCTCTTTTTCGTGCAGCCATAATCGTCGGTATGCTCTCGGGTTTCAGTCCAATAAGATTTGTAGCCACAACATCCAGCGCATAGGGGTCAGTACTCATCAGTAATGCCCCGACCTTTCTTGGAACTCCCGAGCTTGGGCCATCGCCTTCCATCGCAAGGCATCCGTCCATAATATTTAAGGTCGGCTTAACCCAGGCACAAATATCGACAAGCATTTCTGCAAAATCATCGGGTCTTTGCAATTTAACGTGATATTCTGCTTTTAATAAACCTGGTATTACCCCAAAAAGCACCTTAACGGCTCCAGTAAAGGTCATTAAACTGTGAGTCTTTAATTTGCTGATTGGAATGATTACATCTGCATCCGCCACTGCTCTCGTTACGGTCAGGCTTTTCATCACTTTTCCCAAGGGATGAGGCACTGTGACTTGTTCTACATTTTCGTTAAGAATTGCACCCGTTCTGTCAGCAAGCTCCTTCATGCCACAACGCGCATAAATACTGTTCAAGGCATTCACGGTATAGGGGCCACCTGGACTATCGCCAATGATAGGGATACCGCCTGCTTCTTGAACAAGTTTAACAACGGCTTCTATAACACTTGGGTGTGTTGTCACAGCTTGTTCGGGTGTTTTCTTCATTAACAAATTGACTTTAAGTAAAACGCGTTGTCCAGGCTTAACAAACGCAGACATGCCACCAAGCTCCTCGATGCCTTCCCTAATTCGTTTTTCTACTTCCTCGTCGTATTCCTTGCATTCCTTTAAAACAACGATCGTTGACATGGCTTACACCTCCTATAAAATTTCAAACTACAATGAGTCTTAGTATTCTACTTTGCTGAAAATCTTGCTTCCTATTTTCTTTTCTAGTTCTACTTTCCACCTTTCTCTTTCATTTCCTCCCGAGATAATAAATTTAACAACATAACAATGTTGATACTTACCAAACCCCTTTAACTAGAAAGGTGAGATGATTGAACGTTACATCACCCACAGATATTTTAACTACTTTCTAATTAGTTGATGGACAACTGTAACAAGTTATCGTCTGTGTTTATACAATGAATAAGGAACTGCAAAAAGCAGAAAGGGGCTGAACACGATGAATGGTTTAATAAAGCTGACACTTTGTCAAAATGGCTGTTGTCCAACCGTCGAATTTAATACTGACAGTGTCATCATCAAGGATGATTTTGGCGGAAAAGTATCCCTAACGACGGCTGAATTTAAAATCCTTTTAGATAAATGCATTAATAATGAGGGTGAATCATAATGCTTTTTGAAGTGCTATTAACCCTAAGCATTCGATTCTTTCTATTTGATTTTGTTCTATTTAAAGGTTTAAGAAATTACCTTAAACCAAAAGGGTATCTCTTCAGAAAGCTCCTTAGTTGTCCTTTCTGTCAAGGATTTTGGAGCGGCCTGGGAGTTTTCCTAACGACACACTTAATCACTTTTAATCTAAGCTTTTTACTACTCATGCTTAGTTTTGGTTTTGTCACGGCTTATCTGAGCATGATGACGACTGCGATATTTTATCCCTTAATTGATAAGTTTGAGAGGAATTACGGCACCGTAGAGAAGAATAACGATGACAAATAAATGTTCTATTTATTAATGGTTTAAATTTAAGAGCCCTCCCTTAGTAGAAAATATTATTCTACCATGGGTGGGCTCTTAATTATTGTGACTTAGTATTCTATTTTACTAAATATCTTGCTCCCTATTTTCTTTATAAACAGATAAAGCAAACAATCTAAAGTCCCATAAAATACAATCAAGCTCACGACGACCTGAATTAGATTCAAATTTAGTTTGATGACTGCATAGGCCGTTAACCCTCCAAAGGCAATACAAATAACCATACTTAACATTAAATTTAAATTTTGTTTGACGGCTTTTTGTTCATTATCCCAGTGAAGTTTAGGGTTATAGAGGTCGATGATTATTCCTACGAAATTACTGAACAGAATGGCTAAAAAGCTTGTAACACACATCAAGACCATGAGGGACAAGGGGAGTTTTAAGAGGATCACTGCAACGAGGCTGATTGAAAGCATTCCCACGACACCCATGATAACCCCTGCAATTACTTTGGCCATGATTTGGGTATTGTAGCTCACCGGGATATATTTATTAAAGAATACGTTCTCACCTTCTCTTGATATGGAAGTCGCTGCAATACCATTACTAGAGGAAACAAAAAGCATCACTCCAAAAAAAGCGACAAACACCAACCCCGATATTCCTTGCTTTTGCATGACCGCCACCATTTCTCCAATTCCGCTCATAGAATTAGGTTGAGTAAATATCGGGATTATTAGAAAAATTGGCCAAATAAAATTCATTAATATACAGTTAATAAAATAGGCGGGCGTTCGAAATAAAATCCGTATTTCCTTCATTACATAGGATCTCATGACGGAACTGCGAATCGACTTCCGGCTCAATTCTTCTGAGCTTATTTGTTTTTTGCTGGAAGACGATACTGAAACCCCTGTGACGCCTTTAAAATAAAGTTTATTACCCAAAAGTAAAAATAGGTAGAACCCAACTAGGGACACGATGATAAACAGACCTGTATAAACCAGCCCGCTAAGGTTTCTATGGTTAATCAACCCAAGTGCTCCAAGTTTTGAAGCGGGAAAAATATTTGAAGTCACTGCTACCATGGAGTTATTGCCTAATTTTGTTTGCCCAGCGCCTGCATTCAAGACGAGTCTTTGACTCATTGTACTGACGCCAACGCCAAATATAATGGCAATGACGGCACTAATCACCCGGAAGGCGTCTTTGTTTTTGGCAAGATTCGTAAAACGCATGATAATCATGACAATCACTGAGTCTAATACAATCGGAATCACCGGCAATGCTAGGAAAATGAGTAGTGCGTAAAGGTAATATAAAAGGCCTCCTCCACTTTTCACTCCGTACACAATTAAAATGGGTAGGAAGATCATAGATGCTGTCAAGTATTCAAAGATCGTAACGATAATAAATTTCGCGCCCAAAATATGCGATGATTTTATGGGAAGGGGCAGTAAATTCTCAACGTCATCCGAAAAATAAAAAGTATTCATGGTGTAAAAAAGGCCAAAGAAGAAGATCACAAAAGCACTGACTGCGATTCCCAAACTTAATAGAACGCCTTCTTCGCCAACGGTTGCCAGTCCATCATACGTATTCGTAAGAAAGGTTACGAGGCCAAATACCATTGGCAAAAGGCTGAATGCTAAAACAATAAATAGTAATATCTGTTTAATTTTCTTACTTTTTTCCTTTGGAAAACTAAACCCGTTTTTCATAAGAGCTAGGGTTAATATTAATAGTTTTTTATTCATGCTCAGTCATATCCAGAAAGATTTTTTCTAAAGATTCGCCTTGGGCCTTAAAGTGAGCTTTCATTTCGTCCAACTTACCACAAAAGAGAAGTTTACCTTGGTTGATGACCGCGACCCGATCACATATCTTTTCGGCAACATCGAGTACATGCGTTGAAAAGAAGACTGTATTTCCTTTATCTGCATGCTCACGCATCATTTCTTTTAAGGTAAAGGCAGCCCTGGGATCAAGTCCCGTCATCGGTTCATCCATGATCCACACCGATGGGTTGTGGATGAGAACACCCATAATGATTATTTTCTGACGCATCCCGTGCGAATAACTCTGAATCTGATCGCCTAAAGCTTTCGTCATTTCAAAACGATTGCTCAACATTTCGATTTTCTCTTTTCGCTCCTTGGAAGGAACATCGTAAATATCTGACATAAAGTTAAGGTATTCAAACCCCTTCAGTCTTAAAAACATATTGGGGCTATCTGGAACAAAACCAAACTGTTTTTTAGCTTTTAATGGATCTTGGGTAATGTCTAGACCATCCATCAAGATACTTCCGTTGTCAGGGGCCAAAATCCCCGTCATCATTTTTATGGTCGTCGTTTTTCCTGCTCCATTGGGCCCTAAAAATCCAAAGATCTCTCCGTTATTAACCTTCAAGTCAATATTATCAACTGCTTTTATAGTCGAATTAAAACTCTTCGTAACCTTACTTAATTCAATCATACTTTTTCTCCTTTTCATTACGCATTATATCCGTGCAATTCTACTTTCCACCTTTGTCTTTCATTTCCTCCCAACATAACAAATATATTCGCTTTTGCCCAACGCATGTCTACAGGTGAATGAAGATGATTCATCAATAAGTTAAAGCCACTATAAATTTTATAGTGGCTTTAATATATATATATGAGCTCATCCTATGTCACGCTAGTTTTGCTTTTAATTGCCATGTTCACTGGTTATATACGCGCCTAGATACTATCTCTGTATTTCTCCATAATTTCAATAAAATTTGCCTCTCTTTTTATAAAGGCATCCACAATATCCGGGTCAAAATGAGTTCCGCTGCCCTCAAGAATAATCTTTTTAGCCTCTTCATGAGAAAATGCGTTTTTATAAACCCGCTTAGTGATCAGTGCGTCATATACATCGCACAGTGCCATCAGTCGTCCTGATAAAGGGATCTCTTTCTTTGCTAACCCCAGCGGATATCCGGAGCCGTCCCATTTTTCATGGTGGCTCAAGACAATTTCCTTCGCGAGTGTCAAAAACGAATCTTCGCCTATTTCCTTGATGCCCATGGCTAATGATTCTCCACCATAAATTGTATGTTTCTTCATTTCTTCAAATTCTTCCGCCGTCAAGCGTCCCGGCTTAAGAACAATACTATCGCTTACTCCGACTTTACCAATATCATGTAAAGGCGCTGATTTATAGAGCAGCTTAATATAGTCATTTGTTAGAACCTCGCGATACTCGTCCGTGCTCTGTAATTCGAGGGCTAATTCTTTGATATATTTCTGGGTCCGTTTGATGTGTTCTCCTGTTTCCGGGTGCCTTGTCTCTAGTAAAGAAACCAGACAGTTTATGGCAGCCGAGTTCGTCCTTTCCAGAAGCAGGGTTCTTTGTTTCACCCTTTCTTCCAAGACGTTCTTTTGATTTTCTAGAACTAGGCGAGCTTCTTCAAATCTGAGCTGTGTTTTAACCCTGATCTTAACGTCGATTATTTCGATGGGCTTTGTCACATAATCCACGGCACCTAAGCAAAAACCTTTGGTCTTCGAATCTCTGTCCGTCCTTGATGAGAGTAAAATAACCGGGATATGCTCAAGCGCCGAGTTTTTCTTTAAGGTTATCAAAACCTCATAGCCGTTCATATGAGGCATCATGATATCTAACAGGATTAAATCGGGTTTCTGGCCTTCAAGTAATTCAATCGCCTCTAACCCATTCATGGCAACAATTAATTCATAATCATCTTGAAGTGCTTCCACTAAGATCATTAGATTCATTTCAGTATCGTCTACAATCATAATTGTTTTGAGTCTATTCATGACTTGACTCCTTTACCAGTTATTCAACTTAGAAAGTTCCTCGAGCATTTCTCCAAAGTGCTTCTCATTGTGAAATATTCCACATTTTTACTACATTCCCTCTTTATCTCGTAAATAATCTAAGAAGCTACAAAGAAAGCAGTGCAAAAGCCCCGCCTTTTGACTAGCCCTTCCTATAATTTGGCATTATATAATAAAGTCACAATTACGATTTAAGAGGTGTTCCTTATGGAAATCTACAATCAAAACAACATTTTAGCACTCGCAATTGGAATATCCATCGTTACGACAGGCTGCCTGATTTCCTTGATATTTCAAAAAAAGCTATTTAATAAATACCGTGATAAGGTTCGGAATGAAGCGGACAAAGCCCGCTCTGAACCCCCAGTAATCCCCAACAAGAAAGTATGATTAAGCCGTTCCCCGCTTATGCAAAATCAACGCAGCTGCAAATAGGAAGAGTTCAAGTCCAGTCTCGACAAAAGCCGCCACAATAGGAAAAGTATAGTGATAGAAGACTGTCTGTTGCATAACACTGGGGAAGGAGACGATACAGAGCACTAAGGAGATTAAGGCCCCTGGATAAATCAAGGACTTAGACGTCTTCAGTCCAGTTACTTGAGCTACACCTTTTCCAAAGGCCCAAAGAAGGCTAGCTGAGCCCACGATTGACGAGCCGACGTTGATCACTAGCCAGATCAGCTCAACTCTTTCAAAATAGTTACTGAAATTGACCATCCTAGCGAGCTGGATCCCTGGTGAGAACATGGATTGGGCATCCTCGCTACCGAAGATTCCCACGGATGAAACAGTCACTAGTCCCACGAGCAACGCCCCCATACTGACAGCGCTAAACTTGGCCAGAAAGCCGTTTTCAGGACGGTTGCAAAGCGGGATATACATGGCCATTATAATACAAACACCAAAACTGGTAAGCATTAAGGGAATGCCAGACAGGAACGGCGCCATACCTTGATCAAACTGAGGTTTCAGCCTTGCGAGGTGAAAAGAAGGTAGAACTAGGACGCTAAGGGCAACAATACTGAGAAAAAACAGAGGCCCTAAGATTTCAGTTATTCTCGCGATGACTTCAATCCCTTTACGTCCCATGTAAGCGCAGACGAGGAAATTACAGACCAAGATAACATTAAAGGGAGTTCGTGGCAGAAAGACGGTGTGAACCGTCTGCGCTAAGCCATGCAACAATAAGGTGCACACCAGTAAGAAGAACAGTGGGAATATAATTCCCACCATCCTACCCAGATACTTTCCCAAAATGGTGCTACTGTACTGCACGAAATTTTCTCCTGGAAAGCGGATGCCCATATAGGCGTAGACTAGGGCCAGCATAACATCGAGAAACCAGGCTCCGAGGACGGATAGCCAGGCATCTCTTCCTGCCTGCATTATCAGCATACCTGGGATCTGCATAGCGGCAAATATTGTAATAATAATAGACAACAGCCAAACGAACTGCTTTGTATTAATAATTTCTTTTTCCGGCATCCCATCACCTTTTTTATCTTTATTTGAAAATAGCTTTACCGACTGGTTCGAGCAGTCGTTGCAGGAGTGCTAGGGGAGACGGCAAGTGAAGGTAGTAGCCTACGATCAGCAGGAGGGCCATTCCCAGGAGAAGGCTCATAACAGCCAGCTCTTTCCACTGACCTTGTTTTTGAAGAGGAATCCCTTCTGCCAAACCAATGGCTAAGGTTGCAAATACAATTAGAACGGTCATTCGGTCACTCCTCCGGCTCACTTCGGTGCGTGGGGTTGTTTAGCATACCAGTACTAAGAATCTCAACCTCACAGGAAACCTGATAATCTAAGGTGGGAAAAATATCAGCCCAGTTCCCCTTGATCCGCTTCCACTCGAGGGGATAATAATTATGTATATTTTCAGCAAAACCGACACAGTCAGACTTGAGCTCTTTCTGGGCTGTGTTAATGGTATGTTCAAGTTGAAGTTTCATTGTTTCCGCAGTCTGGTGTTGCAGTTGTTCTATTTCCTTGGGATTGAGCACGTTTACATCAACTGTTCCGGTTTCATTGAGTGAGGCCTTGACTGTCATGACGATCTTCATCGTTATGCCGCCTTCTGATATTTGTGGAGTAATGGTTGTTTTGCCATCTTTAATGTTAAGCGAAACTTCTCCCTTGTCCCCCTTAGTCTGTGCCTGGGGAGCATAAGCCAAGGTTACACTACTGCCTTTTGGTGAATCAACAAGCCATTTATGGGCTCTTGTGTCATCTTCATTCAGCACACCCACCATTCTTAGACTTTTAAAAATAGCCGTCTTTCCGATCGTCAGGGTTTTCGGCTTTCCCTCGGAGTCCAAAGGCCTACCAACCGCTTTTTCCAACTGGCTGGTAACCTGCTTGTCAATGTCCTCCAACTGCGCTAACGGGGTAAAGCTAACTTGCGCCTCTTGATTAAGTTGGGCAAAAAAATCACTGAACTTTATGGGTAGGACACGACCAGTAGTTTCAAACTTCTGCAAAATAAGGTCTAAGCCTCTGGCTGGCACCTTCTCCAGCTCAATGTCTTTCTCTAGAATTTCCTTAGCTGTCTTGTCTGTGGTGAGTATCCAGTCGGTGCGGCGGAATTCCCTGTCGCGTTTTAGGCCGTCCCGGATGTCGCCTATGCCCGTTTCAGCCAAGTCCTTTCCCAAGACAATCAGTTTGCAGTGAGCAAGTGAAATACGTCTCGTAGATTGCGTACTTAAATTCCGGATGGCTTCAGACAGCGACTTACCCTCGCAATTCATGACCGTGTAAGCGACTCCTCCTCCCCCGCCGGTTTGATTACTCGCCCCCTTACCCTCAGGACTGGCAATTTGCACTGTCAAGAGGATGATTTCACTCCCAGGTATACGGTCAAGTCCAATCGCCATGACAGAGGCCATGTGATCTACTTCCACATAATCCCAGCAGCCCGTCAGTAGAAAGGATATACATACCATACTTAAAGCCAATTTACGGATAGTTAACACCCCTTATCTATCTTCATCGGGCGGGTCTGGTTTCAGGAAGAATTTTTGCCTCTGTCTGGTGTTGTTGTTATTATTCTTTGCGATCAGGCGAGGCCTTTCGCCCATTGCCCACCAGGGTAACCTCACCACTGAATCTTTCATATCTTTCAGGTTAAAAGGTGCAAGCGGAGCGAAGTATGGTACCCCGAACGATCGTAGGGATTCAAGATGTGCCTGCATGACCAGTAAGCCCAGCATCATCCCAAAAAGGCCCAGGCTAGCAGCTAAGAGTATCATTCCGAACCGTAAGATCCGGATAGCCAGTGCGAAACTGTACGAAGGAATGCCAAAGGAGGCTATACCGGTCAGGGCGACGACAATCACAGTGGTGGGGGAAACCATGTTGGCCTGCACCGCCGCTTGACCGATAACTAGTCCGCCCACAATACTTACGGCTTGTCCAACCGGCTTCGGCAGGCGTATCCCGGCCTCCCGTAAAGCCTCAAAAGTCACTTCCATAAATATGACCTCAATGACTGTGGGAAAAGGTGCCCCTTCGCGCGCTGCAGTGATACTGATCAACAAGGAAGTGGGAAGCAGCCCTTGGTGAAAGGTGCTAATGGCAATGTATAGAGCGGGAAGAAGCAACGCCAAATTCAGGAAGAAAAACCGCACCACCCGAATCGAGGTGGCATAAATGGAGCGGTCATAATAGTCCTCGCTGGAGTGCAGAAATTGAGCCATCATAATTGGTACTATTAAGACGAAAGGGGTTCCATCTGTAAAAATAGCTACCTGACCCTCCAAAATCCCAGCGGCTACCTTGTCAGGCCGTTCGCTGTGATCAATCTGCGGAAAAACCGAGAAGGGTTCATCTTCGATCATTTCTTCGATATAGGCGCTCTCCAGCACTGAGTCAACATCGATCAAGGATATTCTTCTTTTCACCTCGGCAATCACTTTAGGATTCGCGGTTCCTTCTAGGTAGGCGATATTCACTTCTGTCTTGGTGGTCTGTCCTAGGACGAACTTCTCCAGCTTTAAGGTAGGAGTTTTAATTTTGCGCCGCAACAACGCAGTGTTTGTACGCAGGCTTTCGGTAAACCCCTCCCGAGGGCCTCTGACGACTGCTTCCGTCACCGATTCCGAAACTAGCCGTCCAACAAAACCCTTGGTTCCTATTTTTAGGGCTCTGGCGTTTCCCTCCAACAGCAAGGCGACACTTCCGGTGAGTACCGCATCCGAGACTTCTTCTATTGTAGAGATTTCTGTGACGTTGCCCATCTCCAGGAATAAGTCTTTAATCGTTTTAATATTGTTAGAACCTGAAACTTCAAGCGTTGACCGCCGGATGTTCACTAAAGATTTTAGGATGTCTTCGTTGACCGTTTGTTCATCAGTAATCCCGATTACATACAATAGTAGCGCGGGTACTTGTTCCTGTCCTATCTTCAATTCCCGATAGGCGAAATCAGTGCAATTGGCAAAAGTGGTCTGCAGTGTTGTTAAGTTCTCTACTAGAGAACTGCTCAAAAGCATATCGCCTCACATCCTATCAGTTCATTATGTAGATTAATTTATATTATTTGCGCCTCATAGAACTAATATACGCATTAAAGGTGCGATACCCATCATAGGTGTGGATTTGTGCATCCCCCTAAATAGAAGTGGCTGAGGATTAATCCTCAGCCACTTCTATTTGTTGAATTCCCAACCGAAAGTTCGTCATCTGGTACGAGTATAAAAATTAATTAAATTCCCGTCAGGGTCACGAAAATAGATCGAGCGATTTCCCCATGCTTGAGTCGTCGGGTGTTTTACCCACTTCACATCCATAGGCTTTAAGCGAGCGAATTCCTGATCGACGTCTTCAACTTGAAATTCTAATTCTAGACAGCCATTTATCCCTGGTTTTGACGACCCTGGGGCTAATTCTTCATGAGCTTTAAAACTAAAGAGAGAAAGGGTCCCTGCATCAGTCGGAAATTCGGCGTAATCTTCCCCATAGATCTCCGGCTTAATCTCCAGGACCTTTTCGTAGAAATCAGTCAGGGCTTTGATGTTTTCAGTAATGATACAACTATGGGTAAGTTTCATTTTTTACCTCCTTAAAGCACTGGAATCGGGCGTTATCCAATACCTTCTCATTTGCTTATTATTTTCTTCTTTAAATATTTCTGATTCGAATATTCCTCCGTTATTTTCGATAATTCTTTTGGAAGCAATATTGTCATCATCACACGTAATTAGAACTTTATCTAAATGAATCATTGTAGCCTTTTCAAGCGCAAGCTTAAGTATAGTCATACCATAACCCCTTCTCCTTGATAGGGGGGAAATATCATAGCCTATATGGCCTGCAAATTTCCTTACAAATTCGTTGTCTAATGACGTGCGTATTCTTACAACGCCTAAGATCTTATCGTTCATATTTGTTAACCAGAAGGTGTATGAAGGGACCCATCCATCACACCCCTTTATGTTGTCCTTCAACTTTAGAACATAACCCTTGAAATCGCGTAAAGCTTCTTTGTACATCTCGAAATATTCTGTTTCACCAAAGGCTCTATACTCCTCAACCATCTTCTCGAACCCTACTTTATATCGTTCTT
>Ga0209123_1001961_pt1 | contig 18590 bp, 13 predicted proteins | sample BarGraIncu00431A_FD_184500 | JGI IMG/M metagenome (GOLD analysis project Ga0209123, IMG submission 184500) | Arctic peat soil microbial communities from Barrow, Alaska, USA - Barrow Graham LP Incubations 004-31A (SPAdes) (version 2) | ecosystem: Environmental > Terrestrial > Soil > Wetlands >... | reverse complement strand
TATGGTAATCAGAAATTCTGTAAATTTGAGTGTAAACCCTTGCAAAATGTGCATGCCACTTGGTGGTGTAATGGCACTTAAGGGCATTGAAAATAGCATGGTAATTCTGCATGGATCTCAAGGATGTAGCACATATATTAGGCGCCACATGGCAACTCATTATAATGAACCAATAGATATTGCATCATCTTCACTTACTGAAGATGGAACAATTTATGGTGGTGCTAAAAATCTTAAATTAGGACTTAAAAATATAATTAAGTTATATAATCCGAAAATTATCGGAGTTCTAACAACTTGCCTTGCAGAAACTATTGGAGAGGATATTGGACGCATAATTATAGAATTTGGGGAAGAAAATCCTGAAACTAGTGATATTAAGATTATTCCAATATCAACACCTGCATATTCTGGTACCCAAGCTGAAGGTTATTATAAAACACTTAGAAGACTTGTTGAAGCAATAAGTGAGGGAGATATAAAAAGCAATAAGATAAATATAATTGCTGCAAATATAAATCCTGGGGATATAAGGCAATTAAGATATATATTAGATTCTTTTAAAGTGGAATACACAATATTACCAGATGTATCAGATACATTAGATTCGGGTTACAATGAAAAGTATAATAAAATTCCAGAGGGTGGAACGAGCCTTCAAGATATAGCTTTAATGGGAGGAGCTTTATCGACTATAGAAATGGATTGTAGTGCAGAAATAGGTTCAACTGCTGGAGATTATTTATTTGAAACTTTTGGAGTTCCATTATTTAAGTGTGCAGTTCCAATAGGGTTAAAAGCAACAGATGTATTTATCAATTTAATATCACAAATCAGTGAAAAACCAGTGCCTAAGGCATTAAAAAAGGAACGGAGTCGTTACCTTGATGGAATAATTGATTCCCACAAATATAACGGGGAAGGACGAGCTATTATTTTTGGAGAACCAGAAATAGTATATGCAGTTACATCATTATGTGTTGAAAATGGAATTGAACCACTACTTATAGCCACTGGTTCTAAAAATAAAATTTTAAAAGGTAAATTAAAAGAACTTACAAAAGATCTTGATAATAAACCTATTATTATTGATGATACTGATTTCGAAATTATTGAAAAGCATTCAAAAGAACTTAAGGCAAATTTATTGATTGGTGATTCCAATGGAAGACGGCTGGAGAAAAAAATAGGTATTAAATTAATAAGGATCGGATTCCCCATTCATGATAGGGTTGGTGCTCAAAGGGCAGTTAATGTAGGATATTATGGTTCATTAAGATTTTTAGATGAAATCACTAATTCTATATTAGAAAGAAAAGAAAGGGGCTATAGACAGGATATGTATGATAAATATTATGATAATGGATTAGAGGAGGTTAAACCTTCTACTCAGGCTAAGGTTAAAAAAGTAATTAGTATGGAGGAGAGAACGAAAAGTCATCCATGTTTTAATGGCTGTGCACATGACAATGCCAGAATACACATCCCTGTAGCTCCAAATTGTAATATTAGTTGTAATTATTGTAGTCGTAAATTTGATTGTGTTAATGAAAGTAGACCTGGAGTTACAAGTTCAATATTATCTCCAATAGAGGCCCTTCAAAGATTCAAAGAATTTAAAGGTAAACTTAAAAATCTTACAGTAGTTGGGATAGCTGGCCCTGGAGATGCATTAGCTAATTTTGATGTGGTTAAAGAATCCATTCAATTAATAAGAAAAGAAAGTCCTGATATAACATTTTGCTTATCTACTAATGGGTTAATGTTACCTTTTTATGCTAATGAAATATTAGAGCTAGGTGTTTCACATATTACTATAACTATAAATACAGTAGATCCGGAGATAGGCGTGAAACTTTATAAGGAAATTAATTATCTTGGGGTAAAATATACAGGAATTGAGGGAGCTACTATATTACTCCAAAATCAGCTCTCAGGTCTTAGGTATCTAACGTCAAAGGGACTTATATGTAAGGTTAATATCGTGTATGTAAAAGGTGTAAATGATATTGGAATTGAGGCTACAGTTAAGAAGGTTAAAGAATGTGGAGCATTTATGACAAATATAATGCCAATGATAAATGCACCAGGAAGTGTTTTTGAAAGCATTAAAACAGTCAATAATGAAGAATTATTAATAATGAGAAAAAAATGCGAGATAGATCTTAAACAAATGTATCACTGTAAACAGTGCAGAGCAGATGCTGTAGGAACTCTTGGAAATGATTTATCTCAAACATCGAATAGTATAAACACAGTGGAAAGAGATGAGATTAAACCTATTAGATTTGCAGTGGCATCAAAGTCGGGGCTTAATGTGGATCAGCATTTTGGACATGCAGAGGAGTTTTATATATACGATTTCGTAAATGGAGATGCTACATTTATTGAAAGGAGAAAAATTCCTAAGTTTTGTACAGGGGTGGAGGATTGTGATGATAGTCACGAAGATAAGATAGACTATATAATAAAGACTATTGAGGATTGTAGAGGGGTACTTGCTCTTAGAATTGGAGATATACCTAAAAAGAAACTAGAAAAGAAAAATATAGAAGTATATCTATTATGTGATGAAATTAGAAATGGAATCAGAAAAATAGTAGGGGAGGCAGTATCATGATAAAACCAGAATTTCACGTTTTTGTCTGTACTAGTTCTAGAATAAATGGAACTCAAAAGGGATATTGTCATTCTAATGAATCCACTGAAATTGTAACAAACTTTATAGAATCTCTTGAGGAGAATGATATTAGTGATAAGGTAATGGTAACTAATACAGGATGCTTTGGGTTATGTAATGATGGACCAATAGTTATTATTTATCCTGAAGGCACCTGGTATGGCAAAGTAACACCAGACGATGTAGATGAAATTGTTGAATCACATTTGATAAATGGAAATATAGTAAAAAGATTAGAAATATGATAAAGAATTAAATTATTTTATATAAAAGGGGAGTGTTATTAATGTCTGTAATTATAAAGGGGAAAGAAACTTATATTATTGATAGGACATTAATGAACATTACGGGTAAACCGTTTAATGAAAATGAATTACATGAGTTTACAGTGAATTTAAGAAGAATAGGAGTAGATTTCTTTGAAGTTGACGCGAGGACTTTTAATATTGTAAGACCTCTGATAACCTCAGAGGTTTTTATTTTTAGAATTGATAAAATTAGTCAATTGGAAATATGTAAAAGAAATGCTATAGAATATATTTTAGTTAAAGAGGAGGACTTAGATTTTTTTAACATTAAATATATTGAAGAAAATTATGATTTTAAGATTATATTAGAAATAGATATTAATTTTTTTAAAAGTAATTTTATGAATAAGATCAATAGAAATATAGATAAATTTTTTTGCTTAAGGTTTAAAGGAGAAAGTAATTGGTTAATTGGAGACTATATAAATGAAAATTATAATGTGAAAACAAGTATTTATGCTAGTGATAAATTTTCAATGGCAACTGCTGTAGCATTTGGAGCTATTCTTAAGGAAGTAGATTATATAACCACGACCTTTTGTGGTAAGGATGGTACTTATGGTACAACGGCCCTTGAGGAAATATTGGTTTCTACAAAAGTTATTATGGAAGAAAAAATAAATGAAGATATTAGTATTCTTTGCCGAATGCGTCGACAGTACGAAAGGATAGTCTATAGTAAAGTACCAAATAATAAGCCTGTTATTGGAAAAAATATATTCAAATATGAGTCCGGAGTACATGTGGCAGGCATAGAAAAAAATCCAATAACATATGAACCTTTTAATCCTGAGATAGTCGGAATGAAACGAAAACTTGCACTAGGTAAGCATTCTGGCAAAAATTCCGTCCGTGCTAAATTAAAAGAACTCCATCTGGACAACAATTTTAGTGTTTCACAAATTGTAGATGTTTTAGAGCAAGTAAAAAGCAAAAGCATACAAAATAAAATGGAACTTTCTGATGAAGATTTTATAGATATATGCAAGAAAATTGAGAGGACTTTATATGTATAAAATAGTAGATACAACGCTTAGAGATGGTGAGCAAATGGCAGGAGTTGAGCTAGGGTTTAATGATAAAATTGAATTTGCAAAAATTATAGCATCAAAAAATGTATATCAAATTGAGGCTGGAACTCCAGCAATGGGGGGGGATGAAAAAAAAAGCATTGAACAATTAATGGGACTAGGCTTAAAAAGTAAAATTTCTGCTTGGAATAGGATGAATATAAATGATATAAATCATTCTATTGATTGTGGGGTGGATATAATACACATATCAGTACCTATATCTGACATACAAATAAAATGGAAACTAGGAAAGGACAGAAACTGGGTTATTAATGAAATGAAGCGTAGTGTGTATTATGCTAAAGAAAAGGGCTACCAGGTTGTAGTAGGCCTTGAGGATGCTTCAAGGACTTCTGATGAGTTCTTAATGCAGGTTATCAAAGAGGTTAAAGATCTTGGTGTTAAGCGTATTAGATATGCAGACACTGTTGGAATCTTGTATCCAGATAAAATATTTAAGCTAATCACTCAAATAAAGAAAAATATGGATATATCTATAGAATTCCATGCACATAACGATTTTGGTATGTCTGTTGCAAACTCTGTTGCTGCATTTATGGCTGGAGCAGAATTTGTGGATTCTACTTTTGGGGGAATAGGAGAAAGGGCAGGTAATTGTGATTATGTCAAGTTAATAACTGCTTTAAATAGATATAAAAAATAAACATAAAAATATTACTATATCTGATAAAAATAAGGAGGATAATTTATTAAATCCATATTATTACCTATATATTATTGGATTAATAAATAGAAACTTAAATGGAGATTGCATTATTTCAAGATATTAATGGTAAAACACAATCTATAAATGAACCAGGTATAATTAAAGTTTACTCTAGAAGTCTAGGCACGTGGAAAATAGTTAAAGAAATTATATTTAGAATTGATAATATTGCTGGAGTAAAAGCAATCAGAGAAAGTATTATAAATATGGCAGAAGATTTAGGGGATTGTAAGGTTTTTGTTGGAAGCGAAATAAAAGGCATGACTTACAATATCCTTGACGGAATGGGCTTTAATACATGGGAACTAGAAGGTACAGCAAAGGAATTATTAGACTTTGTATTTGAAAAAGAGATAGAAGAATCAAATCTAATAGTTCTTTCGAAATTAGAAAATTCGAAGCCTGTTATACAAAAGGTTAAGGATGGATATTATTATATAAATCTAAAGAAAATTCAGAAAAACAATGAAAGTCTTACTTCAAAGGGTATATTAGTACCATTTTTAACGACTACTACTTTTTATCAATTAGAAATTATTTGTGGCCATGTTCCGCCTTGGCTTAATGCTGAATTTGAAAAGTTAAATTTAAAAATGGAAAGCACTCCTATTAGCCAAAGTGAAATCAAATTAATAGTTTATCCTAAGGTATGCAAGAAATAGTATAAATATTTTATTCTGGGGGCGATAATATGAAAGAATTTGTGACTAAATATGGTAAACTTAAGGGTATAAATAACATTGAGTTTTATACTAATGGAGTAATAAAGGAATGTAAATTAAGCGAATATTGCGAAATTAATACAGAGTATGGAGTTTTTATTCCTCAATATGATGACGAAGAAGTAAGACATAAGTATAAAAGATCTTTATCTTTTTATGAAAGTGGGAATTTAAAAAGTATTTCTTTTCAAAATGGAACAAGTATAGAGACTAGTATTGGAAAATTACCAGCAGAGCTTGCTCTATTTCATGAAAATGGAAATATAAAGCGTATTTTTCCTTTAAATGGTAAGATAACTGCCTATTGGACTGAGCAAAATGAGTATGAACTTTCTAAAGAATTAGATTTTCATTTTGAGTTTGGTAGTTTTAAAAAAAAAATCATTGGTATTAATTTCTATGAAGTAGGTGTTGTAAAGAGTATAACCCTTTGGCCAAAGGATTTTATTAATATTTTATCACCTTATGGAATGATTGAGACTAGAATTGGGTTCTCATTGTATCCAAATGGTGCTATTAAATCTTGTGAACCTAGAAGGCAAACTTTCATAAATACTGTTATTGGGGAACTTCATGCATTTAATTATGATGCCATTGGACTTAATGCTGATACAAATTCCTTGAATTTTAAAGAAAATGGAACTGTTAAGTCATTGTATACATCATTAGATAAAATAACAATTAAAGATGCTTCTGGTAGCTCGCGTATTCACGAACCAGGATTAAAACCAAATAACTTTAATGATAAAATTATGGATGTGGTACCATTAAAAATTGAGTTCTGTTTGAGTAAAGTAAAAATTAATGATACAGAGTACAATATCGAAAGTAATACTTTCTTTGTTGATAAGTTTGTTAGAAAATTCTTGTAGACAAAGGTGAATTATAATTTAGTAAATTAACCTTCCTATTTTAATCATATTGATGTAGAATTATAGAAAGTATTGCATAATATAATATAATTTAACAATTAAACGATAATTGGGATGTGGAAATAAATTATTATTTCTATAATACTATGTAATAGGAAGGAATTGGTAGATAAATGCTTGAATTAAGCGATATTATTAGAACAAAAGCATCAAGCATTGAGCAGAAAATATATGCAAAATCTTCACTTATTGGTATAAGTCATGGGCTTGAGGATATGATTGTTGAGTTTCAACTACGATCAGAGATTTTTGTAACATTTCAAAAGTTTGAATTTTTTATGGTTGAATTTGAGAGATACAAAATTTTGGACGATTTATGTAAAAAAGTTTATGTATTTGCCAAAAATATTGATTTTGATATTGTAAAACATTTTAAAAATACAGTATTTATTGAACTTGATGAGGATGACTCAATGGTTCATGAGTGGAATATCATAATAAATCATTTGGAGCATCCAGCTGTTTTTTTAAGCCATGAAATATTTTATTCTAGTCCTGCAAAAGAAGACCAATTTAGAAAATTCAATGGGTTCTTAAGTTTCTCAGAAGATATTTTGACAGAAACATTAATAGTAATGAAAGATAAATTAAGCAAATATGGTATTACTTATAATATACTAAATATAAACCATGAAAAACACGATGAAGATATTATGACCAGAAAAATGAGTTTTTTTATAAATCGTACTCTTAGTGAGATAGAGGATAAAAGTTCTCAACTAATTACGAAAAATAATTTGCTTGAAAATGCACTTAATGAAAATGAAGAACTTACAAATGAAATTATAAAGCGTTTATGTTATGCGGCTGAATACAGAGATGATGATTCGGCAGTACACATGGCTAGAATGAGTATATATACATCAATTTTATATGAAATGGTAGAAATATCTCCCAAAAAAGTTAAGTTAATGAATTATGCAGCCTTAATGCACGATATAGGAAAGATAGGTATTCCAGATTCAATTCTCTTAAAACCAGGTAAACTTACATCTGAGGAATTTGAGATAATGAAAACACATACAACGATTGGTGCAAGTATACTTTTAAATTCAAAACGCGATGTTATTAAAATGGGTTATGAACTAGCACTTAGTCATCATGAGAAATGGGATGGTAGTGGATATCCTTTTGGACTAAAAGGGAGGGATATACCACTAACCGCAAGAGTTGTAGCTATCGCGGATGTTTTTGATGCTTTATCAACAGCAAGAGTATATAAGAAAGCCTTTCCAATTGAAACTTGTATAGAAATATTAAAGTTACAAAGGAACAAACATTTTGATGGCGAAATATTAGATTTATTTCTAGATAATATTGATAAAATATTAAGGTGTAAGAATACTATTGATTCAAAGTTTAATAATTCTGTAAATGAAGATGTTTTCACAGTGCTTTTTAATAATCCTATGGGTTATTTTATTGAAGGGTAGATTAAATTGTATAAGTTTTAGAAAATTATAAAATTTAACTAATTCTAAACAAATAAGTAACATATTCTTTACAATGGACTGCTATAATAACAGTATCAAATACATTTTAAATAGGCATTTTATAAAAGCAGTTTTATAAATTTTAGTTTTATTTATCTAATAATATATTAGAAAGGTGAGGATTAAAATGAATGAAGAACAATTGTTATATAATGTAATTTTCCCTGAAAGTGATGATCCTAACTATATTAATTATGGTTATTTTATAGGGAAGAGCAAAAAAAAGGTATTTAAATTGAAAGCTATTATTAATGAAAGTCAACTTAATCCAGTATTAATTTGTGATGGGGATAAGCAAAATGCTTTTTTTGCTAAAGTTTTTCAAAGTGAAGTAGATAGCTTTTTGCAAATTGTAAGCGATCTTAATTTTATACAAATTAAGATAAATAAATCCCACTTGAATGAAGTAAAAAATATGTTTGAAGAAGAGATAATGGATCATCGAAAAAAAGGACATAGGGTAGCTCATTATTTACTGCCACAAAAATTTAATAGAGGGATAAAAAACTGGAAAATACCAGATGTAATAGATTTTAATCCAATGAATGGAAATAAACCAGTCTTAAAAGAAGTAATTAATCTATAAGCGTTATATTAATTAAGGTGAATCATTAAATATATTTTAATGATTCACCTTAATTAATTTATTCTTAAATTTTATTATTGTGTTAGAAGAAAGAATGTGGTAAAATCTAAATAATTACAAATTAATCTAAAAAATGACAATATAAATTAGAAAAATAAAAATGATTTTATAGTACTTTAGCAGTACAGAAATAGTAGTTTATATTTTAGTAACATAGGAGGAATATGATGCTTCAAACAAATGCGGAACAAGAACCAATTTATATTGTAGTATCAAAAAGAAAATGTGTTGAATTACAAATGAATTCTACTAAACTTTGGGAAAAACCAAATGTTATGCCAAAGTTTGAGCTTACAGAAAAGAAGGAAACTTACAAAGAAATTTTAAGAGTTGTAAAATTTTTTAGTAAGAAAATAATAAAGTCTTTAGAAGGTACTCCTATATTAATAGCGATATCAGATGAAAATGGTTATTTACTCGATACTTTAGGGGATGAAACAATAAAATCAACCATGGCATTGCTGGGAATTAAGTCTGGTATTCAATTTAATGAAGAAATCATGGGCACAAATGTGGTTAGTTTAACGCTACAACAAAATCATCCAGTGCAACTAATAGGAACTAATCATTTTCATACATTTTTATATGATAATGCTTGTTATGGAGTTCCGTTTCATTACACAGATGTAAACAACTTACTTGGCAGCATATGTATTATGACTTCGTTAACACTTCATAATCCTTTTTTTTTATTAATGTTAACTACTGTAGTGGATGCAATAGAACGTGAGTTATTGCTTGAAAAACAAAATCATAAATTAAATATTATGAATCAAATAATGTTAAGTAAAACTAGAAATGCAATTATGGTTACAGATCCAGATGGAAAAATAATAGAGTTTAATAATTTGGCAGAAAAAATAACTGGCTACAAAAGAGAAAAGATTCTAGGAAGAATTGTTTATGATTCGAAAATTATGGGTAACTTTTTTAAAGCAGTTTTAAATAATAAAAAATCCTATGAAAATGTACAAGTGAAATATGAAAACAATAATAATGAGGAACACGTTTGCCTTGCTGATGTACAACCTATTCATGACGAAAAATTCAATGTAATAGGTGCGTTTGGCCAATTTAGAGATATTACAGAAAGATATTTAGCAGAAGAAAAATATAATTATTTGGCAAATCACGATGAGCTCACAGGACTTCCAAATAGAAGATATCTTAAGGAAGTATTAAGTAAATACATAAACAATTATACATCTAAGTCTAAATATATGTCACTTATATTTTTAGACTTAGATAAGCTTAAAATGGTGAATGATACATTTGGTCATTCTAAGGGTGATTTATTGATAAAAGAAGTCGCCAATAAATTAAAAGAATCCTTAAGTAAAGATGATCATCTTTATCGTATAGGTGGAGATGAATTTGTTTTATTGTGTTTTGATATTAAAACTAAAAAAGAAGCTAGCCTGCTCGCAGATAAAATCATGAATGTCTTTACAGAAGTATTCATAATTGATGATTATGATTTGCATATAACAGCAAGTCTTGGAATTTTATTATATCATGAACACCCAACGAGTTTTGAGAATTGTTTCATTTATGCTGATAATGCGATGTATAAAGCAAAAGCTAATGGGAGAAACGGTTATGTTATTTATGATCCAGTATTAAAAGAATCGTTTATAGATAAATTAACCTTAAAGATGGAACTTGAAAAGGCTTTAGAAAACAATGAATTTAGGTTGTATTATCAGCCACAAGTTGATATGAAAAATGGTAATATAATTGGAGCAGAGGCATTAATTAGATGGATACATAAGGAAAAGGGAATTATTTATCCAGATAAATTCATTCCAATAGCAGAGGAGACTGGAATAATATCTAAAATAGGTGAATGGGTATTAAGAGAGGCTTGTACTCAGCTTAAAAAGTGGCAAAGTATTAATTTAGGATTATTAAAAGTAAGCGTAAATCTATCGTCACAGCAATTCCTAAAAAGTGATTTAACTAAAATTGTTAAAGATACATTATTTAAAACAGAACTTAAGCCTGAATGTTTAGAACTCGAGATTACAGAAAGTATGACAATGGAAGTCAATTATGCTATAAAAACATTAACAGACTTAAAGGATTTAGGAGTTAAAATTAGTATTGATGATTTTGGAACTGGATATAGTTCATTAAGCTATTTGAAAAAATTCCCTATTGATTATCTAAAAATAGATAAATCTTTTGTATTGGACATTATGAATGTTGAAAGTGATGCAAATATAGTTGAAACTATTATTTCTATGGCTCACAATTTGGGATTAGAAGTTATAGCTGAGGGAGTTGAAGATAAGCAACAATTAAGATTTCTACAATTACATAACTGTGATTTTGTGCAAGGTTATTTTTTTAGTAGACCCATATCAGCTGAGGTTTTTGAAAAAGGATTCCATAATTTACAAAAGCAATTTAAGGATAAATATTAATATAAGGGATTACTCAAAGAGTAATTCTTTATATTTTTTTTGTTAATATTACCAATAAAAAACATTTATTACATAAAGAAAGTTGTGCTTTTTATAATAGTAGTTATACTATCAGTAGAAGGTATTTTAGTTGTATATGATGATATATAGTTTTACTTTAAAATATAAAACAGGTTGGTGAGCAGATTGAAAAGAAAAAAGGTGCGAGGCAAAAGGATTTTAATTGTAGCTATATTATTTTCCTTAGTATTTGGTGCTCTAGTTAGTAGAATGATTTATTTAATGGCTTTTAATGGGTCGAAGTACAAATCATTGGCATTAGAGCAGCAGACAAAAAATATAGGAGTACCACCTATAAGGGGAGCAATCCTTGATAAAAATGGTCAAGAACTTGCATTAAGTATGAATATATATAGGGTAGACGTTGATTTAAATGTATTAAAGAAATTTTTAGTAGATAAGAAGATATCTCAGCAGCAAGCTGATGTTCAATTGGCAAAAATATTAAATATTGATAAAGGGAGAGTTAAAAAAATATTAGATGACAAAGATAGTAAAGGTAATCCACTACAATTTGTATCATTAAAAAGAAAGGTAGAAAAAGATGCGGTGGATGATATTAAGGCTTTAAAATATAGTGGAATAATAATTTCAAAAGATGTTGAGAGAATATATCCAAATGATAATTTTTTATCACATGTAATTGGGCATACCAATCTAGATGGAAATGGAGTGAATGGAGTAGAACTAAGTTATAACAATGAATTGGCAGGTGTTCCTGGTGTTAAAGTGGTTGAGACAGATAGAGATAGTAATGAATTACCTTATACGGAAGCAGTTACGATTCAACCAGTAGATGGAAAAAATTTAACATTAACTATTGATGAACGAATTCAAGAGTTAGCAGATGGTGTTGCTAAGGAAACATTAGCTAAAAATGGTGCAAAATCTGTAAGTATAACAATTATGAATCCAAAGAATGGCGAAATTATGGCTATGGCTAATGCACCAGATTATAATTTAAATATTCCTTATGTAGAAGGTAAGACAAGCAAAGAAACACAGGAAATGTGGAAGAATAGAGCTATTAGCAATGCATTTGAACCAGGTTCTATCTTCAAGGTCATAACATCAGCAGCGGCGCTTCAGAATAATGCTGTAACTGATAAAGATAGATTTATAAGTAATGGGAGTATTAAAATTGGAAATAAAGTGTTATATAGCGATCAAAAAGAGAATTATGGAGTTGAGACTTTTTCAGATATAATAAAGAATTCCGATAATGTTGGGTTTGTTAAACTAGGGCAGATGATAGGAAAGGAGAAACTTTATAAATTTATAAAGCTTGCTGGGTTTGGGCAGAAAACTGATATTGACCTGCCAGGCGAGGGTACAGGGCTTGTAAAAGACTTAAATAATATAACACCTATTGATCTTGCTACAATGTCATATGGACAAGGTGTTGCAGTTACACAGATACAATATATTGCAGCTTTCAACGCAGTGGCTAATGGAGGCACATGGATAAGACCACATGTTATGAAAGACATATCTCATGTGGAAAATGGTAAAAAGGTTATAGACAAGCAGTTTAGTAATCTAAATGAGAGAACTATAATGAGTAAGGAAAAAGCAGCTCAGTTAAGAATGTATTTGGAAAGAGTAGTTAAAGAAGGAACTGCAGTTGGGACCTATATTGATGGTTATCATATAGCTGGGAAGACTGGGACTGCAAATGAAGTTAATAGTATCAATGGGGGATATACCACTGGTAAGTACATATCTTCATTTGTAGGCATGGCTCCTGCCAGTGATCCAAAGATTAGTTTAATAATTACTATAGAGGAACCAAATGCTGGAAACTATTATGCTGCTCAGACGGCGGTACCTGCGGCGCATAAATTGTTTTTAGGACTATTTCCAATAATCAACATGGCTCCTGATGGTATGAGTAGCACAAAAAGATAATGATATAACAGATTTATCTTAATTATAGTATGCAATTAAATCCGTTTTGAATAAATATATCTTTATATGTTATCAAATCTTCTTCATGTAGTTGGGCAATACCTGTAAACTTATACTCCTTATTTAATAAGGAGTATTTTTTTTCTCCAAATTGGTGAAAAGGTAATAGATTTACATTTGTTGCACCTACTTCTCTCAATAAATCACAAAAGACACGAGCATCGTCTAAACTATTATTAACTCCAGGTATAATTGGTATACGTATAATTATATCTTTCCTATTTCTAATTGCAGTTTTTAAGTTGTAGATAATCTTTTCATTATAAACATTAGTATAAGTATAGTGTTTTTGGCTATTATAATGTTTTATGTCAAATAAAAGCAAATCAACATGTTTTATGAAAGCTTCGAAAATATCTGATGATGCATACCCTGTAGTTTCACAGGCAGTATGAATACCCTGCGCTTTAAGCTTCTTTAGTAAAGCAATGGAAAATTCATGTTGCATCATGGCCTCTCCTCCGGACAAGGTAACTCCTCCACTTGACTCTTCGTAAAAGTCTTTATCCTTCATAACTTCATTCATTACGTAATTTAGGCTCAAGAATTCTCCATATGTAGTATGCTCATCAAAGGAGAACTCAGGGCTGGCATTTTGTGACTCAGGGTTACTACACCAAAGACATTTTAAAGGACATCCTTTAAAAAAGACTACTGTGCGAATACCTGGACCATCGTGAATGCTATATTTTTGTATATTGAAGATGCAAGCAGTTAAATTATTCATTTTAAGACTCCTTATATAGTTTATATATTTAAGATTATATTAGCATAGACATATTTTAAAGTAAAGAAAATACTTCATTAAAAAACAATATAAGTTACGAATGAAACTTTATGTTGACTTAAGGCGCATATTTGCTATAATTAAATTATAAACAGAGAATAATTTGTTTCATTTGAAACTATTTTCTTTCTTATTAAAATTCCTTGTGATATAATTTGCATAATATTTAAGAAAGAAAGGGAGATTTAGCATGAATAAAAGATATTCAAAATTACTAGAACTTGTAAATGCCTGTGGTCGTATTGAGGTTACATTATTATCAGAAAGGTTAGAGGTTTCACAGGTGACAATACGAAAAGATTTAGCTCTTCTTGAGGGGAAAGGCCTTTTGAAGAGGGAGCATGGGTTTGCTATAATGATTAGCAGTGATGATATTAATAATCGTTTGGCATTTAATTATGATGTTAAAAGTAAAATAGCAATCAAAGCTTCAAGCATAGTTGAAAATGGTGAAACTGTCATGATTGAATCAGGATCTTGCTGTGCGTTACTTGCAAAGGAACTTGCAACAAATAAGCGTGATGTTACTATCATAACTAATTCTGCTTTTATAGCTTCATACATAAGAAAATGTCCTTATGCAAAAGTAGTGCTACTTGGAGGGGATTATCAGACGGAGAGTCAAGTTGTTGTTGGTCCTATTACTCGTAAATGTATTGATAGTTTTTATGTAGATAAGCTGTTTGTTGGAACAGATGGATTTACAGAAAAGATGGGATTTACAGGCAAAAACCATATGAGAGCCGAAATCGTGCGTGCAATGGCTGAAAATGCAAAAGAAGTTATTGTATTAACTGAATCTACAAAATTTTTAAAGCAAGGTGTAGTAGTTCAGTTTAAAACAAATGAAATTGCTACCATAGTAACTGATAATGGTATACCAGAAGAAGTATCAGAGTTATTTGCTGAAAATAACATAGATGTACAAGTGGTGTGAAGGATTAAATCTTAAAAGGAGGAAAAATAATGAGTTATTTTGGTGAATTAACTACGAGAATGAGTGATTTCCGTAATAATCTAATAAATGCGAAACCTATGGTGTGTGTTGAACGTGCGAAGCTTGTAACAGAAAGTTACAAGTTGCATGCAGATAAACCAATGGTTCTTCGTAGAGCACTAATGCTCCAGAATGTGTTAAAAAATATGAGTATATTTATTGAACCACAAACATTAATTGCAGGTAATCAAGCATCATCTAATCGCTCTGCACCAATTTTTCCGGAATATGCAATGGATTGGGTAATAGACGAATTAGACGAGTTTGATAAGCGTGATGGTGATCGCTTTTATATAACGAAAAAGAACAAGCAGGAATTAAGAGATATTGCTCCTTACTGGGAGCATAACACTTTAAAAGAGCGTGGAATTGCAGCTATGCCAGCTAAGAGTAAAGTATTTTACGATTTAGGTGTTATCAAAGCCGAAGGTAATATTACTTCTGGAGATGCACATTTAGCTGTTAATTATGAAAAAATGTTAAAGTATGGCTTAGTCGATTATAAAAAGCGCACTCAGGAGAGACTTGATGCTTTAGATTTAACGGATTATAAGAATTTAAATAAGTCTTATTTTTATCGTGGAATTATTATTGTGTTAGATGCAGTAGTTGCCTTTGCAAAACGTTATGCAGACCTTGCACTGGTGAAGGCAAAAGCTGAGAAAAATGATAAACGAAGGGCAGAACTTTTAGAAATGAGTAGTATTTTAAATAAGGTACCTTATGCGCCAGCTGATAATTTGCATGAGGCTATTCAATCTATGTGGATAGTGCATTTATGCTTGCAAATAGAGTCTAATGGACATTCACTTTCCTATGGAAGAATGGATCAATATTTGTATCCATTTTACGCGCAAGATTTCGCGTCGAAGATTGTTACAAAAGATTCTGCTTGTGAACTATTTACTAATTTATGGCTAAAGACATATACCATCAATAAAATTCGTTCTTGGGGTCATACACGTTTTAGTGCTGGTAGCCCACTTTATCAAAATGTTACTGTTGGTGGTCAAACAATGTCTAAAAAGGATGCTGTTAACCCACTATCTTATCTTATATTGCAAAGTGTAGCACAAGTTAAGCTACCACAACCTAATTTAACCGTTCGTTATCATAAGGGCCTTGATGATACTTTTATGAAAGAATGTGTGGAGGTTGTTAGATTGGGTACAGGTATGCCAGCATTTAACAATGATGAAATTATTATCCCTAGTTTTATTAAGAAAGGCATTGCACCGCATGATGCTTACAATTACAGTGCTATTGGATGCGTTGAGGTTGCAATTCCTGGTAAATGGGGATATAGGTGTACTGGTATGAGTTTCCTAAATTTTATTAAAAGTTTTATGATTGCACTTAATAATGGAGTAGATATTGAAAGCGGAGTAAAGGTATGTAATGGGGTCGGTCACTTTAAAGATATGAAAAGCTTCGATGAAGTACTAGCTGCGTGGGACAAGATAATCCGTGAGTTTACACGTCACAGCGTTATTATTGATAATTGTGCGGATATGGTAATTGAGAAAGATGCTGCAGATGTTTTATGTTCTAGCTTAGTTGATGATTGTATTGATCGTGGATTAACTATAAAAGAGGGCGGAGCTGTTTACGACTTTATTAGTGGTCTACAGGTTGGTATAGCAAATCTTGGGGATTCCCTTGCTGCTATTAAAAAATGTGTGTTTGAGGATAAGCTATTTACAACCTCGCAGTTATGGGAAGCTTTAACTAAAAACTTTGCAGGGGATGAGGGCAAGCACATTCAAGATGTCTTAATAAATCATGCGCCGAAATATGGAAATGATGATGATTATATTGATCTACTATTAAAGGACGCATATGATGTATATATTGATGAGATTAGTAAATATCATAACACTAGATATGGTCGTGGACCTATTGGAGGTGTATATTATGCTGGTACCTCTTCAATATCTGCAAATGTGCCACAGGGAGCATCAACAACAGCAACGCCAGATGGAAGATTTGCGCATACTCCACTTGCTGAGGGGTGTTCTCCCAGTCATGCGATGGATAAAAATGGTCCGACATCTGTGTTTAAATCAGTATCTAAATTACCCACTGATAAAATTACGGGAGGAGTACTTCTAAACCAAAAGATTAATCCGCAAATGCTTGAAAAAGAGGAAGATAGGATGAAACTTATTATGTTACTTCGTACATTTTTCAACCGTTTGCATGGTTTTCATGTTCAGTATAATGTTGTATCAAGGGAAGTTTTACTAGATGCACAAAAGAGCCCAGAGAAACATCGTGATCTAATCGTACGTGTTGCTGGGTATAGTGCTTTCTTTAATGTATTATCAAAACAAACTCAAGACGATATAATTGAGCGTACAGAACACAAAATATAATAGAAAAAGGAGATTATAAAAATGGAATATATGTTTGACACAATTAATATAGAGGATATTAAACACTATAGTGAGTTTTATCCAATCACAGGTATCACAAGTAATCCAAGTATTATTAAATTAGAAGGTAAAATTAATTATTTTAAGCATTTTAAGCAGATAAGAGAAATTATTGGTATGGATAAGTCTTTGCATATTCAAGTTGTCGCAGAGGATTTTGAAGGTATAATGTCAGAAGCAAATGCTATACTCAAAAATGTTGATAAAAATGTGTTTATAAAAGTACCTGTAACTGAGGAAGGATTAAAGGCAATACGAGCTTTGAAGAAAAAAGGAATTGGTGTTACTGCAACTGCAATTTATACTAAGGTTCAAGGGCTCCTTGCCATGGAGGCTGGTGCTGATTTTATTGCACCTTATTTTAATCGTATGGAGAATATAGATATAGATCCTATAGAAATTATTACAACCTTCGCACGAATGATCAAAGAATACCATTATCCAACAAAAATACTTGCTGCAAGTTTTAAAAATATGCGACAAGTAAATGCTGCATTTGAGTGTGGGGCGCAAACGGCTACTGTTAAGCCTGAACTTTTGAATGCTGCACTCAAAATGCCTGTAATTAAAAAGGCAGTAGAGGATTTTACGACTGACTGGGAAAATGTATTTGGAAAGGGTGTATCTATTGTAGATTTATAGGACATAAATAAGAGCAACTTGTAAATTTCTTTACAAGTTGTTTTTTTAGTGTGCCCACTTTAAGGGAGTACATCAAAATAATATTACTCAAGAGACTTAGGATATCTTGAGTAATATTATTTCATAAAAATTAACCACTGATGTATGTCTTTCTAATCTTTTCTAAATCCACATTTTTATCCTGAACCTTTAATTGAAAGAACCTGGTTGCTTTTGAAAATTACAGCTTTATGGATTAATCTACTGGTTTTAAACTTACTCAAATCTGTTCCGTAAATACTTGGGGTTTTAGGGGTAGCAGGTGCATCAGTTGCACTACCCATGTTACAACCAGGCATTCCACTGGATGGAGCTGGTATTGAAGAATCAGGTTTTGAGGTATCTACAGAAGCAACATTATCAACTACTTTGATGACACCTCTGATCATACCCATTCCACAGCTGAAGCTTATATCTTTATCTTTTGGTGTAAATTCAATTGTGTTTTCACCCGATTGTAATGTCTTATTAATATTTAAGGAAGGCACAACAATTTGTCCGTTACAAGAGTTTAATGCCTTGCCATTAATTATCCATTTTACAGGCATATTTTTTTGAACATATAGGCCATTTGGAGTATATCCTGAACCATCTGCTGTCATTCTAATTATCTGAACTCCATTTTTTATAGTTGGCTTAGCAGCAGGTGGAGCTG
>Ga0209123_1001960_pt1 | contig 18592 bp, 22 predicted proteins | sample BarGraIncu00431A_FD_184500 | JGI IMG/M metagenome (GOLD analysis project Ga0209123, IMG submission 184500) | Arctic peat soil microbial communities from Barrow, Alaska, USA - Barrow Graham LP Incubations 004-31A (SPAdes) (version 2) | ecosystem: Environmental > Terrestrial > Soil > Wetlands >... | reverse complement strand
AAGACAGTATTTTTTTGATATACTGTAAATATTGAAAACTTGGAGGTACCTATGAAGAAGTTAATTGCAATACTACTTACGTCACTTTTTTTATTCTTAAATATATCAACAACAGTACAAGCAATAGTAAAATCTCCCCCAGCAGGGATTTCCGCCGACAGCGTAGTTTTACTTGACGCCACTACGGGCAAGCTACTATATGAGAAAAACAAAGATACTGCTTACCCTCCAGCATCCACTACTAAGATAATGACAATACTTTTAGTCTTAGAACACAGTAATTTGAACGATGTTGTAACAGTAAGTAAAAATGCATCACTTACTGAGGGTTCAAGAATATACCTAGTTGCGGGCGAGAAACTCACTGTAAAAGAATTGTTATATGGATTAGTATTAGCTTCAGCCAATGACTGCGCAGTAGCTCTAGCTGAACACGTAAGTGGTACAACGCAAAAATTTGCTAAACTTATGAACACTAGAGCAGATGCTTTAGGTTGTAAAAATACAAATTTTGTAAATCCTAATGGATTATATAACATTAAACATAAAACTTCAGCTTATGCTTTATCATTGATTATGCAAGAACTTACGAAACATCCTGAGTTCAAGGTCATTTCAACAACTCCATCTTATAAAATGGCGACGACAAATAAATCAAAAATAAAACGTCCTCTTTGGAATGAGAATAGACTAATACATAAAGATGACCCTAATTATTATCCAGGTTCTGAAGGTGGAAAAACAGGCTATACGACTGAATCAAAACATTCATATATTGCTGTGGCTACAAAGAACGGTCAAAAACTTATCGTAGCACTTGTACATGACTCTAAAAAGACTTTTTTCCCAGACAGTAGAAAACTGCTAGATTATGGATTTAATAATTTTGAACTTGTAAAACAATTTAGTAAAAACGATGTTGTATCAAAATTAACTCTAAAGGATGGCACTGTCCTTCCACTGCTTGCGTCAAAAGATTTATATATTGTTAAAGCTAAAAACTCAACTTCAACTTCAACTACTAAAATTAAGCAAAGGAATCTAAATCTTTCATCTGTCAAGAAAGGTGAATTAGTAAGTAACGCCGTAATTACTTTTGGTGAGAATACCTACCCTCTAGATTTAACTAGTGGAATTAATTATACTAAAAAGGCCCCCTCACTTAAAGATTCCATTTTAAAGGATACTACATCCAGTTCTAAAAAACATTTAATTATAAATATAGTAAAATGTTTTATTGTTGCTTTAGTATTATTAATAATTATTTTAAGAAGAAAAACTATTAGTCGAAGAAAAAGAATAAAAAAAATAAATAGTTTTATATACAATCGCAGAAACAGAAAATAATATAAAAAAACATCAAATGTAAACTAACTTAATAGTTAACATCTGGTGTTTTTTTAATCTTAATTTATATTTCAGCTTTTAGCTTAATTATTAAATTATTTATGTCTTCTGGTAGATTTGACTCAAGTGTAAGCCTCTCACCAGTTCTTGGATGTGGGATAACTAACTTATAAGCGTGAAGTGCTTGCCTATCAATATACTCGCTTTCAGCTACTCCATAAAGGCTATCCCCATAAAGTGGATGACCAATATGGCTTAAATGAACACGAATTTGATGTGTTCTTCCAGTTTCCAAAGTAACTTTTAATAAGTCACCATTTTTAAAAGATTCAACAACTTCATAATGGGTTATACTTCTTTGTCCCTCATCACAAACTTCTCTCCTTGCACTATCCTGATTTGGGTTCCCAATAGGCAAATCAATAGTCCCTGACTTATTTTCCATATTACCATGTACAACAGCCATATAACTCTTCTCAAAAATCTTATTATTAATGTCCTTAGCATCTGACTCTTTACTACTTACGTCTTTGCTCTGCATATCTCTCGCAAGTGCCATATGTGAATATTGGTTTTTTGCAATTATAATAAGACCAGAAGTATCCATATCTAATCTACTCACCAATCTAACAATGCATTTTTCATTTTTTTCTTTAAAATAATATAATACTCCATTAGCAAGAGTTCCACTAGGATACCCACGAGTTGGATGAACAACTATGCCTGGCCTCTTATTTACAATAATAAGATCTATATCCTCATATGCTATATCTAAATCCATTTTCTCTGGTTCAATATTCTGATGCTCATCTGTCTTCATATCAATATCTATTACATCATTTGAACTTATTCTATGATTTAGCTTGGCTATTTTATTATTGACACTTATCTTTCCAGTAAGGCCTGAACTTTTTACAAACCTACCTGATAATTTCTCCGTATGCTTTAAATAATCTCTCAGTTTTGCGTCTTTAATATTTACGCCAACTACATATGTTAACTTATTATCAAGCAATTGCAATTACTTCTATTTCTACTAATGCATCTTTAGGAAGTTTTCCTGCTTGAATGCAAGATCTCGCTGGCGGATTTGTTGTAAAATATTTTGAGTATATTTCATTCATAGGAGCAAAATCATTCATATCCTTTAAGAATACTAAAGTTTTTACTACCTTGTCGAGGCTTGAGCCCGCTTCTTCTAATATTGCTTTTACATTATCTAATGATTGTGCTGTAGCCTTTTTTATATCATCATTAATAAATTCTCCAGTAGCTGGATTTATTGCTAATTGTCCTGAAGTATATAATACATTTCCAACCTTAACTGCCTGTGAATATGGTCCAAGAGCTGCTGGCGCATTATTTGTGTTTATAATAAGTTTCTCCATTTTTTACTCCTCCTAATAATTTTATAATACTAATGCATTAGTTCATGATCTTCACCTAATGTAACTACTACATCAAATTTTTTATCATTTGACGATAGGAATTCAATATTATCTATTTTAAAATCTTTCTCTAGATCGGCCTTCATATCTTCACTACCATTGTATACTATGATCTTACTTTTATCAGTAGCCTCACCAGTTTCTGTTGTTGCTTCATTATAACCCTTTTCAGTAAGATATGTTGAAAAATCCTTGGCCAAACCTGTTTTTTTAGTACCATTAATTACCTTTATTTTAAGTTTTGACTTATCAACAGCAGCAACCTTATTATCACCTAATTCAGAAACGATTTTTGCATTAAGTGCTTCACTATAGACCACATACGATATACCATTTACATACTTTTCATCGCCTTTAAGAGTATCCATAGAAATTTTTTCACTATTAATAGTAGCAAAAATAAATCCATACTTAAATATCTCATTAGCATCCATATTAGTTTCTATCGCATTTTCAACTGCTGTCAAAACACCTGGGATCTTAAATATTATAAAAGGGCTTTTTATTTTCTCCATAACTTTTGAGATAAATATATGTTGATTCTCAATTCTATCTAAATCACCATTTGCAAAACCAGATCCATCATTATTTTTTCTCCACCTGAAAAATTCCTCAGCTTTTTTGCCATCCAAATGAACTAACCCTTTTTCGAAATGAATGCTCAAATCTTGAGTTGGGTCATCATAATCCATTTTTCTAGTTATGTTCATATCAACACCACCGATAGCATCAATCAACTCATCAAACCCTTTATAGTTAATTTTTGCGTAGTAGTCAATTTTAACACCAACTAGCTTTTCTACAGCAGCTACTGCATAATCCACACCACCAATAGCATGTGCAGCATTAATCTTCTGATTTCTACCATTTACAATTGCTAATGTATCTCTAGGAATAGAGATTAAACTAACCTTCTTATCCACCGCATTATAATGTACTAATATCATTGTATCTGTTCTCTTAGGATCATTAGCATTTTTAGAACCAGCTGTCCCTATATCTACACCCATAACTAATATATTACGAGATTTACTATCTGATTGAATCTTTACATCATCACTGCTTAGACTTGATTTTAACGCTACTGCAGTATTATTAAAACCAGCTAAATAGAAATAAAGCCACCCAGTAACTAATACAAGAATTACCACCAAAAATATAGCAGTTACTTTAGCAAATCTTTTGAAATCCACTGTTTTTTTATTTTTTTTATTACTCATCTTTTCTCCTACCATTTTTACTTAATAAATAATTTCTTGCGTCAATTGTATCTATATGCAATAATTGTTTTTGACTTATAACATATTTTATAGTATTCTCAAGTGACATTATTACTGCATCATCCAAATTCACTCTGCTTAGACTTCTTATATCTTCTAAACTTCTTTCCTCTTCTATACCATTAAATTTTCTTAATGGTTCTATATAATCTGATATAAATATTATTTTTTCTAAAATACTCATATTTTTTCTGCCAGTAGTGTGATACTTTATGGAATTTAAGATATCCTCATCATAAATTTCCATTATGTCTCTCGCTATTATACTACCCACTAGTCCATGAATAATTTGTGGGCTTTGTTTGCTAACTTCGTCAATCTCTATTTTATGTTCTGTAGCCACTTTTATAAGCTGCTCATCTGTTAAATTCTTAGCACAGTCATGTACTAAGCCAGCAATTCGTGCTTTTTCTATATTTTGTCCATATATAGTTGCAAGCTCTATTGCAGTTTCACTAACACTTATACTATGTTTTAATCTGCTTTCTTTTAAATTTTTCTTTAAATAATCAAACATTTCCTTTTCATTCCACATTTAAGCCCCACCCCCTAGTATTACTTTAACACAGAAAGAAAACCCTGTATCTATTTTTAGGTATTTATTTACTTTATTTGTATAATTTAAAGCTTTTTTATATAAAATTAAAACTTATTTATATAATTGAAGCTTCTCAACAATGTTGTCCACTCCTTTTGGTAAAAGATAATTGATATTTCTACCTTCTTTTATACTTTTTCGAATACTTGTTGATGATATATCTATAATTGGCATATCAAGAAAAGTTATTTTATTGTGAAATTTGTTCTCCAGATACTTTTTCTGTTTAAGTATTTTTTCTAATTCAAATCCTGCCCTATTATAAACAACCAACCTACAACTGTTTAAAATCCTTTCAACATTTTTCCAATTATCTAGATCCATTAAACTATCTGCGCCAATCAAAAAATACCATTCAGTGTTAGATTGCAGTTTACTAAAAAGTTCAATAGTTTCAAAGGTATAACTATTTTCTCTTTTATTTATCTCATAATCACTTATTTCAAAATTATTTTCATATTCTATTGCCTTATTTACTAAGGCATATCTTATTTTAGCATCTGTAATTTGTTTGTTTAGTTTATTCGGTGGATTTCCTGCCGGCATAAATAAAATTTTGTCCAAATTTAAACTATATAATGCTTCATAGGCAATATGAATGTGACCTATGTGAATCGGATCAAAAGTACCTCCAAAAATGGCCTTTTTCACTGTAACACCTTCTTTATATTATAATAGGACAATCAATAACAAAAGCTTTAACATTACTATAGAAGAAAAAGCATGTAAAATTACATGCTTTTATGGTAATTCTATTATAGGTTTTTTTATAGACCTTTTGTACAATACACATTTACTACCGATACTTTGAACTGCCTCAGCACCTATCGATTCACAAATTATATCAGAAGCTTCTCTAGCAGTTATCCCACTATTATTTAAAACCTTAATTTTAATAATTTCTCTAGATTCTAATGCTTCTTCTATTTGCTTTAAAAAATTTTGTTCTATTCCTGCTTTTCCAAGCTGAAATAATGGTTGCAATTTATTGCCAAAAGTTCTTAAATAACTTCTTTGCTTACTTGTAATCATAATATCCTCCTACATGCCTTGTTAAAAGATAATAATTATCTTTTATAATAAAAATTCAAATTCAAAGTTTTGTAATCTTACTAAATCACCGTCTTTAATTCCTTTTTCAACTAATGTATCAAATACTCCCTTATTCTTTAAAACTTTATGAAAATATCTAAGAGAATCTGGCTCATTTATGTTAACTGCACTAAGCAATCTATCAACAAAACTTCCTTCAACAACATAAGTACCTTGAGAATCTTTCTCTACAGTGTACGTAAATCTCTTTTCTTCTACTACGAATTTATCTTCGTCATTTATTACTAGTTCTGTAACTGGAATAGTAGATAACATTCTAGCTGCTTCTTTCATCAAAGCTTCTACGCCTTGATTGGTTGCTGCAGATATTTTAAATATCTTACTATCGTCATATCCTAATTCATTTAATCTTTTCTTAAAGTTTTCAAACACTTCATCATCAAAAAGTAAATCGCTTTTATTTGCAGCTATTATTTGAGGTCTATCCCATAATTTAATACTATATTTTCTAAGTTCTTTATTTATTTTTATAAAGTCCTCTACAGGATCTCTACCTTCAATTCCTGAAATATCAACTACATGGATAAGCATTCTAGTTCTCTCGATATGTCTTAAAAATCCTATTCCAAGACCTACTCCTTCTGCTGCGCCTTCAATTATACCTGGTATATCCGCCATAACAAAATGTTGTGCACCCTTAACACTTACTACTCCTAAATTTGGTTTTAAAGTTGTAAAGTGATAATTAGCAATTTTAGGTCTTGCTTTTGATACTACTGATAGTAATGTTGATTTTCCTACATTTGGGAAACCTAATAACCCAACATCAGCTAAAATCTTAAGTTCAAGCTTAATCCATCTTTCTTCCCCTGGCATTCCTGGTTCAGCAAAATTAGGTGCTTGCCTTGTAGGTGTACAAAATTTAACGTTACCTTTTCCGCCTTGTCCAGCTTTACAAACCCTAAAACTTTCACCATCATGAGCTAAATCATACATTATTTTATTTGTTTCCATATCACGTACAATAGTTCCCATAGGAACTTTAACAAACAGATCTTCTCCAGCTTTTCCATAACACTTAGAACCAGAACCGCCCATTCCATTTTTAGCTACAAATTTTCTTGCATATGAGAAATCTAATAAAGTAGTCATATTTGCATCAACTACAAATGTTACATCTCCACCATCTCCACCGTCTCCACCATCTGGTCCACCGAGTGGTATATATTTCTCTGTTCTAAACGAAACAGATCCATTACCACCGTTTCCTGATTTTACAAAAATCCTTGCTGTATCAATAAACATATATTTCACCTTACCTTAGCGCATTTTCTATTTTTTCGATCTAATTTAATTTCAATTTAATTTAATTTAATTTCAATCTAATTTCAATTAAAGTTTTATTATATAAGTTTTATTATTATCAAAATAGCATATATAAATTCCTACATTATATATTTTCATATTTATATATTGCCATTTATCTCTGTTTTCTATGTAAAATTGCATTTATACTTCATTAATTTATATTCTCCAAAAGAGAATTTTAAAAAAGCACCCTTTAAGGGTGCCTTAAATTACTCAGCAATAGACATTTCTTCATCAACAGGATAAACGCTTGCTTTTTTCTTCATCTTTCCCATTCTTTCGAATTTTACTATTCCACTAATTTTAGCGAAAAGAGTATCATCTCCACCTATTCCAACATTGTTTCCTGGATGAATTTTTGTTCCTCTTTGTCTTACTAAAATATTACCTGCAAGAACGAATTGTCCGTCTGCACGTTTAGCTCCAAGTCTCTTAGATTCACTGTCTCTACCATTTCTTGTACTACCTACTCCTTTTTTATGAGCAAATAATTGTAGGTTCATAACTAACATAGTCTTACACCTCCTCTATTTCCACTTTTATATATTTACCATAAGTAATTTCTACACTTTTAAGTCCAAGTACCATTGTTTCAAGTAAAACTTGACATCTTTCGATATCTTTTAGAGTTTGATCTTCTAAATTCAAATTTAAAAATCCATCATCTATATCATACTTTGCTTTAATTTTCAAAACTTCCTCAATCCCAATAATTGTAGTTTGAGAAATTGCTGAAATAGCACTACAAATTAAATCCACATCCAACTGTTTTTCTTTAGGCATAGCATGACCTTTTATTTTAAAAGAAACTAATTTACCAAGACTTCGAACAAATTCAACTTTAACCATAACTAAGCTTCTATCTTCTCGATTTGAATTTTAGTATATGATTGTCTATGTCCTTGTTTCTTTCTATAATCTAACTTTCTCTTAAACTTGAAAACTATAATCTTTTTAGCTTTTCCTTGTGCTAATACTTTAGCAACAACTTTAGCTCCTTCAACTACAGGTTTTCCAACTACCAACCCATCTTCCTTGCCTACTGCAAGAACTTCATTTAACTCAATTGTTGTTTCAACGTCAGCATTCAATTTTTCAACGAATAAAACGTCTCCTTCTTGAACTCTGTATTGTTTTCCACCAGTTACTACAACTGCGTACATAAAATACACCTCCTTGATCCAGTCTCGCCATCCCAGGTACACACCTTATGTAGTTCTTAATAATAAGCATGTTTATAACCTTACGTGTGCGGTCTACAAAGGACATTTTAACATACTCGAACATGTTTGTAAAGCATATTTACCCATATATCTTATATGTTTGCAAATTTCTTATTTGATTTGCAAAAATTAGCGATTCTACTTTGAATTTCTCTAAATGAGGAATAAAATTGACATAAATTTTATTATCTATAGCCCCTATTTGCCTTGCAAACTCTAAAACATTGTCCATAATATCCTTTTTATAAACTTCACCAATTTCTATATATATATCTAACAGGTCTTGTTCACTGTTAATCTTAAAAATTTCATTTCTTATTAAAAATTGCATATAGGATAATTTAACCCTACTACTTTTCCCACCGCAAACCGTGCAAGGTTCCTCAATAAATTCATATATAGACTTTCCTCGCCTTCTCCTTGCAATCTGGACTAAGTTAAGCTGCGTAAATGGATAAATCACGGTCTTATTTTTATCGTCTTCGAATCCCTCTCTTAGAACACTTAATATGTTTTTTCTAACATCTGGATCCTCAACATCAATAAAATCTATTATAATGATTCCGCTTAAATTTCGAAGTCTTATCTGCCTTGCTATTTCTGTTGCCGCCTCGATATTAGTAGTTTGTGCAGTCTTTTGAAGTGACCGACTTTTTATATTCTTCCCAGAATTTATATCAATTACATACATTGCCTCAGTTTTATCAATGACAATATTTCCACCACATTTTAAAGTAATTCTGTGATTGCGTAGACTTAGTAACTCTTTTTCAATTCCATAATAATCAAATAACATCCTACTCTCATTATGAAATTCAACCTTTACATCAATATCAGTTCGAGTTTGCGTGTTTTTTTTAGTATACTCAAAATCGCTTTCATTATTCAATACTATTTTAAAAGTATTTTTATCTAAAATATCACGCAAGGTTCTGTTTAGAGCGCCGGCATCACTAAATAATAAAATAGGGTTTCTTGAATACTCGCCTCGATTAATAACATTCTTATATATCTCATACAAAGCTTCAACCTCATCATTTAGTGTGTTAATATCAACATCAACAGCATTAGTCCTAATCATTACCCCAATATCCTTTGGTTTAATTAATGAGCTCTCAACCAAAGCTACAAATGTTTTATTATTTATTTTTTTTGAAAAACTAATATTTTTATTTATATTAACAACCACGCAGTAAGTACCCGGAATACCAAAAGCACTAGTAACTTTTGCTCCCTTTTTATCTATTGCCTCTTTTAAAACCTCAACTATAAGTTCATCACCTTTTTTTACCTTTGTATTATGAAACTTTTCATCAAGATACATATAACAATCTTTATTATGACCAATATCTATAAAAGCACACTTAATTGCTGGAACAATATTTTTTACGACGCCTTTATATATTTCTCCAGGAACTGGTCCATTATTCTCTTCTTCTATAAAACATTCTTTTAATTTGTTATTTTCCTTTATTGCTATTCTAAGTATTTCTTCTTGTCTTTCAATATATATTTCTTTCATTTTTACCCACTCCTATTTTACTTTTTTAGAAAAACTCGCTAAGAGTGACTAATTTTTCATCTTTATATGCATACATTTCCTCGCGAGTTATATCAACAAAAGTCTCTTTATTAATAAACTCTAAGTTTTGCTTCAAATATTCAGTTAGTAGACTAGCAGATAAATTATCGCGACTACCACAAGAAATAAGAACTTTAATACACATAACGAAGTTCTCTACGTTATAATCGAACTCATGAATAAATTGTTTTATATTAACCAATTTTTCTCCACTTTTTTTGCTGGTTTTAATAATATTCCATTCATCTAAAGCACATAAATCATCCATTTTTTCTTTAATACTTTCTATATTAGTGCATTTAAATTTAATAGTGTATCTAGCTGCATCAATAATTGCCATAGCTTGCTTTTTCTTTGTTCCCTCAACTGGTATTACTTTTACAACATCTAAAATTTCGATTCCACGTGGTGTATTCTCATTCATTTTATTCATAATATATTCTTCGTTAATATCTTCATTAAGTACTACATCCATATATTCACCATTTGAATGTACCCCCACTGACAATGGTTGCGCAATAGATACTGCCATGTGAGGATTAAAGCCTTTTGAATACCCAATTGGAAGCTCTGATCTTTTAATTACTTTTTGAATAGTTCTCATTAAATCTAAGTGAGCAACAAATTTAATCTCACTTTCCTTACTATACTTGATTAAATAACGCACCCTTAAAACACGTCCCTTCTTTAAAATTAACATTAACTCCACACTGCGTGCAGCCATCTTTGCAATTTTGAGTTAATTGTACTTTTTTAGCCTTTTCATTTTCATTTATTAAATACTCTTTATTAACACCAATATCTATGAAATCCCAAGGAAGTACTTCATCATAACTTCGCGCACGGTAAGCATAAAAATCTCCAGAAACATTGCACTCTTCCATTGCTTCCTTCCATATTTCAAAATCAAAATATTCGCCCCAACCATCAAATTTTGCACCTTTTTCAAATGCCTTTATTATAACATCACAAATTCGTCTGTCTCCTCTAGCCATAACTGCCTCTAAGTATGAAACTATTGATTCATGATAGTTGTATGTAACTGCCTTACTTTTGATTGCATACTTAACTGCTTTTATTTTTTCAACTACATCTTCCATTCTACTTTGAGGTACCCATTGAAATGGAGTAAATGGTTTTGGTACAAATATAGCTGTACTTGTAGTAATTCTTAATCCTCTTTTTCGTGTTTCTTTAGGAATTTTAAAATATTCCCCTGCAACTTTGTCTGATAACTCAGCAATTCCACGAACGTCTTCTAATGTCTCATATGGAAGTCCAACCATAAAATAAAGCTTTATAGCTGACCAACCAGAAGCAAAAACACTACTAACCGCTTCTAATACTTGCTCTTCTGTTACCCCTTTATTTATAATATCTCGCATTCTTTGTGTTCCTGCTTCAGGTGCAAAAGTTATACCAGTTTTTTTCACCTTTTGTATTTCTTTAATCAAATCCACCGAGAAAGAATTTATCCTAATAGAAGGCAGCGATACACTAACGTGGTCCTCCTTATTTTTCTCTATAAGGGTCGTTATAAGGTTTTTAATATCAGAATAATCACAAATGCTCAGTGAACTTAAAGATATTTCTCTATATCCGGTACTCTTTAATAATTTATCTGCTTCATCGATAAGGGTCGCAGTGCTTTTTTCTCTAACTGGTCTATATATCATTCCAGCTTGGCAAAATCTACATCCATTGGTACATCCTCTAAATGTCTCGAGTATTACCCTATCATGTACTATTTCAGTATATGGAACTACTATTTTCTCTGGGAAAGAGGCTTTATCAAAATCTACTACAAATCTTTTCTTAACACTCCTGGGAACATCATCATATTTAGGTTTAAATTCACGTATAGTATTATCCTCATTATAAGATACCTCATATAATGAAGGAACATATACTCCCCTTATTTTAGATATTTCTCTTAAAAATTCTTTTTTTGTGCCCTTATAGTTTTTATAGACATCTAATACCTCATTCATTATCTCTTCACCATCACCAAGTTCAAAGAAATCAACTATATCATATAATGGTTCAGGGTTATATGCACATGGGCCACCAGCCATAATTATAGGCTCATCGTCGCCTCTCTTAGATGCTCTTATAGTAATGCCTGACATATCAAGCATATTAAGAATGTTTGTGTAACTCATCTCATATTGAAGCGTAAATCCTAAAAAATCAAATTCATTTAAAGAATCCTTGCTTTCTAGTGCGTATAAAGCTATATTGTTATCTCTCATTTGCTTTTCCATATCCGGCCAAGGTGCAAAAGCCCTTTCACAATAAGTGTCGGCTCTTTCATTTAATACATGATAAAGAATCCTACTTCCTAAATGTGACATACCCACTTCATAAACATCAGGGAAACAAAATGCAAATCTTATATCAATTTTATCTATATCTTTATAACAACAATTTAGTTCTCCACCTATATATCTAGCAGGTTTTTCAACCTTAAATAAGATATCATCGGAAATTTTATTCATAGAAACCACTCCTCGTTTTTTCATCTACGGTAAATAATAATTTACGTTCATTACATTATTTAATTTTAACACATGAGTCTTAAATCTCAAAACTAAAAATTTTTATCACTTATAATAAAATGGTATATCATTTAAAATAAAATAACCAGCCTAATTATAGGCTGGTCATTTTGCTCTAAAATATATCATAAATTATCTTTTAATTTTTTAATATCAATATACTCAGTTAAACTTATATTACCATAGACTTTTATTGCCTCAATTATCTCTTCCTCATACAAAATCGCAAGCACACGCATATTTTCATCAAGTATAGTAAACAAATTATATCTGTTTTTATCAATGATTCCCAAAGCATATAATAAACTTTTCTCACAAAAAATAGATATACTTCTATTCTCTACATATCCTCGTTTTATAAACCTATATTTTTTCTTAATGATGTAGCCCATAATCAAATATACTATCCTTTCCTTCTCTTTAATTGAAGATATTAAAATAAATATTGAAATCAAGCCTAAATTAAAATTACCTCTATTTGCAGCCACGCTAACAAAATATACAAACATAAAAATACTTCCAAGTATCATACTAATCATAATCGTAATCTCATTAGCCCTTCTATAGATATTATTAAAACTAAGTATATCGCGTAGCGCCCTCCCTCCATCTAGTGGAAATGCTGGTATAAGATTAAAAATACCTAATGCTAAATTACTATAACAAAATAAATCAAAATAAGGCCTTTTAAATATTATAAACAGAATATAAAAAATGGTTGCGAGTAATAAGTTTAATAATGGCCCTGATAAAGAAATTATTAGATCCTCTTTTGCATTTGCTTCATCTAGATTTTTAAGCTTAAGCACTGCGCCAACAGGAAGTATTTCTATATCAAAACCAGAAAATCCTAAAATTCTTGCGGTTAAATAATGCATTAACTCATGGAGGAATACAAAAACAAAAGATATTACTAATTTTCCTTTAAATCCTAATACTATGAGCAAAATAATATACGGTATAAATAACTTACTTATTTTTATCAATTAATCCCCCAAAGCAATTACTAAAGGTGCTGTAAATCACTTAATTCACTAAAAAATATTACTATTTATTGCATTTTCCTTTGGTATAACACTTTTAACCTTGTCTATAAACTTTATCGAAATTGTTTTTACATCTTTAAATCTAATCTCTTTAGCTTTCCCAAGTAATGTACTGTAATTATATTGCTTATTTATTGCATCCTTAGAATAATTATATACATATTGTGTTTTTGGTGTAACAACTACTTTGAGAAGCAAAACAATAATAAGCAATGCTAGTACTCCCATTAACTCCCTTGTTAATCTCTTTATATATAAATTTGATACACTGCTGTGTTTATTGTTTTCATTATGGAATTTATTTGTGCCCTTTTGCCTTCTAGCTAAATTATTATAATAGCTTTGGTACTGCGTATTATAATTACCCATTTTATCCCCCTTATACAATCTTTTACTATTTATATATATTTAATTTTCATCATATATATTACATATTATAAGAAAAAAGATATATTATATCATCCAAAAAAAAAGAAGCACTGAATAAATTCAGTACTCCCTAACATAAATTATTAGTATTCACGATCTTTTAAACTTCTCATCAAAACTTCTGCTGTACCTAGATTTGTAGCAAGTGGAACACAATGTACATCACATAACCTAAGAAGTGCTGAAATATCTGGTTCATGAGGTTGAGGTGTTAGTGGATCTCTTAAGAAAATTATCATATCCATTTCACCCTGTGCAAGCTTAGCACCTATTTGCTGATCGCCTCCAAGTGGTCCTGATAAAAATCTAGTAACGGTAAGACCAACTTGTTCATTTATTAATTTCCCTGTTGTACCAGTACCATATAATTCATGTTTAGCTAAAATATCCTTATATCGTTCTGCAAAATCAATCATATCTTCCTTTTTTTTATCATGTGCTACTAATGCTATTCTCATATCTTTCCCCCTAATATAATTTTTCTAAAATATATTAAATCATCGCATATAGCGCTGAAATATCATCAGAAGTTTATTTTCTTTCTTCTCATACCTACATTTAAAACAAGTCCTAGTGCTATAAAACTTGTTAAGAGTGAGCTTCCACCATAGCTCATAAATGGAAGTGTTATTCCTGTAATAGGCATAAGTCCCATTGTCATTCCAATATTTTGAAGTATTGAAAATAATAAATTAGATATAAAACCTACACATAATACTGTTCCAAAAATATCTTTAGAACCTTTCGCAATTTTTATTAATCTATATATAAGAATACCATATAATAATATCAATATTATTGCACCAATAAATCCCCACTCTTCAGCTAAAACAGCAAAAATAAAATCAGTATGATTTTCTGGAACAGAATTAAATTGCACTCCCTTTCCAAATCCGCGTCCAAAAATTCCTCCTGAACCTATAGCAAGTTTTGATTGGATAAGCTGAAGTCCAGAACCCGTTTCATTTTGCCCCGGGTGTAAAAAGGCTGTAAGTCTACCTTTCCAATAAGTTTGCATAATAGGTGAGTTCCATACACCTACAACTAAAATTAATATTGAAGTTATTCCTCCAATAATTATTTTTTTATCAAGTCCAATACAAAAAAATATTCCAAGTACTATGAAAAAACTAACCATAGTCATTCCCATATCTGGTTGAATAACAATTAGAATCATTGGCACTGCCGCATAAAATATTAATGTAAGCAAGTTTTTAGTATTATTAATTTTTCCTTCCATTTCATCTAACTTCTTAGCAAGCATTATTATCATGCCAATTTTAGCAAACTCCGATGGTTGTATCGCAAGACTACCAATTTTTATCCAAGAATTCGCACCATTAGTAATAGTTTTAAAAACAAAATCACCAACTATTAGTAGTAAAATACCAGCCCAATATATTATCACAGCATAATTCTCTATTACCATATAATCAAATACTAAAAGAAAATACACCACAATAAGACTTAATATCATCGCTGCAATTTGCTTTTCTGGGTAATACATTTGAGTACTCTTATATGTAGCACTATAAATATTTATACATCCAAAAATCACGATACACATCGCAATTATAATTGTAGCATAATCTAATTCTTTTAAAAGTTTTTTATTAAGTCTTAGGTTTTGTAAAAATTTCATGATTTAACCTACCTCCATCTCAAATATGATTATATCATATAAAAATAAAATAGCCATGTATAAGTTGATAATTATACATAGCCTAAATCCCTTATCTTTTTATTTTTTTTATTGGTATATTTGCAATTAGTGCTGGTGAATTTCCTTCATACTCATCCGTTGTTGTTAATCTAACCTCAATATCTCCAGTTTCTATTTCAGCGTATTTTGATATCACCTGTAATATATCACTTTTGATCATTTCCAAAAAATCAGGTGAAATGTCTGCTCTATCGTGTATTAAGATTAGTTTTAATCTATCACTTGCAATATCCTTTGAGAAAATCTTGTTAGAAAATATTTTAAATAAATTCATCTATGTCCCCCCCCTTATATTGCATTGAACATTCTTTTTATAGTAGCAAAAAATCCTGAATCACTTGATGATCCATTTAATGAAGCATAGGTTACTTCCTCTCCCATTATTCTCCTTGCTATGTTTTTAAAAGCGAGTCCAGCAATGGACTTATCATCTAAAACAATCGGCTCACCCTTGTTGGTAGAAATTGTAACCTTTCTATCATCTGGCACAACCCCAATCAACTTAATTGCAAGACACTCTATAATATCATCTACAGACAACATGTCCCCATTTTTTGTCATCTCATAGTTCATTCTGTTTATTATAACCTCATGTCTATCAATTCCTTTGGAATCCAATTTTCCTATTACCCTATCTGCATCTCTAACAGATGTAAGTTCTGGATTTACAACTATAATAGCTCTATCTGCTCCAACTATAGCATTTTCGAAGCCTTGCTCAATGCCAGCAGGACAATCTATAATAACATAATCAAACTCTTCCTTTAGCTCATTTACAACCATGAGCATATCTTTTATATTAATATCATTTTTGTCTCTTGTTTGAGCCGTTGGCAATAAAAATAAATTATTAAATCTTTTATCTCTTATTAGGGCTTGTTTTAGTCTACACCTTTTTTCGATAACATCTACCAATGTAAACACTACTCTATTTTCAAGTCCCATCAACACATCAAGGTTTCGAAGTCCTGTATCTCCATCGATTACTACAACCTTCTTATCCATTGATGCAATAGCTGTTCCTATATTTGCTGTGGTCGTTGTTTTACCTACGCCACCCTTACCTGAAGTTATAACTATAGATTCTCCCATGTGAATTCCCTCCATTATATATATTTATTAGGTAAATATGGTTCAACAATAATATTTGAATTTTTAATTTTTGCTACCTCAGGATACTTAGGTTTAACTTCATCTTCAGGAGACCTTGTTACAACGCCACCAATCTGGAGTATTTGAGGTTCTAACCTAAATGCAGCAATTATAGCTTTCTCATTTCCATTAGAACCTGCATGAACAACTCCTCTTAAAGTACCAAATACAATTATGTTTCCAGCAGCATATATTTCGGCTCCTGGATTTACATCCCCAATTATAATTATATTACCAGGATAATTTATGCTTTGTCCACTTCTTATTGTTTTCCTTAAAAATTTAGTTCTTCCTTCATATATGCCAGTAAACACGTTTCCAATAGGTTCATCTTGATTCTGAAAAATACAATCACTAATTAGAAATTCATCAAATAATATTTCCTTTAATTTCCTACTTTCCCTTTCATTTATGTACTTAAGTTCGGTAGTTATTTTCAAAGTACTACCTTTGTAAAATTTTCTTCCTTGCGCAAGCTTTTTAATTAAAGACTCTAACATATCATCAAAATCACTAAAATGGTCCATATTTATAACTACATTTAATCCCTCTTTATTTCCTTTAATGACTATTTTATCTGTAACCATAATTTTAACCTCCTAGCTCTCATCTGGGGTGTAGGGAACACTAAAATAAAAACACAAGTCCCTAAATCAGTTATTAGTTGTTTTACTCCATAATTGAACTGTTACATAACTTAACTTATCTTATTATTTCAACATAATACAAGTAAATTCCTGCTTAATTTTAATATTATATTTTTTTATCTATATTCATGCTTCTAAAATTAAATAAACTCCAACAAACAAATTTGTTAGAGTTTATTTAAAATTCTCTCATGCATGGTTTTCTGAAGTATTTCTAAAATTTCCATTCTCTCTTCATATATTGCTTTTGAGATAGTTTATATGCAAATTTATACATAAAAATACAAACTACTAAATTATATATTGCCTGATATATTATTACTTCCATATTTGTATATTGTTTTATCAAAACCAATATACAAAATACTATTAACCCCTTTACTAAACTTAACGCAAAAGATGATATTATTGGGAAAAATGATTTTTCAATAAATATACTTTTACCTATATTTGCAGCTACAAAACACATAAGCATATTACATAGCATATTGATTCCAAATGCATTTAAAAAATACACATCCTGGAGTGCTCCAGTGAAAACTCCAATTATGATTGCGTCTCTTGGAGAACTAACAATAGAGTAACACAATGCAAATACAAACAGTAAGCTTGGATATGCACCATTTATCTTAAGTAAAGGCATTAAAGTATTATCTAATATTAGAAATAGAATACATAAAAGCACTATTGTTAATATCCTCTTCATAATACAACCCCTAATATTTTATTTCTCCAGCTTCTGTATCTTTTGGTACCACAATAAAAACTTCCTCAATTTTTGAAAAATCAACATATGGCTTTATTATGGCACTCTTCATTACTTCACCTTTATCCTCATGTACACTTAGCACACTTCCAATTCTTATTCCAGCTGGATATATACGTCCAAGTCCAGATGTCATTATTACATCACCTTTCTTTATTTTTGAATCTAAAGAAAGACGTTGTATTTGTGCAAGAGATTTATTTTTAGCATCTGTATATCCTTTGACAATACCATTATTATCTCTTGTACTATCAACAAGCCCTGCCACTGCGATATTTTCATTAGATAAACATTGTACTATGGCCCAATTATTTCCAACTGATGTAACTTGTCCTACAAGCCCATCTCCAGTTATAGCAACCATTCCTTTTT
>Ga0209123_1001959_pt1 | contig 18593 bp, 17 predicted proteins | sample BarGraIncu00431A_FD_184500 | JGI IMG/M metagenome (GOLD analysis project Ga0209123, IMG submission 184500) | Arctic peat soil microbial communities from Barrow, Alaska, USA - Barrow Graham LP Incubations 004-31A (SPAdes) (version 2) | ecosystem: Environmental > Terrestrial > Soil > Wetlands >... | reverse complement strand
CTCTATGTGCCTTGAATCTTTAATTTTTTCAGGGTAACGTACAAGGTAGGGATCGCCCCAATACATCGGCCATTCATAATAACCGAAGTAGGTCTCCTCGAACTGACGCGAAATTGGCTTATCACTGTTCAAGGATGGACTGTCCTCGATCTGTTTTTTTGTCAAATTGACAGTTATGTTTTGCTTTTCTTTATTCACCTCGACCAGGGCATGAGGGGAGATCAATACCTGCCTCCCAGTTAGCCAGTTCCCCGTATCGGCAACCAGATAGCGAATCGTCCAGTGTTTGTCATCAAAGTAAAATTCCTTGACCGTCCCCATTACCCCGTCGATGCCGTCCAATTTGTAACCCGTCAGTGTTTTGGTTTTGGTTAACATGGTGGATCTCCTTAAGTCCTTTTGTTTTGTCATATATTTGACCATCCATGCCAATACCGAGAACGCGGCAAACCGAGCGCGCAATCATCAGCTCTTCGTCGGTACGGATTACCCGAACTGTGACCTTGCCGGCCTCCGTGGATATCACGCCCTCTGTCTGTGCATTGCACGACTCATTGAGTTCAATGCCGAGAAAGCTCAGTCCCTCGCAGATGCGTGCACGGACGACCGGTGCATTTTCTCCGATCCCTCCTGCAAAAACCAGCGTGTCCAATCCACCTAGAGCAGCCGCAAACGAACCGATCCATTTCTTGACCTGATAGCAAAAGAGCGCGACAGCTTCAGCCGCCCGCACGTCCTTTGCTTCCAGGGCGAGCAGTTCTTCCATGTCGGAACTGGTTTCCGACATGCCGAGCAATCCGGACTGGAAGTTCACCATTTCATTGAATTGTTTGGCATCGATTCCCTCGCTGCGCTTCAGATACCAAAGCAGTCCCGGATCAAGGTCGCCTGAACGGGTGCTCATCGGCAATCCGGCTGTCGGAGTGAAACTCATGCTGGTGTCCACGGATTTGCCGCCTCGTACTGCCGCCAGGCTCGCCCCGTTGCCGAGGTGAGCGAGGATTACCCTGCCTTGGGCTACTTCGGTTCCAGCCAGGCGTACCAGTTCTTCCATGAGAAACTCATATGATAACCCGTGAAACCCGTAGCGCCGTACCCCCAGCGCCTCGTAGCGGCGCGGGATCGGCAACAACCGGGCCACGCGGGGCAGGTCATGATGAAAATCCGTGTCGAAACAGGCCACCTGGGGCAGGTCGGTGAAGCGCCGATGAAACGCCTCAGTCAAAAGGATTTCCTCCGGCAGATGCTCCGGATCGAAGGGACTGAGCTGGTGCAGTTCCTCCACCATTTCCGCCGTGATGCGCTGGGGTTTGCTGTACTTCGGCCCGCCATGGACCACGCGGTGTCCAACGGCAGTCAAGGCACCACTCACGTTGCGCTTCTCGATCCAATCCATTAGAACGCCCACTGCCACCGTATGATCCGGCGCCGTTATTGACCGCGAAAAGTTATCCGCATCGTTCCCCCCCTTCACCCGAAAGGTGGCCTCCGGTAGTCCGATCCGCTCGACCCCGCCCTCCAGAATCCGTCGAAACGAGTCGCCAGGCTCAAAGAGCGCGAACTTGATGCTCGACGATCCGCCATTTATCGTCAGGATGTGGGGGCTAGTGGGACTCACGGTTAACTCCTTCATCATTGTGCAATCCGAGCATAGCGAGCTTCTCGCAGGTGGAACTGTAGTCCGAGTGAAGGATGCTCTGGATCCCCATACCTTCCGCAATCCGGACGAACATCGGGGTATTTTCGATATAGACCGCCCGCCGGGCTGGCGTCTGAGAGATGTCCAGTGCCAGCCGGAAGATGTCCGGATCGGGTTTACGCAGGTGGACAAAGCAGGAGGAAACGAACGAGTCTACGAATTCATACAACCTGAAGGTTTGGATCCGATACGCATTCAGTTCCCGCGCTTCGTTGCTGAGCGCGACAACCTTCAACCCGTACAGCGCCTTAAGCCGTCGGATCAGCGCTAACATTTCGGGATACGGCTTCGACCGGGCGAACATGAATTCCCGGAACTGAGCCGGAGTAAACGGCCGCTCCTCGTAGAACACTACCCGGTCCAAATAATCCTCCAAGCTCAGCTTGCCCAATTCATACGTGTCGAAGGCCTGGTTATGCCGGATTTCCAACTCGTTCAGATCAAGGTCGAACTCCTGGGCTGCCAGTTTACGGGACTCGTGAACCCAGCCGTCGGTGAGCAATACGCCGCCGATATCCAGGAACAACGTTGTTATTGAACTGCTCTTTTTCATTGAGCCTCCTTGAGGCAGACGCGTTATGCCATCTGAAGCTTCTTTTTGGTCTCTTCGCACCCGTTTTTCCTGCGGATGCGGTCACTCTCCACCTGCCTGGCTGGCAGTGGTTTCCCCACGTCGCATAAAATAGATTATTAAACTCATATGTTAGTTCTTTTCTTTGCTTTAATCGCCCGAGATCTGACCCAAAATCAGTTCCCTGCAAGAGCGCCGTGCTGCCTCAGTTTTAGGAATCCCCACATTTTCAAAACGCCAGTTACGGTTGAAATTCTACGTTCCCTATGAATCCTGTGAGAAAATTACCACCGTGTACGGGCCGATGCTGATTTCGCCGGAGCAGGGCAGGCCATCAGTGCCTTTCTCATGGGTTTCGACGTCTGGGGTGGAATGATTCGCAAAATTTGAGCCATAGTTATATGAGTCACTGTTAAAGCGCGTTTTCCACAATCCGGCCCGTGGAAAACCGATGACATACCCGTCGCGATTTTGATTCATCATATTAACCACCACAACGACACTATCTTTTGGGCCTTGTTTGTCCGAACGATGGAAGGCGATGACCTTGGCTTCATTGTTAAAATGATAGAGATGGATGTTTTGACCACACAACCCCCGCGTCACGCCCGACCGGTTGCGCCGCAGAGCGATCAGGTCCTGATACATGCTGAGAATACCGTTTTCCCCCTCGGTCCGGGACCAATCGATCGGGACCTTATCCTGGAACCACCGATCTTCCAGCAACTCCTGCCCTTCAAAAATCATCGGGATACCTGGCGAGGTAAGAACAAGAGCGCCGCCCAAGGTAGATCGTTTCTTGGAAAACCAGCTGTCTACGTTTCCTGGCCAGATTTCCTCCGGTACGCGTTCCCGTCCATTAGCAACTTCGTCGTGCGACTCAGTATAAATGACCCGCGTGAAGGCGTCTGAATCGAAACGATGCTCGATAGCTCCAGCGACTGCCCCCAAATCACGTGATGCATCATCACCGACGATGACAGCCCGGCGCACGTGGTGAACAAAGCCGGCATCCCATTGCGCATGAAAACCGGCGCCGCCCGCTCCCACGTCCTTGGTGACCCAGGGGTTCTTGTGCAACCCTTCGGCGATGCTGATTTTACCGGGGAACCGTTGTTGGATTTCCACGTTGATCCACTGCATCAAGCTCCAACCGTCGGGGATGTCATTAGCCGGATTGTTGCCATTCCCATCGATGCTTTTGATATAAACAATCATGTCCCAGCGCAGGCCGTCGACATGGTACTCTTCTAGCCACATCAGAGCGTTATCGCGCAGGTATTGGCGCACTTCGCCCCGGCCATAATCGGGACGGGTTTCGCCCCAGGGCGTTTGCGAGCGGTGGTCATTGTAAAAGTAAATTCCCCCCTTCTCATTTTCGCTCCAACCGTCAAACCGCCACAAATCGAGATTGCCTGGACCAAAGTGGTTATAAACGACATCTGCGATGACAGCGATACCTTGCTCGTGGGCCGCTTTAACAAAGAGCTTAAAGGCATCCGGTCCGCCGTAAATGCCTTCGATAGCAAAAGGATGATCCGGATTGTACCCCCACGAAAAATCGCCTGGAAACTCCATGATCGGCATCACTTCGATCGCATTGATCCCCAGTTCTTTAAGGTAAGGAAGTTTTTCAGAGGCGCTAGCGAACGTGCCCGGATGCCCCTTTTCTCTGACGTTAAAGGTGCCTATGTGCATTTCGTAAATGACAAGCTCATTCCACGAGGCCATTTCAAAGTTATCACTGCCCCAATTGAACGCTTTAGGGTCGTAGACAATTCCGTTGCCATCTGAGTTCGTCACTTTTTTGGCATAAGGGTCAATACGAGAGAGGGGAGGGAGATTCCAATCCTTAGGGGCGTGAATCACATAACGGTACTCATCTCCCGCTTTTGCATTTTGCACCCCAACCGACCAGTAACCGTCCATCTCACTGACCAGAGGAGTTGAGGTTTTGTTCCAGTCATTGAAGGTTCCGGTCAGGTAAATATTTTCGGCATGGGGAGCCCATACACGAAAGGTTACACCCTTTGCAGTGGGAATGGCTCCCATGCCAGATTGTTTTGGCATTGTGCGAGTTTTATCTGTCATTTTTCCCTCCTAACAGTCCTGACCTGCGCGATCTCGCTCCTCGTAGAGTTCATAGGCTCGCTTGGCGATCTCCGGCGCCAAAGCGGTCGTGAATCGGCCGAAACCAGTCGGCGGCACGGGTGAGATCGTCCAGTGCCAGGTTGAAGAAGAGGCCCTCGCCTGTCTTCCCCTTCGCGATTTCCTCGCGGATCGCAGTGTCGTAAGCGGTGCTATTCTTGAACGCGTGATCAAAGATCGTCGGGTTTGAAGTCAGTCCGGTCACCGACGATTCGTCAATGTAGCGTTTGAGCGTGCCGCTGTTCAACAAGTCGCGTGTGATGTTATCGAGCCAGAGGCTCTGGCCCAGGTCGTGAAGCGTTTGGGTGCTGGTCAGGATGCGTGCATTAGTTGGTTTCATGGAGGACATTTTCATAACTCCCGTGGATGCTTTCCCGCTCGCCAGTGTTCTTCAATCTGTTCAAGACTCTTCCCCTTGGTTTCCGGCACCAGCCGATATATGAAGACCCAAGCGGCGACAGCAATCGCGCCGTATAGCCAGAAAGTTCCAGCGTGCCCCAGAATTCCGACCAGGGTCAGAAAGGTCACAGCCACCACCAGATTCAATGCCCAGTTAGTAACAGTCACGGCGCTCATGGCCGCACCGCGAGCCTTGAGTGTATAGATCTCGGAAATCAGCAGACAGAAGATCGGCCCGAGTCCAAAGGCGAAACTCGCGACATAGATGACCAGGCCGCCTATGGCGACATAACTTTTGAAACTCGCCAACTGCTGAAACTGGAAAGCCGCGCCCAAGATCGCCAGCCCGATAATCTGACCGGCCACTCCAAGCAGTAACAAAGGCCGCCGGCCGACGCGGTCCAGCAGGAAGATGGCCAGCACATGAAAAAGCCACATCACCATGGTCAAACCCGCTCCGGCCAGGATGGCGGGTCCGGTGGCGCTAATGCCGGCGAACTTGAAAATGGTCGGGGCATAATAGATGACCGTGTTGATGCCAGTTAATCAGCCCGTGCGCCGTGCTGCGCTATAAACCGGACCTATTGCAAAACCGTGTTCCGCTGTGGATCGGTCACAATCTGCTTTTCGATGCGGTAGCGGCCCTCACGGCAGGTGTTGACCAGGCGGAATGCCGGCACCCCGTCGGCCAGCCATTCCACCTTGTGGCTGGCATCGCGTTTCTCCTCGGAAAAGAAATCCGCTCCTGCGGTGACGATCAACCCCATGTCGCGGACGCTGGCTTGGTCCAGGCGGGGATAATAATTCTCGGTGAAGATTCCCTTACTCAGCGTGAACCAGACGTGACTCTGTATGCTGAGCGCCGTGCCCACGCCGGTTTTGGCGCTGGAAGTCCAGTGGGCCCCAATGCCAGGACCGGTCGGTGCGAAATGAGTCTTCTGAGTATCATCCATGAACTGTCCCTTCGTCCGAGTGCGGCCAGTTTCGCGCCTGTGGACTGGTAATCCGTATGAAGAATGCTTCGCATCCCCAAACCTTCCGCGATCTGTTGGGCCAGACGGAATCGTGCCACCTAAAGTTTCTCTTTGGTCTCTTCACGCCTGTTTCTCATGCGTTTCCGGTCATTTTCTCAGGGTCGCTCTGGACGTTAAAGGGACAAGGGAGAGTTGTTTATCAGCTTTTCACTTGCCCAAATCGCACCTGAGCCTCGCAAACATTGCTTGGATATTTTCACTGACCGGTGCTTGAGAATTGAAAATCTCAGATCCAGCGACAAGTACTTGAGCTCCAGCCTTGGCAACGGCGGCGGCGTTAGACAGGTGTATGCCACCGTCCACCGCAATTTTCACCTGGCTGAGGTCGTGTTGTAACAACAGCCCGCGCAGTCGGGCGATCTTGTCCAGGCTGCCCGGGATAAACTCCTGGCCGCCAAAACCCGGTTCAACAGACATTATCAGGACGAGATCCACCTCCGCCATAATCTCTTCCAACATGATCAGTGGGGTTGCCGGATTGAGGGCAAGTCCGGCCCGGGCGCCGAGCGAACGGATGCTGCGGATGGTCTGGAAGGGGTGCGAACATGCTTCAATATGGACAATTATGCCATCGACCCCGGCTCGCACGAAGTCTGCGATATACCGCTCCGGATCGGCGATCATCAGATGCGCGTAAATCTGTGCTGCATATTTCTTCCTGAGAACCTGCAGTGCCTTCACGGCACCCGGCCCCAGGCTCAGGTTCGGAACAAACAGGCCATCCATGACATCCACGTGGATCCGCGTGATGCCCGCTTTCAGCGCCTCTTCGACCTGTTCCCCCAATCGGGTGAAATCAGCGGAAAGAATTGAGGCCGCAAATTGTACCTGCTCTAGCGCTGCCATAGTATATGAGTATCCTCGTGAGGAATGGCCATTCCAGGGTAACGCGGCACGATGCGTGCCGTGAAATCGCCGGACGGGCGTGTCGCCGGTACCCGGGCCTTATAGACAAAACCATGTTCCGTACCTTCCATCTGCCGGTCGCGAATCATCTCCACACGGACCGGATCTCCACTGACGGACGCCTCTGCATACAACTCAACCTGCACCGCATCAGGACCGACGCCGTAGAGATACACCAGAACTTCGAAAAGGTGCCACTCACCGAGAGTCTCTATGGTAACCTCACCAAAACGCAAGTTGGCCCAGTCGCTATCCAGCATATGTTGCCAATTTGCTATCTGCTCACCTATCTTCCCCTGCTGGGTGGCACGCTCTCGGTACGCTGCGACGGCGGGAAGGTAATAGCGCTCGACATACTCCCTGACCGTACGGTTGGCGGAAAACTGCGGCGTCAGCCGCGCCATGCTTTCCCGCATCCGCCCTACCCAGACTGTGGGAATGCCCTGTTCGTTGCGGGCATAAAATTCAGGGATCACCTGCTGCTCGAGAAGGTTATAGAGCTCCTCAGCGTCCTTGGCGTCCCAGCCCGGATCGTCGCCATGTTCCCGGCCATCCCCCAATGCCCAGCCCACCTCTGGGGCGAACGCCTCGGCCCACCAGCCGTCCAGAACCGAGAGGTTGAGCCCACCGTTGACCAGTACCTTCATGCCGCTCGTACCGCACGCCTCCCAGGGACGCCGCGGCGTGTTGATCCAGACATCCACCCCCTGCACCAGGTTCTCGGTCAGGAGCATGTCATAGTCGCTCAGAAATATCACATGGGGGCGCACCTCGGGCCGCTCAATGAACCGGGTCCATTCCTGAATCAGGGCCTGCCCCGGCTGGTCGGCCGGATGGGCCTTGCCGGCAAGGACTAGCTGCACGGGCCGCTCAGGGTTGGTCAGCAGGCGCAGCAGCCGCTGCGGGTCATGCAACAGCAGGTTCGGTCTCTTGTAAGTCGCGAAGCGCCGCGCAAAGCCAAGTGTCAGGGTGTGGGGGTCAAACAGATGCCTCGCCCCTTCAATCTCCTCGGGTGACGCGCCGGAGATGGCCAGTTGCCGGGACAACCGCTCGCGTGTGTATTCGACAAACGAGTTGCCGGCGGCGATGCGAAACTGCCAAAGACGGGCATCGGAAACACAGCGAATATCCTGTTCCAGAGTTTTCATCGTCCCCAGCCAGCGCTCCTTTCCGCAGGCCGTCGTCCAAAGTTCGTCGGCTGCCGCCGAGTCCCAACTCGGCACGTGAACCCCGTTGGTCACGTGTCCGACTGGCACTTCGTCCGCCGGCCAGCGCGGAAAGAGCGGCGTGAAGAGTTGCCTGCTGACTTTCCCATGAAGTCGACTCACCCCATTCGCCGCCCCACTTCCCCTGATTGCCAGATAAGCCATGTTGAAGTTTTCCGAGGGGTCATTGGGATTGCTGCGGCCCAGTGCCAGCAAATCGTGGAACGCTATGCCGAGCTTCTGTTCGGCATAACCGCCGAGGTACTGTTCGACTAGCTCAGGTGCGAAGCGGTCGAAACCGGCTTCAACAGCCGTGTGGGTGGTGAAGAGGTTCCCGGCCCGGGTGACTGCCAGGGCGGCATCGAAGTGCTGGCCGCTTTCTTCCATGAAATCGCGTGCGCGCTCCAGCGCTGCGAAGGCTGCATGCCCTTCGTTCAGATGACAAACTTCCGGCTTGAGGCCAAGCGCGTGCAGCAGGCGCCAGCCGCCAATACCTAGCAGCAGTTCCTGCTTGAGGCGCAACTCCGGCCCGCCGCCATAGAGCTCGCTGGTAATCCCCCGATGCGCGGGGAAGTTTGCCGCGTCATTGCTGTCCAAAAGGTAAAGCCTGACTCGACCGACTTGTACCTGCCAGGCACGCAGCCAGACCGAGTATCCGGGCAGAGCGATCTCCAACCGGAACCATTCGCCGTTCGGATGGCGCAGCGGGGTGACCGGCAGCTGCCCCGGGTCGTTGTACGGATAGAGAGCCTGTTGCGCACCGTTTTTGTCGATCACCTGGCGAAAATAACCCTGCTGGTACAATAGCCCCACGGCTACCACGGGCACGCCCAGATCGCTGGCGGACTTCAGCTGATCTCCAGCCACATTGCCAAGTCCACCCGAATAAATCGGCAGCGCTTCGCTCAACATGTATTCCATGCTGAAATAAGCAACGCAGCTCAAGGGGGCCTGCGGATATTTTTGCTGAAACCATGCAGGGGCATCCGCCGCGTCATGTTTGGCTTGCAGCAGGTCGTCGACATCCTTGCGAAAGGCGGGATCGGTCAGCACGAGCTCGAGTTGGTCCCGCGACACCGTCTGCAGGACGACCCAGGGATTTTGAGTTAGTTCCCACAGTACCGGATCAAGCGTGCGCCACACTTCATCGGTGGCGTGATTCCAGGACCAGTGCAGGTCCAGGGCAAGCTCAGCCAGGGAGTCTACCCCATCGATATCCGTGGGCAGCAGGCAGTAGAGCGAATGGCTGCCAGGCGTCTGCTTGCTCATGATTCCCCCTTCAGCTTTGGCTGGGACGCACGCTGCTGAGAAGCCGCCAAAGCGTCGTCTACCATCGCTCGCGCTTGCTCCTGGATGCCCTGCAGATGGTCCGGCCCGCGAAAACTCTCCGCATAGATTTTGTAAATATCCTCGGTTCCTGAGGGCCGAACTGCAAACCAGCCGTTTTCGGCCACCACTTTCAAGCCGCCGATGGGAGCACCGTTACCCGGCGCATCGGTCAGAATGGCTTGTATTTTTTCGCCGGCCAGGTCAGTAGAGCTAACCTGCTGGGGCCTAAGACCCTGCAACCCCTTTTTCTGTTCCGGAGTTGCAGGAGCATCGATCCGCTCGTAGAACGGTTCACCGAAATCGCGTGTGAGGTCGCGGTAGATTTCGCCGGGATCGCGCCCCATTCGGGCCGTGATCTCAGCGGCCAGCAATGCCGGAACGATGCCGTCCTTATCCGTCGTCCACGCGGTGCCATCGAGCCGACTGAAGGAGGCACCAGCGCTCTCTTCGCCACCGAAGCCGAGCGAGCCGTCGAGTAAGCCCTCAACGAACCACTTGAAGCCGACCGGCACCTCGTAGAGCTTCCTGCCAAGTTTTGCGGCGACGCGATCAATCAACTGGCTGCTTACCACCGTCTTGCCGACCGCCGCATCCTTGCGCCACTTGGGCCGGTTTTGGAAGAGGTAATAAATGGCGACGCAAAGGTAGTGATTGGGAGCAAGCAACCCTCCACTCCTGGTCACGATCCCGTGCCGGTCGGCGTCGGTGTCACAGGCGAAGGCGATATCGAAGCGGTCCTTAAGGCCGATGAGCCGCTGCATCGCGTAGGGTGACGAGGGGTCCATGCGGATCTTGCCGTCCCAATCGACGGTCATGAAGCGGAAGGTCGGATCGATGTCGTCATTAACGACCGTGAGATCCAGGCCGTAGCGCTCGGCAATCGGCTCCCAGTAGTGAACCGCGGCACCGCCGAGGGGGTCGACCCCAAGGCTTATCTTCGCGCCGCGAATGGCGGTCATGTCGATCACGTTGCAGAGATCTCCAACGTAGGCGTTGATGTAGTCGTGCCGATGGGTTGTGGCAGCATGCAGCGCCCTCTCGAAGGGAATTCTTTTCACCCCGTCAAGTCCGCTCTCAAGAAACCCGTTTGCCTTTGCTTCGATCCAGTTCGTGACCTCCGGTTCCGATGGCCCGCCGTTGGGAGGATTGTACTTGAACCCACCATCAGCGGGCGGGTTATGGGAGGGAGTGATCACTATACCGTCGGCGAGTCCGGTCGTGCGTCCACGGTTGTAGACGAGAATGGCGTGAGAGACGGCAGGGGTCGGAGTATATTCATCCTTTTGCGCTATCATGACATCGACCCCGTTGCCCGCCAGTACCTCCAGGGCACTGGCAAATGCAGGTTCGGAAAGTGCGTGGCTGTCGATGCCGAGGAATAGTGGTCCGTTTATCTTCTGCTGTGCGCGGTACAGGCAAATGGCCTGGGTGACGGCAAGGATGTGTCGTTCGTTGAAGGATTTATCGAGGGACGAGCCGCGGTGCCCCGAGGTACCAAAGGCAATCCGCTCCCCGGGAACCGCAGGGTCAGGCACTTCGGTATAGTAAGCCGTGACCAGGCGGGGAATGTTGACCAGCATCGATGCTTCGGCGGGTTTACCCGCCATTGGACTCACCTTCATGGCACGGCCTCCTCTTACCCTACCGATCAGATACCTCCGGGAAACCGAATGAACCAATATCAGTTTCCGATATGGAGACCACCGGAATGAGCCAGATTGTTAACGTTAAAATCCGTTTCCGCCACACTGCCGCCAAGCGGATGACAACTCTCTATTTAGGCTGCTCATTTCTCTCACTCCTGAGACATCTGTACCGCCGGATCAGGGCGTTGGTCGAACTGTCGTGGTTGAGCTGCGGCTCATCCGAATTTTCCAACTCGGGAATGATCCGCTCCGCCAGCATCTTGCCCAGTTCGACGCCCCACTGGTCGAAGGAGTCGATCTGCCAAACCGCCCCTTGGGTGAATACGCTATGCTCGTAGAGCGCAACCAGTTTTCCGAGCGTCTCCGGCGTCAATCGCTCGGCGAGGATGGTGTTTGTCGGGCGGTTCCCTGCGCAGGCCCGGTGCGGCACCAGCCATTGAGGCGTTCCCTGGGCACTGATCTCTTCCTCGGTTCTACCGAAGGCCAATGCCTCAGTCTGGGCGAAGAGGTTTGCCATCAGCAGGTCATGGTGGCCTTCGAGCAGGTTCAGCGTCTGGCAAAAGCCTATAAAATCGCAAGGGATGAGCTTGGTCCCCTGGTGGATAAGTTGGTAGAAGGAGTGCTGGCCGTTGGTACCCGGCTCGCCCCAGAAGATAGGTCCAGTCTGATAATCCACCTGGGTGCCGTCAAGCGATACGTGCTTGCCGTTACTTTCCATTGTCAACTGCTGCAGGTAGGCTGGGAAGCGTTTGAGATACTGGTCGTAGGGAAGGACCGCCACCGTTTGGGCGCCGAAGAAGTTATTGTACCAGAGGGTGAGTAATCCCATCAGCACCGGCAGATTGCTGTCGAAGGGCGCCGTGCGGAAGTGGTCGTCCATCGCGTGAAAACCGACAAGCATGGAACGGAAGTTCTCGGGGCCGATGGCGATCATGGTCGAAAGCCCGATGGCCGAGTCCATTGAATAGCGTCCGCCGACCCAGTCCCAGAATCCGAACATGTTCGCGGTGTCGATGCCGAACTTCGCCACTTCCTTGGCATTGGTCGATACGGCGACAAAGTGCCGGGCGACGGCAGCATCGTCATGAAGGGTCCGGAGCGCCCATTTGCGGGCGGTACGCGCATTAGTCATCGTCTCCAAAGTGGTGAAAGTCTTCGAGGAAATGATGAAAAGGGTCTCCGCAGGGTCTAGGTCCCGTGTCGCCTCGGCGAAATCAGTGCCGTCCGCGTTAGAGACGAATCGAAAGGTCATGTCACGCAAGCTGTAGTGGCGCAGCGCTTCGTAAGCCATCACCGGACCGAGATCTGAGCCGCCGATGCCGATGTTGACGACGGTGCGGATGCGCTTGCCGGTTTGCCCCAGCCATGCACCGCTGCGGACACGATCGGCGAAGTCAGACATCCGGTCGAGGACCAGGTGGACCCCAGGCACCACGTTTTCGCCGTCAATGGTAATCGCCTCTTCCCGCGGCGCACGCAATGCCACATGGAGCACGGCTCGATTTTCCGTGGCATTGATCTTCTCACCGGCAAACATGGCGTCGATCCGTCGGCGCAAACCGCAGGTTTCTGCCAGGTCCACAAGCAGCCGTATGGTTTCATCGGTGATGTGGTTTTTCGAGTAGTCGAGATAGAGTCCGGCAGCCTTAATTGCGTAACGCTCACCGCGCCGTTGATCGTCAGCAAAGAGCTGCCGCAGATGGACGTCTTTTATCTTCTGAAAGTGATGCTCCAGCGCCTGCCAGGCGATGCTCTGGGTAAGCGGCGTTATGGTTTTGGAAATGGACATGGTTCATGCTCTCCCCATTTGCTATTTTCTGCGACCAACGCCCTGGCAGTGTCGCTAAGCGTTGGAGTTTCATTTAGGATCCCTCCGTAATTTCACGCACGGTTCCTCATTCATCGAGGCCTGCGCTAAAAACATTGGTGATATCAAATCCTACCCTCTCTCTCCACGATAGCCACTTTCGCGAGGCGGCGATTGAACCGTTCATCCCCCTTGAAATGTGCATTGAGAAAAATCTGGACCAGATCCCAAGACAAGGCAAAACCAGTTACCTGTCCGCCCAGGCACATCACATTCATGTCATCGTCCTCTACCCCCTGATGAGCGGAGAAGGAATCAGTGATCAACGCTGCGCGCACACCGGGCACCTTGTTGGCCGCAACGCAGGCCCCTACCCCGCTGCCGCAAATAGCCAGTCCCCGGTCGATCTCACCGTTCGCTACGGCCTTGGCCAGTGGCACCACAAAATCCGGGTAATCATCTCCAGTGATCAGTTGATGGGCGCCGAAGTCCACCACCTCAAATCTCGAGGTCTTGAGATCATCTGCTAGCTTTGCTTTCAGATCAAACCCACCATGGTCTGCTGCAATACCTATGCGCATCCTGTTTCCTCTTCCTGTTGTCACAACCAGTCTCCCATCAGCAGGCCGAAATGGACGAGGGATTATCCCGCGATGTCGCTACGTATTCCAGCATAGACGTCAGCTTGTGTCGCGCCAGCCGTCGCAGCATGTCGCTTCCCATGCGCACCAATCCGACCATCCTAATTCTCATTCCCATAGCCTCCTTTTCCCTGCTCTCTCCTTCTTCAAGCGGGGTTCAGCTGAACGCCGCCTGGCGCTTTTGTTCCAGTGCCAGCATCAGGCTATCGAAAGGTTGGATGAATTTTTCCACTCCCTCATCCTCGAGCTGCTGGGTCATGGCAGCGAGGTCTATGCCGAGTTCCGCGAGTCGGTCTAAAATACGCAGAGCCTCCTGCCCGCCCTGATCCAGAAGAGGCGCAGGGTTTCCGTGGTCACGGTAGGCGACCAGGGTCTCCAGCGGAGTGGTATTCACCGTCTCCGGTCCGATCAGCGCCTCGAGGTATTTCACATCGCTGAAATCTGGGTTCTTTGTGCCGGTGCTGGCCCAGAGAAGCCGCTGCGGGCGGGCTCCGCTTGTGGCGAGACCAAGATAGCGGTCACCCGCCAAGATCTCCCGGTACACTTCGCGGGCAACCTTGGCACAGGCGATGGCGCTTTCCCCCTGAAGCGGCGCCGTATCCTGCGCGGGCCTCTCACCTGCGCCTTTACTAAGCTTTTCGAGCAACGGATCAATCAATACGTCGATACGGCTCAGAAAGAAACTTGCCACCGAAGCCACCCGCGCCAGGGGAAGCCCCCGTGCGACTCGCTCGGCAAGGCCATCGAGATAGGCCTCGGCAACTGCCCGGTAGCGCGGGATTCCGAACAAAAGGGTAACGTTTACGTTGATCCCCTCGCCTATAAGTTCTCGGATTGCGGAGAGCCCCTCCCAGGTGCCAGGAACCTTAATGAGCAGATTGGGACGGTCCACTCGCTTCCAAAGATGTCTCGCCTCGATGAGGGTTCCGGCGCTATCGTGGGCAAGGTGAGGGGACACCTCGAGACTCACGTAGCCGTCCCCGCCCTCCAGCCTGTCATACACTGGACGCAGCAGGTCGGCTGTCACCCGTATGTCCTCAACGACCAGTTCCTCGTAGATCTCGGGAACGCTCAAACCCTTGCGAGCGAGCGCCTTGATGGCGTCGTCATAGTCGGAGCTTTGAGCGATAGCCTTCTCGAAGATGGCCGGGTTGGAGGTAACACCGCTCACCCCATCCTTCTGGATCAGCGACAAAAGTTCGCCCGAGACCAGCATGCCGCGGCTCAAAAAATCGAGCCAGATGCTTTGCCCCAAAGCTTCAAGCTTTAATAGCGGATTCTCTTTCATGGTCCATTCTCCTCTTCTTCAAGCATGGATACCTAGGCGAGCCGGCGCAAGTGACACACGACACCTATGAAGCGTATCGCCCAAAATGGGCTCACCAGCTTATACGCCAGGTCGCAGCCCACCACGCGACTGCCCAGGCAGATCACGTTCAGTTCGTCATCCTCCTCCGCCCCTTGCGTTCGGGAAACTCGTCGTGGATTCGGGCGGCCTGCACTCCGGGCGACACTGTTTCCTGCTATGGGGGCTCCACCCTGCTGCCGCAAATAGCCAGGTCCCGGTCCATTGTACCGTTGCCAATGGCGATGGTCAAACCCGCCATGGTGGCCACTATACCGATACGCATCATGTTTCCTCTTCCAGTTGTCATAACCAGCCCACCGGCAGGCCGAATAGGACGAGGAATTAACCCTCGATGTTGCTGCGTATTCCTGCATGCACGTCAACTTGTGTCGCGCCAGCCGTCTCGAGGATGCTCTTGGCTTGAGCTACTTGGCCTGCCGTGCCGTGGGCGATTACCAGGAATTTCGAAGATTTAACCGCCGTCTCGTACTGCACAATACTGTCATTAGGTATGCCGATGCTGAATAGTGCGGCGGCCAGGGCGCTCAGACCGCCTACCACCACTGCGCCTTCCAGCGCACCGACAATCCAACCGACAAGCGGCCCAAACACGAACAGCGGACCAATGCCCGGGATAACGAAAAGGGCTGAACCAAAAAGCAAGCCCCAAAAGCCGCCCCAATAGGCCCCGAGTTTGCCCCAGACCTTCATACGGTCTCCGGCGTTGTAGTAGCCGACGACGTGTTCCTCGGGATGATAGTCTTTGCCCACGATAGACAGTTTCTTCATGTCAAATCCGGATTTCTGGAGTTCTTTGATGCTCGTTTCTGCGTCAATGTGGGATTTGAAAATCCCTACAACTGCGTTTTGCTCTGACATGGTGTAGCTCCTTGTGGTGAGTGTGATTTTGCAATAAGCATGCGCCAATGTGGCAGGTGTCCCTGATGTCTTCCGCTACATATTCTTGATCAGCTCGCTCATCTCATCTTTGACGGTGTCATAACGCTCCCGAACTTCAGCATCACTTTTTTCGGGGTATGATTTCAGTGCCAGGAGAACATTGCCGATCCTTCGCATTTTCTTGCGGTCTGCCGTTCCAGCCAGATGACTGACCGCCGCCTTCTGGAGGTAGGATTGTGCCGTGTCGAGCTCCTTCATCGCCTTGCCGGGTTCGGCTGTGATAAGTTGGTAGGTTTCGGCATATGCCACATGCAGCTTTGCCTCGATCAGGTTGTTATCCCCCCTCAAGCTTGTTTCCGATTCGGACAAATCCGCTGAAAGGTATGCAGATGAGCGCTCTGTAAGGGCCGTGCTCTTTGCCCAGGCCGCTTTCAAGTCCGACTCCGCAACCTTTCCCTCGTCCGCCAGCTTCTTCTCTAGTCCTGCAATTTCTTTCGAAAGTTTGCCGGCTTCTTCTTTATCCGTTGGACTCCTTCCGGCCGCTATCTGGTCAAGGTAGACGCGGGCCTGTTCAAGGTTGTGCCCAGTATCGGCTTTTCCAGCAGCAGGATAATTTCGCGCAGCCATCCAGATATTTCGATTTGCCTGAAACAGGGGGGAATGCACACCAGTATAGAGCGTCATCACCCTTTGCTCCGCAGACTGGAGTGCCTCTTCCGCCTTCCCGGCATTCCTTGCGGCCAAGTAACCCTGCGCCTTCTTTATGTATTGCTGCGACTTGAGCAGCGGGAGTTCAATTTCTATGATAATCATTGAGTTATCGGCCAGGGCCAGTTCTCTTTCCGCGCCCTGTTTGTCATTTCGTTCCAGATAACCGTTCGCCCGGTCGACATGCAACTTTGCCTTATCTGTTGGGAGATACACGGATATCATTTCCAGGGAAGAATATATCGGCGGCATGTCATGCATCACCTGCCGAGCCGGTTCGTACTCAAGGTGCCTGCGGGCGATCTGTATTAGGTTCTTTGACGAGGCCGTCGAAAGATTTTCCCTTATGGTTTCTATCAACCGATTGGCCTCGGCCAGATCTCGCCTTGCGCTTGCCAAATTTCTGAGATGGATGTCTAAGCGTGCTTGCGAAATCTGTCGCAGGGCGACAATCGCAGTTCTATCGATGATGGATTCCTCCATCGGGGTAACACTCCTGTACGGGACCCCGGAATCTGTTTGTAGTGATTGGGCCAAAGTCACGCCCGGAAAGGAAAGCACCGCGCCACATAAAATAGTGACTGCAAAGATAGTTATCAGGCCTTTTCCATTTTTCATGATTATTGTCTCCGTTACCCGGTCCGATTTTTATAACCGACTTCTAATTAATTGCAAATCATACCATTAGCATTAGAATTATCAAGATCACGGGCTGAGGGTTCTGCCTTTGGTTAACTCCAGACAGAAACTCGTAGTCGGCGCTTCATGAATAACCCCAAAAAGGATTGCGACTCTGATTAGCAATCTGCAGTCAACATAGCGTGAATTCAGCAACTAACATGCCGGGGGAAAACTGCAGAGGTTGAGAGTCTAAAGTTCCGATTGTACAAGGTATAACGGAAAGAGACCGTGTCGGGTGGTTTAAGAATCCGCCACGCTATCCGTTACATGTGGCGCAAACGCCAAATATGATGGCATACCTACTATTTTGTCTCTCTACTCATGGTTGGATTGCTGTTCCGTAATCAACCGTATACCCGCAAGTTCCTTGAGGTAAAAGGAATTGGGTAAGGTCTTGGGCCGTTCTCGCTCCGTTTTTGCCAAAGGGCATGCAAGCTGCATTCTGAATGAACGAAAACAACATTTTCTTTTTGAGAGGGAGGAACTCATGGAAAACTTCCGAAACATTCTCGTCATCAGCAGGATGATCCCATACAGCCTGAAAGCCATTAAATTCGGCATATCCCTGGCTCGTAAGTACGATGCGAATCTCATGGTCCTGCTTCTTGTTTCCAATCCCGTCGATATGATGGCTGTAAACGCACCGGGGAAGCTTCCCGGCGAACAGTACAAAATGTACATGAACAGTCACCAGGAAGCTCAAGAACATCTGGAAAAATTTATCCAACAAGAGATACAGGGTGGCTTCCCGATCAAGGAATTGGTCAGTGATGGTAATCCGATACAGGAGATTGTCAAAGTTGTTACAGAAGAAAAGATCGATCTGATTCTTGTGAGCGCACACGAGGAGGGTCGTCTTGAACATGCCCTCTTCGGGGGAGAGAATGACGCCATAGTGCGTAAGATTCCTTGTTCCATCTTGTTGGTGAAAAAGTAATCCACAACTCTAACCGACATTCTTTTTTCGGTTGGCAACGTTTAAGTAACGGAGGCAGCAATGAATACCAGTTCACCGGGTACTTTCTCCCCCTCTGGCGTTGATACGCTCTGCATCAACACGATCCGCTTCCTCTCGATCGATGCCGTGCAGAAGGCCAACAGCGGTCACCCAGGTATGCCGATGGGGGCGGCTCCCATGGCTTACATTCTCTGGAGCCGTTTTCTCAGCCACAATCCGGCGAACCCCGACTGGTTCAACCGGGATCGCTTCGTTCTCTCCGCCGGTCACGCATCTATGCTTCTCTACAGTCTGCTCCACCTGACCGGCTACGACCTGCCACTGGATGAGATCAAACGATTCCGGCAGTGGCAGAGCAAAACCCCCGGGCATCCCGAGCGCGGACATACCCCAGGAGTCGAGATAACTACTGGCCCGCTCGGCCAAGGTTTCGGCAATGGCGTGGGAATGGCCATGGCCGAGGCACACCTTGCTGCCCGTTATAATCGCCCCGGCTTCAATATAATTGACCACTTCACCTACGGGCTAGTAAGCGACGGCGATCTCATGGAGGGTGTTGCAGCGGAGGCAGCCTCGCTCGCCGGCCACCTGCAACTCGGCAAGTTGATTTATT
>Ga0209123_1001957_pt1 | contig 18599 bp, 17 predicted proteins | sample BarGraIncu00431A_FD_184500 | JGI IMG/M metagenome (GOLD analysis project Ga0209123, IMG submission 184500) | Arctic peat soil microbial communities from Barrow, Alaska, USA - Barrow Graham LP Incubations 004-31A (SPAdes) (version 2) | ecosystem: Environmental > Terrestrial > Soil > Wetlands >... | reverse complement strand
CGGGGTTATTCTGCAGGGCGTCGAACACCGTGTGGGCCCCGCGGTTTTCGATGATCTCGCCCGAGGTCACGCTGACCGAATAGGGGGTATCCTGCAGCGGCAGGTTCCCCAGAGGTCCCAGCGCCGCGGCGCCGGAACGGTAACCGCTCCCGGCACTCCCTTCTCTGGCGTCGGCGTTGGCCTCGTTCTTGTCGGTCACCTGGACCGCCGACAGTTGGGTCACCGGAGATGCCGGCTCCGACGCGCCGCTGCCGGCTTCTTGCACCACCTGCGGCGGGGAGGCCGGGGCCTGCGCGCTTGCCACGGCGGCGGATTGGTTTAACAGCATCAGGACCGCGAGGGTCGCGGCGTGATGGCGCCGCGTCGACGAAAGGTTCAGCAGTGATTTCATAACAGTCTTCCTATCTGGTGTGGTGGAAATGCCGCTTAGTCCGCTTCACCCCCGCGGGGTCGGGATGCAGACGGTGAAATTTCTTCCCTGCCTATTTTGAATGCCGAACATCTGGGCCTCGACCTCGTAGGCGTTCTTCAGGTACGCCTCGGTAATCACCTCTTCGGGGCGCCCTATGGAAACCAACTGGTCCCGGCCCAAAAGCACCGCCTTCGAGGCGTACATCAAGGCGTGATTGGGATAATGGGTAGTCAGGATCACGCTGAGGCGCTCCGTATCCACCACCTTCCGGATATGCTCCAGAAGCTTGATCTGGTTACCGAAATCGAGATTCGAGGTGGGCTCGTCCATGATCAGAATCTCGACCTGCTGCGCCAGAGCCCTGGCGATCAGCACGAGCTGGCGCTCACCGCCGCTGATCTCGGTATAGACGCTGTCGCGCAGGTGCGCGATGCCGAGGTTCTCCAGCGCGTTTAAGGCGATGGCGTTGTCGGATGCCGAGGGGGTCGAGAAGGGACCCAGGTGGGCGGTCCTCCCCATGGTAACCACCTCGAGCACCTGAAAAGGAAAAGGTGGGGTGTGCGCCTGGGGCACGTAGCCGACCTTGGTGGCGAAACGCCGCCTGGACCAGCTGGAAACGTTCTCGCCGTGCAGCAGAATCTCGCCCGCCTGCAGTTGCAGGGAACCGAGAATCGTCTTGAACAGGGTCGTCTTGCCGACGCCGTTAGGCCCGAGCAGGCAGAGCAACTCGCCGGGCGCGATACTGAAGGAGATATCCTTGATGATGGTCCTGCCCGGGAAGCCGCAGGATGCGTTTCTTATTTCGAGCATGCAGCCCTCTCCTAAACCCAGCCTTTGCGGGTGTTGACAAGCAGATAGAGAAAAAAGGGCGCCCCGATGATCGAGGTGACAATCCCCAGGGGAATCTCGACGCTAAAGAGTACCCGCGCCAGGTCGTCGACCCCCAGAAGGAAAAGGGCCCCCAGCACCAGGGAAACCGGTATCAGGTGGGTGTAATTGGGTCCCACCAGCAGCCGCGCCAGATGGGGCACGACCAAACCGACCAGACCGACGATGCCGCTGATGGAGACCGCCGTGGCCGTCATCAGGGTGGCGCAGACGATGACCGTCAGCCGCAACAGACCGGTCCTTACCCCGAGTGCGCGCGCCTCCTCGTCGCCAAACGACATGACGTTCAGCCTCCAGCGCAGTGCCGTCAGTACCAGCGTGCCGGCAAGAATCGGCCAGACCGCGACCCGGAGGTCCGACAGGTTGATGGTAGCGAGGCTCCCCATGAGCCAGAAGGTGATCGCCGGCAGCGTGTTGTAGGGATCGGCCAGGAACTTGATGATAGAGACGAAGGAGCTGAACAGCGTGCCGATGATGATCCCGCCGAGAATCATGGTCAGGACGGGCTCCCCCTTCTGCGCCAGCAGGGCGCCGACCGCGTAGGTTATGCCGACCGCGGTCAGTCCGAAGCCGAAGGCGCAGAGCTGCGTGGAAACGGAATTGAAGGCAAGCAGCATACCCAAAGCCGCCCCGAAACTCGCACCGGCCGAAACACCCAAGAGGTCCGGGGAGACCATGGGGTTTCTGAACATACCCTGATAGGCGGCGCCGGACACCGAGAGTGCGCTTCCCACCAGCGTTGCGGCGAGAATCCTCGGTAGCCTGATAGTGAAAAGGACGGTTTCCATCCCGGCACTCCAGGAGTGCGGAACGACCATTATTTTGGAGAACAGGATGAGCGCCACCGTGCCGGGGGAAATGGGATAGCGACCAATGGTAAAGGAGAGGAAGAACAGCGCGAGGAAAAGGGATATCAGCGTCATTAGCTTCTTGGTCATTGCTCCGATCCAATTGCCTCAAAACCGAGATGAGGCAGCATTACTCATGTTTGACTTTTCAGTTCAGGCGGTACTTGACAATCTGCGCCGAAGTTCACCAGCCGCTGAGTCAATCGTTCGTTCAACCAAGATGATTCAAAATAGCACTCGTTTATTACAACCGGATCAAAATGCTAAAAACTCTGTGAAACAAAACTATTCATCATCACACAGAGAGAACTTTGGAGCTAAATATGCAAACAATGAGGATTTACGTCCAGCAACTGTTTTATGCACTACATTGGCATGACGAGCTGATTGGCCAAAGTCGGCAAGGAAGGTATGAGGATACGTGACAGCTTATCATCCAAGCAGAAACTCCTCCCGTTCAAGGGCCGGGGTGTTGTGGAAAAGAGTGCCACAACGGAATTGGCGGGATGTGCAGCCCCCTTCCGATCAGCGCTTAAGAGCCTCGATGGCCGCCGCACGTTGTTCGAGCTTGGCCGCGTCGCGGTCTCGATGGTTCGACCGGTAAGTGCCTGCTAAATTCTTGAGGGCTACGGCCACATTGGGGTTATCCTTTCCCAGAACCTTTTCATCGATTGCCAGTGCGCGTTCATAGAAGGACTCGGCCTGCTCCAAGTGGCCCTGGCGCTCGTGGGTACTTCCCAGGTTGTTGAGGATGGCTGCGACCGCGGGTGCGTCGGGGCCGAATTTTTTTTCATACAGTGCCAGCGCCGACTGGAACAGCTGTTCGGCCCGGGAATACCGGGCCTGGTTATAGAAGCACCCGGCGAGGTTGCACAAACTCGCGCCGACAGCGCCCAAGGAGCCGAGGTAATCACTTTGTTTGGCACTATCCAGCGCCTTTTCCGCCGTTGCAGTAGCGCTGTCGTAATCCCCCTTTTTAGTGAAGTCCCTGACTTGGCTATTCAGTGTCTCCCACTGCGTAAGGTCGGACTGGGCCTTTTCGGTGAGTTCCCTGGCTTCCTGGGCCAGGTCCATGCCGCTCCCATGCCCCAACGCCGCGGCCGAGGTCAAGATAACCAGCAGTGCCGCCACCGGTACGATTTTCATGAATCCCATTCCCTGCCCCTTTGGATAGTGTTGGGTCGAATCATCAATCGCCCGGCAATGTCGCCGTCAGCAGCGAATCTGGTATCCGGCAATTAGTCGCTTGTTGATGCTGAGCGAGCATCCTTTTCAGAAGTTCATAATCAAGCTGACCCGCACTTCACGAGGCTCATGCGGATGGGTGTGGATTTCCGCCAAAGCCGGTGCCCCGGGGGTCACTCGCGACGTGTAATAGTAATCGATGTCGCTCACCTTGGCGTCGAAGAGGTTGAACACATCCACCAGCAGCCGCCAATTCTCCACGGGTTTGGACTTGAACTTATAACCGACACGGGCATTGACGATCGTGGTGGCGCTGGAACGGACGCTGTTGTCTTCGATGAGCGGCCGGGTGCCGAACCACTGCGCCCGCAGGCTCGCCTGGAATCCCGCTAGGTCAGTGATGGTTGCCCCCGCGCTGATCACCCCTTCCGGCGCCCCGGGGATATGGGCCCCGACCGGGTCCGAGTCGGTAAAGCGGGCCTTGGAGAAGGCAAAATCCGCATCGAAGGTAAGCCAGGGGACCGGGGTGTAGTAGTTCGCCCATTCGATTCCGTAACGGCGGCTGGGGCGGCTCGGCTCCGTTGTCCCGGCGTCCCCGGTAAAAACAAGTTCCGAATCCATATCCAGCACCCAGAAGGTCAGTTCGTTTTGCAGGTGCGGAACGATAGCCGTCCGGGTCCCGACTTCGGCTCCCTTGGCCCGGACCAGCGGGCTCACTTTCGAAACGGGATCACCGCTCTGCGGATCCACCGTAATGGTGGAGCCGCGTCCATCGTTACTGTGGAAACCGTAGCCGCCGTTTAAAAAGAATTCGGTCTTGGCCCACGGCCCGAAGATCAGGCTCAGTTTGGGACTGGCGATGAACGCGGTGTCCGATCCGGAATTGAGCGGATTGCTGCTGGCAACCTCGAAGTGGTACAGGTCCCCGCGGACTCCGGCGACGGTCCTGAACTTTTCCGTCCAGGTGAAGCTGTCCTGCAGATAAAGGGCATAACTTGTCTGGGCTACATGATCCTGGCGGATGGTGGCAAGGATCTGGCGCGCCTCGGTGTGGTAGAGCCCGACGGGACTTATATTGTCGTTACGGATCTGCACTCCGACGGTATTCTCCATGTCGTGGCCGGCCAGGGGGGTAAGCCAGGTCCGGCTGGTGTCCAGGCCGGCTACCACCCGTCGATCCTTCTGGAGGAACTGGTCCCCGTGGACCGGGTCATTAAGAAAATAGGTGAAGTCCGAATAGAGGTCCATGCCGTACCTGATCAGGTAGAGATTCACCTTGGTGAGCGAACTTTCCTCCTTGTGCTGCCAGTCACCGGAGAGGCTGTAACGGTACGATGACCCGCCGTCGCTCGGATCAAGCGACCCGAAGCGCGGGATCAGGCCGCTGTCGATGGCGCTCTGAGCCACCTGGTCCGTCGAGTTCCATTTACCCGAGTACCCCATGGCCGTGAGGCTGAAGTCGTTTTGCCCGGCGCTTTTACTGTAACGGAGCACGCCGTTGATTTTTCGGTAGTCGTCGGGGTTTACCCAGGGTCCGTCGTAGTGGGAATATTCCAGTCCGTACAGGAGCTCCCCCCCGGCAAGATGGCTGGATGCGGCGACCACCCCGCGGTAATAGCCGTCGGTCCCGCCGGTGAGCGATACCACGGGATGTTTCAGTTCATTGACATAGTCAAGGTGTACCGCGCCTGCGGCGGAGAAATCGCCCTCCTCCGCGTAGTAGGGACCTTTGCGGTACTGGATGCCGCTCACCAGTTCGGGGATGACGAAATTCAAGTCGGTGTAGCCCTGGCCATGGGCATGGGTTGGCATGTTGACCGGCATGCCGGCGACCGAAGTCGCCAGATCCGTGCCGTGATCCAGGTTTATCCCGCGCAGGTAATACTGGTTGGCCTTCCCTTCACCGCTATGCTGGCTGATCCAGAGGCCGGGGACCGTTTCCAGCAACTCTCCGGTGCGCAGCAGCGGCCGGTTTTCCAGCTGCTTGGCCGTCACCGTCCCTTCCGTCGAGGAGTCGGCGCTCCCGATGAGATTTTCGGCGGAATCGACCACCTCGACCGGTTGCAGGGTCTGGACGCCGCCGGCAAAGAGTGCCGCGGGCGTGGTGAGCCCCAGGGTGACCCCGACTAAAAGCGCGACCTTGAAACGGGTGAATCTGTCCTGCATGCTCCCCTCCGGATATTTGCGGCATAGATGCCTAAAACTAATGTCCCTTGACGGGCTCAGTCACGAAGGAGAGTTTGCTAACGCCGGCATTTTGCACCAGTGCCATGAGAACGACCACGTGCTGATAAGCGATGCCGCCGTCGGCATGCAACTCGACGCTCGGTTCCTCACCCTTGCCGATCCTCGTGCGCAGCGCGTCGGCCAGCGCTTCCCGGCTCACCGGCCGGCTGTCCAGGTACAGCTGCAGGTCCTGGTTCAGGCTGACCACGAGGGCGGCCTTGGTGACCGACGCTTTGGCGCTCACCTTGGGCAGATTGATGTTGACGCTTTGCTTTAGCAAGGGTGCCGTCACGATGAAAATGATCAGCAAAACCAGCATGACATCCACCATCGGGGTCATGTTTATTTCACTTAACGGCTGGGGCGCGCCGCCGCCGTCCAATTGACCGAACGCCATTGGTTAGCCCTCCGAGACGGAACCGGCGGCCTGATGGACCGGGTTCTCGGCGATGATGCGTGCCAGCAGGTCATGGGCGAAGCCGTCCAGGGAGTTGCCGAGCACCCGCAGGCGCCTGACGAAACTGTTGTAGGCAACCACGGCGGGAATGGCGCAGGCAAGCCCCACCGCCGTGGCGATCAGCGCCTCTCCGATCGGACCGGCGACCACATCCAGTCCGGCGGCCCCGGTCCGGGATATGCCGCTCAGAGCCGACATGATCCCCACCACGGTGCCGAACAGTCCTATGAAGGGAGCGGTGTTGCCGATGGTGGCCAAAAGCCCCAGGCCGGTCTCCAGCCTCGTCATGGAGTCCTGGATGGTCTGGCGCAGGGCACGCGTGATGGTCTCGGTCGGATCTCCCGCCCTGCCCGGCAGCACGCCATGGTGCTTGCGGTAGCGGTCGAGCGCCTGCAGCCCGTTCTCGGTCAATTGAGCAAATTGCCCGCCCTGGCTCAGATCGGTGCCGCCGGCAAGGGGAGCCAGTCGGGTGGCCTCCCAGAAGTGCCGGGCATAGTTTTGGTTGGTGCGCTGCGCACGCCAGAATTCGAGCCCCTTCAGCACGATGAAAAACCAGGTCACGACAGAGAGGGCGATCAGAAGAAACAAAACGCCCATGACAAGCGGGCTGGCATGCTGCAGATCGGGTAACCAACTCATTGCGCCATTCGAAACCATTGCACTCTCCTGTCCGGCTTTCGGTTATTTAAGCGTAAACCATAACGGCACGTCCACCTCGGCGGCGGCGGGCTTGCCGCCGCGCCGGGCGGGAACGAAGGACCATTGCTGCACCGCCTCCAGGGCGGCCTCGTCCAGGGCCCGCGTGCCCGAGGTCTTCTGCAGGGTAACCCTCACCGGGCGCCCCTCCGCGCTCACCTGGACCCGGACCGTGGCGGTGCCCTGCAACTTTAGCCTGCGGGCTGCGGCGGGATATTTCGGTGCAGGGTTGCTGAGATAAGCGGCGGAGTAACTCGGCCCGATCACCGGCTGAGAAGCACCGGCATCCTTGGGAGAGCCGGCGTCCTTGGGGGCGCTCACCTCCCCCCGGGAGCCGGCGGCTGCGGCGTAGGCCTGCGCATGCTGCAGGACCGGCTGACCGGGCGCCTGGGCGGCGGACGGCGCCGGCTCCCGGGGAGCAGCCGCGGTCGATGCCGGCAAGGGACGAGCCGTCTTTTCGGAGATATTTTTCAACTCCGGCGCCGCGGCAACTCGCGAAAGGACCGGTGCCGTCTGCGCCGGTTTGGCCGGGAGCGGTTCCGGGGCCCGGGTTACCCGGGGTGAAGCAGGACTCTGTCGGGCGGCTTTCGCCACGCGGGGTACGAGCGTAGAGGCCGGCTTTATCGGCTGGGATAGTATTATGGTGGTAACTTCCATGGGGCGCGGCCTTTTGACCGGCGGCTCCTGCGGCATATGCAGGAAAAAATACCCCGCGCAGAGGTGAATAAGTACCGAACACGACAGTGCTGCGACCACGGTGACATTTCTTTTCCCGGCCATCTTGCCGGAGGAGCGCTTCGATTGGCTTACCCAGAAGGGAATATCATATATCTCAATGACATCGTCGATTTCCATGAAAGCAGTCTCCCCAGAATTAGTGTCACCACGCCCCGTGCAGCAGTCATACATATTCCCAACCGCTCGGGGCCATGTCATTCACTTTCGTTTCACCCAGACAATGAAGACAAAACAGCCCGAATTCGACAGTCAGCGGGGCCGCTCGGATCCTTACAAATTAAACCGTTTTTGTATCAACCAGAATGCATTCAATCGACAATTGAGAAAACAGTTTTATTGTTTTCGCGGCGTCGTGGTAGGAGTAAATGCCGGTATCACTAGCTTCTTCCTGTTTCGCCTCTCCTGTCAGGAAATGACGAAAAAAGCTGCCCGGAGGTCATGCCCCCCGGGCAGCCTCAGGCCCGTTGCCGTTTCTTTTTGCGGCAAATAGTTTCCCTGTTTTGCGCCTATTCCCTGAACATCGAGGGATTAAACCTTATGGCGGTATTGGAGGGATTCCTGAAGGAAAGCGGAATGGCGGCCGAAGCGTCGGTGGCCAGGCCGCCGTTGGTAACGGTAGCATAAGGAGCACCGTTGTACTGGCCAAGGGCGTTGGTCAGGACCACGCCGCTGGGGAGGTTGTTCAGGGCCACGGCCAGGGTCCCGTCAAAATCGGTACCGTTGTTGGTGACAGTCAGGTTGCCGTTGTAGAGCTGGGTGGCGCGATTGTAAAGGAAACCACCACTGACCGCGTTGAACTGCGGGGTCGCGTTGAGCACCTGAGCCGGCATGACCAGAGAGAAGTCGGAAAACAGCGGAACCTGGTTAAAGGTGTTTTCGCCGTTTTGACCGGCGGTCATGTTGGTCAGGGTGGAGTAGGTGTAGCAGTGGATGCTGTCGGTGTCCATGTCGAACTCCATGAAGCGCAGCCACCCGTCGCCCCCTTTGCTCCCGGCTTTGGTGTTCCCCTGGTAGTCGCTCAGGATCTGGTAGACCGGGTTGCCCGCGACGTTATTGTCGATGCGGATGTTTTCACCCTTGGAAACCCCAAGGACGGTGGAACCCCAGGAGTGACCGCACAGGACCATGAAGATCTGGTCGTTTATCTTGATGAACTTGTCCCAGACCCCCTGGGCATCGTTCCATTCGGTTCCGGTTGCGGCAATGCCCGTGGGCGAGTACTTCAGGTAGCTGGTGCTGGCGGCATTTCGGGTGGCGGGAACCGCATAAGGTGCGCTGCTGTCGGAGTTGCCCGGAGGGCTCAGGTAGTCGTGGGTGGTCACGATGGTCGCATACCCCTTGTGGGAATCAATCACGCCCTGAGCCCAGGCCAGGGCGCTGGGGCCCGCTTCCATCTCCAGGGCGATATGCAGGAACTTCTTACCGCCGGCGCAGAAGGTCTGGTAGCTTGACAGCCCCGGGTTATAGGGAAGGTTATCCGAGGCGCCGCCGTACCAGGACTTGCCGGCAAAATACGGCGAGCCGGAGCCGAAGTATTTCTTCCACATGACGTTGCTCTTCAGCGGGTGGTTGGCGGACGCCCAGCTGTAGTTGTCGTAGTCGTGGTTGCCGATGCTCATGCCGAAGGGAACCCCGGTGTTGGCCAGGATGTCCATGGCCGCCACGCCGTTAGCCCATTCCGAGCCGGCGCCGTAGGCGGTGTTGCCGGGTGTGCCGTTAGTGCCGTCGCCGTGCTGGACCACGTCGCCTATATGAGTGACGAATGCGAGTTTCAGGTCATCCCTATGGTTAGCCAGATACTGGGTCTGGTCCAGGAAATAATTTCTGTTGGGCGGATTGGTTGCCTGAAAGCTGTAGTCGGTGTAGTTCTGGGTATCCGGGATGACGGCTATGGTAAAAGAGTTGGCCGCGACGGCAGCGAAAGCCTTGCGTGTGGTCAAGAACGGGAAATGCAGCGCCATGGTCAGACCGGCCAGACCGGTCCCGCCATACTTTAAAAAATCCCTCCGGTTGATGTTCTTCATTTTTTTCTCCTTGTTTGGAAAAAGGTAACTACAGAGCGTAGGCTCGGTTTGGTCGGATACTGGTTAAAAAAAAGGCCGCCGGAAGGGGTTCCCTTGAGGCGGCCATTTCAAGCAATTTGAAGTCACGATTTTATTTCCCTTTTCTAGGTAGTCCTGCCAGTCCCATCAGGCCGGAACCGAAAAGCCAGGCGACGGCCTGAATCGGGGTCGGAGTCGCTTCGGTGCATAGACTCCTCCCGGAGTCCGCATCAAGCGCCAGGAGATGACTCTCCTGGCGCTTGATCGCCAAGTTGGTGGTTACTGCTTCTTCCTTCTCAGGCCGGCGAGGCTCATAAGGCCGGAGCCGAGCAGCCAGGCGGCGGCCGGGATCGGGGTCGGGGTGGCAGTGGTGCCGGCATCGGCGATGACGGCGCTTGCGGTGCCGTCGGCGTTCAGGGAAATGTCGAACAGCATCCCGTCGGAGGTCTTGAGCGGGGTCATCCCGGCAGCGTCACCGGCCAGCCAGAACGAGAAGGTGCTTCCCGCGTTGGCGCTGGTGGAGGTCGGGAGCAGCAGGTTGAAATAGAGGGTATTGCCGAAGGTGACGGCCTGGTTGTAGTCGTTGGTTTCCGAAACGCCGTTGCTGAAGGAGACAGCACCGGGGAGGGTACCGGTCACATTGGTAGCGCTGCTGCTAAAGGCGCCGGGAGCGGTGGCACCCAGGATGCCGTCGGTGCTGAAATTCTGCACGATGGCGGTAGAGGCGCCGCTCTGGTTGACGGCGGAATCGTACTGGAAGTAGAGGTAGCCGGTCGATCCGGCGAGGCTGCTGGTGTCGACGGTAACATCGTAGCCAAGCGATGCGAAGGCCGAGCTGGCAGCAAGCATGATGGCGGAAACGATCAGCAGCTTGATCTTGAGGAAGCTCATGGTATTTCTCCTTTAGTCATTAAATAGTAGGCTACCTTATTCCTGGTAGGTAATGGGGTTGAAGCTGATCTTGGCGTTGGTCGGGTTGCTGAACGAAACCGGAACGGTCACCGAAGCGCCATTGGCCAGGCCGGAATGGGTAGCCCGGATCATCGGCTCGCCGTTGTAGGTACCGGTTGCGTTGGTCAGGGTCAGGGTGGTGGCGAGACCGGGATCGGTGCTGTTCTTGCCGGTCGCGGGCTTGGCGGCGATCATGGAGGTGAGCTTCGGGGTGACGGTGCTGTACATGTTGCTCGGCGTGCCGAGCTGGCTCAGGTCGAGAATCCCGTCCAGGACCACGTCGACGTTTCCGGAAAGAGCAGCGCCGTTGTTGGTGATCGTCATGCTGCCGGTATAGAGCTTGCTGGCCCGGTTGTACACCAGGTTGCCGACGGTCGCGCTGACCTGCGGCGAAACGTTGGTGTAGTGATGCAGCACGGTCGTCTCGATCTTCTCGAGGCAGAGATGCGTGGCGTTCCCGTCGCAGGCGGGGAAGGTCGTCGACAGGGGATACGCCGTGTTGTTGGTCGCGTTGCCGGTGATCTGGTAGGCGGTCATGGTGAGGTCCTTGCCGTTCACGTCGAAGGTCATGAATTCATCGGCCGGCCAGGCGGTGATCACGTGGGGATAGTTACCGGCGTTGGTCATGTCGGGCTGGTAAACGCCGGCGCCGCCGCCGCCGCTGGTCATGTGCGGTACGCCCAGCGCGATCTGGTCACCGTTTGCCTGGCCAAGGGTGTAAGCGCCGGTCCTGGCGTAGTTGTGGCTGTGTCCGTGAAAGGTGAGGTCCACGTTGTTGGCGGCCAAGAGAGGTTCCAGGGCCCTGATGGCGGTGTTGTCGGCGTCGGAACCCGCGGAATAGGAAGAGTCGTGCCAGCAGACGATCTTCCAGGGCTTGGTGGTGGACGCAAGGTCGCTGACCAGCCAGTTGTACTGCTGGGAGCCGGGCGCATAGGAGGAATAGCTGTCGATAAAGGTGACGTGGACCGGGCCGTAATCCATCGACCAGTAGAGGTTGTTCCAGGTCCCGGCAGTTGCGGCCTTGAGGGTTTTGTTGGGGTACGGGAAGGGCCAGTATTTCGGAAAGGTGGTGCTGTAGCCCGAGGAGTTGTCGTGGTTCCCCTTGACGCCGTCGATGGGAGTGTTTGCCGTGTAGGCGCGGATGTTGGTCTTGGTAGCGTCAAACCACTCGGTGGTCCAGTAGCTCTCGCCGTCGGTGCTCACCCAGTCGCCGTTGGCGATGGAGAGGCGGGAATACTCGTTGTTCCCCGGCAAGGCGGTGAAGGCCGAGATGGACTTCATGATGTTGTCCAGCAGGAAGGGGTTGCTGCGGGAGTCGCCCTGGCCGATGAACCTGACCGAGGTGGCGCTTTCGTCCGGCGCGGTGGTGAAACTCCCGGTACCGTAGACCGTGGCGCCCGGGGCGGATTCCACCTTGTAGTAGTAGGTGGTATTCGGCTGCAGCCCGGTGATTTTGAAGTTGTGCTGGTTGGCCGTGCCGGGCCTGGTTTCTTCCGGTACCGTCGCGCTCCCGGTGCTGTAGGTGGTGTCGGTGCCCCAGCTCAGGGTATTGGTCGTCTCGACGGCGGTATCCTGCCAGAGTACGGTCATCGTCGTATTGGGCATCTCGTAAATCAGGTAGGGCGATTTCAGCACGCCGGCGAAGGCAGCGGTGCTGAGCAGGGACAGGGCGGCGGCCACTCCGAAGCTCAGCAGGTGCTTTTTCTTGGAATTCATGAGGTCTCCTTTTTTATCAAATAAATGTTTCATTTCGATTGCAGTGATGTTGCTCCCATTCTCCAGTCAAATCAGCTCGTCTCTAAAATCCGATAACCTCCTTATATTATTTGACACCACACATCAGAAAAGTTGAAAAGGGGCGCTGACGGACTGTCAAGGACCCCCTTATGATGGTCAACCGTCCGCGACGCCACCCCTGCGGGGCCCTTGATCGACAGTTCCCAAGTCGGAGTTTCAGGGGTGAAATCATGGCGTCCCTCAGCCGGGGTATTATCTAAAAGCTTTTGCAAGGCGTCGCCGGACGCATCCGACCGGTACAGATAGGCCAGATTCAAGTGGTTCTTTCCCAATTCATCGAACAACATCCGGTACTCGATCTTTAAATCATTATCGGCACGGTCGAAGGCTATTTCATTGATCGAAAGCCCGATGATGTATTTGGAATCATCGGTTCTGGTCAGCTTGCAGGCCTGCACTGGAAATATCTTTCCGTTGACCGACACCGAAATTTTCTTATTAACATAAGGCTGAATGAACTCGGTTAAAATATGTTTAAGCTCTTCATTCGAGCATGTTGCGAAATTGCCATGCTTCTCTTTCATTCCCCTGATATCCGAAAAAAGATTTTCATTCAGTACTACGTTTGCAAGGATGCTGGTCTTCCCTACGCGCCATTGGGACCCGCCCACGGGTGTCTTGTACTTGCTATCAGGAAGGACGCTTCCCATCATAAAAAATGCGCCCAGTATCAGGGTTAGAAGGAAGTACCTATTTTGCAGCGAACCGATCATGTTGTTTCCCTCATGGTTTAGAGTCACCCGTCGGGTTCGTGCGCCCCGACGTCGTCTTGAGCGTGGCATTCTGCAAATCCGCCAGGAAGTTTGCGGTAAAGACATATTCGAGCAGGGCATACCTTACCGAGTGACTTTCTCCCTGGGCAGAGCCCATCCGATCGAAAAGAAACCGATCCAGTTCGGGAAGGAAGTCCCTTTCGTTCACTGCTTTTCCGACGTTGACCGGTGGCGCCACCACCAGAGGATATTCAAATATCCTCCCGTCCAGTTTCACGATCAGACTGGCGTCAAAGCTCCCCTCGCTTGGCAGCGCGGTTATGACCCAGTTTTCAGCCTCACGCGCAACACGCAGCAGCCTCGCATCGGATAAGGCCACATCCGGGGCATCCCCACCTCCGGCCAGGGAGAAGACGATCCGGACGGGAGTTTTCCCGTCGGAGATAACCACGGCAGGGTCCTGAAGGAAACCTGCGCCCGGGCTCCGATCGAAAAGAGCCAGCAGTGCCTTGCGCCCCCGCTTTCCCTTGAAGTTCATGAATCGCTTCAGAACGTTGCGCTCAGAACTCAGGACCTCGGGGCTGACACCGGTGTCCCCCTCCTCCTCGGCTGCAGCCCGGTCGCCGTCCCAGGTGAGCAAAACGGATTGACTGTCCGTCGTGCCCGGGAGGGTCCTGGTAGTGGAGAAGGACCCGTCCGGGTCGGTGACGGAGCCGTTTACCGAGAACAGTTTCCCCGGGAGGTCATCCCTTTTATCGAAGCTCAGATGAAGCAGGAAGGAGGCCGTGGAGTCCTCGCCCTGGACCGCCCTGACGATCAAGGTTCCCGCGGAGTCGGACACGTCGGTCAAGGCTCCCTGAGCCAGGCTCACCTGCGGATTCGACAGGCTCTGCGAATCATAAATTATTCTCAATTCGACGTCGGAATGGGGGTTGACATCGTCACCCTCAATGTCGAATTCCTTGTCGCTTTTCGCGGACAGGTAAAAGGTCACCTGCGCGAAGGACTGCATCGGGGTCAGGATGCCAAGTAAGAGACACATGATGCAGAGACATTTGCTGGTACCCATGTAGCCGCTCGCAGCAACTGTTGCCGACCGGACCGGCGTCGCAGGTGAAACGACGGGTCGGGTCCGATCTCGGGACGGATTGGGAAAGTGAGCACAAAAAAGCCCGCTACGATGATTCATTCGCAGCGGGCTTTCCGGGGCCTCGTAAAAGGGCGGCAAAGTACCCAAACTATATTGAGTTGTATTGGACTATCGCAAGACTAGCATGGCTTTATGTCAAGGATGTTAAGACCGGGAAAAACTTCCCTACAACCTTGTCAATACGATTCCAGGGAACTACAGTGCGTCAACCTTGGAAGCCATCACCCGGCCGCTGTCCGAGAAAAACGACAGCTTCTTGTCGGAGACGCGCAGGAACAGGGCAAAGCTCGGCAGCACCACCAGGAAGCTCAAAAGGGTGATGGGGGGAAGTCCCCCGTTCCATTTCTGCACCTGCAGCCAGCCGTCGTAACCCATGATGAAGAGGTGGCCCGAAACCAGGGCGCAGGCCGAGGCCATCAGGGTCCTGCGGACGCCGGGGGTCGTCTCGAAGGTCAGCAGGCGCCAGAAACAGTAGACCCCCAGTGCGCCGCAAAGCAGCGTGAGTTCCCCGATCAGGCTCATCATGTTGTCGCCGGCGAAGAATTTCGGGAAATACCCCTTGCTGAGGATCGCGAGCGACAGCAGCACGTGAATGAAGACGAGATTCATGCAGGCCTTTCTCCAGAAGTCGAAGACCTCCCTCTGGGCGCGCATCAGCCCCAGGGACGCCATCAGCAGCGAGTAGGCGGCGGTCATGGAAAGCGCCTTGTTCAATAGATACACCGGGATGTGAACCGGCGAAACGTTGGCGAACCCGGCGTAGCGTATAACGGCGTACACGATGGCGAAGAACAGCACGGTGAGAAATTGTCTGGTCATTTCCGCACTCCTTTACGGTTTGGCTGCACTGTGCAGGACAACCAGGGGACATTCGGGGTCGGGAGCGGAGAAATCCCCGGCGACGAATTGAGACACGGCGCGGCATCCCCCCTTGCAAAGCTCCAGGTAGTCGCAGGCGCGGCAGGGCTCGGGTGCCCGGTCGGGCCAGGCGCGCAGTTCCCGGAGATGTTCGGATCCGCTCCAGAGACGGGGAAGCTCGAGAATGCTCTCCTTGCCGGAGAGAAAGGAGCAGCCGGCGAACCTCCCGTCGGAGCGGACCCCCAGCAGCACGTTTCCCGCCTCGCAGCCGTACACGGAGAACTGCTCCATGAGTGCCTTGTCGGGCCGGTGCCAGCAGAACATCGGGACGAAGGAACAATCGATCTTGGCGGCGATCCCGTACTCCAGGGAGAGATCCCTGATCATCGGATAGAATGCCTGGTTCTGCTCCGGCGTCAGTCGCCTTTGAAAATAGTCTGCTCTCGCCCGCCCCGTGGGCTTCAGGCGCAGCAGCTCCAGGTCGGTGAGCCCGCGCCGGGCGGCAAAATCGAACATGCCGGAGAGGCTTGCGAAATTTTGCCGGCTCACCACGCAGTTCACGCCGACCTTGATTCCCGCCTCGAGCAGCAGATCGATCGCAGCCACCCTCTTTGCGAGATCACCCTCAGCGGGAAGGGCTTCCCCGGGTGCCCCGACATCGTCGATGCTGACGTTCACCTGCCCGAAGACGCGGCACTTGCGGGCGGTCTCCGGCGTCATCAGGTGACCGTTGGTGGTCAGGTTGGGGACCATGCCGCTGCTGCGCACGTAGCCTGCCAGTTCGAAGAAGTCGGGACGCTCCAGCGCCTCCCCTCCCCCGAGCGCCATGTGGAAGACACCCATCCCGGCGAGAACGTCGACCGCCTTGCGGAAATCGCCGCCCGACATCTCGCCCGCGTCCGCCTCCCCAGAATCCATGTAGCATTGCCCGCACTTCTGGGAACAGGCGTTGGTGACGGAAAAATGGACCTCCAGCGGCGCGCTCAGCAGCCCCGTCTCGGGCTCCACCCAAAGCGGGCTGTCGGCGTGCCCCAGGGAGCGCATGAAGTCACGGTCCACATGCACCAGCATGGGAGGCTCCTCCAGACCCAGCACCCCTCCGAAAGACTCCAGGCGGCATTTCATTGTGGACATTGCTGCTCCCCGGCGCGGGTATCCGGCTCGGCCTCCGCTTGCACCGGGTGCGTTTCCGTGCCGGCTTTGGCCGAGCAGAGTATCGCCGCCATGGCGTTGAAGAGGACCGTGATGGCGGCGCCGGCGGTAAAGAAGATGACCATGTCCACTCCGATACTGCTGGAGTTCGGGTTGTAACCGGTCTTGATTTTCAGGATTTTACCAGGCATTTTTTATATCCTATGGTTTCTGAATTCGCCGATGAGATATTCGTACTTGACGCCGAAGACACTGACGATCGCGGGCCCGTTGGGCTGGTAGGCGACGAACAGGTAGATGGACGCCACGGTCATCACCAGGGCGAGCGTGGGGCTGAGCAGGCGCAGCGCACGCGGACGGGACAGCCAATACTCTCCCCTGGTGAAAAGCATGATCCACAAAATGACCGGGAGGTTCATGGCCGCCATGGTGTAGATCGCGCGGTCATCGATGACGAACAGGTACCCTTCCGTCTCCATCGAATAGAAGGTCGGCATCCTCGACGCCATGAGCAGTACCCAGCAAACCGTCCAGATCAGGTAGCTTCTGATGGCAGCCCGGTCCATTCGCCGCCACGGTTTCATCAGGAAGGCCGCACCCCAGAGCGCCGCCACGACCGCCCAGGCCACCCATTTCCAGTCCGTGGTCATCTCCCAATAGGAGTGGTTGGCCTCCGACATGATCTGGTCGGTCGAAGAGAGTTGCTTCCCAGGATTCTGGGTGACGATGGCTTGCAGGGCCTGGTAACTCTCCTTCGGCCTGTTCATGCGATCGTAGGCGTAGGCGATCTCCTTCTGTACTTCCACTTTCAGGGTAAAATCGGGATGCTCCTTGAGCAGCGCCTCGTACTGCTTCACCAGGTAAGCATCCCCCTTGTTGGCGAACTTGATCTTCCGGTAGCTCTTGTAGGCCTGATCCTGGGTCCCCGCCTTTTCGACGCTGGCAAATCTCGCCAGCTTCTCCTTGTAGATGGGTGCCTGACGCGAATCGGCATACCTCTTCAGGAACTCCTCGTCCCATTTCATCGCCTGCTTCAGGTCGACGACGTTGTCCTCGTAGAGGGTTCCCAGCATCTGCACGGCGTAGTGGCGCTCCTTGCTGGCGGGGTACTTCTGGGCGATTTTCAGGTTGTAAGCGACGGCCTCGGCATAGCGGGAGTGCACAAAGGCGTCCTGGGCCTTCTCCTTCAGCTCGGCAACCGCCGAAAGCTTCGGTTTTTGTTCGACGGTTTCCGCCGGCTTCGTCTTTGGCTCGAGAACTTCCGGCGGCTTCTGCGACGGCATCTGCTTTTGCTCGAGAACTTCCGTGTTCTGCAGCTTTTGCCCGGTTTCCTTTGGAATCCCCTCCTCCGCCGACCCGGTGGCGGGGTGCCAGAATTGCGTCCCGACCAGTGCCAGGACGAGCAGGGTAAGGAGCTTCGCGTGCCGAAGTGCCCGGGGTTTTAACGGCTGAAGGTCGGTCGGGGTTAACATGTTTCGTGTCTCCGCTAAGTTGCAGGATCTGGATGCCGAACGCCAAGGCGGGCGTTGTAGAAGCTCATGGGAGTGCGCGCCCCCTCCCAACCAGCGAGCTGCCAGCAGCGACTTCTCACGCACGGCCATAATAGAGCCCTATTATTCCATCGGAGTGAACTATAGGAAAAGCTTATGTTAAAGGCTCAAAAACCCTGCAGGCGGGATAACACACGACAATTCGGCACTTTTTATTTTGGCACGACCCGAGTTGTTACAGCGGTGAAAAAGGAGGGACCGCTTTCCTCCAGCGGCTGCAGGCGGGGGAGCCCGGGGAGGGAAGAACCGGAAGGGTGTCTGCTCAGAGGACAAAAAACCCGCGACGGTCGGGGAGACCGCGCGGGCTGGCTATTTGCTATTTGTCTGAAGCAGCCAAATCACAACTGGTTCTGCAACCAGAAGGTTCGACAGGAAATTGGGCTACAGTTCGTCGGGCTTGCAGAGATGGTCTTCGTTTTTCGCCGCCCTGCCGCACTTTTTGCAGACATAGGAAGGGTCGGCAACGATCTTCTTCAGCTCTTTCAGGTTGTCCTTGATATCATCCTTGCCCCATTTACACAAAACTTTGCTGTCTTTAGACATAAGGTGTGCTCCTTTGGCAGTTTATGTAAATCCGTTGGACAAGGATAGCACATTTCCCGCGCGGGCAGTGCCATAAATACGTCATCATCAGACAGACGGGGTCAATCGGGAACTACCGGGAAGCTTAACCGGCAAGGAGCAGCAGATCCGCGCTTAGAACGACCCGGTCGCCATCCAGCGCCAGGGCGTGCGACCCGTGCTCGATCAGGTTGAAAAAATGCAGATACTGGGCGACCAGCGCGGGATCGCGCGTCTTGCGACCGAAATATTTGCCCGGCTGGCCGAACACCTCGGTTGCCACTTTGTCGTCGTAGATGGCGAAGTCGAAGGAACTGGCGGTGTCGCGTCCGCTCCCCTCGCTCGCGGTGGGGAGTTCCTCACGGTGAGCGATAC
>Ga0209123_1001956_pt1 | contig 18599 bp, 16 predicted proteins | sample BarGraIncu00431A_FD_184500 | JGI IMG/M metagenome (GOLD analysis project Ga0209123, IMG submission 184500) | Arctic peat soil microbial communities from Barrow, Alaska, USA - Barrow Graham LP Incubations 004-31A (SPAdes) (version 2) | ecosystem: Environmental > Terrestrial > Soil > Wetlands >... | reverse complement strand
TGCAGGAACAGAACAGCCAAGATTAAAAGGCAAAAATATTGCACTAATATTTGAAAAGAGCTCTACAAGAACAAGATGCGCTTTTGAAGTAGGTGCACTTGACCAAGGAGCACATGTAACTTACCTAGGGCCTACAGGAACTCAAATTGGTAAAAAAGAGTCTGTAGCAGATACAGCTAGAGTTCTTGGAAGAATGTATGATGGAATAGAATATAGAGGATATGGACAAGAAGTAGTTGAGGATTTAGCAAAATATGCAGGAGTACCTGTATGGAACGGCTTAACAACAGAGGATCATCCAACACAAATTCTTGCAGATTTTCTAACTATAAGGGAACACTTTGATAAACCATTAAGTAGCATTTCATTTGTATATGCTGGAGATGGAAGAAATAATATGGCAAATGCATTGATGATAGGTGCTGCTAAGATGGGTATGGACTTTAGAATTGTATCACCAAAGAGCTTATTCCCTGAAACAGCATTAGTACAAAAATGCAATGAAATTGCGAAAGTTACAGGAGCAAAAATAACTATTACAGATAACGTGGATGCAGGAGTTAAAAATGCAGATGTAATCTACACAGACGTATGGGTTTCCATGGGTGAAGCAGACGAAGTATGGGCATCAAGAATAAAACTATTAAGACCATATCAAGTTAATATGGATATGCTTAATAAAACAGGAAATAAAAATGTTAAATTTATGCACTGCCTACCTGCTTTCCATGATTTAAAGACTATCGTAGGAAAAGAAATATTTGAAAAATATGGTCTTAAGGGTTTAGAAGTTACTGATGAAGTATTTGAGAGTAAACATTCTATTGTATTTGATGAAGCCGAAAATAGAATGCATACAATCAAAGCAGTTATGGTTGCTACACTTGGCGACTAGTATAAAATGATTTATAACTAAATACTTTGGTGAGGGTAATATTAATACTCTCGCCAAATTTCAATATGGTGGGTATTGCAAAAGGAGATTACAAATTGGAAAAGGATAAAAAATTAGGAGTATTTTCATTAACAGCACTAGTTATTACTTCCTCAATAGGAGCTGGTATATTTAATATATCTGGTGATTTAGCATCAGGTGCAGCAGCAGGACCTGCGATTATTGCATGGATGATTGTTGGTTTTGGTATTTTAATGTTATCGTTATCTTTTAATAACTTATTGTTAAAAAAACCTGAATTGAATGGCATATTTAGCTATGCAGAGGAAGGCTTTGGAAAATTTGGAGGCTTCATTAGTGGATGGGGATATTGGTTATCCGCATGGCTTGGTAATGTTGCATTTGCTACAATGCTTATGAGCACACTTTCTTACTTCTTTCCTATCTTTGGAAATGGTCAAAATATACCATCAATTATTGGTGCTAGTATTATTATGTGGGCACTTACTTATATAGTTAATAGAGGAGTTGAACAAGCCGCAGTTATTAATACAGTAGTTACCATATTTAAATTAATACCAATTTTTTTATTCATAGTCATAGGTATTATAGCCTTTAAGGTGGATTTATTCACCAATCATTTCTGGGGGAACATTTCTACTAATTTTAAATTATCAGATATATTCTCACAAGTTAAAAGTTGTATGATGGTAATGATGTGGGTTTTTGTTGGTATAGAAGGAGCTTCAATGTTATCTTCACGTGCTAATAAAAAATCAGAAGCTGGGAGAGCAACTATCCTTGGACTAATAGGCTTATTTACCATTTATGTTTTAGCTTCAATGATTCCTTATGGTGTTATGAGTAAAGTTGAGCTATCAAAATTAGCGACTCCTTCAATGGCTTATATATTTAAAGATATTGTTGGACCCTGGGGAGCTGCATTTATAAACATAGGTTTAATAATCTCTATTTCAGGTGCATGGTTATCTTGGACGATGTTACCATCTGAAACCACTCTTTTAATGGCTCGTGCTAAATTATTGCCGAAAATATTTGGTAAGGTAAATAAAGCTGGTGCACCTACCTTTTCTTTAATTATTACAGCAGCTTTAACACAATTATTTATTTTTACTTTCCTATTTACAGATAAGGCATATCAATTTGCTTATTCTCTTTGTACTGCCGCAATATTAGTATGTTACTTATTTGTTGGATTGTACCAATTTAAAATATCTTACCTAAACAGACATGAAAAAGGTGAAATAAAACAAATAATTATAGGGCTAATTACTGTGATATTTGAGGTGTGGGCAATAGTAGTTTCAGGATTAAACTATACTCTACTTTGTCTTATAGCTTATGTTCCAGGAATCGTGTTCTTCTCCATGGCTAGAAAAGAAAACGGTGAAAAGAAGTTACTTACAAAAACTCAATCTATAATAACTGCCTTAATTGTTGTTGGATCAATATATGTTATTTATCAGTTATTAATGGGAAAAATCACTATTTAAATTTCTGAAAAGAGGTCTTTAATGACATTTCAGAAGGAAAGTCTCCCATTTTTATAAGTGAAAGCTAACTACCTTAGTAAAAATAAAACTTTAGTGGGAATATAAATCTCCTTCTGAAGTCGTTAATATGCAGCTGCGAAGGAGATGATTTAATATGAAAATCGCAAATTTTGGCGTTGAAGAATGGCTAAATGTTTGGGAAAATGATGCTATTTATGATATAGCAGGTAGTTCAATTGCATCGTTTTCATTAGAAGAGATAATTTCTATAAATGGTACAAGTCCAAAGGAATTCTTTGATAAAATATTAAAAACAAAGATGAACTATGGTTGGATAGAAGGCTCTCCAGAGTTTAAGAAGGAAGTTAGTAAATTATATAAAAATATTCCACCTGAAAATATTTTACAAACTAATGGAGCAACTGGCGCAAATTTACTAGCATTATATTCATTAGTCGAGCCTGGCAACCATGTGATTTCTATGCATCCTAGTTATCAACAATTATATGAGATTCCTAAGTCTTTTGGTGCCGAGGTAGAATTTTGGGAAATTTATGAAGAGAATGATTGGCTACCGAAGCTTGAAGAATTGAAGAGATTAATACGTCCCAATACTAAATTAATATGTTTGAATAATGCAAACAATCCTACTGGAACTGTATTTGATGATGACTTTTTAAAAGAAATAGTTAAAATCGCAAGTAATGTGGGTGCTTATATTTTAGTTGATGAAGTATATAAGCCATTAGATTCTAATATTTCTGTTTCTTCAATAGTAGATTTATATGATAAAGGAATTTCGACAAATAGTCTATCAAAAACATATTCAGTTCCAGGAATACGTGTTGGTTGGATTGCTAGCAATAAAGAATTAGCAGATTTATTTAGAAAATATCGTGATTATACCATGATTTGTGCGGGTGTTTTCGATGATTATTTAGCTGTTCATATACTGAAAAATAAGGAATTAGTTTTCGATAGAAATAAAAAAATAATTCATACTAATTTAGAAATTGTTAGAGAATGGGTCAAAAACGAACCTCGAGTTTCATTAGTATTTCCACAATATGTGTCCACATCATTTATTAAACTAGATATACCTGTTGATGTTGAACAATTTTGTATAGATATTTTAAAAGAAAAAGGAGTCCTTTTAGTTCCGGGCAATCGTTTTGATGTTCCAAAACATGTTAGACTGGGATACTGTTCGCATACTGAGGTATTAAAAAACGGATTAAAAGAGTTATCTGCTTATTTAAGAAAGTTTGACAAAAAATAAAATTTAAAACATATATAGTTTTAAGAATAATATATTTTATATAAATATTAAATATAAAAGGAGAAATGAATATGTCAAGAATAGTGATAGCACTTGGGGGGAATGCCCTCCAAGCAAACCCAAAGGATACTACAGCAGAGGCACAGTTAATAACCGCAAGGCAAACTTCAGAGACTATTGTAGATTTAATTGAAGAGGGTCATGAGATAATAGTTGCCCATGGTAATGGACCTCAAGTAGGTCAAATTGTGGCTACGTATGAAGCTTCAGCGTCTATTAATGAAAATAGTCCAATAATGCCTTTCCCTGAATGTGGTGCTATGAGTCAAGGTTATATAGGATACCATCTGCAACAAAGTATTAGGGCAGAAATGAGAAAAAGAGGAATAAGTAAACAAGTTGCTACAGTAATAACTCAAGTAATAGTGGATCCTAAGGACCCAGGATTTAAGAATCCAACTAAACCAGTAGGTTCTTTCTTTACCGAGGAGCAAGCTACTAAGTTATCGACTGAAAAAGGATACACAATGAAGGAAGACTCTAATAGAGGCTGGAGACGTGTTGTGGCATCGCCGTTACCGATTGATATAGTTGAAGAACCTATTATTATGACATTAGTTGAGGCAGGACATATTGTTATAACTGTTGGTGGAGGAGGTATACCTGTAATTGACACAGGTGATGGTAACCTTAAGGGAGTACCAGCTGTAATAGATAAAGATTTCGCTTCTTGTAAGATAGCAGAATTAATAAATGCTGATCTTCTTGTTGTACTTACTGCGGTAGAACAGGTTGCTATTAACTTTGGAAAACCAAATCAACAGAATCTTTCAAGAATGACTGTAGAAGAAGCTAAAACATATATAAAAGAAGGACAGTTCGCTCCTGGTTCCATGCTTCCAAAGATAAAAGCCGCTCTTATTTTCGTTGAAGCAAAAGAGGGTAGAAAAGCAATTATAACATCTCTTGAGAAGGCTAAGGATGCAATAAGAGAAGTAGCGGGAACAATAATAACGAAATAGATTAGAATTAAGTCATAAGAATATATATATATAACATCATCCTATTGAATGGGTACAACTAAAAATAGTTGGATATCCATTAATGGGGTGATTTTTTTATGAAATTAAATGCTAATATAATAAAATATAATTATTTTAGTAAAACTATTGAAATTTTACTAAAACAATGATAACCTATACATATAGAGAAATACGAAAACTATTTATTATAGGGAGGAATACAATTATGATTAATAAATTAAAAGATATGTTTAAAAGGGTTTACAAATGCGAGGCTGAAAAGGTTTTTTTCGCTCCAGGTAGAGTAAATTTAATAGGAGAGCATACAGACTATAATGGGGGGAATGTTTTTCCTTGTGCAATAACTTTTGGTACTTATGCATCAATTAAAAAGAGAGCGGATAAAAAGATAAGATTTTATTCAGAAAATTTTAAAGAACTGGGAATAATGGAAATAGATATAGATGACATGAAATATAACAAAGAACATGACTGGGCAAATTATCCTAAGGGAGTAATTTGGGTTTTTGAGAATAATGGTATGAAAATAGATAGTGGATTTGATATATTATTTTATGGAGATATACCAAATGGTGCAGGATTATCGTCGTCTGCATCTATCGAAGTAGTTACAGGGGTTATTTTAAAGGACTTATATAATTTTGACCTTAGTATGATAGATATCATTAAGTATAGTCAAAAGGCAGAAAATGAATATGTAGGTGTAAACTGTGGTATTATGGATCAATTTGCTATAGGTATGGGTAAAAAAGATAATGCAATACTATTAGATACCAATACATTAAAATATCAATATTCAAGCATCAAGCTTGATGGAGCTTCTATAGTAATAGCAAACACAAATAAAAGGCGTGGCCTTGCCGATTCTAAATATAATGAAAGAAGAGCAGAATGTGAAACTGCACTTAAAGATTTACAAAGTGAACTTAAAATCAATGCTCTTTGTGAAATAAATGAAGATACATTTGAAAAAAATAGACATCTTATAAAAAATGAAGTTTGTGCAAGACGTGCAAAACATGCCATTTATGAAAATCAAAGAACTTTAAAAGCTGTAAAAGCACTTGAAAATAAAGATATAAAACTATTTGGTGGGTTAATGAATAAGTCGCATATATCACTAAGAGATGATTATGAAGTTACAGGGATAGAACTAGATACTTTAGTTGAAATTGCATGGAAAATGCCAGGTGTAGTTGGGTCAAGAATGACAGGAGCTGGTTTTGGTGGATGCACAGTAAGTATAGTTAAAGATGAATTTGTAGATGATTTTATTAAAAATGTTGGGGAAGAATATAAGAAGAAAATAGGATACGAAGCAGTCTTTTATGTAGCTCAAATAGGTGATGGTGCAAGAAAACTATAAGAAAGTTGAAGATGATGCAGCGAAGATGATGAAAGTAGCATCGAAGGTGATGAACTACAAGGAGATGATAACATGGCAGTAAATATTTCAATAGAGGTTCAAAAGATACTTTGTTATGCAAAACATAAGGGTCTAATAACTTCTGAGGATTTAATATATACAAAAAACAGACTTCTAGAAACTTTAGCTTTAGATGAAATTAAAGATGAAAATATTGAAGATAAAGAATATGAAGTGCAACAAGTTTTAGATAATATAACAACCTGGGCGTGCGAGAATAAGAGAATTGATGATGGCATAATTGCCAGAGATTTATTTGATACAAAAATAATGGCTTGTTTAATAGGAAGACCATCGGAAATAATAAAAGAATTTAAAAGACTTTATAATGAAAGTCCCCAAAAAGCAACGGATTATTTTTATAATTTAAGTATAAGTTCAAATTATATAAGATGGGAAAGAGTGCAAAAGGATTTAAAGTGGAAAGTAGCAACAAGTTATGGGGATATAGATATTACTATTAATTTATCTAAACCAGAGAAGGATCCGAAAGCCATCGCTAGAGCTAAAAATTTAAAGTCAAGTGCTTACCCTTCTTGCTTACTTTGCAAAGAAAATGAGGGGTATGCAGGTAGAATAAATCATCCAGCTAGAGGCAATCATAGGCTTATACCTGTTGTCTTAGATAAAGAAAAGTGGTTTTTACAATATTCTCCTTATGTTTATTATAATGAACATTGCATAGTATTAAATGGTGAACATGTGCCAATGAAAATATGCAGAGAAACATTTAAAAGGCTACTAGATTTTGTGGAGCAATATCCACATTATTTCGTAGGATCTAATGCAGACCTTCCTATAGTTGGAGGTTCAATATTAAGCCATGACCATTTCCAAGGCGGAAATTATGAATTTGCTATGGCAAAGGCACCGGTCCAGGAAGAATTTAATGTTAAAGGGTATGCGGGAGTAACTGTTGGAAGAGTTAAGTGGCCTATGAGTGTTGTTAGAATAAAGGGTAAGGATAAAGAAATACTTGTAAAACTTGCAGATCATATTTTAAAAGCTTGGAAGAATTATTCTGATGAGAGTGTTTCCATAAGTGCATTTACTGGTGATGCTGCTCATAATGCAATAACCCCTATAGCTAGAAGACGAGGAGAGGCTTATGAGATAGATTTAGTTCTAAGAAATAATAGAACATCAATTGAGCATCCAGATGGAATTTTCCATCCGCATGTTGAGTTACATCACATAAAGAAAGAAAATATTGGACTTATTGAGGTTATGGGACTTGCAGTTTTACCAGCAAGACTAAAAACAGAGATAAAAGAGTTAAGTTATTATTTAGTAAATAATAAAGATAAGGATATTTTTGTTGAACTAGATAATAAAGAGGATCTTATAAAACATAAAAAATGGGCAATAGAGCTTACTCAAAAATATTCTGATATTAATGAAAAGAATGTGGATGAAATATTAAAAAAAGAAATAGGTATTATATTTTCAAAGGTTCTAGAACAGGCTGGAGTATTTAAAACTGATGATAAAGGAAAACAAGCTTTTAATAAATTTATCATTAGTTTATAGTAAAATATTCTTAATAACAATTCAAAAAGATGATTAAAGAGTGGATTATATAATAATTCACTCTTTAATTGTAAATTGAGAAATATGATTTTAGTTTTGTCAAAATAACAAGAAGACAAGTGAGTGTGAAATTAATGGTAACAATAAAAGATATAGCAAACAGTGCTGGAGTGTCAATTGCTACTGTATCAAGGGTATTAAACTTTGATGACAAATTAAATGTAACTGACATTACAAAACAAAGAATATTTCAAGTGGCTGAGGAATTAAATTATGTTAAAAAGAATGATAAAAAAACTAAGAAAAGTACATTTAAGGTAGCCATAGCAAACTGGTACACTGAAAAAGAGGAAGTACTAGATCCATATTATTTATCTATAAGACTAGCTGTCGAGAAAAAATGTGCTAGCGAAAACATCGAAGTGGTAAAATTATCACCGCTTTTTAATATAGGTATAAAAGAAGTAGATGGCATTATAGCTATTGGTAAATTTGGACATAAGGAACTGGAAAAGCTTAAAACGGTATCAGAGAATATAGTATTTGTTGACTCATCACCGCAAAGTGATGTTTATGATTCTGTAGTTTGCGATTTAAAGTATGCAACTATTAATATATTAAATTACTTAGAGAAACTAGGACATAAAAACATTGGATTTATTAGTGGCATAGAACACATTAATGAAGGTAAAGAAATTTTTGTAGATAGAAGGGAAAGAACATATAAAGAAGAAATGCAATTTAGGGGAATAGACTATAATGATAATTTGTATATAGGGAAATTCACACCACAAAGTGGTTATGAACTTATGAAAAATGCGTTAGCAGAGAAAAATAATATAACTGCTTATATAGTAGCTAATGATTCTATGGCAATAGGAGCTTATAGGGCTATAAGTGAAGCGGGGCTTCAAATTCCAGAAGATATAAGTGTTATATCATATAATGATAATATAACATCACAATTTATAGTACCTCCATTAACTACAGTAAAAATACATATGGAGTTTATGGGTGAAACAGCTGTAGGTTTAATAATCGAGCGGTTAAAAGATGAGAGAGAGATAGCTAAAAAAATAGTTATACCTACAAAACTTATAAAAAGAGGTAGTTGCTCTAAAAATAATACAAACTTATGAAGTAGTTTATTTTTTAAATAAGCCGTACCCTGAAATTAAATTAGGGTACGGCTTATTGTATATATGTTTTTATTATTCCTCTTTTAATGTTTTTATAATTTCATTAAGTGTTTCTTCTTCGCCTACGCCTGTAAGTAGGGATATAGCTGATATTATGTGAACATTCATTTCTGATACATCAAATGTTCCTGTAGTTACTAATAACTCATAATCTGAGACTATTGATTGTACATCCGTAAGTTTACAGGGAGTTATGAGTACATCAATCTCTTCATTTTTACATATTTCTTTAATTTTATCTGCAACTACCGTTGAGGTTGCTATTCCAGTTCCGCAAGCTACTAATATTTTTTTCATTTTTAATTCCTCCTAAGTTATAATAAATGTTTATTATTAATTAAATATGGGTTTAATTTATTTAGAACTTCCTCAATTGAGTAAGCATTAATAATTGATTTTAAGATCTCCGGATTTTTAATAAGTTTAACTATTTTCTTTAACATTTCAATATGACCATGTGGTTCTTTTAGAGCTAGCATTATAATAATCTGTACATTTAGTTTAATATTACTATCCCCCATAGATCTAAATTCTACTGGGGTTTTAAGGATACCTACAGATAAGGCTGCTTTATTCACTAAAGTATGAGTTGCGTGAGGTATAGCTACTTTAATATCTCTAGATGGTAGCCCAGTAGGATAAATTTTTTCTCTTTCTATAATAGCTATTTGATATTCTTTTTTTACATAACCTCTTTCATATAGTTTTGAGGATAAGAAATTTAAAACTTCAGTACTAGTTGAAAATTCTAGGTCCCTAAATACCAAAACGTTTTCACACAATAAATCTATGCTCATACTAAAGCCTCCTACTATATCCCAATACAATGAAGTTTTAAAATCAACGTAAAGGTATACATGATTTAAATTAATCCACAAAACAAGTATATATTAAAGTTAAATTTATAACAACTAATTTTATTAAAATAATTTGTACAAATAAAGACCTTTAATTGCATTAAATACATAAAAATTACATATAATCTGCATTTTATAGTTAATTTATAGGTTTTTATGTAAATTAACTAGGATAATTTTTTAATTTAATAGTTATTAGTTTGGAGATATAATCATACAATTATATGTAAAATTATATTTGTATGTAAATTAATAATTATATATAGTTAAAATAGTTTAATATTAGAAAGGAAAGATGTAAGTGTTAGCTCAGGTTATTAACTATTTATTAAATCATCTTGATAAATACTATGATGCATTGAAAATCCATATTTATATTAGTATTACAGCAGTTTTAATAAGTGTTATTATAGCTGTGCCTTTAGGTATAGTATGTGTCAAATTTACAAAAATATCACAGCCGACAATGAATTTGTTTAATTTTTTTAGGGTTATACCCAGCCTTGCAATTTTAGTGCTAGTTATGCCAATACTCGGAACGGGATTTTTCCCAGCACTACTTGCGCTTGTGATTTTGGCAATACCGCCCATACTTATAAATACTTGTTTAGGAATAAAAAATATTGATAGTTTTATTTTAGAAAGTGCAAAAGGAATGGGAATGGATAAAAGAAGAATGCTTTTGAAAATTGAAATTCCATTAGCTTTGCCTCTAATGATTACAGGAGTTCGAACGTCTACAGTTGAAGTAATTGCTAGTGCTACTTTAGCATCGTACATTGGAGCAGGGGGACTAGGAGACTTTATTTTCACAGGCCTTGGAATGAATGATTTTAGAATGTTAATAATAGGGGGAGCAACAGTCGCATTACTTTCTGTGATTGCTGAAATGCTATTATTTATCTTTCAGCAGAGCATTACAAAATATCAAAGAGAATAAAAAACATTATATTAGGGAGTGGATATTTATGAATAAAAGAATTAAGGGGTTAATTGTAGTTTCTGTATTAGTGACTTTGGTTGCAGTTTCTATGTTAATTGGTTGTGCAGCAAAGAGTACTGCTACTACTGATTCAAATTCTACTGATGTTAAAAGTAAACCTACAATAAAAGTTGGATCTAAAGATTTTACAGAATCTTTAATTTTAGGTGAGTTATATTCTCTTGCTTTAGAAAAATCAGGATATAAAGTTGAAAGAAAATTTAATCTTGGAAGTGCAGTTGTACATACTTCACTTGTAAACGGCGATATTGATTTTTACCCTGAGTATACTGGTACAGCACTACTCTCCATATTAAAAGAAAAACCTATGTTTGATTCTAAGAAGGTATATAATGAGGTTTCTGCAAAATACAAAGAAAAATTTAATTTGATTTGGCTTAACGCTTCGCTAGCAAATGATGGACAGGGACTTGTAATTTCTAAAAAGGCAGCTGATAAATATAGTATCCATACTATAACTGATCTTCAAAAGAATGCAGGGAAAATAAGATTTGCATCTCAAGGTCAATTTGATGAAAGAGCAGATGGGCTACAGGCACTTCAAAAAACGTATGGTAATTTTAATTTTAAAAGTGAAAAAATTTATGATAACGGACTTAAATATGATGTAATTCATAATGATAAAGCAGATCTTGCTGTAGCATATACAACAGAGGGACAACTAAGCAAAAGCGAGTTTGTTGTGCTTATTGATGACAAACATGTATGGCCACCATACAATATAGCACCAGTTATAAATGGGGATATTCTTAAGGCAAATCCTGAAATAAAAGATATTTTAAATAATGTTACAAGTAAAATTGATAACAAAACAATAATAAAATTAAATGCTCAGGTGGATATAGATAAAAAGGAGTACACACAGGTAGCGAAGGACTTCTTTAATACAGAATTAGCTAAATGAAAATTTATATAAAGAAGGGATACAATGAGGGGTGGTTTAGAGTTTGAAAAGAAGAGCGATTGAGTTTGTAAAAGTAAGTAAAAAATATAAGGGCTCTGAGCAATATGCCGTAGCAGATGTAAGTGTTAGCATAGAAGAAGGTAGTTTTGTAACAATACTTGGAACATCAGGTTCAGGCAAAACTACATTTTTAAAAATGATAAATAGAATTCACGAATTAAGCTCAGGGGAAATATTGTTCTTTGGAGAAAATATAAAAAAACTTCCTGCAGAAAAACATAGACAAAAGATTGGATATGTAATACAGCAGATTGGATTGTTTCCGCATATGACAGTTGAGGAGAATATCGCTACAGTGCCAAATATCTTAAAGTGGAAAAAAAAAGATGTAGCAGCGAGGGTTGATACATTAATGAATCTTGTGAAAATTCCTTCTAAGGACTTTAAAAAAAGATATCCAAGGCAATTGTCAGGAGGTCAGCAGCAAAGAGTTGGTCTTGCAAGAGCAATGGCTGCTGATCCCGAAATAATGCTTATGGATGAACCATTTGGGGCACTAGATGCTATAACTAGGCTAGGGCTTCAAGATGAACTAATAAAAATACAAAAGGAACTTAATAAGACCATTCTTTTTGTGACTCACGATGTTAATGAAGCCTTCAAATTAGGAGACAAAGTAATTATAATGGATAAAGGGAAAATTAAGCAGTTTGATACACCATACAATATTTTATTTCATCCAGCTAATGAGTTTGTTAAGTCTTTAGTTTCATCTGAGGATATTCTTCAAAAACTTAAAGTTATAAATGCCAGTGATGTGATGATTCCGCTTAATATGGAAATAAAAGAAGGGGATATTAGAGTTAATGAAAATGAAAATTTAGAGCATTTGTTAACATATTTTTTAACGGGTGATATTGATTACTTAATTGTCGAGAAAGATAATCACGAAGTCAGTGGAATGATAACACTAACGCAATTAAAAATTAATAAGGTGAGCACAGGGGGTTAGTGTATGATAGATTATTTATTTAAAAATTATGATGAAATGCTAACACTTCTTTTGCAACATCTTCAAATTGTATCACTAAGTATTTTAATATCTATCTTAATTGCAATTCCTGTAGCTCTTTTTATATTAAAATCAAGGGTATTATCCATGGTTGTGTTATCTTCTTTAGGTATTATTTATTCAATTCCTAGTCTAGCACTATTCGCATTATTAATACCTATATTGGGCCTTGGAAAAGGAACAGCAATTTTCGTTTTAGTAATTTATAATCAATATATTCTTGTTAGAAACATATTTGCAGCCTTTGAGTCTATAGACCCTTCAATAATCGAGGCAGGTAAAGGTATGGGATTTAATGCGACTCAATTATTTTTAAAAGTGCAATTGCCTTTAGCACTCCCAATAATACTTGGTGGAGTAAGAATTGCTACAGTAACCACAATTGGAATAGCGACTATTGCCTCGGTAATAAATGCTGGAGGGCTCGGAGTTATTTTGTTTGATGGACTTCGCATGGATTATCTTCCGAAAATATTATGGGGAACTATAATGGCTGCAGGACTTGCTATAGTTGCAAATCAAATTTTAGTATATTTTGAGAAACTTGCCAGTTTTAAAGCTAATGGTCAGTCTGAAGTAAACTCAATAGGAGTTAAAATAAAAAATAAGCAATAATTAAAAAAATTATTGCTCATTTATATTATCTTATCTAGTTAGCTAGAGTAGAACAAGGTTCTAAAACAACACGTTTGTTTCCTAATTTCTGATTTTTCCAATTAAAGACTACACAGGAATCTAATTTAGGGTCATACATATTAACAGCCTCATCTTTTAAAAACATTTTAAGATTAAATGCTGTATATATGAAAGCAGCTTTTTTCTTATTCACACTTGTGTATTTTCTCATATTAATTAATCCTGAAGCTGTACCAGCTAGATGAAACGATGGATCATATAGGCTGTTACGACTATCAGATACAATTAACTTTACATTTTGTCTGAGTTTTGACATTAGCTGCCTTACTAGACTCATGCCACGGCCTTGAGGAAGATCTATATCTGTTATTCCAAAACTTAAACTCTCACAAACTTTACTCCATAATTCCCTGTCACATTCTTTATCAATTTCTAAACAATCACCAAGAGTTATAGACTCAAGATACCGAAGATCGTGGAATACGTTACAATCTTCTATAAGATCACAAAAATCAATTATAACAGGTTTATCCTCAGTTATAATAATATTGTCTCCTTGAAAATCTCCATGTGCATATCCAGTAAGACAAGTTACAGTTAAATCTTTCCAAACATTGTCATTATTAAAAAAATAATATGGGTTAGGAAGCAATACATCTGTTCCATCTAAAGATATCCATTTTATATTTTTGTTTACACCAATTGCTTTAAAAGCTTGTACATATTTATCATCCATATATCTATATGAAAGTTCATTTTTAACAATATCCATTGGAGAAATGAATTTTTTAACATGTTCTTTGTTCCAAGTAAATAAAAATTTAGTTATTGACGATATTATACTATCTTTAAGTTCATCTTCATTTAAAATCTTATCTAAAAATGTCTCACTATTATATATATCATCTCCTGCTAAGTCATATAAGTTAACATATAATATAGATTTGCTTTTGTCTTGAATTTTATAGCTAGCTATAAGTTTAGCAATATATTTTTGCATATTATTAGTTGATGCAAGTCCGTAGGCTTTCTGAAACACTTTCCCTTCATTACTTCTAGTCACTTTTAAAATACCAACGCGGTTTGCTGGCCCATATTCAACCATAAATACGCCAGCCTCAGACCGTCCACTTTTAAATGTTTTTAATACTTGAAAAGGAGAAGTTTTATCTTTTGTTTCTTCACCTATTTTGTTTATTTGATTTATCACATCTGCAATTTTCATATATCATCTTTAGCTTGTCAAGGTGCTTTAGTACCAAAAGTACTAAAGTACTATACTCACTAAATTAATCACTTCCTTTTTTATATACTCTTGTTTCTATATACTGTTTTTTATATATTCTTTTTATATACTCTTTTTAATAATATTAATAAATATATTATATTATAATCACAAGGATTACACAAATGATTAATGAAAATTAACAATACTAATATTTTCAAATATAACCAATAATATTAGCCGCTGTTTTTAATTGGTTATCTTACTAATTTGTAAGATTAATTATTTATTTGTAAGTGGGGTGACATGGAGTGCAGGAGGCGAGGGTTGTATAATATGGTTATGGTAGTGAGAAAAGAAAAATATATACGTGTAGTGTATGCTACTCGAGATGAAATGAGGAGAGATATAAATGGAGATTTTAAAGGTTGAAAATTTAAATAAAATCTATGGCAAAGGTGAGAACAAGGTTGAGGCACTTAAAAATATAAATTTATTAATTAATAAGGGTGAGTTTGTAGCAATTGTGGGGGCATCTGGTTCTGGTAAAAGTACACTTCTTCATTTGCTAGGTGGACTCGATAGACCAACTTCTGGAAATGTAGTTATTGATGGGGAAAGTATTTATGATTACAAGGAAGAAAAACTTGCAGTGTTTAGACGTAGAAAAATAGGTTTTGTATTTCAGTTTTATAACCTACTTCCTATTTTAGATGTAGAAGAAAATATAGCTCTTCCAGCGTTACTTGATAATGATAAAGTGGATAAAGTTTATTTAGAGGAGTTAATCAAGGTGCTAGGTTTAAGCGAGAGGAAAAATCATCTTCCATCGGAATTATCAGGGGGACAACAGCAAAGGGTATCAATTGGTAGAGCTGTATTTAACAAACCATCAATAATACTTGCGGATGAACCAACAGGAAATCTTGATACTAAAAATTCAAAAGATGTTATGGAACTACTAAAATTTACAGCAAAAAAATATAATCAAACATTAATACTTATTACACATGACCTCAATATAGCAAATATGGCAGACCGGGTCATTACCATTGAAGATGGTGAAATAACTACAGACAAAAACATGAAAATAAATTAGGGAGGAGGGGAAAAATGATAACTAGTTATAAACAACTTACAGGCAAATATTTAAGAAAAAACAAGAAACGAACTATACTTACGATTATTGGAATAATGTTATCAGTTGCACTTATATCAACAATCGGACTTTTCTTTAAAGGAATTCAGGATGCAGAGATACAAGATGCAAAAAATAATTATGGCTCGTATCATTTAGTATTTAAAAAAGCGAATGCAAAATTAGTATCTAAAATAGCTAATAACCCTAAAGTTTCAAGGAGTGGATCTTATACAATTAAAGAGGGGGTAAAAGTAAATGATAAATTAGTTGCTGATATAATAACTGCAACAGATAAGGCATTAGAACTATTTCCTTATAAAACTAAACTTGGCAGGTTGCCAGAGAAACAAAACGAAATAGCCATGGAACAATGGGAATTAAAATATATTAGTAATAATACTAAGTTAGGAAATAAAGTTGAAATTGATAATAAAGAGTATATTCTTGTAGGCATACTACAAGATAATATATCAAGCCAAATGGATGGCGCTGGAATAATATTATTAAAAGACAATACTTTAGATATTCAAAAATCTATGTTACTTGTAGAGATAAGTCCAAAAACAAATTTAAAAACTGCTCTGAATGAATTAAAGCAGTTAGGAGATAAAAATTCAGTTATCACAAATGAAGTTTTAATACAACTTCAGGGGGCAGGAGAGGGTAATTCAGGAATGGGGGAGTTACTTGTATCTTTATCAATAATTATTGGGATAGTTTTAATATCAACAATAGCTGTAATATATAACTCATTTCAAATAAGTATTGTGGAAAGAATTAAGCAGTTTGGTCTATTAAGAGCAATTGGTACTACCCCAAGGCAGATTAGAAAGATTGTGCTAAGAGAGGCAACAATACTAGCAGCGATAGCTATTCCACTTGGACTAATATGTAGCATTATAGCTATAAATGGAATAATTCTAGCATTTAAATTAATAGGTGCAGATTCAGTTATTCCTATGAAGGTTTCAATATCACCTATAATATTAGGCATAAGTGTAGTGGTAGGGCTTTTCGCAATATATCTGTCAGCACTAGTGCCTGCATATTTTGCAGGAAGAATTTCACCATTAAATGCTATAAGTGGTAGAACATCTATTACAAAGGAGAAAATAAAGAGAAGAAAAAATAGATTGATTCAAAGAATATTTGGGTTTGAAGGAGCACTAGCTGCTAAAAACATAAAGAGAAATAAAAAAAGATATAGAATAACTGTTTTCTCAATAGTAATAAGTGTGGTGTTATTTATTACATTTAAATCCTTCATGGATATGTCACTTAATATATCAAGTGATATTAATGAATCAAATAATATTCACTTCTCAGTTGTAGGAAATGTTCATGATATTGGAAAAACAGTAATAGATAATAAAACAGAAGATAACATTAAAAAAATGAAGTTAGTCGATAAGGTATATAGAGTATATGATTCGCATTATTTTCATGGGTTAATTAACAAAAGTAGTAAGGTTAAAGAAATTGAGGACATAGGAAACATATATCAAAAAACAACTTTAGATGGAGTTGAGAAAACCCTTATAAGAAGTTCAATTGCTATATATGATAAAGACTCCCTTGAGGTTTCTAAAAAATATTTACAGTCAGGAAATATTGATATAGAAAAATTAAATAATGAAAATGGAGTAATCTTAATTAACAAAAATGTAGTAAATGATCAAAATACGAATAAAAATTATTTTGGACCAATAGCAAATGTAAAAGTAGGAGATGAAATAGACCTTCAATATGATGAAAATGGAGGCAGTAAATCCAATAAATTAAATACAAAATTAGATAAGAAAAAAATGAAAAAAGTTAAAATTATGGCGATTTTGAGTAGTGACCCTTTTAATTATAGAGGGTCCTCCGATGGACTTAAAATAATTACAACAGAAAAAACAGGTGAAAAATTAATAGGCGTAAAGGATATTAAACCTACCGCTTTAAACATAGTTCTAAAGGATGTGAAAAATGAAGAGGTTGGTAAATCTGGTATAGAAAATATAATAAAATCAAATGCTTCTTTAATGGTAATAAATAATATAGATAATAATAGAAAAGGAAAATCCTCAATATTAATGGTTGAAATATTATTGTATGGATTTGTATTGGTTGTTTCCCTAATAGGCAGTGTCAATATTGTAAATACGTTAACAACTAATATTATCCTTAGAAAAAGAGAGTTTGCTACATTAAAATCCATTGGTTTAACTCAAAAAGGGTTAAAAAAAATGATTGTGCTTGAAGGACTTTTATATGGAATGGTTGGTGCAGTTTATGGCTGCATTGTAGGAACTGGAATATCATATCTACTATTTAAATCAATGGCGAATTTTAGAGAATTTGGGTGGATGGTTCCTTGGCAGGCAATAGGTATTGCAACAGCGGCGTCTCTAATTATTGGGTATATATCTGTATTATCACCATTATCAAGAATTAGAGAATCAAATTTAATTGAATCAGTAAGAGAAGATTTTTAATAATCTTCTCTTTTCCTTGTGGAATAAATTTAATTATCCATAAAATTATATAGTCAGTCTATTTAAATCAAGACATAAGTGAGGTATTATAAAGGTATAATTACAATACAATTTTTAGGATGAGGTGAACAAATTGAGTAGGTTATTATTAGTTGAAGACGATGAATCATTGGCACTAGGCATAGAGTTTTCTCTAAAAGATGGGGGATATGAGGTTTCTACAACTTCCACAGTAGAAGGTGGGAAAGACTTATTTCATAGAGAACCATTTGATTTAATTTTATTAGACGTTAACTTACCAGATGGAAGCGGATATGAATTATGTAAGTACATAAGAGGTTGTAGTGATGTTCCTATAATATTTTTAACAGCTCTCGATGATGAGGTTAATATAG
>Ga0209123_1001955_pt1 | contig 18601 bp, 20 predicted proteins | sample BarGraIncu00431A_FD_184500 | JGI IMG/M metagenome (GOLD analysis project Ga0209123, IMG submission 184500) | Arctic peat soil microbial communities from Barrow, Alaska, USA - Barrow Graham LP Incubations 004-31A (SPAdes) (version 2) | ecosystem: Environmental > Terrestrial > Soil > Wetlands >... | reverse complement strand
TTATGGTAAACAAACTTACAATAATAATGGGATTTTTACAAACACTTGCTAATAAAGCTAATATTGATGTTGTTTATTTAAATACAGTTTTCAAAATACTGGGAATTGCCTACTTAGCGTCCTTTTGTAGTGAGATTTGCAGGGATGCTGGAGAAAGTAGCATTGCGGCTAAAGTGGATTTTGCTGGGAAAATATTAATACTAGTTTTAGCGGTTCCTATACTAATGGCAGTAATGCAATCTATCCTTAAAATAATGTAAGTGTATAATATTAAAAAAATGTTCCTAATTCAAACGTAGAGGTAAAATATGAAAAAAATATTATTGATTTTATTATTTTTAATATGTTTGCCTATTAGTGTACAGGCTTCGCAGGTAAACCAAATAGGTGAAAAAGAGCAAACGGAAATAAATAATTTGTATGAGTATATTTCTAATGTGAAAACACAGTATGAAATAATAAACGATATGCAGCCGAAAGATTTTGTAGAACAATTTATTAAGACTGGCGAAAATGGACTTAGTTTTAAAAATCTCTCTGGGTATGTTATCAAATACACTTTTAAAGAAGTTATTGCATCTATGCAGTTAATTGGAAGCCTTATGATTATCGCTATTATTTGTGCATTACTACATAATTTGCAAAGTGCTTTTAATAGGGAGAGTTTATCCAATATAGCTTATTTCGCATGTTATGGCGTAATGATCGTGATGATAACTAAAAGTTTCTATATAGTAGCAGAGCTTGCTAAAAGTACTATCCTCAATATGACAGATTTTATGGCGGCACTTATTCCTGTGCTCATGATGCTTTTAGCAAGCGTTGGAGGATTTGCAGAGGCGACATTACTGGACCCTGTGATAATGGGGTTTGCAACGATAAGTTCTAGAATTTATGTGGATATTATAATCCCAATAATATTTATGAGTTTTGTACTACAATTTGTCAAGAATATATCCAGTGATTATAAGATAAATAATTTAACAAAACTTTTAAAGCAAATTGCTATATGGGTCCAGGGACTGGTAATGACAGCATTTATTGCAGTAATGACCATAAGAAGTATAGCAGCAAAAACCTTAGATCAAGTTACTATAAAAACAGCAAAATTTGCAGTAGATACCTTTGTACCAGTGGTTGGAAAACTTTTATCTGATGCAATTTCTACAGTAGCTGGATATTCACTTCTTTTAAAAAGTGCAATAAGTGGGCTTGGACTGGTTGTCCTTATAGTAATAGTTTTATTTCCAATTATTAAACTTCTAATTATGGCTTTTTTATATAAAATAGCAGCAGCATTAATTGAACCAATAAGCGATACCCGAACAGTAGAGTGTATAAATTCTGTAGGTGATTCTATTCTTCTTTTAATGTCTTGCGTAATATCGGTTAGTGTAATGTTTTTTATAATGATCGCGATAGTTGCATCTACTGGTAAAGGGATAATTGGTGGGTAATGATTATCCTCAAATAGAAAACTTGATAATAAAGGAGGTGGTGACAATTTGATAGAGTTATTAAAGGTCTGGATAACAAGCATTACCATAGCTGTGTTTTTTATTACTGCAGTGGAGATGATTTTGCCAGATAATAGCATGAAAAAATATTCCAAATTTGTATTGGGATTGATACTAATAGTAGTAATTATAAACCCTATTATAAAAGTTTTTGATAAGAATTTTAATTTAAATTCTTACTCAGATAAGGTTACTAGCTATATGGAGACAGGGACTTCTGAGGCTGATATAAAGAAGTATAAAGATAGCAACATATTAAATACATCTGAAAATTTTAAAAATAATTTAGAAAAAGATTGCATTTCAAATATAGAAGAGGTTTATCCTGAAAATAAATATAATGCAGATATACAGATTGTTTACGATAGCAAAAATGGAGTATTTAATATAGGATCAGTTGGAATTGAAGTAGTGGGACTAGGAGTTAAAAATATAAATAATATAGAAATTAATGTAAAAAGTGTGAGTGCGCCCCAAAAAGATATTTTGAAGGGCAACGAGGGAAACAAAATAAAGAAACTAATAAGTAGTAAATATAAAATATCTAATGATGTTATTACGGTTTATAAATCAAATTCATAAATTATGGATTGATAAGTATAATATTATAACAATAAATGAGGGGGATTTCGATGAATAATGATAATTTGCTTAGTAAATTTACTGAGTTTATTAAAATAAAATTAAATGGTGGCAAAGGAGAAAACAAAAATGATAAAAACAAAAAATCCGACAAAATGATAGGGAACTTAGTACTTGTAATCTTAGTAGCTGTTGTAATAGTTTTAGCAAGCAGTTTCTTTAAAACTCCAAAGGCAACGACAACTGAGGTAGCCACTAGCACGCAAACTGAGAAAATTGCGAGTGAGAGTAATGCTGCCGTGTCAGATGACTATGAAGCACAGCTTGAAAGCAAGCTTAAGTTAACCCTTGAGGGCATTCAAGGGGTTGGTAAGGTACAACTTATGATATATTTTGAGAGCGGAGAAGAAAGTGTTCCTGCAGTAAACGTTAATGATTCTAGTAGTCTTACAGTAGAAAATGATACAACTGGTGGCAAAAGAAACATCACTCAAGAAAACAATGGAAGTACTGTTGTTATGTCTAACAATGGAGAAGAAAACGAACCATTAATTGTAAAAAAATACAAGCCTGTTATTACTGGTGTTTGCGTAGTGGCAGAGGGATCAAGTGAGAAAATTACAGAACTAAGAATTAGACAGGCAGTAGTTAATTTATTTAATTTGCAAGAAAGCAAAGTTAATGTATATCCTATGAATAAGTAGCATATAATTTCAAGAAAGGTAGATGGGGGGAAATATTATGAATAAAAAACAGTCTGGTATAATTGTTACATTGGTAGTACTTATTGTGTTTGCAGGGTATCTTGCAACGAAGGTGAATGGGCCATTGTATGTAAATGATGGTGATTTTAGTGGCGAGAAGAGTGCAATATCACTTAAAGAAAGTACAACTACTTCAAGCTTTTTTACAGAAGCAAAATTATCAAGAACGCAACAAAATAACAGTGCACTACAATCAATTAAAACTTTAATGGATGATGCTAATACACCAGAAGCACAAAAGAAAACTGCTGCAACTCAGTACATGAACATATCAATGGCTACGCAAAATGAAGGCGACATTGAACTTGCATTAAAGGCTTTAGGCTATAATGAGGCAATGTGCAGCATAGTAGATGACACGGTAGAAATATTAGTTAAGACTGATAAAAAAGTACTTACAGAAGCTCAGCTTCGAAGCATAAAAGATGTTGTAATGAGCAAAACAAAATTAGAAAAAATTGATGTTAAAATAAAAGAATAATATTTGTAAATGCTATATTTATCTGATATAATAAATATAGCATTGTCATGTTTTACCTAAGTTAAATAAGGGGGTACTAATATGGAAGATAAAATTTTAAACGAAACGGAAATGGGTGTTGTTAAGATATCTGAGGATGTTGTTAGTGTTATAGCGGGACTCGCTGTTGCTGAAATACAGGGAATCGTTGGAATGAGTGCTAGTTTAGTTAATGGAATAACCCAAATATTAAGCGGAAAGAAGAATTTATCTAAAGGTGTTAAAGTCAATGTTGGGGAAAATAGTGCAATAATTGATTTACACGTTGTAGTTGAATATGGTGTTAAAATTCCAGAAGTTACTGAAAAAGCACAAATAAATGTAAAAAAATCTGTAGAGCTAATGACAGGCCTTACAGTATCAGCCGTAAATGTATATGTACAAAATGTTGTATTACCTAAAACAGAAAAGCTAGAGGAAATAGAAGCATAAAATAAACACCCTCTCTAACAGAGGGTGTTTATTTTATGTAGGTTTTATTATATTAAAACTATATTTAGTCTAGGAAGACTAGGAGGATTACTAATGAATAGAAGAAAGTCGAGAGAAGCAGCAATGAAATTACTTTTCGAAATGTCAATAAATAAAGAAAAGTATGAGGAGATAATTGAAAATTTCAAAGAAAATACAGATGTGAATTTAGTAGATATAGATATGGAGTATATTACTAAGGTACTTGCTGGTATTCAAGAAAATGCTAAGGAAATTGATGAAAATATTGAAAAACACCTAATTAAGTGGAAACTGGTTAGACTATCTAAAATGAATTTGGCTATTTTAAGAATATGTACATATGAAATTTTATTTGAGGAAGAAATACCTGGTAAGGTTTCCGTAAATGAGGGTATAGAACTTGCGAAAATTTATGGTGAAGACAGCTCACCAGCTTTTATAAATGGTATTTTAGCAAAAATGATCTAAAATTAAATTAATAACAATAAAATAACTAGTCAAATATAATGGTATATTTGACTAGTTATTTTAGTTCATAAAAGAGGAAATCTAAAAGTTTATTAGAATGTACTATTATAGTTGAAATTTTATAAATGTTTAAGGGGAGAGGATAATGTGGGAATTAGAGTTAATGGTAAGATAATAGTTGAGACCTATAGAAATGAAATTAAGTCTATCATAGAGGATGGGATTAATAAGGGATTTCGAGTACCATCAATTAAAACTATATTGGTGGGAGATGATGGAGGCTCTTTGTCATATGTAAAAAGTCAAAATAACCTCTGTAATAAATTAGGAATTTCGTATGCTTGTACTCAATTAGATAAAGAAGCTTGTCAAAAAGATATAATAAATCTTATAGAAAAATTTAATGAAGATAATAATGTAGATGGAATAATTATTCAATTACCTCTACCTAAAAATCTTAATGAGAAAGAAATTACTTCTAAAATTTCATATAAAAAGGATATTGATGGATTAACAGATGTAAATATGGGTAGATTTTATATGGGAGCTAAAAGTTTTATTCCTTGTACTGCACTAGGTGTCATTGAAATGATTAAACAAACTGGATGTGATATTAAAGGCAAACATGCTGTTGTTATCGGTAGAAGCAATATTGTAGGAAAACCAGCAGCACAATTACTTCTTAATGAAGATGCAACCGTGACTATATGTCACTCAAAAACAACTAATCTAAAAGAAATTTGTAGATCCGCAGATATAATAGTTGCAGCTATTGGTAAACCTGGGTTTGTAACAAGTGAGTTTGTTAAGGAAGGCGCAGTTGTTATAGATGTTGGAACTACAATGGTGGATAATAAAGTTACTGGTGATGTGTCTTTTGACGATGTTATAAATCGTGCAAGTTATGTTACGCCAGTGCCAGGTGGAACGGGACTAATGACTACAACAATGCTTATAAAAAATGTTTGCGCTGCGTGGAGGGATAATGTTTATTAAAGTAATAACAGTAACTGCCCTTAATGGGTATATTAAAAAAATAATTGATAGCGACTTTATATTAAATAATGCCAATGTTAAAGGAGAATTATCTAATGTAAAATTACATAGCAGTGGGCACATATACTTTTCGCTTAAAGATGAATTTGGAAAAGTAAATTGTGTAATGTTTAAATCACAAGCATCTAAACTTGCAATTACGCCTAGAGATGGGATGAATGTTATAATTCGTGGCAGGGTTTCTGTTTATGAGAAGGGTGGAGCATATCAAGTTTATTGTGACTCTATGGAGACGGATGGGGAAGGGCAACTATATTTAGCTTTTCAAAAACTAAAAGAAAAGTTAGAAAAACAAGGATTATTTGATGAAGTACACAAAAAAAACATACCCTCATTTCCTATGAGAATAGGAGTCATTACTTCTCAAACAGGAGCTGCAATTAAAGATATTATTAATGTTGCAACAAGGCGTAACATAAATGTTAATATGCTCATATATCCAGCACTTGTTCAAGGGGTAAATGCTAGCGCTGAAATTGAACAAGGAATTAAATATTTCAATTCAGTAAAAGGTGTTGATTTGATTATTATTGCAAGAGGAGGAGGGTCCATAGAGGAATTATGGGCATTCAATGAAGAAAATTTAGCATATGCTATATATAATTCTAAGATACCTATAATTACAGGGGTCGGTCATGAAACTGACTTTACTATAGCAGACTTTGCAAGTGATTACAGAGCGCCGACCCCATCAGCTGCGGCAGAAATAGCAGTGAGAAATTTAAAAGATCTAAATAATGAAATTAAAACACTTAGAGAACTCTTGCTAAGATCTGTGGAGTCTAAGGTTACTAAAGAATACAATAAAGTTAATTTATTAAGTAAAACTTTGAAAGTAAATAATCCTTTGAATTTTATAGTTAATCAATATACTCGTATAGATAATTTAAAAGATAATTTAAATTATAAATTTAATTCAAGAATATCATTAGAAAAGCAGAAGCTTTCAAAATTAAATGCTCTTTTGCATGCACACAACCCCTTAAATGTGTTGACCAAGGGCTATGCAGTATTGCAAAATGATGAAAATGAAGTTATTAGTGAAATTAATGAACTTAAAAATATCAAAGACGTAAAAATCACTTTAAAAGATGGTAGTGCGTTGTTTAAACTAAGTAATTTGGAGGAGTTTTAATGGCTAAGAAAAAAGAAACTTATGAAAGCATGATGGAAAGACTAGAAGAAATCGTAGACGTTATGGATGGTAATGAAGTAACTCTCGAAGGAACTATGGCGAGTTATGAAGAGGGCATAAAAATATGTAATAACTTATATAAAATACTGAACGATACAGAAGGGAAAATAAAAATATTAACAGATGAAGGTGAAAAAGATTTTATCGCTCTTGATGATGAATCTAAAGCATAACGCTTACTGCTTAGTGCAGTTCCTGGGGGCACACTATATTAACGACTTCTGGATGGATTTAGAATGACGCTGAAATCTTATTTTTATAACATATAATAGGAAGAGGGATAAAATGGATATAAAGGTACTTAAAGACGAAGTTGAACAATGGATAAGTGATTATTTTGATGATAAGCCAGAAATTAATAGTAGAAATTTTGAGGCAATGATTTATAGTTTAAAGGTCGGAGGAAAAAGAATTAGACCTGCCTTAATGCTTCTTACCTATAGTATGTATAAGGAAGATTATGAGAGTATAATGCCCTTTGCGGCAGCTCTTGAAATGATTCATACATATTCTCTTATTCATGACGATTTGCCTAGTATGGATAATGATGATTTGCGCCGTGGAAAGCCTACAAATCATAAAATATACGGAGAGGCAATCGCAATACTGGCAGGTGATGGACTTCTAAATGAAGCCATGATAATAATGCTAAATGAGTGCTTAGATGGAAGTTTAAACAAAATAAAGGCAAGTTCCTTTATAGCAAAAGCTTCCGGGGCAGATGGAATGATAGCGGGACAAATTTGTGATATTTTAAGTGAGGGTATAACTATACCTGAGGAAGAACTTTTGTATATGCATAAAAATAAAACAGGACAGTTAATTAAAGTTGCTATATTATGTGGTGCTATCTTAGCAAATGCAAGCGACGAGGATTTAAGTAATTTAGAAGCGTATGGTGACAAACTAGGTTTAGCATTCCAAATAAAGGACGACATATTAGATATAATTGGTGATGTAACTATTTTAGGAAAAAATGTAAATAGTGATGAATGTAATAATAAAACTACATTTATAACCATGTATGGATTAGAAAAATGCAAAAAAAAATGCAACGATTTAACTCAGGAATGTTTTGAAATACTAAAGAGACTTAAGGGAAATACAACTCATTTAGAAGAAATAACAGAATTTTTACTTGAAAGGCAATACTAAAATAGATTAGTGATTAAGAATATTTACTAGCATTTTAAATGTCGTTAAGCTGTCTTTTTAGTCGAAATAGCTTTTGAATTAAATATTATTATATGATATAATATTTGCATAAATGTGGGTAAAATAATATATTTAATAAAAGAGGATAGATATATATGAGTAAAATATTAGACGACTATAATGATATAAATAAGATAAAAGAAATGACTTTGCAAGAACTTAATGTTTTTGCTGGAGAAATTAGAAAGTTTTTGATTGAAAAAGTTTCTAAAACTGGAGGCCATTTAGCTTCTAATTTAGGTGTTGTGGAATTAACTTTAAGTTTATTGAATGTATTTGATTTAGATAAAGATAAAATAATATGGGATGTAGGTCATCAATCCTATGTATATAAAATTCTTACAGGCAGAAAAGATAAATTTGATTCCCTTAGAACTTTTGGTGGATTAAGTGGTTTCCCTAAAAAAGAAGAAAGTAAATATGATTTTTTTGAAGCTGGACATAGCAGTACTTCAGTTTCCGCTGGCCTGGGTATGGCAAGAGCTAGAGATTTAAAGGGAGAAGATTTTAATGTTATTTCGGTAATTGGTGATGGTGCACTTACAGGAGGCATGTCTTTTGAAGCTTTAAATGATGTAGGATTTAGAAAAACTAAAATGATTATTCTGCTTAATGATAATCAAATGTCTATTTCGAAAAATGTTGGAGGATTATCTAAGTATTTAGGCCAATTTAGAGTCGATCCAACCTATAATAGAATAAAAAAAGAAATTAACTCTACTCTTAGAAAGATTCCTAGTGTAGGCAATGGTATGGTTAATTCAATTGAAAAGATTAAAAATGGAATTAAGCAGGTTATTGTACCAGGAATGCTGTTTGAGCATATGGGTATAAAATATTTAGGGCCCATTGATGGACATGATATTAAAGAGGTAAGTAAGGTTTTGAAGCTAGCTAAAAATATAGATGGACCAGTTATTATTCATGTTATAACTAAAAAGGGAAAGGGTTATAAATTTGCTGAAGAGCAGCCACGTAAATTTCATAGTATGGGTCCCTTTAATCCATTAAATGGAGAGTTATGTAGTAGTTCTAAAGGAAGTTACTCAGATGCATTTGGACAACAGATTGTTCATATTGCAAAGGAGAATAAGAATATAGTAGCAATAACGGCGGCAATGCCTGAAGGTACAGGGCTAGAAATGTTTTCAAGAGAGTTTCGAAATAGATTTTTTGATGTAGGGATTGCAGAGCAACACGCAGTTACGATGGCGGCGGGAATGGCCTCGCAAGGCTTAAAACCTATTTTTGCAGTTTACTCTACTTTTCTTCAGAGGGCATATGACCAAATTTTACATGATGTGTGTATTCAAAATTTGCCTGTTATTTTTGCAATAGATAGGGCCGGCATAGTAGGCGCTGATGGAGAAACACATCAAGGAGTATTTGATTTATCCTATTTATCGCATATTCCTAATATGACAATAATGGCCCCTAAATGTATAGGGGAGCTTAAGACAATGCTCACTTTTGCTGTAGAGCAAGATTACCCAATTGCTATAAGATACCCTAGGGGTGGGGACAATAGCAATGTTAAAATGGTCCCTATGGAAAATTTTAAAAAGGGAAAATGGGAAACTTTATTTAGTGGTGGTAAAATAGCATTTATAGCTACCGGTAAAATGGTTCAAAATGCTATTTTAGTTAGAGAAAAATTAAAAAACATTGGAGTAGAATCTACTGTAATTAATGCCTGTTTTATTAAGCCTATTGATAAGGCTCTAATTTCTGAGTTAGTCTTAAAAAAATATTCATTGGTAACTATAGAGGATAATGTTGTACATGGAGGATTAGGTTCTTTAGTACTAGAATATGTAAACTCACTGGATACAAAAACAAAGGTCGTTAATTTAGGATTTAAAGATGAATTTATTCCCCACGGAACAGTTGACCTATTGTATAAATTACACAAATTGGATGTAGATGGGATTTTTGAAAGTATATTAAAATTAGTTTAAAATAAGATTTTAGAATGTACTTAATGTATTTATAAGGAGTTTTTTATGTTAGAAAATAAAGAGAGATTAGATGTCATTGTAGTTTCAAGGGGAATTATAGCTTCAAGAGAAAGAGCAAAGGAAAATATAATTTCTGGAAACATATTTGTGGATGGTATTAAAACTACTAAGTGTGGGAAAAAAGTTGATTTATCATCTATTATTGAATTTATTGGTGAAGATATTCCATATGTAAGCCGAGGTGGATTAAAACTCAAAAAAGCTATAGACTCTTTTGGCATAAACCTTAAGATGAAAACTTGTCTTGATATAGGCGCATCCACAGGAGGTTTTACAGACTGCATGCTTAAGTATGGGGCATCTAGGGTATACTCTATAGATGTTGGGACAAATCAGTTAGATGATAAGTTAAGGTGTGACCCCAGGGTAGTTTCAATGGAGAAGACAAACATAAGATATTTAACTGAGGATAGCATCGGACGACTTGCCGATTTTGCTAGTATTGATGTATCGTTTATATCTCTTGAAAAAGTTGTTCCAAATTTGCTTAATCTATTAAAAGATAATGGTAGCGTCGTAGCACTATTAAAACCTCAATTCGAAGTGGGTGTAGGAGTAGTAAATAAAAAAGGTGTGGTTAAAAATCCTAGTGAACACGTGAAGGTAATAGATCAGGTTTTAAACCTTCTTAATAGTCTTGATGTAAAGGTTATTAATATTGATTATTCATCCATAAAAGGACCTAATGGCAACATTGAGTATTTAATTTATTTTACAAAAGATAAGAATCAATTTGGAAATTATATTGAAGACAATATAAAGCAATTAGTAAGTCAGGCTCATAAAGATTTGAACTAGGGCAAGAAGGCTATTGATAGTTAATGTCTGCTATAGAGAGCGATAAGGAGGGAATATGAAAAAAATAGGCATTAATATAAACACCACTAAGGATAAAGACGGAAAAATAATTAAATATGTTAAGAATATCGTTAGTAAATACGTTGATGATATTAATATATTTACATTTAAAGATGCAGTTGGGCTTGATAACGATAAATATAACGATTTAGATATTATAATTGCTTTAGGTGGAGATGGAACTATTCTAAGGACATCACGCAATATTACTAATTGTAATACTCCAATTTTAGGGGTGAATATAGGTAATTTAGGTTTTCTTTCTAGTGTAGAGCTACTAGAATTTGAAAATGCTATGAAAAAATATATTGAAGATGATTATTATGTTGAGGAGAGAATGATGCTAAAGTGTACTTTGCCACTTAGGCATGACGCTGAAGAATATATTGCATTAAATGATATAGTTGTATCAAAGGGTACTCTTGCAAGGGTTGTTAAATATGAACTTCATATAGATAATAAGTTTTACATTGATTTTACAGGAGATGGGCTTATAATAGCTACCCCAACAGGGTCTACAGCCTATTCACTATCTGCAGGTGGGCCTATAATTTATCCAAATCTAGATGTTATAGCTTTAACACCTATTTGTCCATTATCTTTATCTATGAGGACTATAGTGGTAGATTCTAAAAGTGAAATATCTATTAATATAAAAAGCGAACACGAAAGCATATTCTTAACGCCAGATGGTCAACGAGCAATAAAGCTTAATAACTATGAAAAAATATTAGTAAGTGTTTCAAATAAAAAATGCAGACTTATTAAATTTAATGATTATAATTATTTTAGTATACTTAGAAAAAAAATAATTTCTAGAACAATGGACTGTGAGGGAGAAGAAGATGAAAATTGCACGTCATGCAAAGATAATTGAAATTATTCAGGCTAAAGAAGTTGAAACCCAAGAGCAGTTAGCAGAGGAACTAAAAAACAAGGGTTTTGAGATTACTCAAGCAACTGTATCTAGAGATATAAAAGAACTAAAATTAATTAAGGTTATGAATGCATATGGAACCCACAAATATGCTACGAGTTCACCAGGGGATAGTTTTTTATCAAACAAGTTGGTTAATATTTTTTCTCAAACGGTTCTTTATGTTGATCATGTGGATAATTTTATAGTTCTTAAAACTATATCAGGAGCTGGTGGTGCTGCTGCCGAAGCTCTAGATTCATTGAAATTTAATGGGATTGTAGGAACTATAGCTGGAGATAACACTGTTTTTATTTTAGTTAGAAAAGAAGAAGATACAAAAGAAATAATTCAAAAGATTAAAAAAATGATTAACGAATAGGAGGAATTAGTATGCTCCTACAATTAAATATTATGAATTTTGCACTGATTGAAAAATTAAGCATTAATTTTGAACGAGGATTTAATGTGTTTTCTGGTGAAACGGGAGCAGGAAAATCAATCTTAATTGATGCAATAAATTATGTATTAGGTGGAAAATTTAATAAGAACCTAATTAGGACAGGTGAAGACAAAACTTATGTTGAGGCTATATTTACTATTGACACTAAAAATAGCAAAAGTGTTTTAGATGAGATGGAAATTGATTATGAGGATACGGTATTTATAAGTCGCGAAACCTTTCAATCAGGGAAAAGCATTGCTAAAGTTAATGGTAAATCATTGCTACTTTCAAAAGTTAAACATATTAGCAAAAATTTATTAGATATTCATGGTCAACACGATAATCATAATTTATTAGATAAAGCTAATCATATATTTTATGTGGATTCATTTGGTGTAGGCAAAATCCATAAAATCATTCTTGGATATAAAGAAAAGTATGCACGCATGACAACTATTAAAAATAAAATTTTAAAACTAGAAGGAAACGAGGGCGAGCGAGAAAAAAGAATTGATTTTTTAAATTATCAGTTAGAAGAAATCAAAAATGCACATTTGAAGATTGGTGAAGATGAAGAGCTTTTAGAGAAATATGCAATAATCAGTAATGCAGAAAATTTAGAGAAACATTTATCTAAAAGTTATCAACTATTATATAGCAGTGATGAAGAAAATGTTTCGGTTTTTTATAATTTAGCCATGGCAATTAAAGAACTTCGTGGTGTCGAAAAACACATGGATAAAATAAAAACAATTACGGATGCTTTTGAAGAAAGCTATTTTAATATTGAGGAGAATATTTCACAGCTTAGGGATTTAAAAGAGAACATTTATTATGATGAAAAAGAATTGGAGTTCATGAACAATAGGATAAGTCAAATTAATAATTGTAAGAAAAAATACGCGCCTACTATTGAAGAAATCTATGAGTATAAAAATAAAATCCAAATTGAGTATGAGGAATTAACTAATAGTAGTGAAATTATTATTGCGCTTAAAAAAGAAAAGTTAGTTCTAGAGAGTGAAATGAAAACTATAGCGGACGAAATTCACAAAATAAGATGTGTTACAGCAAAAAAACTTCAAGATAAAATAAAAGAGGAATTAAATTACATTGGGCTTGAAAAAAGTAAGTTCTACATAGAAGTGAAACTTGAAAGTACATTTTATGAAAATGGGTGTGATAAGGTTCAATTTTGTATATCTACTAATCCTGGAGAACCATTAAATCCTTTGGAAGATATTGTGTCTGGAGGAGAATTATCACGTATAATGCTTGCTCTTAAGACTGTATTCGTTGATAAGGATGAAATACCTACTGTTATATTTGATGAAATAGACACGGGTATTAGTGGCCGAATTGCGCAATGTGTTGGAGAGAAAATGTATTTAATATCATTAAATCATCAGATTTTTTGTGTAACTCATTTGCCGCAAATAGCTAGTATGGCAGACACGAATTATTTAATATCTAAAAATGTCATAAGGGACAAAACGTATACCAACATTATAAAAATGAATGATGAAGAAAAGCAGAGTGAAATAGCTAGAATGATAGGTGGCAGCGAGGTTACTAAATTAACTTTAGAAAATTCTAAAGAAATGATAAACATGGCAAACAAAAAAAAGGAAAATTAGTTTTAATTTTTTTAGAATATTTTTGTAATAAAAAATTAGATATAGGGAAAGATAAAGTCATAATGTGACTTTATTTTTTTTTGCTTTTAAATTAATGTAATTAATATTAAATTTAGTCTCTAAAACTAAAGAAAGTGATTTTTAATAGATAGCAATTTTAAATATTCAGTAATAATATCTATAAAAGTTATTATTTACATTAAGTAAAATAGTCTAAGGTTGTAAAATTTATAGAAAATTTGAAAATAATTTAAATATAGAAAAACTAATTTAATTTATCATAAATTAGTTTTCAATATGTTTTTTTGACTATTTTTGAATTAATGTTATAGCATAATACTTATAATTCAAGGGTAATTTAAAGGCATAACTATATAAAAAGGAGGTAAAGCTTATGAGAAAAAAAATAAATATGTTGTGTTGGATTATGATACCTCTAGTAATATTTGCTTTAAGTGCCTATTTTAAAGTGCAAAATAAAGTTGTTGGTATAGTTGATAAACCAATGGGAAGTTCATACTACAGCAATAGTACAAAGTTAAATAAGAATAAAAGTAATAGTATTAATAAATCCTTTATAATTGAAAATATGAAAGGATCTAAAATTAATTTACAAGGGTTATTACAAGTTCAAGAAACTTTCATAAAAAGTAAATCTGACATAATGGTTTATCCAGGAGGGCAACCAATTGGTGTCAAACTTAATACTAAAGGCGTTTTAGTAGTAGCTTTATCGGATATAGAAGGTGCGAATGGCAAAACACCAAGTCCTGCTGCAAATGCAGGAGTGCAAATAGGAGATAGTATAATAAGTATTAATAATAATGAAATAAATAGTGCAGAAGATGTAGCTTTATTTATAAATAAACAGAAAAATTCGGAGATTACTCTTAAATTACAACGTAAAAATGAGACTGATTTTTTCGAGGTTAAAGTCACTCCAACTATTGACGCCGCAGATGGGAAACAAAAAATTGGGTTATGGGTACGGGATTCAACAGCCGGCGTAGGAACATTAACCTTATATGATGCTAATACTAATAAATTTGCGGCCCTAGGTCATCCTATTACAGATTCTGATACTGGTACAATACTTAATGTTAACAGTGGAGTAATTATATCATCTAATATAGTATCTATAAAAAAAGGAACAAGAGGTAGCGCAGGAGAGTTAAGAGGTCTTTTTGTAGATGAAAACATTATAAAAGGACAAATAATTAATAATACAGAATGCGGCATATTTGGTGATGGGACTAAAAGTCTTATAAATAGTAAGTTTAATAAACCTATGAAAATAGGTTTACGAAATGAAATTAAAGAAGGAAAAGCACAAATTTTAACAACTATTGAAGGCAACGAACCAGAACTATTTGACATAGAAATACAAAAATTATTACCCCAAAATACATCTGGATCAAAAAGTATGGTAATTAAAATTACAGATCCAGAGCTTTTAGAAAAAACTGGAGGCATAGTTCAAGGTATGAGTGGAAGCCCAATAATTCAAAACGATAAAATTATTGGTGCTGTGACCCATGTTTTAATAAATAAACCAGATGTTGGTTATGGCATATATATAGAATGGATGTTAAAGGATGCTGGTATTTTATCAAAATAACTAGTATTATTTAAAAAAAAGAGGTAAAATAGATATTAAGGGATAAAGGATAGCGAAGCTATCCTTTATTTATAATAAATGATAAAAAATGATAAAAAAATGTTTTTTTGTAAATATTTTTAAAATAAAAAGGAATTGTAATTCTTTTGTCGAATTAATATTTGTTAAGATATGGGAATTTATTTATAAAGGGGAGTTATATTATGGAAGAACCAAGAATTAGTGTACTTATTGCAGATGATAATAAAGAGTTTTGTAATATTCTAAATGATTATTTGCTGAGCCAAAGAGATATCATTGTTACAGGAATCGCAAAAGATGGAATAGAGGCTCTTAAGTTAATAAAAGAGAGAAAACCAGACCTAGTAGTATTGGATATAATAATGCCACATTTAGATGGTCTTGGGGTACTAGAAAGATTGGGTAGTATGGATCTTGATCCAATCCCAAAGATAATAGTATTATCTGCAGTAGGCCAAGATAAGATTACGCAACGAGCTATTGCTTTGGGGGCAGATTACTATGTAGTAAAACCTTTTGACATGGAGGTCTTTACAAAACGAATAAGACAGATGTTTAACAATACAATTTCTAGTGATAATACTAAAAGATCAATTTCGTTTATAGATACAACTGAGCCTAGAAAAAGTAGCCGCAATGAACCAATGGACTTAGAAGCTGAAATCACAAATATAATTCATGAAATTGGTGTACCGGCTCATATTAAAGGTTATATGTATTTAAGAGAAGCAATCACTATGGTAGTAAACGATATTGAGCTTCTATCTGCTGTAACAAAGGAATTATATCCATCAATTGCTAAAAAATTCAATACAACTGCTAGTAGAGTAGAAAGAGCAATAAGACATGCTATAGAAGTAGCATGGGGACGTGGACAAGTTGAAACTATAAATAAAATCTTTGGTTATACTATACATAACGCTAAAGGTAAACCAACTAATAGTGAGTTTATAGCTATGGTAGCTGATAAGTTAAGATTGCAAAATAGAGTTAGTTAAGTAGTATTAAAACTTCATAAATATATTAATTGTAAAATATAAAAAATCCTTCTTATTTGTTGTGTAAACATAGGGAGGATTTTTTATGTATTTTATTTATAAAGCATAACCAATTGCTATTTAAAGTTCTTATATATATGTAAATAAATTATTGCGGAATTATAAATTAAGCATGCATATTACCCTCCCTGTTATCATAAATATAAATTAAGTTACAATATTTATAGTGTGTTTGATTAACTTTGACTTATATAAGTTGAATAAACATATTAAATGAAGTTTGATAAAAGAGCAATCAACAAAGGGGGAGAAAATTATGGTGCCTAATACATTAATAAGTAACATAAATAAGCACATTCAAGAAAATTTTTGGTTATATATTATAAGTATTCTTTGTATATTTACAGGTATTATTTTAGGGATTTATAGTGTTAAATACATGGGGGCAATTGAACGAAATGATTTAGTAGATTACTTGATGAATTTTGTTGATCCTTCAAATACAAGTGGAATTAGTTATAAATTAATATTTTTGCAGTCCATTAAAAATAATTTGCCTGTTATTGTTTTTCTTTGGTTTTTAGGTTTAACTATTGTAGGTATACCAATAATTATAATTATTGATTTATTAAAAGGATTTACAATTGGATTTACATTTAGTTTCATGATTAGTGGGCTTGGAAAGAGTGGCATTGGCATTGCAATGCTAGGGGTTCTCCCTCAAAATTTAATTTACATTCCATGCATTATTTTTGCATCCGTAGTATCAATGGAATTTTCCATAATGCTACTTAAGAGCAAATTTAATAAACAATGGACAAGTAGCATTTCTAACAGGTTATTATATTATAGTGTAATATTTATTGTAATAATAGCTTTATTATTCATAGGGATAGTTATTGAATCTTATATTGCACCATATTTTGTTAAGAATCTAATTAATAATATGGGAAGTATAACGAAATGAATTATAAGGATATAAGGCAATTCGTGCTACTTACAATAAAATGTTTTATTATTTTAATAGTAATTGGGATTTTCCTGCCTAAGTCAGTAGATTGGTTGCTCCAAAATTTAATTAGTAATACTAAAATTTACAAAAATAGTGTTGTAGTTTATAAGTTAGTTGATAATAACTATAAATTGGTTTATAATTATATTCTTACATTTTATTTGTTTTTCAGGGTATAACCTAGACATAAATATTAATATTCTCTATAATATGGGAGAGAAATTATGAATAATTTATTGACAATATATATTGGAAGTTTACACAATGATAAGTTGTCTAAAAACACAATCGAAGCATATGTCCTTGATGTTAAACGATTTATTGAATTTGCAGAAAATAGAAGTGAAACTGTTGTATCGGTTGATAATATAACAATAATGGCATATGCTGAGTACCTTAAAAAAGAAGGTAAAGCAAATAGCTCAATAGCAAGAAGTATAGTTTCTATTAGAAATTACTATAAATATCTTATTAAAAATAATTTTACGGATGTTGACCCCACGACTTATTTTTCTATTCCTAAAATAAAACGGAATATACCTCAGATTTTATCCATAGAGGAGGTAGATGAATTATTAAGTAAGCCAGATGATTTAACAGTTAAAGGATGTAGAGATAAAGCAATGCTAGAATTAATGTATGCAACAGGAATAAAGGTTTCAGAACTTTTAAGTCTTACAATATATGATATTAATTTAGAAATGTTATATATAACATGTAATAATGGAAAGGAAAATGAGAGAATAATTCCTATAGGGTCACATGCGGTTAATTGTATATCACAGTATCTAAAAATTAGATCAACAATTAATTTAAATAGTTTAAGTATACTATTTTTAAATACAAAAAGTGATAAAATGACAAGGCAAGGGTTTTGGAAAATTATTAAAGAGTATGCTAAAATGACAAATATTAAGAAAACAATAAATTGTTATACACTAAGACATTCATTTGCAGTACATTTATTGCAAAATGGGGCTGGTATAACCTCCGTTCAAGAACTATTAGGTCACAATAGTATGTCTACAACTCAAATTTATGCTACTGTAATTAAAAAAAGTAAGCTTGCAGAAATTTATAAAAATACTCATCCTAGAGCGTAGTAAATATAATATAAACCCACTTTCAGTAATTATATGAAGGTGGGTTTTAATTTGCTTAATTTATATTGAAAATTTTGATTTTTTATATATTTTAATTATTTTTTAAAACTGTGATAATATTAATGCAATTTGGTAAAAATAACGTTATAAAATTTCAGTAAAGCAGATGATATTATATTATTGTTGTCTAGCGTAAAGGAATATG
>Ga0209123_1001954_pt1 | contig 18631 bp, 18 predicted proteins | sample BarGraIncu00431A_FD_184500 | JGI IMG/M metagenome (GOLD analysis project Ga0209123, IMG submission 184500) | Arctic peat soil microbial communities from Barrow, Alaska, USA - Barrow Graham LP Incubations 004-31A (SPAdes) (version 2) | ecosystem: Environmental > Terrestrial > Soil > Wetlands >... | reverse complement strand
TCGACTATGATGCAGTTCTTGATTTAGATGGAGATTTTGTGCTTCGACTTAATTATACATGCTTTTACGATAGGTTTGTAAAGTACTGTAGAGAGCATAATGTGACTCATGAGGTGTTGCCACTGAATAGTTTCAAAAAACAATTAAGTAATATGCAGTACTGCAAATGCTACAATAAGCCTGTGAATTTTTCAGTGAGACAAGAACTTCCAAAGAATAAAAAGACATTTAGGTGTGCAGTGGTTTATATTAACAAACTTCGTGAGAAGAATGTTGATGTAGATTTTATTGCAGATGATAACATGGTAGATTGAAGAACATAACAACACATGACTTAATAATATACTAACTACAATTTAATTTTGGCTCATATTTCTCATTTACTAAAAATTTATCCTTTCCACAATGAATTAGGCGATGACTGGCTGTCATCGCCTTACTATAAATTATTTGAATATGATGTATTATCTTTTTTTAGAATAATATTTCTGTTTGGGACTTGTCGGTTTATCTGGCATTGTTAATTTCAATAATCCCCCTTTAATTAAAGGGTTTAAAATATTCTTTCTGAAATAGTCTCTATTAACAAGAACCATGAATCCTTGCATTTCACTTCTGGTTCTTGGTATCACACAAAATTCCAATAAATCTTTTACTTCTTCATCAGCTTGCATGGTAGCTTGCATGGTAACTTGCGAGGTCAGCGGAATAATTGTCTTAAAAATATCCCCCTCAATGAAAGTAGGCTCAGCGCCAGAGTATATCTTATTATATTTATAAATATTTCTCACTCCTGATCCCAATTCATCCACCCACCCGATTTCTTTGAAGAACTTTGCTATTGTTGGATTCTTTGGAAATGGTGAAAAGTTCTCAGGATCAATGATACCATTTCCATGAGACTTGTTGCTATTTTCAACAAAAACTCTATCTTTTTCAATAATTAGCTTTGCCGGAAATGGATTAGCAAATTCTCTATGAATTAGTAAATTAGAAACAACTTCTCTAAAAATTTTGTCTCTAAGGCTAATTCTTATATCTCCTTCAAGGTAAAAATTATCGTTCAAATGCTTTGAAACAAAGTGCATGAGACGTTCATAACTATCTAGCAGATTAACCCGAATATCATCCCTATCATCATAACGATCTAAATTTATTCTTCGTAAAATAGCATCGGTTCTATAATGGGGCAACGCTGCATGAATCAACTCTTCATTCCCAAAAATGAGGATACCACCAAGAGTGATGCCTTCTTTACCACTTTGGGGATCTTTAAGAAACAGGCCTGCACTTTTTAAAAGTTCTAGGTCATTCATTGATTTCCATGGATGATTTGATCTTTCATTTGCAGCCATTTTTCTAACTTTTATTAAAAGTTCAGCCTTTAGTTCAGATATTTTCGCAAATGGGAAAATACGATTTCCGTATATGTGCCCTGTTTTCTCATATACATTCCAGAAACGAGATTCGTATTATCAGTGATGTCCATATCCCCATCTTCATTCCTATCAAAAATCTTCCCATTACACCTATGAACCTGGGAACTCTCTGGCACAAAGATGTAAAGAACCACTTTCCATTCAATCACTACTTCCTCGACAGCTAAATAGAAGGTTGGGCTAATTTTTTGAGGATTATTCATGGAAGTCACAAACTCCTTCTTAACCTTCTCTATTGCGTCTGGATTAATTCCTACAATACCACCTTTATCTTCAACACCAAGAAATAGGTGCCCTCCATTTCGATTTAGAAAAGCGCATACCGATTCAAAAACATCTTTATTTAATTTATTTTTACTTTGCTTGAACTCAACAGTTATACTTTCTCCACCATTAAGAATTTCTTTTATTCTTTCAACTTTCATACATATCAACTTCCACCCTAAATTTTTTATTTAAACCCTGTAACTATATCATATATTATATTTTATCTAATTTCAAACAAAGCATACTAGTAATAGTGAATAAACTCACTTAAACCAGCTCATTTGTCTTGTTTCCTGTTTATCCTTACCTTTATCTCTCCAATTTTTTCTATTATACATTAAATCTGAGTAATTAATTATATTTGGTGAGAATTGTCCTTTCTCTGTTCCATGTATCTTATAAAATGCTGCATATGGATTAATAATCTTGGTGAAAATTCTACTAGGCTCTTTTCTTTTTCTTATATTTGTATTATCAATAATTAAATTAATAAATATTTCTTTTAACACTTTAAATTCTTCTTTTGTGTTATTATCTCTAAATTCATTAAAGTATATTAGTAATCCACTATCCTCTAAAATTCTATTTAGGTATATGATTAAAAAGCTATAAGCATTTCGTTCCTTTAAAGATATATATTCCAGTATATCGTATTTTTCTACTGTAAAATGATTTTTATTTCCCCACTTACGGCATTTTAGTATTTTGCCATAACTTAACATCTTCAATGGTTGCTGTATAAGCTTATCATATTCATGTTGTGCGGTTTTCTCATTAACATCAGGCTTTGAAAATAATACTTTTATATTAGTATTAAAATAATCATAATTCCAGATATCCTTTACTATGAATTCTAAACTTATGTCATCCTTAATATGCAAATAATTCACTACTGTATCTGCAATAAAACAAACTACATCTGGAGTAACCTTTTGATCCATGAATCTTGCATCATTTGTAATTTTTATATCTAGATTATACCTGCTTAAATACTTATGAATATACTTGTCCGTATTAGTTCAACCCCTAATATTATTATATATACATTAAACAAAGAAACCACGAATTCATATATACTTAAATATATTATTTATTTTTTTTGCTATTTGTCTAAATATTATTGTTGGTACTGCCTCACCTATTGATTGCCTTATATTTATCTCATCCTTCTTTAAGAACTTTTTTTTCTCCTCTAATGTAAGATGCTGCAATTGTTCATAAGATAAATCTGTCCATTTAAAGTTACAAGGTATGGACATCATTATCATAAGTTCTCTTATACTAAATACCCTATTATCAACAGGGTGTACTGTATTTTGACTTGATAGTATATCATTTCTAGTATGAATACAAGGAGCTACCTTATTCCAATATTGCCTCCTATACTTATCCCCATTTTTATTTTTATTATATACAATACTGCCCGCTTTAATAGTATGAGGTATTCTAGTTATCTCTGTATTCTCAAATGCTGATTGACCCTCAATCAAATTTTCTATCCACGGTATCATTCTTTTATTATAATTTTTATAATTATGATATATATCATTAGTATCAAGTTCCCCCATTGTTTTTAACGCAGGAAGACCTCCTATAGCCTCTCTTAAGCTAATCTCGCTTGACTCATCAGGTAATAGTTCACACGGTCTAATATATGACAAATCTCTTTTTACCCCTATTATAAGTGTTCTTGTTCGACTTGAGGGACAGCCATAGTTTTTAAAGTTTATAACATTATAAGATATATCATATAATGTTGAAAGGTTGCTTTCTATTGCTTCTTTAATGTTTTTTTTACTTCCATCTATATCTGTGCAAATTGTCTTTAAAAATGAGCGAACATTTTCTATAACAAAGAAATTAGGTAAAATTATTTTTATAGCCTTTAACGACTCAATTACAAGTGAATTTCTTGTAATCTCATCACTATGTTTTTTATGATTTGCTATCGAAATTCCCTGGCACGGTGGCGTAGCAATTACAACGTCAACATTACTTATTTTATGAACTTCTTTCCAAAATTTTATTTCTGCTATAATCTTATTTAATGTATCCTTATTCTTTATATCTCCGCATATATATCCAGTATCGTACCTGCATTTCAAATTGTATTTTTGTATTTTCATTCTTTTCTCAAGTAATTCATTGGTCGCTATACATTCAAATCCTTCTTCTTTAAAACCATAACATCCTATTCCTGCGCTACTAAATAATGATATATACGAATGAATTGCAACTGTCATTTATATCTAACTACCTCACATAAAATTGTTAACATTAAATTATATGATGCAAATAGATACTTAAGACTTAATAGTCCAATGTTAAATAATTTTATGATTTACTCAAGATTGGGAATTAATTTTAATAACATACAATTAATTTGCATTTAAGTTGATTATTATTTTGCTATTTGATCAAACTATTAATATTTAAACAAATATTTTCATTCTAAATTTTATTATTTATAAGGAGATTTAGAGTGATTAATTTAAAAATAAACTTGTGATTCGAGGTGATTTTATGGTGTCCATTTCCTCTTTATGGGATACTAATAATGAAATTTTTTGGTCTAAAAATATAAAACAAATTTTGTCTTTCACTGGTGAAGGTGTTCTTAAAGATAAAAATCAAACTTCAATTGAATTTAATGAATTTTTAAATAAAATACCTTCTAAGTTACTAGGCAAATATGCAAATGAGTGCCTTTCAGATAAATTTGAAGGTAGTGGATATGTTCTTCAAGATATAGTTAATCAAATTGGTGCTAGACTAGGCTTTGAAATTCAATATGGAAGATATAGAGGCGTTAAAAACACAATAGGATTTGATGGTATTTGGGCTTCCAAAAATCAATATAATATTTTAGTTGAAGTAAAAACAACTGATGTTTATAGAATTAATCTTAATACTATCGTCAACTATAGAAATAGACTTATTGAACAAAACAACTTTACCCACAAAAATTCATCTATATTAATTATTGTGGGTAGATCTGATACCGGAGATTTAGAATGTCAAATTCTTGGTTCACGTCATTCATGGGATGTAAGCCTTATTAGTGTAGGTGCTTTGTTAAACCTTCTATTTTTAAAAGAAGATAAAGATGATGCTAGAACTACTGATCAAATAAATTTCATATTTAGACCTAGTGCATATGCAAGACTTGATAAACTTGTTGACTTAATAACACCCACTGCAAATAATCTAGAACCAAGTCAAAATAATTTGTATGCAAAAAATGGGAATGCTATAGTTCCAAATGATTTGTCACATAAGAACTTAACAACTCCAATAGATTTTTATGATGTATGTATACATAGAATTAATTCATACCTTAATGTTAATTTAATAAAAAAAACAAAATTATCCTATGTAAGTACTGATAATAGTGCAGGTATTATATTAACATTATCTAAAAGTTATGCTATGAGTATTGGAAATGAGAAGTTTTGGTTCTCTTTGTATCCTCATCATATTGACTTCTTAAAGAAATTTCCTAATTCATATGTTGCTTTTGGATGTGGTTTGAATCTTAACTTATATTTAATAAATTACGAGAGAATAAAAGACATTCTTCCTTACATGACTACATCAACAAAGAGTAAAACATACTGGCATTTTATAATATATAACAAAACCGGTAACTTTACATTGAGAGTACCCAAAAGAGAAAAATCAATTGACTTAATCTCATATAAAATAATATAGTAATCTTTCATATTTTCCACAAAAATATATATCTTCTTAAAATAGGTTACTATAATAGTTTTGAAATGCTTAGATACTCAAATTAGTAGACTTTTCATCGCGGAAGTCTATAACTTTCTAACTATAGATTACTCAATCTTTCATTTTTCTGTTTTAAATTGTCTTTTTCCACCTTGCATAAGACCCTTTCTTAACTTAACACTCTTTACCTAACCAGTATAATTAAAATTTTATAAATTTAATTAAATTTTTTTTAGAGACAAAAAACTACCAAAATATATTTCAGTAGCTCACATCTTTGGCTTGTGCAATTTATTCTGCTTCTATTCTTCTTAAAGCTTCTAAACTTATGCTATACACTTTAATTATTCTTTTCAATTTTAAACAACTTACTTTCTTGTGATAGTTTAACAATAATATTTTCTCCTTGATTAAGCTGTTCCGGCAATTTATCTTTAAGCATAGATACTACTAATTGTTTGTTTTTATCTTTTATAAACCCTGACACTTTAAAATTTACTACTTCACTCTATTTCTAAAAGCTTGTCATTACGCTCAAATGAAGTAACTCCCTCATCATAAGTGTTTGTTCAACACTCTTTTATACTTAATGTTCTGTGATTTCAGCGCTGTCATGCAATTTATCAATTAGCTTCTCCAGCTTGCATATCCTTTCGTCAGATATCCAACGATGCTCCAATCTATTATCATTAATGTGTTGAACATAATCCCTAATATACAGGTTTGATTTGTCGCCATTACATCTTTTACAGCAACATTGTAGATTTTCTTTTCCTCTTTACCCATTTGAGATTTCGGGTAAATATGGTCCAAAGTAGGATATTGATTTTTTGTTATATACTCCCCACATATATAACAAATACGTCCTGCTTCTTCAATTATTTGTTTTCTTAATTTTTTTCTATCTTTATCGTTAATTAATAACTTGACAATATTATCACCTGTCCATACAGCGCAATTTCTATTGATTAGCTTTACTGCTTTCTCAAAAGAACATGATGATAGAATAACATTATCTTTATCTATAACTTTAACAATTTTCGTTCCTATATCTCTTATTGGTATTTTGACCTTCATTATAGCCTCCAATAAAATTATGTTGTAAATATATAGCGCATATTTCAAAAAAATTCACATTAATTTATATTTCAGTTTTACTTTTACTTAATTTCTTGTTGCTTAAAACTATCCTTTTTGATGATTGCTTATGGAATCCAAATACCGTTCTATACTTTCTGCAATATTTTCAGCCAATAACGGTGGAACCTCATTTCCAACTTCCTTATATTGTTCTGCTTTAGGTCCAACAAATACATAATCATCAAAATAACTTTGTAACCGCGCAGACTCCCTAATAGATAGAACTCTTAATTCTTCATAATGGAAGTAACTTCTATGCCCTGTATCTATAGTGTAAGAAGGTTTTGTTCTATTCATTTTTCTCAATAATGCGTGATAATTTCTTCCACCCCGTAACTCCTCTGGTATATCTCGCAGGCTACCACCTTCTGGTACTAATGCTATTGTTTCTTTTGTATCCTCTTTATGAGCAGATCGTTCATGGTTAGAAATCACTTTTGCGTCATGCCTAATATACTTTTGATATTCCGTTTTTGGATTCATTTTATATTTATAATTATCTTCTTTTTTATCGAGTGATGGCAAATCTGATATAGCTTCGCTATAATACTAATATAAATTAGTATTGAATTATTCCCTCTCTTTAGCTATAACTCTTTTCAATTCCATTCTATAATTATCTTTATTACCATAGCAATAATTCTCAACTACTTTTTTTGTATTCAGTAAAACACCTTTTATTTCTCCAAACCCAGGAACATTTTCCACTCGAGATATACCTAAAAATCTTGCTGTTTCACCAATATCGTACGGTAACAACATAATATTATAACTAGTAGTTATATCTTTAAATATAACCCTTAATGAGATTTCATAAAAATATTGTTTAACCAAATCAGGCCATCCTGGTAGACTTTTTTTAATATTGTAATATTTTGCATCTACCACGTAAAGCTCTCCATTTTCTTTATATACAATATCTGGTATTTGCTTTGTATAATTGATTTCTTCATTCTCTATCTTCCAATATGGTTTGGGCATATCATTCTTCATACTCGGGTACTCATCCTTTAATATTTCTTTACACATAAGTTCCCACACTGAATAAAAACTCTTTGTTGATAAAGCCATAAATGAATTATTAATACTTTCACTTTCATTAGCGTCGATAAATTTAATTATTAGATCAATGACCATTAAAAGTCTAGAATTATAAGTCATTTGCCTTTCAGATTTTAGAAATTTTATTGCATATTCCTTATCTACTGGTAGTTCAATCGCATCTTCATTATATTCTCTACCCATTCCGAAAAGAACACCGAATGTAGCTATACTCTTGTTTATTGTATACATATGAAGACTTCGTAGTAACGCATCTTTATCATTTTGTTTACGAGTCATAATAAAATCAGTATATATAGGCATACCTTCTTGCGTAAATATTTGTGTTTTTTGCTTCATCGTTTTTCTCCAATTTACTTTTCCACCAATATTTACACCTTGTATAATATTTTCTATTCTTATATATCCACTTTCTATATAATCCTTCATTATTGAGTGTGCAACAGTTAATAGGAGACCATTTCCTTCATACTCTAAGTCTATAAGGTCATAAAACGCCTCATCCATTTTCTTTTGATTAGCAAGTCTATCAAATAAATCTAACAGGAGTTGAATATCGTAATAGGGTTCACTTATTCTATATCCACAAGGAAAAACCACATAAATTATACCTTTAAGCATAATAATCCCTGTTCTATTGAATATAATCCTATTATCTTTATGTTCACATATTTCCCTATATATTAATTCTTCAACATTAAGAACATCAGCTAATTTATAGAAGTATTTTTCATTATAGTACTTTATCTTGGTATTCATTGTTAGCACCTTCTGCTACCCTTGGCATATCTTCATTCTTAGGATTTTCAGTATAGTTTACTTCTTGACCTTCAGAGACTTTATTCCCTAAGTTGTAATCTAAAGCTACCTCATCTCTTTCACTATTAGCTTCTTCTGTTACTAGTGGCTTAAATTCAAATTCAAATATTTTTTCTCCAATAATAAATCCTGTTAACAAATCTGAGAATGTCTTATAGTCATTTTTAAAGAAACCTCTTCTGCTAAACTTTAGAACATCATCAAATAAATATAATAATAATTTTGATGCAAACATATTTAAATCAGCTATTTCTGTTTTTGTTATAAAATACTGACCTAAATGTTTATCCTCATTAATTTCTTTTCTCTTTAATTGCTCATTAATTGTAGTAGCAAAAGTTTCCCATGTAATCTTTCCATTACCATAGGCTATTTCAGAATCTTTATGTTCTGCATATGTAAAATTAATAGGTACATATATAAAACTCCATCTTCTCTTAAATGCAGAATCTAAAGGATTTACACCTTGATCAGCACTATTCATAGTAGCACAAATAGTAAAGTTGCCAGGTATTATTAGCTTTCCGCCTTTAGAATAAGTTGATATTTCACTTGACAAATACTCTGAATATTCGTTAGAAACACTGATTGTATACTTACTATCCCCTGTATTTTTCCTATCTAGCAACTGAAAAAATTCGCCAAAAACGCCTGCAGCATTTGCTCTATTTAATTCTTCTATTATTAATAAAACATTTTTATTCGGATTATTAAATGCATCGACTAAAGCTTTTGTAAATGGTCCAGGTACATAGTTGTAATATGGCACTGGCTTTCCTGGTAGAGTTGTAATTGTACCATCTAATGCTACATATTCATCCGCCTCATTTTTTAAATAACTCATACAAGGCATAAAACATCCTATAAAATCATCATGAGTATACTCCGGATAAAATGTTACTCTCTCAAGAAAATCAAATTCTTTAGATTTTTCATCTAAATTATGACTTTTCCCGGTTCCGGGCGCGCCATAATAAATTATGTTTCTTCCCAAAAGACTTTCAACTTTTCCATTTTTTTGTTCGAATTCATTAGACATAATTTCTGCTGCATTTACATAAGTGATTGTACTTATTTTCTCAAAAGTGTTATTCATACTTAATAAAGAAACGTCACCCAGTATGGAATCTTGTGCTCTTACCCCGTAAAATTCATAGTCGAATTTTTCTTTTTGCTTCATCATTATTATAAAGTCATCACTATGTATCAGTTTTCTAAATTTAAGAAAGTCTGGGTGATCACGCTCTAAAAGTGAAACTTGAACTTGATCAGTAGCCCCATCTCTGCGTGCCCTAATTATATGTGAATAGGTTAATACTGTTGATGAACTGCCAATTGAAATAGCCTCACATCCTTGAGTATCAGTCGTTTTTAAATAATCACAATTTGCTCTAGAAATATGTATCGGTACTCTAAGACTGAAATATTTTTTTAACTCATCGTCCTTTGATTGATACCCTGTATTAAAATAACCTTCAGCTCTTAAATAAGGAAATATATCCATTTGAGCCCCTGTTATTGCCATATGAGTTTGACTTCCTGATTTACCTCTATCTAAAGTATTAGAAGCAGCTATTCTCTTAATTGCAATTCCATCATATTCTTGCTCAGTCTTTAATTGAACCCCAATTTTAGACAGTACCAATTTAACTATATTAAAAGCACTAGTATAAGACATTATAATTCCTCCTTATCAATATTGTTCCATAATATACAAATTTATTATAACACAACAAAAACTAATAAGTTTTATTTTTATAATATGTGTTTTTAATAAATTAATTTACATATTTATCTAATCGTTGTGAAATGTTTATGTATAATAATACTATGGTTATATACCTTATACCTGTAGAAAAATTGCACCTTCAAATTAATTAGGGAGTTATATATCATTTATTATTTTTAAAAAGACTTCATTTTACATTAGCTGCTTAACCAGGTGTTTGATAACCATCAATTCTGTTTAATCTATTGTTATTGGTAATACACTCAGCTGAAAGTCTTTCTATACAGGTACCTAATGTTTTAAGATTTGCATTACTAAAAAAAGCATATAATCCCTCCCTTTTCAAAGGTGATTATACGCTTTAATAAGATTATATTTTTATGTTTTGTTTTAACAAATCAACCTTCCCCTTTAAAATTTTAGCTAAAACTCTTGCCATCAAAGGTGGTACGCTATTACCAATTTGCATATAGGTCTTAGTAAATGAACCACAAAAATAATAATCATCTGGATATGATTGAACTCTAGCTGCTTCTCTTGGAGTAAGACCCCTTGCTTGATATGGGTGTATATACATATTACAATCAAACTTCATGTGAGCTGTTATTGTTTTACACGCTTTCTCTGGTCTTAATTTATAATATTTATCTTTAAACACATCACTTCTACTTTTATAAGGCATTATATCTGATATCCGTTCACTATCTGATTTATCTCCTGGAATCATTCTCCCATATATCTTTATATCCCTATCATTATTGTATCTTGTCTTATGATTAAATATAATCGTACTTTTAAAATCTCGGTTTATTAAGCCTATATATTCATTGAACTCTTTAATCCTTTTATATTCTATCTTTTTTCCTGATTCTTCTGTGTCCAATTTAGTAGAATTTCTTTTTCTTAATGGTTGCAGTTCTCTCAGATCTCCAATTGCATCTTGCAAGACGTACTTTTTCATACCTTTCGTATATACCTCTATTTCTTCAATAATTTCTTTTGCAGTAATATTTAATTTTTTGCTGATATCTGTCCTTACTCCTATATAAATTAGACGCTCTCTGTTTTGTGGCACTGAAAAATCTCTTGCATTAAAAACATGATAACAAACATCATAATCTGCACCTTGAAGGTTATGAAAATCTTCTTTTACTTGTTCTGCTACGCCTATCATACCTTTTACATTCTCCATTACAAAAAATTTGGGTTTTAGCTTTTCAACACCTCTTACATAATATTTATAAAGTATATTCCTAGAATCATCTATTATTCTTTGTCTATTGGCCATTGAAAATCCCTGGCATGGGGGGCCACCGATGATTACATCTACTTCCTCATTAATGTAATCATCAATTTTATCAACAATCCCCTTTATATCTCCAGTTATAATTTTATCTTTTGGAATCTCAAAATGATTAAATGAATAAGTTTCTGTACATACACTTTCAATGTCATTAGCAATCAGTGTTTTAAACCCATTCTGATAAAACCCTAAACTCATACCCCCAGCTCCACAAAAAAAATCCACTACTGTAGCACTTTCTTTATCTTTGTGGTATTCATTTACTGCCTTCTCTCTATAATAATCCATATATTTCATTAAGTTTTTATCTATAATTTTATTAAGCATTAAATACTCTGATAAAACAGACACCATAACATCAAAATCTTTTTCTAAAATAATCTTTAGTTTATATATTTCATCAGCATTCCTTATGACCCCTAATTTTACAAGAAAATTAAGAACATCCAAATTACAGTCAATTTCTTGCACTACTATCTTTTTACCTATTCCATATAACTCACAAATGCAATTAGTGAAATCATTCAAAATATTTTGTAATATCTTTTTATCTCCAGTTTTAATAATGCTATCTAAATCTTGAAATATACTAAAAGACTTTTTTTCTAATTTATGCATTTCTTATACCTCAATTTCTAAATTTATATTTAAAGTTTGTGCAATATCCCTGGCAATATTATAGGCCACATCAACTGTTACAGCATTCCCAAATTGTCTATACGCCTGTGTATTAGATACGACTTGATTCCAGTCGCTTGGAAACCCCTGCAAAACCCTAGATTCATTTGGTGTAAGCATTCTAATATTTGATATAGGTCTTTTTTCATCGTCTTTAAATTTTTCACGATTTATGGTATCAATATAATAATTGTCTTGTGAAGCCCTATGCATTTTATGCATAGTTGCACACAAAGGTCTTGCTACTGGCAAATTAATCTCTGGTTTAGCTACATAATTCTTAGTCCCTGTAGCTAATATGGTTTTAAGTATCCTTTCTGATAAAAAGTATTTCCTATCAACTTCCTCATCCAATATATCTTGAACTGAAGTCTGTAAATCTATAGTCTGTGGTGGAAATTCAAATTTAAAATTGTTTTTGTTATAATATTCTTTTTTGAATCCAACTACAAATACTCTCCTTCTAGTGTGTGGTATTCCATAGTCGGAAGTATTTACTACTTTATGAAATAAAATGTATCCCAAGTCCTCTTCTAATATTTTCTTCATTCTTTTAAATGTGTTACCATCATCATGTCTTTCTAAATTTTTAACGTTTTCTAAAACTATTATCTTAGGTTGATGCTTTCTCAATATTGTTTCTATAGTAAAGAATAATGTTCCTCTTTTGTCATCAAACCCCTTTTGTTTACCCATCATGCTAAACGGCTGACACGGAAACCCAGCTAAAAGTACATCATGTACTGGTATTTCATTCAACACATCATTTATATCTCCTAATCTTATATGTTCACCAATGTTAGCTCTGTAACTTTCAACTGCGTATTTGTCAAAATCGTTAGCAAATATTATATTAAACCCTGCATTCAAAAATCCTAGATCTAAACCTCCACACCCTGAAAATAAACTTACAGTCCTCAGATGTCTATGTCGATAATTTATTCTTTCCATATGTACTTTTCAATCCCTTCTTTAGACAGTTAATAACTCTCCCTGCTCAAATGCTACTCTCTACTTTATCTTTAGATTCTTTTAATATAACCCCTCAATTATAGTATTTAGACCAACGCTTAGTTTCCCTCGATGTTAATTTTGTTTTCTTGTCGCCCTCGTCATAATATTACCCATCTCAACTTTACCATAGGTCAAATTGAATAACAATGTCGTTCTAAAATTTATAATAACCTTATCGCACTTAATAAGAATAGTGGTTTCATATTATACATAATTTTACCCTATACTAACATTCTATATTTCTTCATGTACTTATTTTATAACTAAGGTATTTAATTTTATCACATACTTTTAATTTGTGCTTAAGCTTATATACTAATATTATATAGAACATTAGTTCTTTTGTAAATAGTCTAATTGTTTATGTTTAATATTACCAATTGAACAAGATTAAGAACCTTACAGTGATATTTTCAAACCTACATATGCAAAAATTTCACACTAAAAAAGATAGAAATTGATGTCAAATTGTACGTAATCGTACCAAAGTTTACTATGCTGTAACAGAAAATTTATCCACAACCTCAGAGAACCTATTAAGAATAGAATTATCACTATCTAACAAATAATTATCAAATTCTATATGTAATATTAAACCAATTCCATTTTAGACTAATACGTTTCCTAATCTACAATATTATCGTTCTAGATACTCCCAAATCATAACTACCAGGTATTGCTATGCATAGAAACTCATATGTATTTCTTTTTCTTAAGAAAACTAAATAATCCCCGCTATTCATCAATCCCCTCAGCATCTTAAAATATTTTTCGTCCAATGTTAAGTATGATATTTCAACTTGGATATCTCCACTATTTCTAACTGTTTTAGCTGCATGAGTATAACTGTTTAATATATTTGAACATTCTCTGTTATAACATCCTGCCCTTAGAAGATTAAAATTGCTTTCTAAAATGACGAGATAATTTCTTACTACAAAATCCTTAGCAAATATACCATTTTGTCTTAAATCTACAACATTTACTGACCTTTGATTTGTATCAAAAATATTCATATCATCACCAGTTATCGCTATATGAGTCTGATGAGAATGTCTTCCCTGCATAAGAGTATTGGTTTGAGTTAACTTTTTTACTACAATTGAATCTATACTTCCTACCAAATCATTATGGTTGACACCTGTTAAATTTTCATCATTCCCTAACTGAATTAATAAATTACATATAATATTAATCATATAATCCGCTCCTTCATATTTGTTGGTTATCACAATACTTTTTATTTCTATACCTATTAATATTTAATAATAAAGAACTCCTCTTAATTTGTTATTATGTCTACATTTACAGCCCCTTCTTCTTTCATATTTACTTAAATATCAAGTATTCTATAACTGTTTTTCTAATGGTATACGACAACAATTTTTCTTTGTAACCTACCTAATAAAGATAAAATCTATTTTGGATGATATCTTAATGCTTTTACCGCAGGATAATGACCTCCTTTTGTGCTTTAATTCCATTAAGAAATCTTTACTCTTTCTTTCCTTCTCAGCAAGCAGAACTTGTCCACTTCGTTACCAATTTGTGTAACGGGGTTGGATCCGGCCCCTAAAAAATGTAATTACATTAGAGCTTTTGACAGGTTTCTTTTAGCTCCTCATAGCATCAAAAGCTATTCCAGTTTTTGTAAGGATCCGGACCCTTTGGTATATATGTATCGGCATTTATACAACAGCATATTATTCCCTGCAAGTTTTTCTTGTGATTAAGACTCCGTTAAAGTTATCAATATTCCATATGTATTACTCACAATTTTTACAACGTCCCTATCTTTTTCATCATCATATTCAATGTGCTTATGCTTTCCTCCGATTAATTTCCATTCTATAGAATAGCCATCATCTAAAGCTTTTTTAACTTTTTTACAATCAACCGCTGGGACGTATCCAACATCCCCAATTTCTTCATGTACTATTTTTATTGCATTAGGATCAAATTTGTTTTTAGGGTCTGAAATTAACTGTAGTTCTTCACTTCCACGTATGTCTACTTCATATATTTTATCTTCATCTGAATACTCTTCCAATATGTCTTTATTGGATAAACCTTCATACTGATCACTTATTTCCTTTTCTTCTTTAACCAGAGATTTTATATTTTGCTGAATTCCATTAAAGGTAATACCAGCTACTTTAAATGTTATTTCTTTTTTTAATTTCAGTATTCTTTTCTCTCTTTCATTTGGCTTTGTAATAATTACTCTTTCTATTGACTCAATAGTATGTTGTTCCAACTTTACCATACTCGCCGTCCTACTTTCTTTTAAGTGTTTATTAAACTTAGTTGTTTTTATAACCGTATCAATTAAGAGCCAAATTAATGAAGGAAAGGATAGCAATAACCCTAATGGCCATAATGGTGTTACACATAACAAAAACGAAACAATAATAGCGATAATAGCTTTTTTATTATATCCCCCAGTAAATTCTTTGAATTTCTTATTGTATTCCTTTTGCTTTTCAAGTTTCAAAGTTCTTTCAGCTGCATTGTTTGTAGCAATCCTTGTATTATTCCTCGTTGCATTTGTTGTTGCTCTCTTTCTTTTTCTCCCTCCACTATTATAACTTATACCTGTGCCAGGTATTCCAACAGTGGTCCCTCTCTTTGAATTAATAGTAAGCCCTGGAGCAATTTTTAAACTAACTGACGAAATTCCTTTTTTACCAACATTGATTTTAAACCCTTTAGGACCAAAGCTCTTTTTAACTCTAAAACCCATAATGTCACCTCTTTAATTTTATTCTAGTTAACTACTTCTATAAATTTCTTTAAATACCTTTTATTGTCGTAATTCTCTTTCTAAAACTGTTGCTTTGTTCCATCCCAAATATATAAGTTGAGGACGTGAATAAAATTTTATAAAAGGTCAATAATTTAAATACTCTAACTTTTGATATTTAAATTGACTAGAAATACCACACTAGGATCTCTCCAAGTGTGGTATTTTGCTTTTCTTAGCTAAAGTTTATATAACACTTTACTGAAATTGTAAGGGGTATTTATAACCAAAAAATAAAAGCATCAGTTAATGAAATGAATGAGTTCCAATAACCAGCGCTTTTGTTAAGCTATTTTTTTTGCATTTGCCACTATATTAAATTATAGCCCTTAAGATAATCTTCAAACTTATCAGAGCAATAAATCATACTCTCTAATGCATTAAATACTTCATCTTCTTTTTTTCCATAAGTTTTTATTAATACTTCTGAAACAATCTCTTTAAATCTATAATATTTATCATAATCGAAATTTTTAAGCTTTTTATATTTAGAAACGATCTCGCCATGTACCGATTTACTCCTTATATCGTACATATACTTAACCAAATTAAAAACTTCTTTTCTTTTTTCAATATTCGTATCTACAACGAAACTTGTATATAAGGCTACTCTAAAACTTAATTCTCCATCACCTTTTACTAACAAAGCCTCTATACAGTTATCAAATTTTGAATACTCATTTCTACTGAAAGGCTTTTATATGCTCTTAAATATTGATTATATGCTACTAGCCACCTATCTATATTCAATTTAGTATTATCATTTATTTCCTTATCTTTAAAATTATACTCAACTATAGTATTAAAGGTATTTTTTATTTTTTCAATCTCTCCTTTACATATTTCTACATAAGAATTATCAAAATCACCCTTATTAAAGTAGTAATTGAACATGTAACAATTTAAGTATCTTATGTTATCCTTATAACGATTAAATTCAGATTCTGTTTCTTCAGGTCCTTGTTTTCTATAACTAATAATTATATGAACTTTTGGGATAGCTATAAGTAAGGCATAGAAAAATAAGGTATAATCTGAATGCCAATCCTTTTGCGTTGTAAAACAGACTCTAGTTTTTTTTATGTCTTTTTCATATTGTTTTAGTAGAATAAACTCATTAATTTTATAAGCCTTTTCGTCTATTCCTATATTGTCAACAATAAAATCCATTACCATAATTAGTTTCACCTCTTAATTTTATTTTTTATTATTAATACTATTAAAAACTATATTTTACCTTTACCTTTTAAGCTCTACACACATATATTCAACACAAAACTATAATTTCCTGCATCATTCGTAAATTCAAGAAAAAAAGACCTGAAGCTAGATTTCTCTAACCTCAGGCCTTAAAACATGGGTGATCCTAATACCTTTCTGGGATATATCTACGTAATTCACGTTTTTCCATATAACAAAGATAATCTTGAAATTTCTCCATTGTAGGTGCATCTAAATCACTTTCACTAATATTTAGAGTTTTTAAAATTATCTCTTTTGAAGGGTAGTTAGTGCTTCCCCAATTATTTGTTCTTATCGACTCTAATTCTTTAGACTCTACTGACTGTCCGCCTTCACCTTTAAAGAATTCATTTCTAAAAGCATTAAATAAAGTCCATGTAATTTGCTTGTAGAAATTTTCAATTGAGTTTTTCACTTTTTCATCATTTATATCAAGCTTTTTTATTGATACCTCAATATCATTCTCCATACTTTGTTTTTTATTAATTTCAATACCACGAATATATCCAGAGTATGTAATAGTGTCCAGTGCATGTACGATAAGAGGTGCAGCCATTTCTTTTAGGTTATCGATTGTTGCATAAGCATCTTCAACCGCTTTTTTCATTTGCGCCTCAAATCCTCCGCCTTTAAAGCTTTGAATTTTATCAATGTTTAAAAATGCAACTGTTATAGCTCCAGCAATAATTGCAAGACCCATTTCTGTTGGCTTACCCAAATCCCAAATATTAGTGAGGGTATTATGATAACAGATGCTGATACTATTTGTTTAATATTACTCATTAAAATCCCCCCTATTATTAGACTTCGAATGACGAATGTATTTTTGTTCTCTTTAAAATATAATACTACTATTTTTTATATAAAGTCTACTAATATGACCAATTACTCTAATAGTTTTCTTATCCATTGGATTTAAAGAGTTCACTTTTCTACAAAAAAGACCTCAAGGAAATTAATCCCTGAGGCCTGAACTATTTTTAAATTTTAAATACTGCGCTAAGATTTCTCCAGTGCAGTATTTTTTATTGTTTTATTTAACTGAATATCAAATATGTAAAACTAGCTTTAAAGATAGAAAATAGGTCAATCTCACCGAGGACAAAATGAAATGAAAATATTGAAGCATCATAAGAAAAGTGGAAAATATATTAGTCATTATATAAATTAATAGAATAAGATACTTATAAGAGCAAGTTAATGCACGTTTTGCCCCTATAAATCGAGTAGGAGGTAGATAATTAATTTATCTACCGACCTCTCACACCACCGTGCGTGAGTCTGTCTAACAATTCAAAAATCTATAAAAATAGTATAATAATTATACTTATTACGAAAAATGACCGTTAACACGTGGTTTAAAGAATTAGTAGATATATTTCTTATCCAAATATATCTACTAA
>Ga0209123_1001953_pt1 | contig 18645 bp, 19 predicted proteins | sample BarGraIncu00431A_FD_184500 | JGI IMG/M metagenome (GOLD analysis project Ga0209123, IMG submission 184500) | Arctic peat soil microbial communities from Barrow, Alaska, USA - Barrow Graham LP Incubations 004-31A (SPAdes) (version 2) | ecosystem: Environmental > Terrestrial > Soil > Wetlands >... | reverse complement strand
TCGCAATTCGGGACTAGCTTTCCCTCTTTTCAAGAATAACTTAGACGTAAAATCTACTTCGCATCATTCTCATTCATAGTAATTAACCCCTAACCACATGACGACAGTTACTCTTAATATGGAGGTTTATCAATGCAAGTTCAAATCAGCTATGAAGTTAAGGATAGATTGGAAAATGTATGTTTAGGGATATTGATATATTCCGCTAAAGTGGAAGAAAGTTCTTCTCGGTTTTTGGAGTTATTTCAAAGAACTATTGAAGGATTGAATAATCGGTATACAATGCAAGATATCGCTGATATACCCCACATTCGGTCAACAAGAAATGCATATAAGGCATTGGGTAAATCCCCTTCGGAATACAGGAATGCTTGTGAGGCAATGCTTCGTCGAATAGTAAAGGGAAATGGACTTTATTACATAAATAATATAATTGATGTCAATAATTTAATGTCTGTGACAAATGGTTATTCAATTGGCTCTTATAATATAGAGTTGCTTTCAGAACCAATAGAATTAAAAAGAGCGTTAGACGGTGAGAAATATCAGGGAATAGGTAAGGATACGGTAAACATCGAGCATTTACCTACGCTTTACGATAAGAAGGGTGCCTTTGGTAATCCTACTAGCGATAGTAGAAGAGCGATGATTCAGATTGGCAGTCGAACTATAATGAGCGTGATTTATTCTTTCGATGGAGAAAGTGACTTACAAGAGGTTGTAGATAGGTATTGTGATTTACTTAGACAATATTGCTCGGTTGATAAAATTGATATTATGATGGTACGTTAACAATCGCAAGCTGTGTCCATGCACAGTTTGTTTTTATGTTCTTATAGTCTGTGGCTTTTTTCCTTACCTTGGTTCGTATTATTCTTATACTGGTGACCATCAGTAGGATAATCGGAGGTTGGCATTACAGGACGCATAATACGAAAATAGCGAAGCATAGATTATTTATATAACCTTTATTGCAGCCTTTAAAAAGCTGCAATGTTTTTAAAATTGTATGGAAAGTTAGCCTTACATGTGTTGAGCTTCATGCTATATTATAAATGTAAAGTGAACTTTCCGCAGGAGGCAAAAATATTGAAGAATAAATTGGAGCAATTTCGTAAAGAACGAGGAATAAGACAAGAGGAGCTTGCAGATGCTCTTCAAGTTTCAAGACAAACTATTGGTTCACTTGAAAACGGAAGATATAACCCATCAATTATTCTTGCATTCAAGATAGCAAAGTTCTTTTCAACAACGGTTGAACAAATTTTTATTTATGAGGAGTAAAACAGTAATGAATAAACCAACTACTATAAAAAAATGGAAAACTGCATATTTATTCTCAAATGATGAAAGAGCTATACAAATTAAACAAAAGGTTGCCTGGAGTGTGTCAAAAATCATGGATGTTCTTTTGCTAATAGCTTTGTTTGGATTAGCATTTTTCGCACATCAAGAACTGCATGTGATAATTACCATAGCAATCATTACTATCTTGAAAACGATTCTAAAAATTTATTTTGGGTTTATTTTTTCACATAGATTGGAAAAGTAGTTTTTGTTAATCAGTTCATTTACTTTGCATTCTTTTTATGATGCGTCGTATTGGCAGTAATGCCAACTTCCAGTTATTCTTATTTCGTAACTCATTGGTAGGAATATGCAGGACGTTATGTGCCATGTTGGGTTTTACAATAAAAGGGGTGAGAATTTGGAGATAACAATTGTTCAAGGCGAGATTAAATACTTAGATGATTGTTTAGAAGCCTTAATGAATTCTGAACTAGCTAGTATTTACCTTTCAGATGAAAAAGTGGCAAGAAACCATTTGATTGAAGCATTTGAGAGAAAAGAAATGTATTTAGCGTTAGATAGAGAAGGTAAGTGCATAGGATACATAACGTTCGTTTTAAATGGTATGTTTTATAATTTTCCATATGTATGTAACATATCTGTTAAGGAAAATTTTCGTATGCGGGGCATAGGAAAAAGGCTTTTAGAATTTTTTGAAGATATAGGTTTTATACATTCCGATAAGGTGTTTCTCCTTGTGAGTAGTTTTAATAAGCGAGCTAAAAAATTGTACGAATCAATTGGTTATAAACAGGTAGGTGTGATTGATGACCTTTATAAAGACGGAATATCGGAATATATGATGATGAAAGTCAAATCATCGTGAGCTGCAGTATATAGAGCGATTCTTGCCAGTTGTTTGCTCCAACTACAAATTGGTACTATAAAGAGCTTTGGTCCTCGCTTAAACTGCTAATTATTCTTATACTGGGTAGAAAGATTTTAATAGTACCAGCGTTTTTTCAGATTAGAACGCTGGTGCTATTGTCATAACGGCAGTTATGGGACTCATTAAACTGGGGCTGACTAGACTCTTAGATAAGCATATAGTAGAAGGAAAATTTCTCACCAATAGTCAAATTATGAAAGAAAGACTATTAAAGGCTTGTATTTAAACTGTCGCCTAAAGAACTGCAGATCGTTGTGTGTGTGTTCCGATAGTTTAAAATGACGCAATTAGAAGTCATAGTTTATTATGAGGCCGTTACTTTAATTTAGAAAGTAACGGTTTAATTTTTTGGAGGAATGAATTATGCAAAAGGTTCTCTCGGTAGAATACGAGGTTGCTCATCAAATCATTACAAACTTGCTCCTGAGGGGGCTCATTTCAAAGGCTGAATTCGAGGCCATAGATCAGGAAAATATGAAATACTTTGCGCAAGATTCAGCACAGAATTAGCTTGCTATGTGAGCCATACAGAGCTAACATGACACACTAACAAGATAGAAAAGAGGTGTTTAACTTTGGAAAATAGCATGTTAATTGAGCCAATACCGAAAAATCGGATAGGGAATGGTGTTTAGGGTGACTTGGGAAACTGAGTCTCTCTTTTTTTGCACCGAATATGTTCCCTCATGCATCGGAAGATGAAAAAATAGTGAACGGGAGCGAGTAACATGAAAAAAGTAACAACAATCAAAGCCACTCAGGGTTTTGATGAAAACGGGCAAAGGGTTAAGAAACTGAGAGTTTGTGCTTATTGTAGAGTAAGTACTGATCACCTAGGCCAACAAATCTCTTTTGAAGCGCAAGTCAAGCATTTTTCGGTCTTTATCCAAGGAAATCCTAATTGGGAATATGTCGGTATATATGCCGACGAAGGTATTAGCGGTAAATCAAAGGCAAAACGAGTGGAGTTTTTGCGTATGATAAGGGATGCTGAAAAAGGTTTGATAGACTTGATCATTACAAAGTCAATAAGCCGATTCGCAAGGAATACCACCGATTGTATAGAAACAGTGAGACTATTAAAGGGATTAGGAGTTGGCATTTTTTTCGAAAAAGAAAATATAAATACGTTATCCGCAGAAAGCGAACTAGTTTTAACAATTTTAAGCTCTATCGCTGAGGAAGAGCTGATGTCCATTTCGCAAAATATACGTTGGTCGAATCAAAAGCGTTTTAAAGAGGGTAAGATACAGCTTGTAACGGAGCGGTTTATGGGCTATGACAGAGGTAAAAAAGGCACTCTAGTTATAAATGAAGAACAGGCTGCTATTGTAAGAAGAATATTTTATGATTCCATTTCTGGGCTCGGAATCACGCTAATAGCGAGAGGCTTGGAAGCGGACGGGATTAAGAATATTTCGGGTCGCACAAATTGGCATACGTCAGTAATTCTTGGAATGCTTAAAAATGAAAAATACGTAGGGGACGCTATTCTACAAAAGACGGTCACAGCGAATAGTATTACCTTTAAGCGAAAACCAAATGAGGGCGAAGCTCCGATGTATTACATTAAAGATAATCATCCTGCAATAATTGATAGAGAGCAGTTTGAAATCGTGCAGACGATATTGAAAGATCGAGCTAGGGGAAAGGGTTATAGCCCGGAAATGGCTTGGAAATATCGGAAACGATATCCATTTTCATCAAAGATGTTTTGCGGTGAATGTGGTGAGACATATGGACATATTATAAGAAACTCAACTCATCCAACAAGGCAATACTACTGGGGCTGTGCCAGCTATAAAGAAGGAAAAACTGAGAAATGTAGTATTAGGCCAATAAAGGATGATACGATCAGCAGATTGTTTATCAAGCTATATAACAAGCTATTCACAAATAGGAAAATACTGCTTAACTATGCAGGAACCCTAAAAATGATGAGTGAAGCGAAAATAGACGGTAGACGAATAAAGTTTATAGATACTCAGCTTGAAGCACTTATGAAGCAAGAGCACATTATTTTCGCAGTACAGGAAAAGGGCTATGCAGACAAGAGTTTACTAATGCTCGAGCATAATGACTTAATCAATAAAATGGGGAGATTGAGGGAGGAAAAAGCCAAGCTGATAGAGCAGATTAATTCAGACGATGTCCGCTATCAGAAGACAAATGAACTTATTAAATATCTTGATGAGACTGACGAGCCACTTAGTGAGTTCGATGAGTCTCTTTTTATTATTTTTATTGAAAAGATTATTGTAAAAGAACGAGAGTGTTTAGTGTTCCATCTGAAGAATGGCTTGCAGCTTGAGGAACGCTATACAATTAATCGAGGCAAAGACATAGTGTGAGGAGGTTTTGAAATGGCATCACTTTCCATGTATCCCTACGGGTTTATAGTAAACTTCAAGGGCAAGAAAGAAGTCGATGAGGAGAAGGCGAGAATCGTTCGGTTGATATATAAAAAATATATTGAAGGTATGAATCGCTATGCAATCACAGTCTATTTAACGGAGAAAGAGATTTTACGACCAAGAGGGGACTGCTGTAATTGGCAGAATTCTATGGTGAATATCATCTTACAAGACGAGCGATATCTTGGTGGTGAAAAATACCCACAGCTAATTTCATCAGAGATATTTAAAAAGGCAACGCTGCAAAGAGAAAGAGATAAGAAAAAGGTTGAGGAATGTAGGCCTCAAGGTTGTTTAGCTGATCGAAAATATGCATTTTCAAGCTATATTGTATGCGGACACTGCGGCTGCTTTTATCGACGAGGTACTCAAGGAAAAGATAGAAAAACACGCAAGGTTTCATGGAAATGTGCGAAATATATTGAATTAGGAGTCAACAAATGTAAGGCGGGAGGTAATATATATGACGAGGTGCTTGAAACGGTTTGCATTAGAGCCTATAACCGTCTTTTAGGAGATATATCACTAATCCAGCCGCAGCATAAGGAACTGCTGGTTGTAACACAGAATAATGTGTTAGAAGAGTTAGATGTACTAATAAAGGAAACAGTTTGGCATTTGAAACAGGCAAACCCTGTTGAAATTCTTTCTATTGAGGAAACTCTAAATTCACTACTTTCTAAAAGAGTGTGGCTTGAGTGGAACGAAAATGAGCTTGATCTAACGCCTTTTGAAACGAAGAAGATCAGGCAACATTTTAAACAAAATGATAAACCATTGAAAGCTTTTAATGAAACCCTTTTTAAGAATGTTTTTGAAAAGATAGTTTCGATAGAGCCTGGCAAGCTTCAGTTCATACTTAAAAATGGTGCCGCCTTAATTGAAGAATATATACCGATGAGGGGGCAGGTGAAAAATGCAAAAGAATGTAGAAGTTATACCAGCAAAACCGATTAATGAACTTAAAGGGCTTAAAATCACAGCAAGAACGAGGGTGTGTGCTTACTGTCGCGTGAGTACTGATAATACCGAACAACTTAGCAGTTTTGAAGCGCAAATATCCCACTATTTAGGATATATTAAGGATAACCCAGAGTGGGAGTTTGCTGGTATTTATGCGGATGAAGGCATTAGCGCTACCAATACCAAGAAGCGTTTGGAGTTCAACAGGATGATCAACGACTGTATGGTTGGTAAGATAGATATGGTTATCACAAAATCAATCAGTCGTTTTGCAAGAAATACCCTAGATTGTTTGCAATATGTGCGGCAACTGAAGGAAAAGAATATCGCAGTATTTTTTGAAAAAGAGAACGTTAATACCCTTGATAGCAGGGGAGATTTCATGATAAGTCTTTTGGGAAGTTTGGCTCAAGAAGAAAGCAATAATTTGTCAAAAGTGACGCGTATTGGAATTGTTTACCGCTTTCAAGAGGGTAAAATACGAGTCAATCACAACAGGTTTTTAGGGTATACGAAAGATGAAAATGGCGAGCTTGTTATTGTGCCGGAGGAAGCTAAAATTATCAAAAGAATATACGAAGAGTTTTTAGAAGGGAAAGGCTGTAACAAGATTGCTCGAGGGCTTATGGCAGATAAAATACTCACTGGGTCGGGTGGTGAAAAATGGTATGAAAGTACAGTTAAAAAGATGCTCAAAAACGAGAAATATATGGGGGACGCCTTGCTACAGAAATCTTACACAGTCGATTTTCTTACTAAAAAACGGATTAACAACAAAGGCCAGGTTGCACAATATTATGTCGAGGACAGCCACCCGCCTATTTTATCGAAAGAGGATTTTATAGCTGTGCAAGCCGAGTTTATTAGGAGAAGCAATATGCGAGGCTACTCCAAAACAGGCAAGAGTGCTTTTACAAGTGAATATGCGTTCTCAGGCAAACTGTTTTGTCAAAAATGCGGCTCCAAATTCAGGAGAGCAGCTTGGGGCACGGGAAAGAATAAAAAACATTACTGGATATGTATTAATCATGAAATGAATAGTAAGGAAGCCTGCGATATGAAGGCGGTTGCTGAAAAAGAGATGGAAAAATCTTTTATAAGAGCAATGAACAAGGTGATAGGCGGTAAAGAGACTTTTATAAACCGGCTTATGGTGAATATTTATAAAGGATTGGAAAGCGTGGAGCGCGAGTATACAATGGAAGGAATTGAAGCTCGACTAACCGAGCTTCAGCAGGAAATCAGGAGCTTGGTAAGACTGAATGTGAAAACTGGCTTAGACACAAAAGTATATGATGTGGAATATTCACAACTGGCTACAGAGATAGAGCTGATGAGGGAACGTAGGCAAGAACTGAAAACAGCAGAGGCAGAGCGGGTCTTGCGAGTTAATAGGATTGAGGAACTTAGGCTATATCTGATAGAGCAGGATACTACACTTGATAAGTTTGACATGGATCTGTTCCGTAAGCTAATTGAAAAGGTTAAAGTGCAGTCCATGGTAGAGGCAGTGTTTGTATTCAAGACAGGTGTTGAAGTGCGAGAGATATTGGGATAATAATTTAGGTTATAAAAATGCCGGCTTTGGTTTAGAGAAAACCTGGCCGGCATTTTTGCATTTGTTGTTTTTATGGGCGAATTGTACTAATAAACTAGGTTATCCCATACTATTCAGGTCTTACACCACGCAAATGATTTTAATCTTTTTTATATCCATCTTCTTAACCTTTCAGTTCAAATTAATGTTATAGAAATCTTGATTTTGTTTGACAGGTTTCCCCTAATTTCACAAGAAAATTATGAGATAATTAAGGTATCTTGAGGAAATAGCAATTGGAGCACCATATTAATAAGAGACTGAAAAAGGGAGTTATTTATAAAGTTGATAATAATGATATTATAGCTAAAATTACCAGTATCTGAGGAGGGATTACGTGCAATATTTCGAGAAACAACATTTTAATGAGCTGTGGGATGACAGTACCTTGATTTTAGATACAAGTTTTGTTGGGTTAATTAAGCAAAGCAATCCAAATCAGTCGAAAGTAATGATGGATATTTTATCAAATCGTTTAAATAACATTTGGATACCAAACCATGTGGTTCAAGAATATGAGCAAATTAAAGAGTCCGACAGATTTAAAACAGGGCCAAATGGACGAATGGATGCTTTCTATAGAAGATTTTCCAGTTTGTCTGGTAACGAAATAACCGATATAAAAGCTGTACGAAATAGCCTAGTAAAAGAAATGGAAAGGGAAGGCCATAGAGAATTGGCACGAATAATTATGGAACTTCCTGATGAAAATTTGTTTCTTAATTTACTAAGTGAAATTGAGGGTGGCAAAGAGAAAGTTTGGGCAGAATTTATGGAACTCATTAATACTGGTGCATTCGATCAGTTTTGGTCAGAGTTGGTCAAGAAATCAGGGAGACCATTTACAGAAGATGAATTAAGAGTCATAAAGGCCGATGGGAATTTCCGTTACCATGCAGTTCCTCCAATTCCACCTGGTTATAAAGATAAGAATAAGACAGAAGAGAAACGGTATGGAGACCTCATTATTTGGAAACAAATACTTGCCCAAATTGGGACGGATGATGGGTCTTATATTTTTGTAATTGCTGATAAGAAACCTGACTGGTTTGAACGTGACCAAAATAAAATTGTTGTCCGTCCTCGCAGAGAATTGGACATGGAAGCTAAGGGAAAATGCCCAAATGCAGATATTCATATTGTTTATTTTCTTGACTATTTACGTTTTTCAACGGATCATTTTTTCGAGAATATGGACGTCCTTATCCAGCATCTGGAACACGATGTGCTTATAAGAGATGACATTATAGAATACATAGAAAACAATTTGTATGAACTGATCGAAGAAGATTTGCAAAGCATAGCGACTGATTATAAAGGGTGTTCATGGCCAGATGTTGTCGAGGATATTGAAATATTTGATCCGTATTGGGACAATAGTGGCAACATTTGTTATGAGGTTAAAGCAGGTTGTACTTTCGAGTATGTGATAGATATAGAAGACCGCTTTGATGGTCCTGATGATCCGAAAGAAGAGCATTGTTCTGGATATGCATCTACTAATCTGACAGTAAAAATTCCTGTTGAGGCTGATGAAGGACGTTATAACCCAAACCACTTGATTGTAAATAAGCATGACTGGGAGATTATAGTTGATGATGTTCAAATTAATGAGATAACTGCACCGTTTGAAGACGAAGACCAAAGCCCCGATGAAGACCAAGATGATTATTAGTCAAGACATAAAAGTTAACGGATATGCTTAATTCAGCTTCCCATTGACGGGTTGCAGTGTTTGTTATTTGCCATAATAAAAGTATTGCTTGGTAGCTGTTTTTTCTAAAATAATAATTTAAATTTGATAATACAAGGCTAATAAGGGAAGTGAATTGGAGATAAAAATGGTTGATTAAACTATTCAAGTTGAATTAGGGCAACATTTATTAATAAAATTTCAGTTTCGGCAGTTTTATTAACGGAAAAAAAACAACAGATAGAAGTCATTCTTATGTTAGCACACTGTTCGGATTGTTAGACTAAGATTTAAAGGAGAGAGAAGCTTTGATAAACTGTTATGTATGCGGAATTGAAATTGATAACTCAAACAGGACTGTAGAACACATATTTCTAAACTCAATTGGAGGAAGGTTAAAGTCTGATAAATTAATATGCAGAAAATGTAACACGGAATTTGGTTCTGATGTAGACTCGGAGCTATCCGAACAACTAAATCCAATTTGCAATATGCTCAACATTAACCGAGATCGGGGTAATCCTCAGCCAATAAGTGTGCAAGAAAAAGAGTCCGGTGAAAAATGGTTACTAGGTCCTGGCGGCAAACCAATTATGGTTAAACCCTCTATTCAAGAACAAAACAATGGAGAACAAAAGCATATACAAGTGGTTGCACGCAGTATGCAAGAGGCTAGACGAATTATGAAAGGGCTGCGGAAGAAGTATCCTCAGCTAGACATAGAACAAGAGATGAAAAAGGCTAGCCTGAAAAGTGAATATTTAGATAAGCATTTTGAATTTGGTTTTAATATTGGGGGCGAAAAGGCTTTCAGGTCTATTTGTAAGACAGCAGTAAACTTCTATATCCTTCATGGCGGAGAACTTGATAAAATTGAGCATTTAGTTCCCTATATCAAAAACGGTCAGGGTAGCAACTACGTATGGTTTTATGATGGAGGTAGTGCAAAAAGTCGATGGCCAAATCGTACATGCGATTTATTTAAAGGCTGATGATCACGAAAATGTTCTATATGCCTATGTTGAGTTTTTTAATGCGTATAGGTTTATTGTTCTTCTTAACTCAAATTACATAGGGAAGAGTTTTGAGAAAGCTTATATTTTTAATGTAATAAAGAGAGAAGAAGTATCTGCAAAAACTATGCTTAATTTAAATAAGAAGTCAATTGATAAAATGGTAAATTATCAGCAGCGTCCTGAAGCTGCACTTTCAACGGAACTTAACAAAGTAATGCCACTAATAATGAAAAAACAAGAATCGGACCATATAAATGGAATGCTGTTCACAAGCTATTGATAACTCGTTGAGAAAACATCCAGTTGGGGTGCCTATAACTAAAGAAATGGCAAATGAACTGGTAAAAGCTGCTATGGAAGAGATAACGCCTTGGATTATTCATAAAAGTAAAGAGGATTAAGAAGGCAACATCACATAAATAGACTTGTGTCTGGACGCATAAATTCATCATATATTAATAGCTTGCCCCATGACCATTAATTGAGGTGGAAAATAATAGCTATGCTTTGAATGTTCCGGCTATTATTTTGCAACATAGTTATGTGCGGCAGGTTTTTAATGTATTTTGTTAATTATATAGAATTAATGAATGCATAATGGGAAGATGGAGATAGAGATGAATATGGAAAAAGAATTTCAGTTTGTAGATTTTTTGAAGAGATACTTATTTTGGATTTTAATCATTCCGATACTACTAATATCTTTGCTGAGTGGAATTGTGAAGTTGGGGACTATTTATATCAATACGAATGAATTAATTATTGATATAAATAGTCCTATTAAACTTGGAGAATATCTATATTATTATTTTTCAATTGTTGGAATTGAGGTTACTGGGTTATTATCTTATGCAATTTGGAAAACAAGCATTAAAAGTAATAAACTTTCGGAAGCTATTATAAATAAAGAAGTTGATAGAGATAAGGAAAATATTAGGGAGAGTGCGTTAATTGCATATTATGATCTTCTTTCAAACATAGGTATACTCAAAATTTTATATTCGACCAGAATATTGAAAACTAAAACTGATGAAATTAATAAATTAAATATAACAACCGATTGGGTAAAGAATATAGCAAATCTAAGAGATATTTTAACAGGTAAAGAATTGGAAATGATATTTTATTTATATAATAGCTTTTTATTACTTAATGAATTGAATCATTCGACAGACGGGGGAAATGATGAACTAAATATATTGATTAACAAACTTTCAAAAATGATATTTATCCCAGTTCTATTAGATTATTTATGGATGGATTTTAATGGCTTAACTGTAGCAATTTTGAATAATAAATATTTTCCAATATTAAGAAAAATTCAAATAGCATCAAAAAAATCTTTTGATCTTAGTGAAGAATATATCAGTGATGGTAAAATTAGAAAGCTAATTATCAAACAGAGCAATGGAAGTGTTAAATATGAGGGTGAATTTCTTGATGAAATATTAGTAAATGGAACTGATAAATGGAATTTAGATAATGGCCAATTATTATATTCATTTACATATAAAAACGGTACAATAATTAGAGGCAAATACAATAATAAGTTTAAAGAAGAGTTTGGACCAATCTTCAATTGTAAATTTAATAAGTATATCCAAACAGATGGATATACTTCTGTTTTTCATAGCTCAAATATAATTAGCTATCGAGGTTCGATTATAAGCGGAGAACCTGATGGACAAGGTGTAAAGTACTCTACTAAAAATTCATTGACACCAATTTTCTCTGGAGTATGGAGAAAAGGTAGAATGATTAATGGTGAATTCATTAATAAATCATCTGGTAGCAGAGTTATCTATTTTAAAGGGGAGTATCGTAATAATAATCCATACTCTGGCGAAATTGAATGTTCTGAGTTGTTTGAGTTTAAAGGTGCTTATGGATTTAAAGGAATAATTAGAGAAGGTAAACTATTAACGGGCAGTGGATATAAGTTCTTCAAAGATATTGATGATTGAAAATATGGTGTAGAAATTCCATGGAATGAAATAAGAGAGCAAGAGGAGGACTATAATGAGTATCATGAAAATATTCCAAATGAAGTACAACAAGAGTATTATGAGAACAACGAAAGAAACGAAAAACAAATGAATCTTGATTATTTAAAAGAGAATTACAGTCATATAATCGAATTAATAAAGGCAGATTGGAGCAATGGTGACTGTGAAATATCTGAAGATGATATCTTGAACAAGAGACACTTGACTGATTCTAATTCGAAGAAGAAGGCAGACTAATCTAATACCTGGTTATCAACATCAGTATTTGAACTTCGCATTTATCCATAGAATTCTAAGAGTGCAAACCAACCCGTTTTTGTATACTCATGATTAAAAATCATGAGTGTTTTTTTGAGCCCGATAGTTAATTCGTCAAAGGGAGCACATAAACCAACAATTCATCATGTGTTTTCTAACCCGCTAATGCCGACACTCCACGCAAGAGGAAAGCTCAAATATTTCACAGATCACTCGGATGGGAATTGCTTACCGCTTTCAAGAGGGGAAGGTCATTGTTAATCATAATAGATTTCTCGGCTATACGAAAGACGAAAATGGTAATCTGGTCATTGTACCGGAGGAGGCTGAAATAATAAAAAGGATCTACAGAGAGTTCACGGAGGGCAAGTCAGACTTGAAGATTGCAAAAGGCTTAGAACAAGACGGTATACTGACTGGTGCTGGAAGGGCAACATGGTGGGCAAGCACAGTAAAGTCTATATTAAAGAATGAAAAATATATGGGAGATGCGCTGCTTCAAAAAACTCATACTATTGATTTCTTGACGAAGAAACGGGTGAAAAATAATGGGATTGTTCAGCAATACTACGTGGAAGACTCGCACCCCGCAATTATCAATAAGGAAGATTTTTCAGCGGTACAGGCTGAGTTTGAAAGACGCTCAAGTATGCGAGGCTATTCACAGACCGGTAAGAGTGCCTATACGAGTGAATATGCCTTTTCTGGGAAGCTTTTCTGCCAAAATTGTGGCTCGAAGTTCAGAAGAGCATCTTGGGGCACTGGGAAGAATAAGCAGTATGTGTGGCGATGCATAAACCGAGAACACAACGGAATTGACAGTTGCAGCACAAAAACAGTCAAGGAGAAAGATTTAGAGCGGGCATTTTTACGGGTTATGAACAAGGCGAAAGAAACCAATCTTGTTAAGTTTGATGAGGAAATATTTCGCAGGCTGATTGAGAAGGTCGAAGTGCAGTCGATGGTCGAAGCTGTGTTTGTATTTAAGACGGGGGTTGAAGTGAGGGAGATATTTTGATACAGAAAAAGGTCGGCCAATCTGTTTTAGCCAATATAATGCCAGAACTAAAGTCTATATGATATTTGGCGAATATATAACGTCTTTAGGCCGGTAGCTTACTTGGGTCCCATAGTGAAACATAACTATATCAGGTTAAATCTTTAGATTTACATCCTATAAATAGGGTAATGACAATAGCCCCAGCGTTTATAATAAGGACGCTGGGGCTAAGGATTTGTTCACTTACTTATTGATTCTTTGCCTGTGACGATTAATCCATACGCCACAAAGGTAGTTCATCATAAGAACAGCAACTATGACAAAAACAGATAATAGTGTTTTTGTGTTTTCCATACCTTGCTCCTTTAATTTGAAATATTCGCTTCCGTATCGCACGAACAGACGAGGAGTCCTCTAGTAATTATGGTTTCACTTACGTGAACGTTAGCGTTAGCGTCCCGATCACTAATCATGATTATTTCAATAAAGATAAATCTATTGTGAATTGATCGCCTACTTTTAAATATATGTTGCCATCCGGTGATGTGTAAGGCGTGAGAGTTAATGTTTTTGCATTCTCATTAAGATTTCCATTAAAATATTTTTCTAGTGTAAATAATGCATTATCCTCACCTTGGTGACGCAAAGTAAATTCAACTTTGTTACCTAAGTCATCAAATCCTCTTAACGCAACATAAATTAGCTTTTTAGGATCAGATGTAGAAGCGTAAATTTCTTGACCTAACGAGTTATCTGTATACTTCCTCAGAGTATATTCTCCACCATTTTCAAGTGTAATCTTATAATTAAGTAATATTTCCTTAGTATCAATTAATAATTTACTTCCATTAGTCTTAAATTCAAAGTTCCATGAACCCTTTGTTTCCTTGCCATTCACTAGTATACTTGAACATAAAATTTTTATATTTATGTCTGCATTTGAATCCACTTTATCTAAAAGATACGTCATTACTTCTTGGGTAGTATAATTATCCATATTACGAGAACCTCCACTAGACCCACTACTTGCTCGTTTTCCATTGACATAAATCTCATTAAGAGCATGCAAGGATTCCATTGATTCTAACTTTATATTAGAATTAATGCTGTATGAGACTGTAAGCGCACTTCCATTTAATATAACCTCATTTAATTTAACGGTTATTGATTGATCAGTTACTGCTTTATTTATAACTGTCTGATACTCGTCTAAATTCTTTTGTAGTCCTAAGAAATTAGATATATTACTGCTAATCGTATTACTTACGTTTTTTACGTTTGCTGCGAAGCTCGGGGAAGCAAACCCTATAGACGTTAGCACACAGAATGCTAGAATAGCTGCAACCGAGCTGAGTCGGAACAATCTATTATGGTATTTCTTTCTTTCTGGTAGTGCCTTAAAAGTAATGGCCATCTTTTGATTTAGTCCGGAAGGAAGCAGTATATTTTCTTTGAGTGCCTTACCCTTAATAAATTCGTCAAATGATTTATCGTCCATTATCAACAACCTCCTATTTTTCAGTAATAAGGGCTCGTAGTTTCTCCCTGGACCTAGAAAGCCTTGACGATACTGTTCCCACAGGTAGGTTAAGAACTTCTGCAATGTCCTTTTGAGGCAGACCCTCATAATAGAAGAGAAGTGTAACAATTCTTAAATCGGTATCCAAAGACTGAACAACACTGAATAGTTCCAGGTTTTCATACTGACTGTCTGGGGATGCAGGTTCTGTCTCGACTAAATTGACTGTTTTCTTGTTGGCTCTCAATATGTAATTGCACTCATTTACAAGGATTTTAATCAACCAAGTCTTAAAGTACAGGTCGCTTTTTAAGCTTACTAATTTCTTATAAGCTTTTATGATTGTTTCCTGAGTTGCATCTTCAATGTCAGATTCGCACCTCAAAATTCCCCTTGCCACACGATATAGCGAGACAGAGTGCTTTCTAACGAGTCTTTCAAAAGCTACTTTATCTCCCTTTTTGGCCAAGACAACGTCGCTAACATCCCCGACACTTGAGGCACTGATATTTGAGACCCCTAACACTGTGTCCACATATCATCACTTCCTTTCACCTATTAGATGAATAAGAACAGGTAAATCTTCGCTATGAAGAAAAATTATTTTTGTAATGGACTGAAAAGCGAAAGCATTAGCAGATTTCGCTAATGCTTTCGCCAGCAATATTACTAACATTAAATTTTGGTCTCATCAATAAGATTATGGCAAGAACACCCGCAATGGTGCTCTTGCTTCTTTAAACACGTAAATTCATCTGTAAAGCTTTCGCAGCAAGTAGTGTTATTTATTGTTAAGGATGTTAATTAGTTTATCAGGAGAAGACAATGGCCCGACCGGACCGACTCCCTGCCCTCCTTCAAATGCCATAAGAATGTTACTCCTATCATTTACAGCTACATTGAAGTATAACTTTTTATAAGAAATTATTCTTTTGTCACCTTGCACAGTCACATATTCGAAGTTCTGTACGTCAGTATAATTGAATTCTAATAAACTACCTTTACCTTTTAAATCATTAAGATTAATTGCGCTTTTATATACATCTTGAATCCCCTTAATTCTTTCTTTGGTTAAATTAATGACATCATAATATTTAGGCTCTTTTTTATCTATAACAGATTCATTACCCTTATTATAGAAAACAATATTATCTGGCATGGGTATTGTACCTTTATCCTGTGCTACCTTCTCATTAGTTGCAGTAGTCGTTTGTTCCACAGTAGGTACATCCTTGGATACATTTGCATTACAACCTACTAATACAGATGAAATTACTATCCCTATTAGCATCAAACTTAATATTCCCTTTTTCATATTGTAACCTCCAAAAAAACCCTGCACTAATAATATAGACGAGGAGAAGGGGGTATCTCTGACACACAAATACAGTTTCTTTACAGGCAAACCCCTTTTGAGTCCTATAAGCGTCATTATATAAATAGCACCAGCAGTTCAAATAAGGACGCTGGTGCTATCCAATGGGTTACGTGTACACCGTATGTAAAACGATCTTATACCAAGGGTAGATTAACTTAATATTAGTCAATCTCCAATCCCATGTGAATAGAGTCATAAAACTTTCCACCTATGTAGAAGTCTCTTGTAATTAGTCCATCATGATGAAATCTGAGCTTTTCGTACACATGAATAGCTCCATAATTGTCACTTCTAACCCGCATATTTATCTTACGAACCACATTCGAAGCTTTAGCCCATTTGATTAATTGTTCAAGCATTGCAGTTCCAATACCTTGATTCCAATAATCTTTTAGTACCGTAACTCCAAACTCTCCTACATGCTTAATACGAGGTCTTGAACCTCCTGTAAACCCTAATTGTCCCACTAGCTTACCCTCTATAAAAGCGCAAAGCATCAGTTGATTATCCGACTTCGAAATGCTTTCTATGAATGATGCCTCTCTGTCCGCTGATATTCCAAACCCACCTTCGCCAAACGTTAGATTATCCGTCTCTGTGCCTACCTTATTTAGGTAATCTATAATTATAGAGGCATCTTGTTTATTGGCTTCACGAAAAACAAGCGTTTGACCGTTTTTTAGTTGACAATTATTCATTTCTAACCTTCCCTTCTAAAAATGGGTCTTGCCTTAAAGCATTCGCCAATAGTAAATGATTTACCTTTTTCAGATAAAGATTACGTACAGTTGCCATTGCGTCCTATAATGACGGTTGAGTAAAGCACCAGCAGATTGTGCCGCTGGTGCTACTTTCATACAACTCGTGAATCCATGTATTACTTCAGATAAAATACAGCTATTGCGGCCAACACGCAAGGCATCCCGAATAAGAATAATTTGGTTGACATACCTGAACGTTCATTAAAATATTTAGAATCCGAATAATTCCCTCTGACTCTATCACCACTCACATATGCCCCTGTCATAAAACCAGATATTATAATTGGAATGAATCCGATTATAAACAAACCGTACATAATCATATTAGAGTTCTTCAAAACAAAAGAAATAATTATACCAAGAACACCAACAATTAAGCCAGGTAATAATGTACGCATATACACTCCCACTCCTTCTTAATCTTAATAAGCAGAGGTACTTATGATTAAGCGCTACTGTCACAGATTAACTTTATATATTCAATTGAATAGGTATTAAGCCCTCTTTGAGTCCTATAAGCGTCACTATGACAAGTAGCTAGAGGTACATTTCTCCATTTTAACCCAAATTCCTCCTTGACGGCTGATTTGCACGTTTTCATTTCATTCACATTTTCGCAGTCAACACATGTTTTTGATTCAAAGACCAAAGTCCGTTTTTCTCCCATTTGCATCGTTTTTCTATATTGTTTGTTTCGAGCTTTTCTGTTCGTTATCCCGCACGCGTGGACATTCGCCATACTCTTTCTTAAATCTAAGTCACTTATATTGCTGGACTATACGCTACGGCCATACACATACAGTAATATAACCTTAGCAAACGCCAATTCGCAACTTGATAATTAAAGACGGGGTTGTTTTGTAAAAGAGCAGTCGAGTCTAATCATGATTAAAAAATTTAGACAGTCTTCCGTCAACTGGTCTTAGTTAGGCGTACTAATGATAGGTCTGATAGCAATCTGCAGTCTTCACCGGTGCTATGGACCAAGCCAGAACTGAAGGGCTACGCGAATCAAATCATGCTATATGAAATAATCGGTGGCTCTTTTTGTTACATACGTTATGGGACACATAAAGGGATTTATACCTATTGAATTGAATATATAAAGTTAATCTATGTCATTGGTTACTAAAGTAGCGAAAAGCAGGCCAATTGACGTAGAGTATTGGTAAAATATTCACGGAAGCTCATCCGGACTCTTTTATGGAAGGAGATTTTGCATGGGATTTAACAAAGGTTTCATGTTACGATTAACTTCAGCAGGAATCATATTAATGTTGTCCTATTACTTGCTGTTTGTTACTTTATGCATTCCATACATTGGGCTAAGCGTGGACAAAAATGAATTGAGCCAATGGCAAATATCTTATGTGGATCATTTAGGATGGGCAGAGCAACAAGGAATTAAAGTCGGAGATACTGTTTCATTAATAAACGGAATTCAACCGAGCAATTATTTAACAATCCTACAATATGGTGTCATTGAGCAAGCACAGACATTAGTCATTAATAGAAACGGAGAATTGATCTTCCATAACGTGACAAATCATAGGACTCCGGAGCAAATTCAGTATCATATCGTGATGCCAATACTAGTGTGGGTTATTTTACTAATTTTTTCCTTTTTTTTATTTATAAAAAAAATTGATGATAAGTCTGCTCGCATACTTATTATCTTTTTTCTTGCACTTGGATTGAGTTATTTAAGTGCTGAAGCTTCGTCACGTAAAGTTAATCCGGGGTTATACATCAATCTAATAACATTCTCATTAATACCCGTACTCTTTTTAGAATTTTTACA